>Ga0214921_10001552_pt1 | contig 38822 bp, 56 predicted proteins | sample LL1505_MetaG_FD_177992 | JGI IMG/M metagenome (GOLD analysis project Ga0214921, IMG submission 177992) | Freshwater microbial communities from Lake Lanier, Atlanta, Georgia, United States - LL-1505 | ecosystem: Environmental > Aquatic > Freshwater > Lake | place: USA: Georgia | collected...
TCGGCGGTGCAGGTCTTGTACAGAAGGCGTATGACCGTCTTCTTGAGTTCGCTCTCCGCGCCGAACCACTAATTCGTTCAGTCGCAGACAAGACTCCAGCACAGCAATCAATCCCAGGTTCAACAGTAGTTCTACAGAAGTACGTTGACCTAAACGCAGTAACAGACACACTTACAGAGACAGTTGACCCAGATGCAGTAGCATTGTCAACACCTAACACAGTTACAATTACTCTTAACGAGTACGGTAACTCTGTTCTTGTAACACGTGCTTTGGAACTATTCTCACTTGCAGACGTTGACCCAGCAATTGCTAACGTAATTGCGTTCAACCTTGCAGACTCAATCGACCAGGTTGCAATGACTACACTTCGCGGTGGAAGCAATGTAATCTACGGCGGTTCAACCGCTACATCAACAGCAACAATCACTGCTGCTGCTACACTAGACTCAGCAGACATCCGTAAGGCTGTTGCTAAGTTGCGTTCAAACAAGGCTGCATACCGCAAGGGTTCACTATACTGGACAGGTATCCACCCAGAAGTTTCACACGACCTTCGTGCAGAGACAGGCGCAGCAGGATGGCGCGACCCACACAATTACTCTTCACCAGACAACATCTGGGCTGGAGAAATTGGACAGTACGAAGGCGCGTTCTTCGTAGAGTCACCACGTTTGTACTCAACTAAGTCAGGTGCAGACCAGACAGCATTGGCTACAACAACAGCAACAGTTGCAGGAACATCAGCAGGATTTACTATTGGCGTTGCTTCATCATCTGTTATCGCATCTCGCGCCGAAGTTGGCGACAAGATTGCTGCAACAGGTATTGCATCTGGTGCAAAGATTACTGCTATCTCAACAAGTGGTTCAACAACAACCATTACAGTTGACACAGCAAACACTGCAGCAGTAACAGTTGGAGCGACAGTAACTGTAACTCCAGTAACTCGCGTTTACTCTACAATTGTATGTGGAAAGCAAGCAATGGCTCAGGCTGTTGCAGAAGAGCCACACACAGTTATCGGACCAGTAGTTGACAAGTTGATGCGCTTCCGCCCAATGGGTTGGTACGGCGTACTTGGCTTTGCTCGCTACCGCGAAGAAGCACTGTATCGTATCGAAACAGGCTCATCAATCGCTGCTCTCTAGTAGTTAATTGACGGGTGGGCAGAGGGAAACCTCTGCTCATCAGTAAGTTCACTAAGGAGGACTAATGGCTACTTGGCTATTCAAAACACCAACAGTACAAGAAGGTCCTATAGGCAATGCACGCCTATTCTACTTTTACAAGATGGATGTTGGCGTATCGGTCGTCAAAGACGAAGGCGTCTACTATCTTGCACGATACTTGGTAGATTCTGATATTCCAACTTATGAAGAAGTCTATCGTGGTGGAAGAAACTATGAAGTAAATGATGATACCAAGGCTGCTTTAATCGCAGCAGATATCGGAATAACAGAAGCAAACTTCACAGAAGTGTAGGGACAAATGGAACACGAACATATTAGTAAAGTACTTAAGTGGGGCTATAGATTAGAAGATGGGGATATGATTCCTTATTCTGCTTTGTATGGTTGCACTGAATGCGATGCCACATCAGAGGAACCATTTCCAACTACAGATGTGTTTATAGACCACACCAAGTGTGGACCTGAATGTTTTGGCTGTAAGGCTAAAAATCTACAACTTAATGCAGGAGATGCAAAACGACCTATTTCTGATAAGAAGTGGGTTGGAGAGTTGAATGCCTATAAAGATGCAAGAGCACAAGGCGTCCAACCAGCAGGAACAACACATAGACACATCCAGCAGGCGTACGCTGCTAGTGAGGCTCTTAATAAACCTTACGATGCCAACACGATGCCGAAGGCGCAAGACATTAATAAAAAATCGGTTGAAGTACTCAAAGAAGTAGGAGCAATATAATGCCAATGGTAGAAGGTAAGAAGTTTCCTTATACAGCAGCAGGAATGAAGGCTGCTAAGAAGGCTGCAAAGAAGCACGAAAAGAAAGAAGGAAAGATGGAACGTATGGTTGAATACGGTCCTGCTAAGCGTGCTGTAAAGAAGACTGCTAAGAAGGCAGTTGCAAAGCGTTCAATGGTAAGAAAGCGTGGTATGTAATTATGGCAGCAGGAAAGCAAAAGTCTAGCGCCCAGTATACTACTACAAAAAAAGAAAAAGCAAAAGCAGATGCAGTTTCAATGAAAGTTGCTAAAGATTTTGGTTTTAACTCTACAAAGTCAAAGACCCCTGTAAAGGACAAGACTGCAGATGCTGCTCGTCTACGTGCTACAGAGCGTGCTCAGATGTTGCGTGGAGAGACCGCAGAAGACAAAGCATTCCGTCTAGTAATGGAAAAGGCTAAGTGGGACATCACTAAGGTCCCAGGATACAAGCAGGGTGGAACACGATGAAGAAGAAAGTACACCGCGGATTTAAAGCAGTTCAAAAGGAGATTGCTGCAAAGCAAGGCATTCCTATGGAACGTGCAGGAGCAATTCTAGCAGCAGGTGCCCGCAAGGCTTCGCCTGCAGCACTAAAGAAGAACCCTCGCCTAAAGAAGATTTCAGGTGTGGTTAAGAAGGCAAAGAAGAAGTAATGGCATACACTAAACCAGAGTTACGGGAAAGCATCAAGAACCGAATTATGTCTGGTTCTAAAGGTGGTAACCCTGGTCAATGGTCTGCTCGTAAAGCGCAATTGTTGGCACAGGCTTACAAGAAGGCTGGCGGTGGCTACTCTGGCGCCAAGACATCTAAGCAAAAGTCTTTATCCAAATGGACTAAAGAAAAATGGGGAACGAAATCTGGTGGACCTAGTACACAAGGTGCTAAGGCTACTGGAGAAAGATACCTCCCTGAAAAAGCACGCAAGTCTTTGACTGCATCAGAGTATGCTGCAACATCAAAGGCAAAGCGTGAAGGAACAAAGCAAGGTAAGCAGTTCGTAAGGCAACCTAAAAAGATAGCAAAAAAGACAGCAAGGTATCGATAATGAAAGACTCAAGATTGACTCGGGCTGGTGTCGCAGGCTATAACAAGCCAAAGCGTACACCAAGCCACCCTACTAAGTCACACGTTGTTGTGGCTAAGGTAGGTAGCCAGGTTAAGACCATACGTTTTGGACAGCAAGGCGTTTCTGGCTCACCTAAAAAAGCAGGAGAATCTGCATCTTATGCAGCACGAAGAAAGTCTTTCAAAGCAAGACATGCAAGCAATATATCCAAAGGTAAAATGAGTGCCGCATATTGGGCAGACAAGGTGAAATGGTAATGGCAATGAAACCTGTAACAGGAAAACTTCGCAAAGGCGGAGGAAAAGGTTTATCAGGAGATGCTCTAGTTGGCAAGGTATCACAGTCAACTATCGATGACATCAAGCGTATGGGCATGACAAAGGCTCTAGCGTTGGCTGGTAAGAATGGTAAGACATCTGGTGGAATGGCACGTGAGTTCCAAGAAGGTGTACGTCGTATGTACGGCGCAAAGCGTTTAGAAGCAGCAAAGTCTAAGTATGCTCCAGCGAAGTCAACATCAGCAGATGCTGCTCGCTCAAAGGCAATGGGCGCTAAGCCTGCAACTAAGGCTGCTATCAAGGCTGTATCTACAAAGCCAGCAGCAAAGAACAATACTAAGTCAAATGTAATTAAAGGAACTCTTGGAGCAGCAGCAGCACTTGGCGTGTTAGCAGCATCAAAGGGTAAGGGAGCAGCAGTTGCTGCAAAATTATCACCAGCAGTTGCATCAGCAGCAAAGTCTGGTATTGGTAAGGCGCTACTAGGAACTGGAAAGAATACAATCTCTCCAGCAATGATGGCAAAGTACAAGGCAGCAGCAGGACCAAAGGCTGCAGCAGCAAAGGTTACAGTTGGCCCAAAGGGTTCATTTGGTAAGACAACTATGACTCAGGCTAAGTCAGGACTAGGCACGCCTTCTGAGTACGCATCAAAGGCTGGTCAATCAGGAGCACGTGCAACTATCCAGTCACGTATGTCTGGTCCAGATGCAGCACGTGCAGCAGCAAATAAAGCAATTGCAAAAAAGGCTGCTTCATCTGTCACAAAAAAGAAGGCAGCATCTGCCTCAATGGCATCTAACAAGCGCAAGTAATTTAAGAAAGAGGTCCAAGCATGGCAAGCATTCCTGGTTTATCAATGTGCGCTGAACTTAATCGTTTAGCAAATGGTGGAGATTATCCACTAATGACTGCGTTCAAAGAATCGCAGGGTGCTGCCAATGCCTGGGCTGGAACAACAGGTAAGGGACTAATTGCAGCCCTTAACTATAAGGCTGATGCAAATCGTCAACCTAATAACTTTAAGAATCTCAATGCTATCTGCAATGAATTAGCATCTACTACTGGACTATCTGCTCTTGCAGCGTTAAGGACTATTAATGCCTAATTTGAATGATATGATTGATGAAGTGCTTATCAACCTTGCAGGTTACACATACCAGCAGGATAGAGCAACTTACATTACTGACAATGTAACTGCAGATGCATCTACTATTGCTAACCCAGTAATCTTACAGTTGGCTTCTACCGATAACATCGGTAAGGGTACAATTGAGATTGATGAGGAACTCATCTGGCTAGATTCATTTGACCGTGTATCTAACACAGCAACCGTTCCACCTTGGGGTCGTGGCTACCTAGGTACAACTAAGACTACCCACACTGCTGGCGCAAAGGTTACAATCACGCCAACTTTCCCACGCTATGTTATCAAGAAGGCAATCAATGATACCATCTCAGCATTTGGTGCTATCATCTTTGCGGTCAAGACAACAACATTTACTTTCAATGCAGCACAGACAACGTATGCATTCAACAACTTAAACATTCACAACATCATGACAATGATGTGGCAAGACATTGGACCTTCACAGGAATGGATTCCTATCCGTCACTGGTCATGGGATTCGGTAGCATCTACCACAGCATTTGGTGCTGGAGCACAGACAGTAACAATTGGTGACTATGTACAGCCTGGTCGCACAATCAAGGTTGTCTATGCAACAGACCCTGAACCATTTACAACAAATACAGAAGACTACTCAACACAAACTGGTCTGCCAAATTCCACACGGGACGTAGTAATTCTTGGCGCATCATATCGTCTTCTTACATATCTTGACCCTGCACGTGCTGCTCAAGTTAGCCCACAGGCTGACGAGACAGATAGCAAGCGTCCGTTCGGTGCTAGCGGTACTGCTACCAAGCAGTTGTACGCTTTGTATCAACAGCGCCTTAAGGAAGAGACAGATAGACAGCAAGCCCAATATCCAATTCGTGTTCACTACAGCCGATAGGTAACTAAATGACAACAAGAAAATACTCCTCTCGCTCACAGCAAACTACGCTAGCAGCAGGTATTACAGATACAGCAACAAGTTGTACTGTCGTATCTGGCTCAGCATTACTTGGTGGAGCAACCGTCCCTGCTGGTACAACATTTACTGTTGTCATTGACCCAGATACAGCGCTCGAAGAAATTGTAGATGTCACGGTTGTTAGTACTAACGTATTAACAATTACACGTGGTGTTGAGAATGCTGGTACTGGACAGGCTCACTCCGCTGGTGCTGCTGTTCGCCACATGGCAATTGGTCGTGACTTCCGTGAAGCCAACCTTCACATCGAAGCAACTGGTGGATACAACGATGGTACTGGCGCACACACAATGCATGGTATCGCAGCGGGTGAAGGCGACGTTGTAGGTACACTTAAGACTCAGACTCTTACTAACAAGACTTTAACATCCCCTACTATTACTAACCCAAGCATTTCTGGTGCTGGCGTAGATGCAAGCATTGTCTTTGAAGGCGCAACACCAGATGCATTTGAAACTACACTTACAGTAGTTGACCCAACTCAAGATAATACAGTTACACTACCTAATACAAGCGGTACTGTAACTATCAATGATGCTACTCAGACTTTAACTAACAAGACATTAACTACAGCAACACTTGGTTCTAATTTAAATGCTGGTGCTTACAAGATTACAAATCTTGCTACACCTACAGATGCTAGTGATGCAGTACGTAAAGACTTTGCAGATGCTCAGGTTGCTGCTGCTGCTACTTCTGCTACATCAGCGGCGGCTTCTGCCACCGCTGCTGCTACCAGCGCTTCAAGCGCTGCTACTAGTGCTACTTCTGCTGCTGCTTCTGTATCCAGTATATCAGCCTTTGCAACAACTGCAAGCAACTCGGCTGCTGCTGCAGCAACATCTGCTACTAGTGCCGCAGCCTCGGCTACGGCTGCTGCTACAAGTGCTACTAGTGCCGCTGCAAGCGCTACTACAGCCTCTAACTCGGCTTCTACGGCTACAACACAGGCTGCTGCTGCTTCAACCTCAGCAACCTCTGCAGCCGCTTCTGCTACAGCAGCAGCAACATCTGCTACATCTGCTGCTGCTAGTGCAACTACGGCTGCTAACTCAGTTGCTACTATAGCATCGTATGCTACTACAGCATCTAACTCAGCAAGTGCAGCAGCAACTTCTGCTTCATCTGCCGCTACTTCAGCATCATCGGCTGCAACATCAGCCTCTTCGGCTGCAACTAGCGCAACAGATGCTGCTACAACTTATGATAACTTTGATGACCGTTACCTTGGTAGTAAAGCATCTGCTCCTACGGTAGACAACGATGGCAACACACTTCTTGTAGGTGCTATCTATTGGAATTCAACAGATAATAAAATGTATGTTTGGTCAGGTTCTGTCTGGGTGCAGATTGCTACAACTAGCGTTTATACAGCACCTACTCTTGGCAGTACAACTATAAGTTCAGGTGCAACAATATCTAATGTTAATGGTCTAACTATTAACTCAACAACTATACCAACGTCTGCTACATTAGCAAAAACAGCAGATAAACTATCAGTGTTTGCAGCAACTACTTCTGCAGAACTGGCTGGTGTTATATCTGATGAGACTGGTTCTGGTTTACTTGTATTTGCTACATCACCTACTCTTACAACACCAAACATTGGTACCGCTACGGGAACATCTTTTAACAGTATTACTGGTTTAAGTTCTACAACTCCTGCAGCAAATGGAACCGCTGCTGTTGGTACTGGAACAACAACTGCAAGAGCAGACCACGTTCATCCTACTACGGGATTAGGTTTAACTGCTAGTGGATTAAATCAATTTGCTGCAACAACTTCTGCTCAATTAGCAGGAGTTATTTCAGATGAAACAGGTTCTGGTGCACTGGTATTTGCTGCTGCACCAACATTAACTGGAACAGTAACCGTATCAGGTGATATTAATTTATCTGCAACTAATGCACCAGGAAGTTTAATTGACGAACTAACACTCATAATGATGGGTGCCCTCTAATATGAAAGGTAGTAACTAATGGCTACAACAACCAAAGCACTTGCTCGCGGAGCATTTGCAACATCATCGGGAACGCTTTATACAGTGCCTGCTTCTACAACCACAGTAGTAAGTAATATTGGTATTACTAATACCGCTGCATCTGCAGGTACATTTACACTGGCTCTTGGTGGCACTTCATTACATACAACTACGGCAATTGCTGCTAATACAACTGTATATATTGACCTTAAACAAGTTCTTGCAACAACTCAAACAATTACTGGTCTTGCATCAGCAACAACAATTAACTATCATATTAGCGGAGTGGAGATTTCGTAATGACTATTGCAATTATTCCTGCTGCTAGTGCAGGGTTTGACCCAACAACAATGGCACTTCGCCAAACAATTACATCTGGTACTACTGTAACTTTACCTACTGGCGTAACCCAAGTTTATGCCATAGTTGTAGGAGCAGGCGGTGGTGGTGGTGGTGGTTCTTCTGGTGGTAATATGGATACTGTAAACGGTTTTGCTGGTGGTGGTGGTGGCGGCGCTGGTGGAACTGGTGGAACTATTTGGCAAGGTTGGACAGTTGCTGCATCATCTTGCGTTATAGGTTCTGCTGGTACTGGTGGAACTGCTGGTACTGGTGGAGTTAACGCCGCTGGCTCAGGTGGTACAGGTGGTATAACCTCTTATGGATTGCTTTTTGCTATGGGCGGCAAAGGTGGCGGTGCTGGTGGTCTTGCTGGTAGAGCAGATAGTTCTAGTGGGTATCCACCTTCTGGTGGTTCAAATGGAGCATCTGGAACAACAGCAACAGGTCAAAGCGGCGCAAGCGGCGGAGGCGGTGGCGGAAACGGTAGCGGAAATTCAAATATAACTGGTACTGCTACTGGCGGTACTGGTGGAAGTGCAGTTCTTACTTTTCCGTTTGCTTTAGGTTCTGACGGAAAAAGCGGTGGTACAGGTGGTAGTACTAATAGCGCTGGAACTTCTGCTACAGCAAGCATTTCTCCACTTGGTTTTGCTTTTACTGGTGTAGGCGGTGGCGGCGGAGGCGGCGGTCAATCAGCAGGTGGTGCAACTGGTGGCAATGGTGCTGCTGGCGGTGCTGGCGGTGTTGGATTTACACCTGGCGGTGGTGGTGGAGGCGGTGGCGCTGGAACTGGTAGTTCCACAAGCGGCAGCGCTGGCACAGGTGGTGCAGCAGGAACTGCTATTAGTGGTTCTACTGCTACTGCTGGCGCAGGTGGTGCTGGTAGTCTTGGTGCTGCTTATCAGACTGCTACTTCTGCTGCAACTGCTGGAGGAACAGGAACTCTTGGTGGAGGCGGAGGCGGCGGAGGAGGCAGCGCTGGTGTAAAAGTTAACAACAGCGCTACTACAAATCCTGGCGCAGGCGGTGCTGGAGGCGCTGGTGGTTCAGGCGTTCTTTATTTATATTACTAGGAGGAATTATGACAGTTAAATTTGAATATAAATGTGATAAATGTGGTTTTGATTACCTTGAACAACGAGGCAAAGATGAACCACAGATTTTTGCTAAATGTACTTTCTGCAAAGAAGGCGATTTTGTTGAAACAAATCAGACTATTTTATCTGACCACATAGAACGTCAACCCGCTGGTGAAGCAGAAGTAGAAATCGTCCCAGTTGCGGATGATATTTAAGTAATTACTTAACCCCTGAGCATGGGTTTAAACTGCTCACTAATTTTGCTTACCTACGCTGCTACAGCAATTATGCTATATTGCAAGTAGGCTAATAATGCCTTAAACATAGGGGACACAATGGCTAAAATTAACAAAGGAACACTAGCCCTAGGCTGGTGCGATAACGGCAATACAGATGGTAAGTTTACAGAGGGTATGGTCAGCGTAGCCTTACAGGCTCCTGCTAATGGTATCCCTATTACACACAGTATGCGAGTACAAGGCAATCAGATTGGTCGCCAGCGTCAGGTATTATTTGACTACTGGGCAGACCAAATTAAGACTGACTGGTTACTCTGGGTAGATTCAGATATCGTCATTGACATCCACGTAGTAACTAAACTATGGGATGCCGCTGACAAGATTGGTAAGCCAGTTGTATCTGGTACTTATTTTATTTCTAAGCAGAACGAAGGCACACTGGCCCAACCATTCCCTGCTTTATTTTATAATATTGATGAGCATGTAATACAGCACGTGCACCCTTTACCTAACAATCAAGTAATTCCTGTTGATTCAGCAGGTCTTGGATTCTGCCTTATGCATAAGTCTGTAATTTCTGCGCTACGCGAGAAGTTTCCAGGCCAGTCTATGTTTGCAGAGCAAGAAGGCATTGGCGATAAGTTCGTAGGAGAAGACATTGTATTCTTCCGCAAACTCAAAGAAGCAGGAGTTCCTGTTCACGCACACACAGGTGCGTTAGTACGACATATGAAACGATTCTCACTAGATGCTGATTACTACAGCCTCTACTGGAGTTGGCAAACATTAAAGAACCAAATAGAGCAAGATAAACCTTAAGGAGTCTAAATGGCTGGTCGTGATATTACCGAAGGTCGTCCAACGCGAGCCATCGCAACTGATATTGGTATCGTTTCTGACGGCGCAATCTGGCAGAATACGGACATCAATTACGATGTAGCAATTGGTGGATTACCATTCATCTATGCTATCAGTGATTCACGACCATACATTAGACAAACAGCACCATTTCGTAAAGACCAGTTCGACAACCAAACAGAACCAGGAGAGCAATCTCTAACTGGCTGGTGGATTCGTTCACAGTCTTCTTTCCATGGTGGCACAGGGATTACTTACTTCGACCCTCAAACATCTGATGAGTTTGGACATTATCGTTTTGCGGACAGCAAAGGCGTAGATGTCTTTGAAGAGGGCGAAGTAACACTACTTAACAATATGGTTGCAGGTCACAATATTACTGGACAGGTGCGCTCGAATGGGCAACCATTCCAAACCGCACGTTCAATCAAGTGGAACAACACTGCTGGTGTGCTTGTATGGGACGAGTACGATGTAGATAAGATTGATTCCACTGGTGCAGTAACCCACTTCATTGATTACAATGCTGGTACAGATAACCCTGTATACGCCATCTGCGATGACGGAACAACAGCATTCTGGATTACCAATACAGCAACCAAAAAGACAGTATACAAGAAGGCACTAACTGGTACATCTACCACTTCTGCTACATTCATGTTTGATGAAATTGGTACTATCGCTAACGCTACAATGGAGTTCGTAAAAGAACGTATTGTAATGTGTGCAGACAACAAGGTGTACGAGTTCTCATCATCTGCATCTGCGATGCCAACTGCTGTATATACACACCCATCAACTACTCACGTCTTTACATCTGTTGCAGCCTCTGGCCCAGCAATCTATGTCGCAGGCTATAATGGTATTCAATCAACCATTCTTAAGTTTACACTATCTACTGCTGGCGTAATGCCAACACTTACTCAAGCGGTAGTGGCAGCAGAATTACCAGTAGGTGAAGTAGTTCACAAGATTTACTACTATCTTGGTACAATGTTGATTGGAACCAATAAAGGTATACGAGCAGCACAGGTCAGTGACCAAGATGGCTCTCTCAGATATGGTCCTTTGTTTGTAAAAACAGACCAGCCTTGCTACGACTTTGCAGCACGCGACCGCTTTGTATGGTGTGCTACATCCGTAGATGGAGAGCCAGGAACTATCCGTATTGATTTAGGCACAGAGATAGACACCCTAGTATTTGCTTACGCCAATGATGTGTACTACTCAGGTGGAGTAACTGGACACCAGACAACTGCCTGTGCATTCGTTAACGGAACAGAACAGATGGCTATAGTTACAACAGCAACCTCATCTGCCGTGGGTTATGTGTACATGGAAAACATGTCACAGTTAATCCCAACTGGTTATATCCAAACAGGTAACATCCGCTACAATACACTTGAGAAGAAGAACTTCAAGCGCTTACTTGGTCGTGGTGACTTTACCTACGGCTCAATGACTCTAGATACAGTAGACCAAAATGGTGTCGAGTATGACGTTATCTCTTACGATGCATCAGTTGGTGCTCCCGAAGTAACAACATCTTCTCCATCTAGTGCGCAAGAATACCTTGCCTATAAGTTCATTATGTACCGCGATGGTACAGATGCAAGCAAGGGTCCACAATTCAAGGGTTATCAGGCTAAGGCTACAATTGCTACTCCACGTCAGCGTGTAGTGCAGTTCCCAGTCTATTGCTATGATATTGAAACAGACCGATACAACGTACTTCTAGGATATGAAGGTAGAGCATTCGATAAGATTCGCCTACTTGAGAGTATCGAAGGTACAGGCGACGTTGTAACATGGCAAGACCTAACAACTGGCGAGTCTCGTCAGGCTGTTATTGAACAGATAACGTTCACTCGTTTAACCCCACCAGATAAGCGCTTTGATGGCTTTGGTGGCGTACTTCAAATCACTATCCGTACCGTATAACTCTTAGGAGCGCAAACAATGACCGCAGCAAACTGGGCTGGACTAATCGTATCCGTCATAGCAATCGTATCAGCATTCGCTGGTTCTGTAAGATGGTTAGTCAAGCATTACCTTTATGAATTGAAACCTAACTCAGGCTCAAGCCTAAAGGATTCGGTCATTAGACTTGAAGAAAAAGTAGAAGTACTCTATCAGATGATGCTACAGCGAGGGAAAAATGAATGAAGCCTGTTGCCAAGAAAGCCACACCTGCCGCTATTGCTGTCCTTCGACAAGCCACCAAGATAGCACCATCTCGTATGAAAGCATCCGATGGACTTCTCCCGTCGAAAGCGCATCTGGCACAGAACCCGCACAGCGACCATAACACTGGCTACGCAGTAGACCTAACACATGACCCTGCCCGTGGCATTGACTGTGCAGATATCTACGAGAAGTTGCAAGCAGATAAGCGAGTCAAGTACCTAATTTTCAAGGGTAAGATTTGGTCTGCCAAGAAGGGTGAACTCAAGTACAACGGAGTCAACCAGCATAATAAGCATTTACATATATCAATCAACGAATCTTGTGGGAACGACACATCCCCTTGGTTCCCATGGACGGACAAGCCAGTGTTTAAGACTGCTGACCAAGCCAGGTTAGCGGCATCAAGACTAAAGCCCCTACCGAAGAAGAAAGTAAACAAATGAAACTATCTACAAAGCAAAAGGCAGTATTGAAGTCATACCTACGTGGTGTACTTGTATCCTTCCTAACCTTCCTAGCAGGAAACGAACTAGGGTTAGCGCCAGCAATCTCAATTGCTATCGCCTCTCTAGCAGGTCCTGCTGCCAAGGCATTGGATAAGACAGAAGATGAGTACGGCGTAGGCTCCAAGTAATACCCCTAATAAGCCCTACAAGGCCCTTTTAAGACAAGAAACCCCCTTACCTGAGTGATTATACTCGGGCGAGGGGGTCTTTTGTCGTTTCTAAAGGGTTACGGTTGGAGTTCTTCCTCTAGTTCATCGAGCCAATCGGTGTACTGCTTGCCTCGAATACGAGCCTTGACTTCATAGTAGAGTGCCTCTAGGACATAGAATACGGTGATACCAGCGAGTGAGCCTAATGCTGCTTCCAAGAAATTTGACATGGTACTCCTTCGATATAGTTATTATAATATATACTATATATAAGGCCGAAGGCCTTTATATATTTTCTTTATATATCAATTATACACAGCCATAACCCAATCGTTGGATAGCGACGGTCTTGTTACTGGTGTGTATAATTCTATATATGTCAATCAAACTAGAAGAATATACTTTACCAGAGCACATCTCGTACTCTGCGTTCACTACCTACCTAACGTGTGGGTACCAGTACTATCTCGGCAGACTCCTCAACAAGGAGGAAGCCCCATCCGTCTGGTCTGTTGGCGGTTCAGCGTTCCACCTAGCATGTGAAAACTATGACAAGGAGAACGGATGAGCGTCCAGCAACTATGGGATACCGCTTGGGAACTATCCAAGGGTGACACTGACTTAACCAATGCTCGCGTTGGTGGTCGCGCAACTAAGGCTAATCCTAACAAGGAAGATGTCAACTTCTGGCAGAACCAAGGACCCAAGTGGGTTGAAGGTTACATCAACTGGCGTAACGCTAACCCTGACTGGAAGATTTGGACAGCACCAGATGGTAACAAGGCAATCGAACTTGCCCTAACCCCTGTCGTCAATGATGTTCAGGTTAAGATGATTATCGACCGCGTGTTTGAGGTCAATGGAGAACTGGTCATCGTCGACCTCAAGACTTCACAGAACACGCCTACTAGCAGCCTGCAACTTGGGTTCTACAAACTTGGTCTCGAGCAACAGTTCGGTATCGAGGTCAAGTGGGGAACCTACTACATGTCTCGCGGTAACAACATCTCTGAGATGGTAGACCTATCTGACTACACGTACGAGAAGATGGAATACCTAATCACGCAATTTGACAACGCACGCAAGAGCGCGATATTCTTGCCCAACACAAACAGTTGCCAGTACATGTGCGGACTCACAGAGTACTGTCAATTCTCTATCAAGAAGGATAAATAAATGGCAGAAGACTGGAAGTTACAAGTATCGTACAAGACCCCTTCGGGTGACATGATTAACGTACGCGCTCAGACAGCAGACGAACTCAGTGTATTACTTGAGGGAATTGGTGACTACTCTCATCAAGTCGCTTCGGTACAACGGCTGATTGTAGGTGCTTACGGAGCGCTCCCTTTAGCGACATCGGCTTCAACTCAAAGCACTCCGCCACCAGTATCATCCGCTCCACCCCAGGCGCAGGCTCCGTCCGCTACGGCTCCAACAACCCAACAACAGGGTGGACCAACTTGCCAACACGGACCCCGCAAGTACAAGTCGGGAATCTCGAGCAAGACGGGAAATCCATACGCAATGTGGGTGTGTCCGATGCCTCAAGGCGCGGACCAATGCAAGCCAGTCAACTAACACCAGAAGAGTTTCCATTTTAAGTAACTAGGAGGAGGACCAAGTGAGAACACTAGTACGCTCAGTAGGACGTGCATCAATTGGTGGAGAACCTCTTCCTAGTTCCTTTAAGGCGTTCGAACAGAACAAGATTATCATACGTCGTTCAGAAGTTTCTATGTTTGCAGGAGCACCTGGAGCAGGTAAGTCTACACTAGCCTTAGCGCTAGCACTCAAGACTAATGTTCCAACTCTATACATATCTGCGGATACTAATGCACACACTATGGCTATGCGTTTGGCATCAATGATTTCGGGGAAAAGTCAGTCAGATGTAGAGCAGAAACTTAATACTGATGTTGGTTGGACTAAAGCAGTCCTCCAAAAAGGAAGTCACATAATCTGGTCGTTCGAATCGTCACCAACGTTAGAAGACATCGATGAGGAAGTCCAAGCGTTTGAGGAGTTGTGGGGATGTAGTCCATCACTCATTATCTTGGACAACCTCATGGATGTAGCCACAGATGGTGGCGAAGAGTTCGCTTCTATGCGAGCAATCATGAAGGAGTTGAAGTTCCTTGCGAGAGATACTAATGCAGCGATTGTTGTACTACATCATACTTCGGAAGCAGTTCCAGGAAATCCTTGTCAACCGCGAAGTGCAATCCAAGGAAAAGTCTCTCAACTCCCTGCACTTATATGTACACTCGGGACTGTTGGCACATCGATGGGCGTTGCATCAGTCAAGAATCGCTACGGAAGAGCAGATGCGAATGGGACTTTAATGACATGGCTAGCGTTTAATCCAGAATACATGTATATCGATGATATACCAGAGAATGTTTAGGGGACACAATGGAAAAGACAATTAAGATTAAGCAACAGGAAGCATACATTCAAGGTTGGCAGGATGCAGCAGATGCAGTTACATCCAACTTTGAGAACGCACTACGTACAGCAATTGAATCCGTAGCAGTACCCAACTTTGAGGATGAAGATGACAACAAGGAAGAGTCACAAGGCTAGAGGTGCGACCTTTGAAACAGACATCCGTGACTGGTTTAGAGCAAATGGATACGACGCTGAACGACTTGCTCGAACAGGTGCGAGAGATGAGGGCGACGTTGTTGTCCGTAAAGACTTCCTTGGTAGCATTGGAGTTATCGAATGCAAAGCGCCAGGAGCAGGAAATAAGATTGACCTTAGTGGATGGACCAAAGAAGCCCAACTCGAATCAAAACATTACGCGGAGGCAAGAGGACTTGAAGAGGGCAAAGTACTACCATCACTCATAATTAAAGCAAGAGGCAAGTCAATAGCAGATTCGTATCTAGTATTAAGGTTGGGCGATGTATTTGGTGGATGACTTACCAGACATAGTGTCGGTGTTGAAGCACTACGGTGCCAACATTACACGTGCCTCTGGTCAAGTCAACATCAAGTGTCCGTTCCATAATGATAGCCATGCAAGTGCAAGTTTCAATACAAGACAGAATATATTTAATTGCTTCGCGTGTGGTATGCAAGGCAATAGCATTCAAATAATTGCTAAGAAAGAAGGGTGTGATATACGTGAAGCAAAGTCTATCGCAGAAGGAATTACTGGGGAGAGCCACCAGCAAGTACGCGGGAAGCATCTCTCTGGCGGAAGATTACCTAGCAAGCAGGGGAATAACAAGGGAAGTAGCGCGTCTGGCGCGATTAGGCGTAGTAGAGGAGCCTGAACCTGGACATGAACAGTACGCAGGAAGGCTCAGTATTCCGTACATTACGAAGACTGGCGTGGTTGATTTGCGTTTCCGCTCTCTTAATCCTGCCGTTGAACCGAAGTATATGGGTATGGTTGGTGTTGATACTCGCATGTACAACGTACTTGATATTGAGTATGCTGGCGATTGGATTGGAGTCTGTGAAGGCGAGTTGGACACGCTTACTATGTCTCGCTTGGTTGGAATTCCCTGCGTTGGCGTTCCTGGAGCGAACTCTTGGAAAAAGCACTATACAAGACTCCTTGCGGATTTCGAACGTATCTTTGTTTTCGCCGACGGTGATGCCCCAGGTCGTGAGTTTGCCGCGGGATTATCGCGTGAACTACCAGTCACCACGGTTACCCTCGGAGATGGAGAAGATGTTAACTCAGCATATATTAAATACGGGGCGGGCTTCATTAAAGAAAAGATGGGACTAAACATTGATTGAGATTCCACCTTGTGGTATATGCGGACAACAGTTCGACAATATCTTTGAGGCAACCGACCACCTTATCGAAGATAGTGGTGAAGAAGAATTCAATCCAGAGATAGTCTTGCCCAATGGGTATAGGTTATTAGTGGGCAGTATGCTACGTCAACTGTTTGAGAGTGCTGACAATCCAGAGGAAGTACGCACCATTACTCAGTTAACTTACGGCACATTGTATGCAGCAGAGACTAACATAAGTATGATGAAGAAGTTGGTCGAAGATGCAATCATACATGAGCACATGTCTGAAATAGATTTAGAATTAAAAGAACTACTAGAGGAGGACAAGTGAGCATCAAACGTGAGTTACACCTAGAGACACACCTAGGCAATACAACTAATGAGTTGTCAGAACTATTGCTTAGCAAGCATCGTGACTATGGTCCAAAGAATATATCACTAGCCCCTGGCGGTGCTATCAATGGACTACGAGTACGTATGCACGACAAGTTAGCACGTATCAATAACCTAGTTGATAGCGGTGCAGACCCAGAACATGAGTCATTAGAAGATTCATTTAAGGATATGGCAAACTATGCAATCATCGGATTGCTAGTACTGAGAGGACAGTGGGATAACGAATGAAGATATTCGGACCATACAAAGGTAGCAAGCAAAACGGCGGGAGACCAATCTATGTTTTTAAGCGGAAGAAAAAAGATGGGACGACCACCACTACTTCTAGTAATAAGGCTCGCGTGGATTATGAGAAAGCAACGGGTAAAAACCTACCGAAAGACTCAGAAGTAGACCACAAGAATAACAAGGGCAGAGCAGGCGATGACCGCATCGCTAACCTCCGCGTTCTAAAGAAGAAGGACAACGTTGCGCTTGAAAACAAGCGACGTGCAACTAAGAAGGTTGTCAAGAAAACTACTAAGAAAGCGGTTAAAAAGAAGCCATGAAAACTATAGTCTGTGTGTCCGATTTACAAGTACCTTATCACGATAAGCGTGCCGTCGCTAACCTTGCTGCTTTTATCAAGGCCTACAAGCCAACCGAAGTAGTATCCGTTGGAGATGAAATGGATATGCAGACTATTTCTAAATGGTCAAAGGGTACCCCTTTAGAGTATGAGCGTTCTATCGGACGGGATAGAGACGAGACAACTCGGGTGCTCGAGTCACTCAAGGTCAAGCATATCATTCGGTCAAACCACACGGACCGATTGTATAACACTGTTATGATGCGTGCTCCTGGGTTGCTCGGGCTACCCGAGTTGGACTTGCCACAGTTCCTACGTTTACCAGATATTGGTGCTACATATCATGAGAAGCCTTATGAGTTAGCACCTAACTGGTTGTTAATGCATGGTGATGAAGGTTCGATGAAGTCAATCGGCGGACTCACTGCATTAGGTTTAGCGATGCGCACAGGCAAGTCCGTTGTCTGCGGTCATACTCACCGCATGGGTCTATCACATCATACGCAAGCCTATGGCTCTGCTACACCTCAAACTGTATGGGGTATGGAAGTAGGCAACCTCATGAAGTACAAAGAAGCAAAGTATATTAAGGGTGGACTATTCACATGGCAACAGGGCTTTGGTATGTTGTATGTCGATGGTCGTACCGTAGTGCCAGTGACTATTCCAATTGCTAAGGATGGCTCGTTCATTGTAGAAGGTAAGGTGTGGGGTCGATGAACTGGGAGCGTATTAAGCCGTGGGAATACATCGTATCACACGTTGCTGATGAATATAATAAGAAGTTTTCTATGGTCGACCGTGATGACATTAAGCAGTCGCTCTACGAATGGTTTGTGTCGCACCCTAAGAAGTTAACCGAATGGGAAGGCTTCTCGAAGAAGTCTGCGCAGAACCTACTGTATCGTTCGCTTCGCAATCAAGCATTAGACTATTGTCTATACTGGAAAGCAAAGTCATTAGGCTATGAGCCATCAGATTTATTCTACTATGAGCCAGCAGTAGTTGAGGCTATCCTGCCAGCAGTACTACGCGGTGACATAACAGAGGCACCAGTGCTCAACTTAGGTATGCCTGGAAAGCCTTCTGCACCAGCAGAGGGTGGCAACATGATGGCTATGATGGCTGAGATTAAGGCTGCATATCTGAAACTATCTATAGAGGATAGATACATTCTCTATCACAAGTATGCAAACTCTTTAAGTAATGCTGCAATTGCAGAGGAACTCGCCTTACCTAGTGATGATGCTGCACGCATGAGGCATAATCGTGCAATTAAAAGACTCATCACTAGGCTCGGCGGTTTCCGCCCATACCTAGATAAAGACGAGGCGAGCGAGGTTGGGCAAGACGATAGTCATAATGAAGATAATGGTAAGGAAGAACAGGAAGCCAACGAGTAACTCCCTATCCATAAATCTCCCATCGCTCATGTTCCTCGAACTCAGCAATCTCTCTACCTCTGGCGTTTCTTACGTGTTCAATCAACTGTCCAGGGGTAATGAGATAACCTCTTGACGGATTAGGTGGGATGTTGCAGGTGACAGGCTTGCCTATCTCCCAGATTGCTTCTTTAAGTCTATGTATTGGAACAATAAGTACTGAGTCCTCTAGTACAAATCCCCAGTGTGTAGCCTGACTTACCCTAACACCAGATGGTCTCCAACTCTCATTACCTACATACCAACACTCAGTCTCGATGTATAGGTTGCCAGTCTGAACCCATTTCCTGTCTGTCTTAACTTCTACTGTATCAAGGTGGAGCAAGTCTGCTATCTTGCTCTCACCTACCATGCCGTCTCTGTAGTCTAGGTCCCAGTTACTATCTTTCATTTGCCCTCCATGTATCTCGTCCATGCTTTGTCCCAGTCGTAACTCTCAAAGTATTCTTCGATACTCTCAACAACTTCGTTTTGTAGTTTCTGCATCTCTTCATCTTTCATTTACCCTCCTGTAGAATAGAAGCCAGAGCCATTAAACTTAACTGGTGGTGCTGAGTATAACCTCGACATAGGTTCATTACACTTGTCGCAGTAGGGTATGATTTCATCTTCTGTCATGCCTCTAGTAACAGTGATAACCTCTGAGTCATTGTCACACTTGTAATCATAACTAGCCACTAGTACCAACCTTTCTTCTGATGAAACTTCCATGCCATGCAAGGCGTGCCGTATCTGTGCATGATGTAGGCAAAGCCTCTGTCAATCTGTAATGTGGCAGGCAACTTAGGGTCTAGCCCTAGTATCTGAGGTATACCCCCAGCGTTCTTACCCATTACCTTTACCTTGTTGTATGCTTCCGTTCGCCAGTTGGACTCCTGTGTCCATAGTTTATCTAAGCACTCGTACTGATTAACAGACCATGCAAGTACTACATCCTGAGCATAAGCCTTGCTATCTGCAACTACCCATTCCCTTACTGGCATTGATACTTCCTCTGGTCGGCTGGCCGACCGAGTAAATAGAAACAACACCACTGTTACAATAAGTAATACAATCAGTTTCTTGGTCATACTACACCTTCCAAGTAGGGTCTAATCCTTGTCGCAAACATAACCGCTGCTTCTTCTTCATCAGAGGTAACCTTACGACTTGGACCTACTTCATCGCTGTATCTTGAACGAACCTTTCGTCCTTTATTGTAAGGGTCGACACGATAATCAAGCCCTCGTTCCTTAGCCATCGCTATTCTTTGACCAGCAAGTATACCACCCCAGATGCCATACGCTAGGTTCTCAGGCTTCATACCCTCTTCTAAACACTTCTCCCGAATAGGGCATCGGCCACACATGTTCATAGCATACTTAATCTCTGGCACCATACGCCTTAGAATAGTGTCAGGTCTGCCACCATTAGGCACAGTTGGAAACCATGCGTCAGGGTTGGCATCCCCACTACAAAGACCTTGCAATTGACTAATCATCTCCCCACATCCTGTCTGGTTCTCCGTCGTAATCAATCAGGTCGTCAAGTGTATCCTCGTCAAGTTCATCATACTCATCATCATCCAACTCGAATACATCATCATTCAATGGTGGTTCGTAACTCATAGCCCCTCCTCCTCGCATAGTTGTTCGTAGGCATCCATTACAATGTCAGGGACATCGTTGCTATCTATGTCATTGTCACCTCTAAACCATTCTGCGTGTACTCCATACTCACCCACATAGGTATGCACAGAGTAATCTCCAAACCGCCATTCATACTTAGTTTCCGTAACATCCATGCTCATTATGCCACCTCTCGTAGTAGTAATCGGACTTGTGCTATCTTCTTATCTAGCCGTATGTCTGTCTCTGCTGTAAGCATTTGCAGGTAGTCTATCAGGACTTCCCGCAATTGTTCCTTCTGTTCTGTCGTCATGATACTCCTATCCTGCATTGTGAGAGGGTACGAATACTCGATACACCTCTGCGTTGATTAGTTCTTTAGCCCAGTCAAGGGCTTTCTCTTGCGTGTCGAATGGACCATAATGCACAAGTCCGTCGACAGTTTGTGTCGAGGTAATCCACCCAGACACCCACATTCCCTTGAACGGGTCATGGTCGGCTGGCCGACCACTAGAAGCCGAAGTAGTCATTGTAATAACCTACCTTTCCTTTCTTGTTGTATGCGTATCGGTCAGACTCAGGTGTCCAGCATAGGCAAGTATCTTGGTACATACCATCGCAGTCATAGCAAGTAAAGCACATCTCGCAGTAGTAAGGGTTAGAGTCTAACTCACCTACACTGAGACAGTGAGCACATGAAGCCTGTTCACCTGCACCATAACCGCTATCGTTAAGTGCTACGGCAGATGAGTAACTGGGTGTATCTAGGTAACTGCCCCAAGCAGATTGCTTGTAGGTAGAGTTAGACCACCACATTCCCTCATCATCCCAGTGACCAGCGTTCTCGTTGATGATGTAGCAGGTCTCCTTAGCACTAGGGTCAAGGGTGAAGATAACTATCTTACTACCTAATGCCCACTTGCTAACCATAGCCCACACATGGTCGTCGTCTAATGCAGCAACACCACCCATAGCAGGTAAGGTATCCTCTGCAAAGATACGCGTGTCACTTCTGCGGTCGCCTGCTGAGATGCTGATGTCAAGGATACCATTGTGTGCTAAGTATGTATCAGGATTGCTAGGCACCTTGAATGGGTGACAGTTATCCTCATTCTTGACACCATGCGTAGCATAGCGAGCATGGAACATAGCATAACTATCTGGATACTGCTTGCGTACTTCTAGGAACTGCTTGATTACTTTCTTGCTGGACATGCCACGACCAGTGACAATGCCATTGGGCGTGATTACCGCAAAGCCAAAGCCATGCGGATTATTACATGATGCACATTCCAAGTCCTTCTTACGAGGCGTGGAATTAGGCGAGGCTACAACGAGTAGACACATTTAGTTGCTCACATTCTGGTCGGCTAGCCGACCGCTAATTACTAACTTATCGAGACGGGCTGATAGTTCTGGGTATAACACTTCATTCTGGAATACATACCACATGAAGTTATCTGCACTCAATGCACCTTGCAGTACATCTTGCACAGTAAGATTGCGTGTGTACTCAACGCTGGCGTGCGCTAAGTCTAGATGGGCTTTGATTGTCTCACCATTGACAGTACCTCGGAAGATACGCATCTCTAGTGTCTCGCGGTTGTTGGTATTAACCGCTGAGTATCGGTCGGAGTGGTGGTCGGGTTGTAACTTGTGCGCAAAGGAACGCTTAGAGATAATCTCATAGCCCCCATCAAAGGTAAAGATGCGCTCACCTTCTGAGTTTCTAGCATACTCGCGTACATTGATGTCAGTGAACTTAGCCCATTGTTCAGATGAGCGACCCGCTAGTGTCTCGTATAGTTCCTGATTAGAATACACAAGGTTGAGGAAGCGGTGCATGTGTGCGCCATTCTTAAACCCAGTGCGTGAGATGTGGATGTGTAAGCCACAGGTACGAGTATCCCATGACTTAACTCGGATACCTGATTGAGTGCGCAAGGCTTCCAGTACTGCAAAGAAGTCTCCAGCCTCATGCTTGAAGAAGTCATGTGACATTGGATGTGTCACTATCTCGAAACCATGATTGAGAGAGCCGTCATGTTTGAGATAGGCTAAGTCCATTGACTCCAGTTGGTGTGCGTACTCGGCAGACTCTCTGAGGTTGTCGCGTGCTTCTACCTCAATCTCTAGCCCAAAGAATAAACGCTCATCATTATTGGTCGAATGGAAGATAGCATCAGGGCGGTAACTGTAATCATGAATGATACGGATACCATCCTCGCTACCGCATCTATCACAGCCGTCAGCATTGTACTCGTCACAATCGTCACACCAGTAAGCATTGTTATCACAGCAACCTGCACACCAATGCTCAGCCCTATCTGTGACATAGTACGAGGTATCAGAGTTGTACCCCTCGCATGACTCGCACCAATAGGCACGCCTCTCGGTACACGACTCACACCATAAAGAGTCGTCGTCTACTGTGTGAAAGACATCATTGGATGTACCAACACTGTCGCAACGCTGGCAAATCTGGGCGCAATCATCACACACCAGACTATCGTAATCTGTCGTGATTAGGTTGTCTGCATCAGTTTCGTATTCACATACCGAACAACTGTGTAAAACAACTTCATCAACTTTATCTGTCATTTGCCTTACCTTCCCTGTCGGCTAGCCGACCATTTACTTATTGCGCTTTGCAATAAGAGTATTCTATGCCTTAACTACTTTGCTGTCAATTATGGCATTTGCTAAGGTATCTCTGGCACTCTCCACGACTTTGGCCAGCCCTGCATACCCTTGCTTCACCATGCGGTCATGCTCAGCCCTCAGTGCTTGTCGCACAAGGTTCACCTCAGCATCAGTAAAAGTTACAGTAATCATCTCTGAAAACTCATAACTGTCTCGAACACCACATCATTGAGGTAGTCCACCATTTGCTCCCATTCATCTATTGATAGGTCATGCCCGAGGATTTCTTGGACAAGTTGGTAATCGAGTTTGGACTCCCAGACAGTGTTTGTGTCGGAAATTCCTGAGACTAAATCATCTGCGCTTGGGTACATTACCACACCTCACGAATTCGCTTGACGATACGCAGTGCTACGACAATGCCTAGCACAGTAAGCCATGCGCGGTGATACAAGTAAATGTCACCAAAGTAAGTTTCAAGGCTGATGCCCCACTTGCTTACTTCTAAGTTGAACAGTTCCATTTGATAACCTTTCAGTACATGGTCGGCTAGCCGACCAGTTAATAGCGATTTGCTACCAACGCGCTCACCGCAGGAATTGAACCTGCGCTCCACAATGTCACCAGAGTGAGCCACCAGCCTTTGCCTGCCCAAATTCAGGCAAGGCTATCCGCTAAGGTCTTTAGTCTACTGCTTAAAGATTATTGGGTCAAGCCTTGTTCACACTTCGGACACTTAACAATTATCTCAGTGTAGTTATACTCTACCAATTCTCCTGTATAGTCGCGTTCGTAATAGGTTTTCACATTGACTCCTTGTTAGATGCCTCACGCATAGCGATTACTCCGCGTTCATAGCGTTCACGCTCTGCCTTCTGCTCGTTCATGATGTTCACCTTCACTTGCATACTCTCTATAAACTCTTCAACTGTCACTGCCGTTCCTTTCTGTTGTGGTCGGCTGGCCGACCGCTTGGGTTAGTTATTAGCAAAGGTCGTACCCCTTGCCAATGACTTAAGTATAGGCCTTAAACATTATTTGTGCAACCCTTGTTATTCATCAGATAGTGGTCGGCTGGCCGACCATGACTCATGCCGTTGTCGCAAGTCGGTATCTGTCGCCAATCGCTCGCAAAGTTTGTGTCGGATTTTTTCTTGTCGTAGGTCGGTGGCTGTCGTCGCTCGCTCGAAAGTTTGTGTTGGTTTGTGTCGGGACGACCAAATTTTTTGGGCATGAAAAAACCCCCGCCCCTTTCGGGGCGAGGGCTGGTCGGCTGGCCGACTATGCTTCAATAAACATCTTGCTTTCGATTTCTGCTGTGATGCTGTTGAGCAGGTCAATCTCCGCATCACCTATTGCGCTTGGGTCAATTCCAACCACTAGCGCATAGACGGCTTGAAGTGACTCCAACAGGCTCGCGCTTTTCTTTTCTTTTGCTGGCTTTCCGCTGGCTTTTGCCTCTTTTGCCTTGCGTGTCTTTTCTGCTTGCGCGTCATTGACCAACTTTTCCATGTCAGAGAATGAGTGCTTTTCTGCCTCACCTTTTCCGAGTAGGTCATAGGCTTTTGCTGCAAGGGTTAAGGCCTTCTTAAGAGGTAGTGCGCGAAACTCCGCATTTTTCTTTTCTAGTGCCTTGAAAGTTGGGAGTGTGCGCACCTGTGATGAGGTGATGAGCGGTGACACCTGTGCAGTGTCATCGATGCTTTTCTTAATCGAGTTGATGCTGGCACTCTGAGCCTCGATGATGTCGGCCAATGCTAAGACCGCTGTGCGGTTGGCCTTTTCATTGTTGGTTGTGCTTTTGCAGAATGTTCTCCAAGCGGTGTTCACTGCTGGGATAGTTGTGTTCACTTTTGCTTTTGGTGTTGTTGCTTTTGTCATTTTGGAGCCTTTCGATTTGGGTATGGCGTTGTTGCCATGTCTTTATTGTAGTGCATAAATACGATTTGCAACACCATTTGGGAAAGTTTTTTTTGAGCGTGGCGGGCGGGCGCGTGAGCGTGAGCCTACGCGTGGCGGTCGGCTGGCCGACCATGCCGAGAAGCTTTATGACATGGGAAAGTAGTTGAACATTCAACTATCTATCGCTCACTCTTTGCGCTGCAATTTATTTATTTATTACGGGGGCAATTCATTTATGAATGACCTCGGTGGATAGTTACTCATTCACAATTCATTCACGCATAACAATAAGCGCATAACAAGCGCATAAATGCGCATCTTTGACCCGAGGTTTATTAAAAACGCGTTTGTATGTATATATATACTCCCATAATAATTTTCTGTTATATTTAATCCCCCCCTCAGAGTACTAAAAGTACTCCTCGGACAGTGTGACCTACGTCACACGGCACGCATAAGAAGAGGGGGTCTGGGAAAATACTTTCCCAACCCACTCGGAAAAGACCCGTTTGAACGGGTCTTCTATAGTATATAGATAATATATACGGAGTCGCTCCGTTTAAGACTCCGCTCCTCCTATATATAATATAATTTTTGAATTTTTTATCAAAATGGGATAGTTATGCCGTTTCTAAGAGGCGTTAAATCGGCGTTATTGGACGGGATATATAATGGGTCGCAAAGCAGGAAAACAGTCCTTTAGTAAGGACGAGGCACAGGCTAAAGTACTAGTCCTCCTAGAACAGGGTGCCACAATTACAGCCGCTATGGCCGCCGTGGACCGTCAGGATACCGCCTTCCGCCAGTGGTCTATGCAAGATGCTGACTTCAAGGAAAAGGCTGATAAAGCCCGCCTTGCAGGCAAGGGCATCAAACAAGATTTAGCAGAACTTAAGGATATGCCTTTCCATGAGTTCTCAGAGCAGTTCCTTGGGTCTAGGTTATTTAACCACCAACTGAACTGGATTGACTTAATTGAGGGTAAGACCCCTCGTTGGCTACCGCCTGGTATGACCTACGAGATGGGAGACCCTAACCGTGTGCTCATCAACGTACCACCAGAGCACGCTAAGTCAACTACTATCACAACTAACTACGTGACATATAAGATTGTGACCAACCCTAATACGCGAGTAATTATCGTTTCTAAAACCCAGGGTATGGCTCGCAAGTTCCTAGGCGCTATTAAGACGCGCCTTTCCCACCCAGGCTACATGAAGTTACAGACCGCTTTCGGTCCTAACGGTGGGTACAAGGCGGACGCAACACAATGGTCCGCCGATATGATTTATCTAGGCACAGGACGTGACTCAGGTGAAAAGGACCCTACAGTCCAAGCACTGGGCTTTGGTTCTCAGATTTACGGAGCACGTGCAGACTTAATTATCCTAGATGACGTGGTGATGGGTTCTAACGCTCATGAGTGGGAAAAACAAATTGAGTGGTTGCAAAAGGAAGTTATAACCCGTTTGGGACGACACGGTAAACTAATCATAGTTGGTACCCGTGTAGCCTCTGTTGACCTGTACAAGATGATACGAGATGGCTCACAATGGACAGGTGGCAAAACCCCCTTTACTTATTGTGCTATGCCTGCCGTATTGCAGTTTGACGAAAAACCTAAGAATTGGCAAACCCTCTGGCCAGAAACTGACCAGCAAGAAAACGATTTGGACGACGTACTTGAAAATGGATTATACCCGAAATGGGACGGACCCTCGCTCTTTAAGCGTCGCTCTGAGGTCGCTCCGTCAGTTTGGGCTATGGTCTACCAGCAGGAAGATGTCCAAGAAGACTCAATATTCTCTCCAACCTGTGTGGCTGGCTCAGTCAACGGAATGCGAAAAAGAGGACCTCTAAAACCAGGTGCCCCAGGACATCCCCAGCATGTTGAAGGTTACACCATCATTGGACTTGACCCTGCTATGGCAGGTGCTACAGGTGCAGTGGTGTGTACTTACAACAGAGCAGATGGGCGTATCTACGTTCTAGATGCTGTCAATATGACAGAGCCAACTCCTGCTAAGATTCAGAACCTCATCGAGGACTGGGTTGAGAAGTACAGACCGCAAGAACTGCGTATTGAAATTAACGCACACCAGAAGGCTTACGCCTTGGATGATAACTTGCGTAACTTCCTTGCAGGGTACGGCACGCAACTGAACTCACACTTTACTGGCAAGAACAAGTGGGACACATCTTTCGGTGTGGCTTCTATGGCTACACTCTTTGGTAATACCCGCGATGGTCGTTTCCAGGATAACAACATTATTGAACTACCAAGTAACGAAGGCTCTGAAGGTCTGAAGACCTTGGTGCAGGAACTTATTACTTGGAAGCCAGACACTAAGAACCCAACTGACGTTGTTATGGCTTTATGGTTTGCAGTGATTCGTATCAGAGAAATGATGCAACGCTCAAGCCAAGCAACACAGTACGCAAATAATAGATGGGCGACACGCGCTCAGGTTGAACGCAGATATGCAATCAACTTAGATGACGCATTCGCTGACCAGTGGTCACAACAATACAGTTAGGATAACAATGGCATTATCGATGGAACAGGTAGCAGCACGCGTTGAAGCGTTGCGTTACCGTAATAGCGAGCGCGATGCTCGCAACCAAGATGTCCTTGCAGTCCGTAAAGGTCAAATCTCACAGGTTTACCCTGACTTCTTTCCAGATGGTGTAGACGCTAACGTAGTTGCTAACTTCATCGATGTGGTAGCACGCGACCTATCCGAGGTCATGGCTCCACTTCCAGCAGTAAACTGTTCGGCGGCTAACTCTGTCAGCGACAAAGCACGTGCTTTCGCTGATAAGCGTACCCGTATTGCATCAAATTACTTTTCACACTCTGACCTAGCAGTACAGATGTACTCAGGTGCAGACTGGTATCTCACATATGGTTTCGTTCCATTCATGATTGAATTGGACGAAGAAGCAAAGATGCCGCGTATTCGCATAGAAAACCCGATTGGGGCTTACCCAGAATTCGACCGCTATGGACGCTGCGTTGCATTTGCTAAGCGATATATAATGACACTTGGAGAACTGGTTTCTCAGTTCCCTGAGTTCGAGCGCGAACTACTTGGCGCTAATGGATACAAGCAAGACTTGTATTCACAGGTAGAGATGATTCGGTACTATGATAAGGACCAATCATTAATCTATTTACCAACCAAAAAGAATTTAGTTTTATCTTACGCGGCTAATCCCCTTGGTAAGATGATGGTTGTCGTGGCGCGTAAGCCATCTATTGATGGTGAACTGCGTGGACAATTCGACGACGTACTAGGTATCCAACTTCTTCGCAACCGTTTCGCCTTATTGGCAATGGAAGCAGCGGAGAAAAGTGTTCAAGCACCAATTGTATTACCTCAAGACGTACAAGAACTCCAGTTGGGTGGCGATGCGGTTATCCGTACCGCCAACCCTGCTGGCGTTCGTCGTGTCGAATTAAACATTCCAGCAGGCGCGTTCACAGAACAGAACCTACTTAACCAGGAACTTCGCTCAGGTACTCGTTACCCAGAAGGACGTTCAGGTAACATTGATGCAAGCATCGTTACTGGTCAAGGCGTACAAGCACTTATGGGTGCATTTGATACACAGGTCAAATCAGCACAGGCAATCTTTGCATCTGCTCTACGCGATGTAATCAGCATGTGTTTTGAAATTGACGAGAAGATGTATCCAGAAGAGAAGACCATTCGTGGTGTAGACTCTGGTTCTCCATACGAGATTACATACAATCCAAAGAAGGACATCAAGGGTGATTACTCTGCAGATGTTCGTTACGGTATGCTTGCGGGTCTTAACCCAGCACAGGGACTTATCTTTATGCTACAGGCTCTAGGTGGCGGTCTTATCTCTAAGGATATGGCTATGCGTGAACTTCCATTTACAGTTAACGTAACACAGGAACTTGAAAAGATTGAAATCGAAAACATGCGCCAATCACTTCTTGGTGGCATTACTGCTATGGCACAAGCAATTCCAGCAATGGCTACACAGGGTGGAAATGCAGCAGACATAGTATCTAAAATTGCAGGAGTTATTACTGCTCGTCAAAAGGGTGTAACCCTTGAGGACGCTGTTGCGGAAATATTTGCTCCACAGCAACCAGTTCCTCCTGTTGGGGCTGCACCTTCCCCTGTTGAGCAGCCGTCCCCTGTTCCAGGCGCGGCTCCAGCAGGAGGCCTTCCACCAGAAGCAGCAATGGGTATGCCACCAGCAGCACCAGCACCAGACATTCAAACAATTTTATCTACCCTCAGTGGTAGCGGTAAGGCTTCGGGACGAGTAACAACTAGGGGATAAAATGACTACTTTGGTAGCGATACAGGGTGACGGATGGTCGGTACTAGGGTGTGATTCCCGATTAAGCGATGAGCATGGTCGTTTTCAAGTAAGTAAGACACCAAAGATTGTAGAAAACAATGGTGTATTGATTGCTGGTTGTGGTTCATCTCGCGCAAGCAATGTATTACATTATGGCTATACTCAACCTAAGCCAACTGTAAAAGAAGATTTGAATACTTACATGACACAGAAGTTCATTCCGCAAATGCGTAAGAACTTTGTTGATGCAGGTATTGATATGAAAGAGGACGGCGATGTTGCGCAAAACGAAGGTGGATTCCTCGTTTCCATCAAGGGGCAAGTTTTTTCGATTTCTGATGATTACTCTTGGGATACCGATGTTCGTAATGTATATGTTATGGGTAGCGGTGGTGATGTCGCCCTCGGTGCATTGGCAGCGTTGGGTGTGGAAAAAGTAAAGACAGTTAATCAAGCAGAGACAATGATTCGTAAAGCAATTGCTATTGCAATCCAATATGATAACATGTGCTCTGAACCAATTCATACATTTAGACAATTTAAGTAGGAGGAACAATGGTCAGTGGAGGAATGCGCCCAGGTGCGCCACAGAACAACCCTGCCAACGTTTCAGGCGTAGGTGGCGCTGGACAAAGCGGTAACTACACAGGATTTGCCTATGGACAGAATCAAGCAGTTAACCAACAGCGTATTGAAGGTAATCAAGCAGTGGCATCAACTAAGCCAGTAATTCCTGAGTCAGAAGCACCATATGGTGGTATTAACTTCCCAGAACTTGGCACACTATTTGACCCAGACCCTAATCCAATGGAGCCAATGACAACTGGCGTAGAGGGTTTCCGCGGTGCAGGACCAGAAGCACTACCTAAAGGTTTTCAGAATAACACTCGTCCAGATGAGAATGCAATGATTGCAAAGCAATACCTACCAGATTTGGTAATTGCTGCACAGTCTAAGGACGCACCAGACTCATTTAAGCGTTTTGTTAACTACTTAATGGCACAATAATGGCAGATGTAACATTCATGCCTGGCAGTTTCTTTGATAACGTAGACAAGTTTGCTGCCTCACTTGGTTATCAGAATGCAGGAATAGTATTTGAACTTGCACTAATCCCTTGGAAGTCAATAGATGACCGCGATGCTTTCATTATGGGCGTTACTGGCGAAGATGTCAAGGGCGGACGAGAATATAATTACATTAAACGAGATTTCTAGGAGGTAGCAATGGCTTGGTGGAATGATTTCACAACCTCTATTGCTGCAGTACCTACGGCTCTTAAGAGACTTACAGGTGGCGGAAACTACCTCAGTGATGAAGAACGAGCAAAAGAAGAAGTTCTTCACAATACCGTAAAAGATGCACTACGTGGCATCGATACAGGACTAAGTAATGTTCCTGGATTTGGTATTGGCAAGAAGGTAGTTAAGGGTGTTGGAGATAAATTACTCCAGGGCGCAGTTACTCTCAATCAAGAAGTACTATCACCATATATTTTTCGTCCAGTATCAACTGCTGCACTTCTTACAGACTTTCAGTCTCCCCTTTACAAGAAGGGTCAGTACGAAGAAGGCTTTCAGTTTGACGATGTAAAGGCTGCATACAACCGCAGTGCTAAGGTATCTGTAGGTCAAGCACTTACAATGTCAGACATGACACCTATTAGCGGTCTCGCAGCAGTAATTCTACCTATGGGTGGACTAGATGTTAATAAGATTGATTTGTGGAATGACCAAAGTCTACAGCAAAACTTTGTAGATAATGCAGTTGGTCGCTGGTTTACAGGTGTTACTGACTTTGCAGTTGGTAACGCTGCCCTTGGTGGCGTAGGCCGACTCGCAGTTGCTGGTGGTAAAATAGGTTTTGGTAAGGCTGGTCTTTATACTAAGAACAAGACTGTAGACCAATTAGCATTGGATATGGAAAATGGTATCCAATACGCTAAGACTAATGGCGCTATGGGTTCTCAGACAGTATCAGGAAACCATGCAGTTGTACTTGCAGAGAGCAAGGACTGGGGAGTAATCACCAACCTTGTAACTAAGTATAGTACTAACGAAAAACTTATTCCGCTTATTCATGAAGCAACAGATGCAGATGCAATCAAAGACTTGCTTCTTGCAGATAAAGGTAATATCGCTGCACTAGAGCGTCTTGCTGCTACTGCACCAGATAAGTTATTTGACCTATCAGGTACTTCATCTCAGTTGCAGAACAAGTTCTTGCAGACTGGGCAGACCTACATTCCAGAAGGTCCTGCTGTTCCACGCTTGAAGTCAGCATTTGATGCTGCTATTGCTAATGAGCCACAGTTTGTAAAGATTCGTGATGCATTCTTTGACCCTGATTACAGCCTAACTCCTGGTGGTAAGTTATACAACCCAATGGAACCAGTAATTGGTAAGGCTGCTGCTATCCGCGCAGGCGAGAAGATTCGTGAGTTTAAGTCAGTTGCAGCATACCGTGAGTTTGATAAGTTTGCTGATATCTTTGAGACTAAACTTGGTAAGGGTCTAGGTCGTGCAACGGTACGTTTAGTAAAGTTTGGCACACGCCAATCAGAGTACAAGCCACTAGGCTTTGTTACATTCTCTGGAGTACGTCCACTTGATGGTCGTGTAGAACTTAATGCATTCCTTAATAACCTTAAGATATTCCAGGATGGCGCAGCCAAAGTTGAAACAGCACCTAACGTATTCGAGAAGGTAGCAGACGTACGTCGCGTCTTCGAAGAAGAATACATGAAGGCTCTTGGAAAGAACGAAGTAGAAGTTCTTGATAAGATTGATGAGTCAGTCGGTCGTATGCTTGCATACAAGGCTGGTATCTATGACGAGCGTGAGATTTCAGCACACATCCGTTCATTCCGTGGTAATGTAAATCGTGGTATTGAATCAGTAAAGCAAAATGGCTTTGGTATTGGTCATGATGGTAGCCAGATTCTGGTAGACCCACAGACAATCCGCCAGATGACTGAATCATATCGCTTTACACCTTGGGATGCAATCGAGAGCCAGTTTATTGCAACTACTGAAAAGAGTGCTCTAAAGGCTGGCGCACGTGCAACAGCAAACATTGGTCAGCAAGTATTCCGCGACCTTAACCGTCTATGGACATTTGACGTACTTGTACGTCCTATGTACATTGTTAAGCAGTCACTTGGTGAGCCTATCGTTAGTGCAACTATTGCACAGGGTATGGAATTTTTATGGCAAGATGCAGCGAATATCTCTACTAATGCACTACGTAACCTAGGTAACTGGGGTATGGGTCTTGGTAGTAAGGTTAAGAATCGCAAAGAGCGTATTGCTGTCAACAAAGCAGTTGCTGATAAGAAGCAAATGTATGCTCGCGCAGCAGCAATCAAGGATAGCGCACAGGCTTCATTAGAAGACTTGCTATCTGGAAACACATCACCTGCAACTAAGGCACAGCACTTAACTGCAGCACGTGAAGCACTCAAGGCAGCATCATCTATCTTAGATGAAGTAGAACTAGACTTGCGCTCTGCAGTAGTTCCACTAGGTGTCAAAGAAGCAATTCCAGGTGTTACAACACTAGAACGCCGTATTGCATTCCTAGAGTCTAAGCCAGCATCTGCAGCAAAAGCAGCAGAGATTGCATTAGCAAAGGCTGCTATTGCTAACTACAGAAATGTTATTAACAAGATGGCAAGCAATAAGCAGGTCATCGTTGATGCTGACAACGCAGTTGCTGCAGCATATCAGAATATTGACAATGTTCTTAATGAACTAGGTCCAGTACTCAAGCAACAGGCAGATGTCTGGGGCAAGACTGCAAAGTTTAAGAAGCGTTACTATGCTAAAGAGTCACAGTATCGTATGGTCAATGGGCAGTACGTTGCGATTGATTCATTCGTAACTGGAGATAAGAACTTTAGCGCAGCAATACGTGCAGAAATCAGTAACGCACGTACCGCTGACCTTAACTTCTTGGGCGAATTATCTGTTGGAACTCGCAAGTCTCTGATAGAGCGCAAGATTCCATTAGATGTAGTACGCGTATCAGACCCACTATACTTTGGTGAGTTAGAATACATCGCTAACCGCGTAATGCGTGGCGACCCACTTATCGATTTAATTCTAGGTAACACACCAATTAGCGAACTGCAACGTTGGGCATCTAGCAGTGCTGGTATCCAGTACCTACGTGCATTTGATGTATTTGACCCTAAAGAAGTTAACTCATACCTTGCAGATAAGATTGCTTTGGTTAACCGTACGTTTCCATCATTTGAGGCACGTGCAGCAATCCTACAGCGCGAAGTAACAGGACAAGAACTACAGACATGGCTTGCACCATATGTAGATGAACTCTACGACATTGTGCCAAGTAACTACAACTACGGCTCAGCCAACCTAGGTGTTGGCAAGTATGCTGAGTTGAGTAACGCTGTTAACAACTTTAGCGCAAAGATTTTCCGCAAGATGGCTAGTGCTGAAAATCCTATCCGTAATGCATTCTTTGATAACGTTGCACTAGATGCAATGGCTCGTAAAGCAGAGTACATGATTCAGCAGGGTATCGAAATGACACCAGCACGCTGGAACGCACTACGTCAATCTGCTGGTCGTGAAGCAATTCAAGAACTTGAGAAGACTGTTTACACAGTTCGCCGTGAGAACCGTTTGCTGCACAATGCACGCTTTGCCGTAGCATTTCCAACAGCAACAGTTAATGCTTTCTATCGCTATGGTCGACTTGCAGCAAAGAACCCAGTTCGTGCTACACAGTTTGCATATAACTATGGACGAGTATTCCAAAACTTCGGCGTAGATGAGAACGGTAATCCAACTGAGAACCTAGCAGATATGACACACCTAATCCTACCAGGAACCAAAGAAATGGGTCTTGGATATATGGATGAGGGTATTGCATTGAATGCAAAGTCTCTTGGATTCCTACTTAACCAGCCATCTCCATCATTTATCACAGCACTATCTGTTGGTAAGGTAATGCAGAACTTCCCTGGTACAGAAGAAGGTATCAAGGAAGCGCTTACTGTCAATGGTACAAACTACTTTGATATTATCTTTCCATATGGAGCACCTACATCTTTAACTAAGCAGTTAACACCACCTTGGGCTAATTCGTTATGGAACGCTGCAACTGGTAACCCAGGCAAAGCAGATTACCTAGCATCATGGCGCTCAGTGTACAACTACCACAAGATGTTAGTTGAGATGGGTGTAACTGATAAGTTCCCATCAGATGCAGAGATTGAAAAAGAAGTAAAGGCGCTATGGACTGAGAAGTTCATTTCAGGCTTTGCCTCTATCACTGGTGTACCTTTCAAGGTAGAGACCAACCCTATGCGCATGTCAACTAACTTGTACTATAAATTGCTTGAGAAGTACAACAAGATGGGTTATGGAACACAGCAGGCACGTGATGCTGCAGGCGATGAAATGCTTGCTATTATGGGTCCTAAGTTCATGCTTGACCGTATTACTTTTACTGGCTCTACAAAGAACATTAGTATCCCAGCAACATACGAAGCATACAAGCGCGTATTTGAAGATAATGATGACCTAGTTGGTAAACTTGCTGCAATTGAAAAGGGCGATGTTGGATTGGTAAGTCTATTGACTGCCGACCTCAGCAGAGACCCAGCAGAGCAGTCAACCAATATTCTTTCTATCCTAAGTAATCCTAACCTTGTACTTCCTGGCAGCAGCAAGCGCATCAATGACTTCAAGTTAACACCTCAAGAAGTTGAGCGCGAGCGCATGAAGCAGCGTACATGGGACCAATATAACTTGGTTCGTGATGCACTAGAGGCTAAGATTACTGATGGTAAGACACTACGTGCTCACCCAGAACTAAAGGCTCCACTAGAGCAATTAGTAGAGACTACATTTAAGAATCAAAGCCAAGCATGGTATGATGAGTACCAACTATCTGCTAGCGGAGATACATCTTACAAGTATGCTCGAGCATTGACTCTTATTACCCAAGACCCTAAGTTTATGGGTAAGCAACAGAATAGTCAGTTCTGGAAAGACACTCAGTTGTTTATGAAAGCACGTAGCATCTTTGTTACATTCTATCAATCATTACCAGATTACGACCCTCGTAAGGCTGTAATTCGTGATGGGTACAACCAGTGGGTTGCTCAGTATGTAAAGCAGTGGGACCCTAACTTGGAGACTCTAATTAAGAATTACTTCGATAACGACAGTTTGAAGGCGGTTAACTAATGGCAGAAAAATCAGCAACACCTAACCAGGATGCGCAAGATGCTGCTATCTTGGCAAGTATCGCGCCATTCTTACAGAGCCTGCTAGCCGAGAATACCGATGCTGGTAAGCCATCAGATACATCACAGTCTTCAACTCAAACATCTGTAACTAAACTAACCTATAACTCAGCCAAGGCGCTTCTTGAAGCGGCCATGAAAGAGGCTGACTTTATGGGTAAGTTGACTGCAGATGATATCAAAGACTTTATGAAGGCTTTTGAAACAGAGCAGAACAAGCAAATCGAAAAGATTGTTACATCTGCTCGTACAAAGATTACACCTGGTGCAACTGCAGAAGCACAGAAGAAGATTGTGGAATCTGTTGCTCGTCAAGAGTTCCCATCATTCTTTAAGCCTACAGACTTTGCAAAGAACTTTATCTACTCTAAGATTGACTTTAAGGACGAGAGTAAGTTAGGCGCTAAGGCACTTGATGCCTTTGCTAAGGTTCGTGGTCTAGTAGACGCATTCCAACTTCTTGGTGTATCAGAAAACGACATGCGTCGTGCCGCTAAAGAAATTGCAATGGGTAACAAGACTGTAGAAGACTACAACGTAGAACTACAGCAGATTGCCAAAAAAGAGTACCCACAGTTTGCAGACCGTTTTGATAAAGACCCAACATTGACTACATACGATATTGCTTCTCCTGTTATCAATATGCTAGCAAAGACATGGCAGATGGACCCAAAGACAATTAAGATGGATAACCCATATGTAATGTCATATCTTAACTACGCAGGTCCAGATGGTAAGGGTCAACAACCATCATACTATGATTTGGTCCTCAAGGCTAAGAACGACCCTAAGTACGACCTCACACAAGAAGCAAATGAGAACGCACGCGATGCAGCAACAGGGCTTGCAAGAGCGTTTGGATTTGGAGTATAATGGTTGACACAACAAGCCTTGCTGGTATTATGGCTGCTTCTGCAGCAAAGCCATCATCTAAAGCATTAACACAGGCAGAGATTGATGCCAAGACAGCAGAACAAGTTGCTACTGGTATAAAGAGTACTGATAGAGCAGCACGCCTTCCAGGTGAAACTGCATCACAAGCAAATGCTCGTATTACTGCTGGTTACAAAGCGCAGGTTCAACCTGAATTAACCCAAGAAGGTAAAGCAGCAGGTGCGACAATTGAATTCGTACGCACAGGTGCGGGCGGAGTTGGAACATACAAAGAAGTATTCCCAATTGGTACACCCATTCCAACTACACGCACAACTGAGTCTGGTAACGTTTATGATGCACAGGGCAATTTAGTATCTGGTACTGGACTTAAGACTACAAAGACTACAACAACCCCCACAACCACAACAGTAACGACTAACCCTACAACTACGGTAGTTACAATAACACCTGACCGACCAGTAGGTACTCCTCCAGCATTCGTGTATGACCCAGTGTCAAAGACATACAAGATGCCAGCAAAGCCTACAGAGGCTGGTAACTGGGTATGGGATAACGTTGCAGGTTGGACCAACACACTTGTAAATCCAGGTGCAACTGGTTTTGAAACTGGCAGTGAAAGAACACTTGCCCAGGATACTTTTAAGAATACACTTGCATTGTTCTTTGGTGCAAAAGAAATGTCACAACCATGGGCTAATGCTTTGTTTAAGGTTGTATCAAGTTACTACAAGAGTGGTTCTACCATTGATGAGTCACTTAATCTTGCACTACAGGATGCACGTAACAATCCAGTTCTTGAGCCATTCACTAAGCGTTTTGCTGGTGTGTATGCGCTGCAGGACCGCCTTGCAAAGGGTGAGGCAATTGACGTGCCAACTATTGCAGAGTTTTTCAAGTCAGAAGCAACACTTGGTGATAAACTACGTGAAGTTGGGTTAGCAGATTTAGCAACTCAAGAATTACTAGGCGAGGTTCTAGGAACTGGAAAGTCAGTTGCCACAGTACTTAACCTAGTCAACGATGTGTTTATGACTATTGATAACGCACCAGAGCAACTTAAGAAAGACCTACAGGCAGTAGCACCAGGAGTAGATAGAACATCTATTGCTAAGGCACTGCTACTTGGTAAGCGTGGTGCAGAAGAACTACAGAAGCAAATCAAGGAAGTTAGCGTACTATCTGCTGCTAAGTCACAAGGCGTTGCTCTTGAAAGCGCACTTGCTGCAGATATTGCTGCTAGAAACTTTGATTACAATACTTCACTTACTAACTTCGGTACAGTTGCAAAGGGCGCACAGCCATTGCAGAAGTTGACTGAAATTAGCACAGGACAAGCAGTTAAGCCTGCTGCTGCTCAAGAGAGCATCATTAAATCTCTCTTCCAGCAAGATGTAAAGGCACAAGAACAAATTCGTTTAGAAGCAGAAAAGGAAGCAGCACGCTTCTCTAGCGCTTCTGGAACATTTGGCTCACGAAGCCTAGCATCACGTAACAGAGCAAATAGAGCAATATAATAGAATCCTGAGCGGACCCATCGGCCCCGCCAGCGTAATAGACCGACAGTAGGAGCCAGACCATTTCCCCGAATGGAATCTGTGGCCTGCGAACTAACTACGAATAGAAGGGTGGCGTTGCTATGAGCAACAACTACTGGGACGACGAAGACGATGACCTAGATACAATCGAAGAAGCACCGATGGATGGAAGCGACTTACTTAAAAAGTTGCGTAAAGCCAAGCGTGCAGACGAGAAGCGTATCAAAGAACTTACAGAGCAACTTGAGGGATTCTCCAAGGCGCAGCGTGAGGCAATTGTCAAGTCGACACTAGAAAAGAAGGGTGTCAATCTTAAGGCAGCCCGTTTAGTAATGAAGGACTTGGATGAAATTAACGAGGAGTCAGTTTCTAACTGGCTTGACGATAATGCAGACTTGTTCGGACTAACGGTTGCAGAAGAGTCAGATGTAAACCAACAGGACCGCGCAGCGTTGCGCAATCAAGACTTGGTTACACAGAACGCTTTGACACCAGACCGAGCAAATGATATTGAATACAGAATGTCCCAAGCAACATCCGAAGAGGACATTCTAGCAATTCTTCGCTCGCAACAATAATTTATCCGTTCATAGTCACTTGGAGGTGACCGCATATGCCTAACGCATATACATCCACAGGCTCTACCACTCTTGGTGGTACAGTCGGCGGTGCAGGTCTTGTACAGAAGGCGTATGACCGTCTTCTTG
>Ga0214921_10001553_pt1 | contig 38798 bp, 30 predicted proteins | sample LL1505_MetaG_FD_177992 | JGI IMG/M metagenome (GOLD analysis project Ga0214921, IMG submission 177992) | Freshwater microbial communities from Lake Lanier, Atlanta, Georgia, United States - LL-1505 | ecosystem: Environmental > Aquatic > Freshwater > Lake | place: USA: Georgia | collected...
TAGGGGGTCGGTGATACATCTCCTCATCAACAGTCAAGACTGGTAGTCCGGGGTGTGACTGTTTAGTTGATCGCCCTTTGGAAAAATCACAACGGCCAATCTTGTCACCGCAAAAAACAAACGTACGGCCAGTTCCTTTATCAACCTCTACATCGCGATCAGCTTTTACTTCCGATCCGCACCATGGACAACTGGTCAGTTGTGCAGGAGATGCTGAACCAGCGTTGTACTTTCCGGGGTTCCGTAAATCCTCGATAGCTCGATGACTGTCTTCTGTCTTACCTGGGGTTACCTTATTTCCAACCCAAAGACCGATGGTGAAAGGCTCTGTACCTAGTGATTCATCTCCGTTCTCTATCGCTTCTCGTCGTAATACTTCCATCGCGCAAATCAGCGCGGTTGCTCGCTGGAACTGCTGCAACGTCAGCAGACGTAGCGTATAGCGCATGATCACGGCTAAACCACGCGAGCTGTCGTAGTCGCCCAAATTTCCCTGCATACGCCGAATGGCCATGGTGAAAGCTGCTACGCCCAAATAAGCTTCTGTCTTACCACCGCCCGTAGGGAACCAAAGCAGGTCGGCATATGCCTCGACAGGCTGAACACGGTCAGGATGACTAGGGTCTGCCAGTGAAGGAATTGAGAGCAGCAAAAACGCCAACTGAAATGGACGCCAACTGCGGTTCTTCAGCACATCGAACTTTTCAATAGTGACATTCTCACCTCGACGTATGGCCAGAGCGTATTGGCTGCGAACGCGTTGGGTAGCCATCGCTTTGTTAGCGAAGCGAAAAGCTGCCAAAGCTTTCTCATTGGTTCTCAAGGTGTCTATACCCTGCTGCAAACGAATATGGATTTCCTGGCAGCGATCCATCGCTTGTTGTGACTGGGTGTCGTAGCCGGTGACCTCCTCACCGATACGGATGCGTTGTTCATCAATCCACGCAGAGTAATCCTTGGTAAGCATGCTCAAGGCATCGACCAGCGGATTGACTTCCAAGCTCGCCAGCCTCTGCATGTCCAGCAGACCATTGCTGACCATCTCGCGCATTGCTGGGCGATCGGACGGGGCAAGGCCTGGCGTCTCTGTCACCTGTACCTCGTACTGCGGCATCACAGTAGTGCGAACTTCTGTCGCCAGCGTCACGTCATCTGATGTCTCGGCATGAACGGCAACGCCATGCCCAACTGCGAATTCGACGCGGTTGCGGTAGATCATCTCCAGCGCTTCTCTTTCAGGATCCATGCCATCTGCATCCAGCACTGGCCTGCGTCGGAAGATGGCGCGTTTGTCGGAATCTTTTTCCGAACGAACAATCAACTCGGGCTGAAAAACCCATGCCGTATCACGGTTGGTGTCTAGTTCTTCCTGTGCATTCACCAGAAATAGAGTAACTAATCGATCGCCGTTGACATTCTTTGCGCGAATCGACCCCTGCACGCGTACTTTGGGAAACTCGCTGTCTGGAGCTTGATGGGGAATCACACCCTCAATAAGCGGTAAGACGATCTTGCCGCCACAAGGAATGCGCTGCCACACTTTGACTTTCTGACCGTTCGCCTTCGTAATTTCATGATCTTCATTAGATAAGCGCTCGTAGCGTCCCCAGCGGACCTCAATCTCAATACGATTAACATCACCGGCTACGCAAAACGTCATACCAAGACTGCTGGGCACCAATGACTGATTACTGGCGGCATCAATTTCGTCGGAGGAGTCTGACTCAGGCTCAACACGTCCAGTCACTGTTCCAAATTCAGCACCTGGTTCGTGCCGTCCAGGTGCATTTTCTTCAGCAGGCGCTTCTGTGTCATCGTTTGCTAGAGCTCCCTCTAGTCCCTCAATGCCTCCTCTTGCTGATTCGCGAGGCGCCAACTTACCGACCAAATAACGATCACGCACCCCCATGTCAACGATACGTTCAAGGGGACCCGCAGCTGGGCCGAGAAGGTCATCCATCACGGCCAGTTGCAACAACTCACGGATGTATGCCTGATCCTGAATGGTTGGCACTTCGGCGATGGTCTTGTTCAATGCCGTACGTAGCGAATCCTGAAAATCCGTCCATTGAATTCTCCCTACGCTACCGGACGAGGGAGGGGTGAGCGAAGTAGCAGAAATGGAAACTGTCGGATCGAACGGCAAAATGCGGTCGCAGTAGATCGTGGTGGTTTCCAGATCGGAACGAACGCGCAACACTCGCCCTACTCGTGAAATGTGACTGGAGTCGTTAACGATCAACACCCAATCGTTATCAGCGATGGATTGGTACAGCGAACGCTCACCTTTCAACTTTAAAGTATAGGGTGACAGCGTGAGACCGGCGGTAAAGCCACGATCAATTGCGATCCATGCATTGGGAGCTTTGCTAGGGTTATTGTTCTCTGTCATTTGTACTCTCCATCAATCATCAAACGCCAACACCAAGCCATCGTTTTCTGAGTATCGATAAATGCTATTAGCAAGGCTTTGAGAAAACGGGGCGTGCCCAAACAGATCGTCTTGCGGTTTTGAGCTGGGACCGTCAGCGGAGACAGAGGGGTCATGACTTTTCTCCTTCAAAAAAATCACCTGAACTCATTTGATGCGAGATGTTTGAACTAAATCGACCTTTGCTAACTTTTGTGACTTTTGCACTAATTGCTTGGCTTTGGAGCAACTCCTCCTTATGGCGTTGTAGATTTAGAGTTAACAAACGCCTAAGCAACTCTTTTTTAGCGCCCTCTGAAATTGAAAAACGTTCATCTCTAGATGCATCAGTCAAGCAATGCTCTAAACGGATGTCCGACCATCCGTAACTTTCAACAACTGCCTCATCAAGAGAGCGCAATGACATCCTAAGTTCCTGAATTTCAGCCGAATCTTCATTCGCATCATTCAATTTGTTGATGAGACTGGTGACACCTATTTCGAGTTCAGTCAATAAAGTTTGACGCTTGTTATAAAAATCCTTAGCAGCACTCCGAATCCGATCTGTGATGATTGGAAATGGAAATGTTTCAAAACAATCTGAAGATGCATACCTGATTCGATCGCCCATTTTTGACGAATATTTTCTTACCCAGCAATCATGAATCGAACTATGCAAGACTCCAAGTAGACCTATATCATCAGAGGCAATTACTACCATCGGAGAGGCAAAGACCATTCGTGCTGGCATTAAAGTAAATGACAAATATTTACTTGTGAATGGTTGAATAATTACCTTTTCGAGCCTTGCGATTGCTTTGTTTAGACCAGGCCGCTGTTCGGCATATTGCCACCAACGCTCCCGGTTCGCTTTTCGTTTTTGAAGATCTCGTTCAGGCTTAACTAATTCTCGAATTCGATTGAGAGTAATCGGGAATCGTTGCTCGCATTCCTCTAGAGTCCTGTTTCGAAAGTTGATTACAGAAAGCTGAGTGCGTTGGGTTGGTTGTTGATTAACGTCTTCACCTCGCAAATAATCGAATATCACTTCGTTGGCGCTTGGTTCTTTCTTAAGTAGCTGTTCAACTTCGCTGTCTTTTAGAGTAAATCCCTGGCCCATTAAATAGTGCCCAACGAACGACAGGTTCTCACTACCTTGTAACTTGGCTGGCTGAGACTCTTCCGACTGATCAGACAGCCTTGAGTCAATTGAATCCACCATTTTTCCATCTAATTTGGAAAAGTTTTTCCAATCACCTTTACGAATAACTAACGGTGAAATTTTCACCGACGCCTTGCCGGGCCATGGCGTACTTGATTGCGCCCAAATAATTGCCAGATTTTTAGATAGTAGCTTTCCAAGACCAACCTCACGCGTATCACCTTGAGAAATCGTATCAACCAAGATGAAACCTGTTGTAGACGGCCTTGATGTAATTTCGTCGGCTCTAAGCAAGAAGTGCACACATAGATCTGCGGCCCCCAAAGAGGACTGGGCTTTCTGCTCTAGGTACTTTAAGTAACATGATCCGAAAGTAGTGGAAATTCTCATTCCCCATAGAAAAGGTGGGTTGCCAACCACGGCATCAAAGCCCGATCTCTTGGATTGAAAAACCTCTGGAAACTCAAGTGGCCAATGAAATGTGCGTCGTCTTTCTGCACCAATTGGTAGGTCAATTGATAGGCCTTCATATGCAATATCAGAAAGTAAATCCGCTGAAAAACTTTTCCCGTAAATAGCCTCACTAGCTTGAACAACAATTGAATCAATTTTTGAATTAAGCAGAGCGCTACTGCCATTTGCACTAAGAACACTTCCAATGAACGCGTCTGAAATTTGCTCAGCTATGTGTAGTCGCTGCCGCGCATCAGCATCTAGCCTCTCCATTGCCCCCACATCATGGATGTCGCGAATTGGCATCTCGCGTAATTGCTGGCGCAACTCAATCGCATCGTGAACAGCCTGCTTGATGTTCTGGCCAAACAGACGCTGCTGCCCTTTACCGCCGGGATTCATTGAGAGTTCTGTGAGCTGATCCAAACTGTGGATACCCAACAAACTGTCGCCACAGCGCAGGCTGTGATCCAGAAAGCCAAAGGGTCGCTCCTTAGCCAGCGTTACCAGCCAGATGGACAGCTTGGCCAGTTCGACTGCCAGCGGATTCAAATCGACGCCGTAAAGGCAACGTTCAGCGACGAGACGGCGTGCGATCAAGGTGCGTGCTTCGCCATCGCGCGGCAGAGCTTCCTTGGCCACTCCTGGTTCGAGAACCTGACCATCCACACTCACTGTTTTACCCGAGGCCTCAATCTGTGACCAAGCTTCAACGATGCGATCGGAAAGCCAGCGGCAGGCTTGCACCAAGAAAGCCCCCGACCCCATGGCTGGATCGCAAATCTTGAGGTCAAGTAGTTCAGCGGGAGATTTCAGAGCCCATTGCTCGCGCGGCTTACCCTCTGCCGGGCCGACATAGGCCACTGGCGTGAGAGTCTCCGAGACGATGGCTTCGGTCAGCGACTTTGGGGTGTAGTGGGTGCCGGTTTCACGCCGGTCGGAACCGGTAATGACGATGAAAGCCCCTGCAGGATAGACCAGCGGATAGCCCCATGGATCGGTGCGAAGTAGATGAGCATAAGGTTTGACGCAGTCACGGAGCGTGGTGTTGCCTTGGCATGCGGTCAGCAGTCGATCCGCCAACGTGTCATCGACGGGCTTTGCCAGATCGTTTCGCAATCTGCTGGTGGAGCTGCCAGTGCGTTCTTGCAGTAACTCAGCCAGTCGTACGGCACCATCCAACTGAGCCGAATCCAGCTCAGTCAGCTTGACCCAAGGTGTTTTGGCGCTCTTGGTTGCGTCCAGTTCCAGTGTGACTGCATCAGTGCGCTTGACGGTGCGCTCAAGCAAACCCTCGTAAACGTAGCCTATCTGTTCAACATCTAGCGCGCGGTAGGACAGCGTTCGACCTTGGAATTGCTGAATGGCATCCAGCAAGAGCAACACAGTACGGTTGTCGATTGGCAGTGGCTTGGCTACATCGCTACGCCAGTTCGAGCCTTTAGCTCGTCCCTCAAGGAAGGGAAACCGATCAGGATCGAATAGCGACCCGCCCATTGCCGGTAGACGCAAGTTTTCATGCTCAATTCCACCGAATACGGCACGGAAGATCGCCAAGAGCCGAGACCAGGCATCCCAGCGACGTTCAAGAATTTCTTCAGATTCCTTGCGCAACTGCATGCGTAATGTGGAGAGCGCGTAGTTGGCTTCGTAGCGTTCATCCCCCATTAGAAGTAGGCCACGTTCCTCGGCAGAGAGCAGGAATACCAATCGCATCATCACCGTGAGCGCAGCCTCATAAAGTTCGGGTTCTTTGACATCGTGCAGCAATTCGCGGTTGCGATCCTGGTCGGCCTTATCGAGCGTCTGGATCAACACCTCGACGGCGCGACGCACTTGCTCGCCGAGCGCATCGGTGACTTCGTCCTGGAACTTCAAGGAACGATCAAACAGTGCGGGCAGTTGCTCGGATTCATCAACAAAGAAACGACGAATGCCGAGCAGATGCACGAAGGCCTGAAGAGTAATGGGCTCTTGGCTCCAGATGCGGGCATACCAGCTGGCAAAGGTGGTGACCGCACCGACCGGGGCATCCACCAGCATCCAGCGCTCGCCATTGGTCACCAAACCGAGGCGGCAGCCCAGCGAACGGCACAAAGCAACCATGCGATCGGCAGGTGTGGCAGCCCATCCATCTTGCTTCAGCGTGGCATTGAGATCAATATCTTGCGCATAGGTCTGGATCAACATTAGCGACTTGTTGGCGCGTTGCTCGTCAACTACCGCAAGTTGAGGCGACAACGTTACCCCCTGCTCGTGAAGGCTAGCTTTAAGGTTGGCTGCACACCAGTCACCGCGCTTGAGCACGTCGCCTTTTCCGTCTTCATCAAGCTCTAGACCTCTAGACAGCACTTCCTGAATCCAAGCCGTGTGTAGCTGGGCAAAATGCGCATCCTCAAGCTCCAGGGCTTCGCACCATTCCTCGTAGGCTTGGCGCAAACGTTTCTTTTTAATGCCATCCAGTCCTTCGAGCCCTAGCGGAAATGCCTCCTTTAAAACGGGTACAGCCATGAATGGGCCCGAGATTTCAATTAGCGAGAGCCAGTCATCATGTACGTTAGGTGCACTCATGCAGCCTCCCCTTTCAACATAGAGGCAGGCATAAGGAAGATGACAGCCACTGGAAATGTCCTGTCGTTAAGTTTCGCGTAACGGGTCTCAATTGCTTGAGCTTCTAACTTACGCTCTGAAGGTATACGAACAAGACGCGCTTCTAGTGCCGCCGTATCACGTCTAACTTGGGTTCTCTCGTCCTCAGAAAATAACGAGAACTGAGTTGGCAAATGATCTTTTTTTAGTTCATCTTGAATCGATTTTTCAAGTTCGTCCAACACAGTACTTATATCAGCTTGTTCCCGCTGTTTACGTGATTGAAGCGTATTGGTCAAAAACTTGAGCCTATCTTTGGATCTAGCCTCAACAGTTTGCAAAATTGCACTTTGTGATTGGTCAAAGCGATCATGCAAGGATTTAAATACAGCGTCTGAAAGCAATGCGGGCTTAGCTTGATCTAACCATTCTTGAACTTTGGCAACGCCCTCTTCACGTCGGAATGATTTATCACCTAAGTAGCCACCTGCGAAGGTCAACTCTTCATGCAGTCGGTGATGATTACCACCGGTAATTACTAACCGGGACACAACAACAACAGCAGGAGTGTTGACTACGTCGTCAGCCACCGTTCGAACTGTTACGCGATTCAGCTTCTTCACGTCGTCTTGAGCCCAAACCTCTGCCCTAAGTAGACGCAAACACATCTGTACCAATCGATGATTCAAATGAACTAAGACGATATCATCACGTCCAGTCGCAATAGCGTGATCAAAAGTAATTGGGCGAATTTGCAAAGTATGCGGGTGCCGCAAGCCCTCTAAGCAACGCGCCCAAGAACCTGACAAAGGGGGCATTTTGAATACGCTACCAGCAGGAGCATCCCTTAAATTGAAAGGCTCAAGCGGCGGCTTGGCTGCTAGTTCAAGACCAGTCTGAACAGCCAAAAGAATATGTTCCGGCGTTAGATGGAAATCATGCTGCGTACTTAGCAAACGCTCGTGAAGTTTGGCAACGCGGCTTTTTAGATCTCTATCCGCTCGAACAAATCGCCGTGCCTTGGCGATCTTAGCTTCTGCCATACGCGTATCAAGGTCTTTGAGGGAACCCTCAATCAGACCAGACATTTGAGGAGCGATCACCGGGTTGACACTACCCATATCCGATCGCATGGATTCCAATTTCCTCAGCGCACGAATAATGTCGTCTCCATGGCCACCGATAGTCGTTTGACCATGCTCACCGCCATCGACAGGATGCCAGATCAAAACTTCTTTATGCTTCTGCCCATGACGATCAATACGACCATTGCGCTGTTCCATCACATTAGGGTTGTATGGAATCTCCAAATGGATGAGGCAATTACAGTAGTTTTGCAAGTCGATACCTTCAGATGCGGCATCGGTCGCGAGCAGGATCCGAACTGATGATTCTTTTGGTGAAGTTTGAAATGCAGCCTTAACTTTCTCGCGATCATCCTGAGGCATACCACCGTGAAGAATGGCTAATCGATCACCGCCAAAACCATGACTAGCAAGAATTTCGTGCATCCATTGGTGAGTAGTTCGGTATTCGGTAAACAGAATGACTCTTCGGTCATTCCACTGCCCAGCATCTTTTAAATTAGCTGCAAGCCAGTCGAGGACTGCTTTTGCTTTGGCATCAACTTGATTCTTTGATGTCTGTGCCCAAGCACGCAATTCGTTCAGCATTTGCTGCTGCTCGACTGTCAAAGGCTGCGATGCACGTGAGGCTTCCTCAACAGCTTCAGACTGCGCATTTTCAACCTCATGGTCGTCAGCATAATCCTCTTCGACTCGAAGAATCGCTTTACGCAAAATGCGTTCAGCCATTGGATCTTTGTCCTTGCGTTGGTATCCATTAGTAAGACTAGAAATGTGTTTCTCTAGTGTTGAAGCAAATGCTGACGGAGAGGAAAAAAGCCTTTTCTTCAATAGTTGATTTAAAAAGGAAGTGCCGAAAGCATTACCATCTTTCTCAGCATCCTGCTCCCGACTCTTGCAAAAGTCATTGAGCATTTGATGAACTCCACGCTCCTGCTCAGAATAAAATGCGGGCAAGGCTTGGAGTTTGCGTTGGGCGTAAAGTGGTTTACCTTCTGTATCAACCAAATCGGTTTTAAGACGACGAATCATCACCTGGCTCAGCAACTTCTCGTCGGGCAAGATGTTTCTGGCAAAACGCTGATCATCAAGCAGTTCAAGCAACGATGTGAATGACTCCGTATAGCCGTTGTGCGGCGTAGCAGTTAGAAATAATCGATGCTGAAAATGTGGACTAATCAATCGAATAAATTTTGTACGCTGGCTCTCCAAGGCATAGTTCGCTCCTGCCGCAGGCGCTATGTTGTGAGCCTCATCAACAACCAGCATATCGAATTTACGCGGATAGCTGGCATGTGCTGGTAGTACATCGCGCATGGCACGTAAGCCCTCCCCGCTCTTAACCCAATCCATAGAAGCGATTAAGCGTGGGTGAGAAGTCCAAGGATTGGCATGGATACCACGCTCACGGCGCAGCTGCTTTATGTAGCTGGTATCAACAATTCTGAAATCTAGGCCAAACTTCTCAAGCATCTCGACACGCCACTTTTCCTGCAAGGAAGCTGGACAGATGATCAATACTGATCGGGCACGATGCCGCAACAACATTTCTTGAACAACGAGACCTGCTTCAATAGTCTTTCCTAAGCCAACATCGTCTGCAATTAGCAAATTGACGCGCGCCATATCTATTGCACGAACCAAAGGGTCAAGTTGAAAATCCTCAATACTCACGCCACTGCGAAATGGCGCCTGAAGAAAGCCACGGTCAGCATTGGTAGCAGCGCCCCAACGAACTGCATCAAGAAAGGCCTCAAGAGTGTCAGATGCATCTTGACCAGTGATAGAAGGCAAACCTGCACGCTCAATGATTTGCGCACCAGGTTCTATTTCCCAAATAACCTGAACTTCTTCACCAAGTGCATCTTCATCAAGTGAAGTAAGGGTGACGAGGTTTTGTTGGACTTCACCTAATTGTGAAGCTTCAACTTCAGCAACAACCCACTGACGCCGCCTTACTTCAACTAGTTGGCCAGGCTCAGGAGAGCTCCGAAGAATATGATCTTCAGCACTGGATGAGCGAATATTTAACATTTGATGTTTCACATTTAACCCAAGTTCAACTCACGAACATGGAACTTGAGGCTTTGGGCAATTGCCCTGCCTAAATCAACTGGAACAGCATTACCTATCAATCGCCCCAAAACTTTAAAGTTCACTTGTTCATTTTTTTCAATAAATTTATAGCTTTTAGGGAAGCTTTGAAGAATTGCAGCTTCTCGCAATGAAATTGCTCTGTCTTGCTCAGGGTGCCCAAATCGTCCATTTCCAAATCCAAAACATTGAGTCGTCATAGTTGGGGCAGGCTTATTCCACTCCATACGACCATAGACTCCAGGAAATGTTTTGCCGCTATCTGCTTTGTGGCATTCGTTTATTAATCTTTTAGGCCAATCTCTCCAAGTTCCACCTGGCATTGAATAGAGTATTCGCTCAAAATTAGTTGGGCTCAAAGTAGCAGAGACATGCAATTTATCGCGGGGCGCAGCTTCCCCTGCTGATAGTGATCGTAATTTTCCAATTGCCTGCTTAACAGTTTTTGGAGTTTTGCAAGTAGGGGGAATCATGCAAATTGGTGCATGCTTTGAAGCAAGCAAAACCATGCGTCGCCTTGATTGAGGCACACCATACTTAGAGCTATCAACGACATCAGACCAAACAAAATACCCTAGTTGTTTCAGAGTTTTAACAAAATCATTAAAAACTGCGTGCTTAACAACCGTAGGAACGTTTTCCATTGTTATGAAGTCAGGAGAAGTCTTTTCGGCTAATCGAGCGAACTCATAAAGAAGTCCCCACTTACCATCTTTTTCATTAGTTGCATATCTCTGCGCGTATGTTGAGAAGGGTTGGCATGGAGCACATCCTGCTAAAACTTTGATATCGCCACTTCCAAATAATTCTTGCAAGTCTTTTTCGCTAACTTCTGAAACATCTCGTTGGATGAACTTAGCTTTATTGTTTGATTCATACGGGTAGCGACAAGCAGGATCTAAATCTATTCCGGCGACAACATCAATTCCCTCAAGTTCAAAACCGTGTGTTAACCCACCAGCCCCACAAAAAAGATCAATACATTTAATTTTTTTCATTTTTTATTTCATTTAATCTTTGATACCAGGTGCAAGAGTTGCACTTTCAACGCCATACAAGGTTTGAGGATTCCCAAGAGACAAATGATGTGATCTGGGATCAAGCGTGTGGTTAGGCGTGCAATCGACTGCCCACCTTCTTAATGCATAACCAACCAGAGGTGCACGCATGTCCAGCACCAACATCCCATCTTTCATCTGATAGTCAGCCTCAATAGCTTCTGGATGTTCGACTCCAGGATGAGGATTCATACTGAATCCTTTTGGCTTTTGATTGGCACCCTTGCAGCATCTTTTCGAACTTGGATCCATTGCTCAAGATCGTGCCGCTGGAATCTCCAAGAACCAAGTACCTTAAATCCAGGGATATCACCCTTGGTAACAAGTCTGTAAATAGTTTTCTCATCCACACTGAGGAACGCAGCTACTTCTCTGACTGTTAGGGCTGGTTCGAAATCGGTTTGCATGGACACTTACTATTTGATGTTCAGAATAGCGGAAATTTGGGTAATTTTGTCTATTTTAAAAAAATGATTATCAAAAATGCAATGGTCTAGATTTGGAGTGAAACTGTCCGACTAGTGAATCTTTCAAAAAAATGCTCTTTCAAATACAAGGCATGTGCTTTCAATTACCTAAAAACAAAAATCTAATTTTCTTTGGTTAACACTTATGACAACCTCACAGAAGGAGATGACGCCCTGGATGGTTTAAGTAAACGCTGTATGAACGATCAGTTTGGCAGGCTCAAGGTCTGAGCCTGGGGTAGCTCACAGTATGGTTTTCCGAGCTTAAAACCAATCTAAAAATGATCTTTCCCCTCCTACTAATGTCTGCCGCGTTATGGCTGCCCATTGCGGGCGTTTACAAGCAGCCCAGCCAGTTAAGCACCGTGTTTAAACATCCAACAAGGTTTAAACCCAGTGAATTCCAAGCTTTAAACATCCGACTGGACTACGGAACTTCACCCGAACCCCAAAGACTCAGTCGAAGAGAAAAAATTGCTCTTAAACTGACACAAATTACAAAAACAAAAACCGATTAAGCAGAGACAACACCATGGCAGAAATTGACCGTTACTACGCCTATCAGTCCTTGTTCACTGGCCGCACTGCTGTGCCCAAATCCGAGATTCTGAAGAAGCTCGAAATTTCATCGGCCACTTTTAAACGCGACCTCGCCATGTTCCGAGATCGCTTAAACACGCCTATCTTGTACGACCGCGATTTGGGCGGCTACAAACTAGAAAACCCCGAAGGCCTGCAGCAACTGCCAGGCATGTGGTTTAGCCAAGAAGAAGCGCTGGCCCTCATGACCATTCAAACCATGATCGGCCAACTCGAGCCCGGCCTGTTGGGCCCCAAGCTCAAACCCTTGCAAACACGTTTAAACAAAATTCTAGAAACGCAAGGCGCCAATGCCAACGTTTTGGCGGAGCGAATTCGCGTGGTTCACGCTGGCAAACGTCGCATGCCTTTAAAGTCGTTCGAGCTGGTTGCCAAAGCCACAGTCGATCGCAAACAAATAGAAATCGTTCACTTAAACCGCCAAACTGGCGAATCTATCAAACGTATCATTTCTCCGCAGCAGCTCATCCACTATCGTGACAACTGGTACGTAGATGCATGGTGTCATTTGCGTGGCGGTATTCGAAGTTTCTCCATCGATGCTATTGAAAATACCATGTTGCTTGACAAAGATGCCAAAGACATTGACCGCGAACAACTGCTGAAGCAAATGCAAAGCGGCTACGGCATCTTTGGTGGTCAGGCCAAAGCCACAGCAGAGCTAAAGTTCACAACGGAGCGCGCGCGCTGGGTGCAACACGAAGAATGGCACCCTGACCAAAAAGGCACGCTGCACAAAGACGGCAGTTACACGCTAGAAGTGCCCTACTCCGACGAACGCGAGCTAATAGGCGACATCTTGCGCATAGGCTCTGACGTCAAAGTAATGGGCCCCGCCACGCTGGTCAAGCAAGTAAAAGAAGCCATCCAGAAAATGCTAAAGCATTATTGAGTACTGATTAGTCCCGCCCAAACACCGCCCCTAGGCCCGTAGCCACAGATCCCATGCGCGTGCTGCCGTCTGAGCTAAACACCCCTTGCTGAATAAACACCGACCCATCAGACCCCACCGTGGTTAAACCCATGGTGGTGTACGAAGTGCCTTCAGTAGAAATGCTCAAACTGTCAGAGATCTTGTGAACAGTTTCGCCAGAGTCTGAGAACGCGAAGTTCCCTAAAATTTGCCAGAAAGACATGGTGTGCTCCTATTAATTTGCCTTGAACACCACGACTATGGCTCACCAAAAGCTCGCCAAATGAGCTAGTCAGCAATAATCTTGCAAATGAATGCAAAAAATCATGCGATCTTGAAAGATATTTTTAGTTCGAAGTGAAAGAAAAATCAATAAATTACTATGACAACCTACTCCTACAACCTTAGCCTAGATGACAGCGAATCAATAGCACTCGCAAACGCTTTGAAGTGCTATCTTTCAACCGAAGTACAAGCTTTTCTCGCTGCAAACCCGAGTATTGGCACTTGGGGTAACACAACACTTATTCGTGACATTCTTGAAAATCAATTACACGCAAAAATGGAACTTGCGAGTACAAATACTTTTCATCTGAAAAAAAGATCTTGATCTTAGCTTTTGGTTCGACTGCGCGATCAGGAGTCGAATTTCACTATTGCGACTGAACAGAAAGTACTGCTAACACATTGCATGGTCGAGAGGGATGAAGCGGCACCCGCACTAGCATTGCAAGCAGCACCTGCGCCATCGACTTACCAAGGGGGTCGTAGCGCAGTGATGCCATGCCACCGCCGTCCAGAGCAGCTGAGGCGTCCAGACTCTGGACGCTCCGATACCGACCAAAGTTTAGCAAGTCCCAAGACAACCGTCTAAACCATCTGTCTCAAACAATTTGAAGACGAACAAAAAATCATACGTTGACTGGATTAATTGCCTGTCCTATGATGAAAAAACCAACTAGAAAACCCATCACATGGAACAAACTCTATAGGAATTCTTGGGCATTGAATGGCCCGACCGCTTACGCAAAACTAGAAACTAAAACAGTGAAAGTAAAGGAGGAGAGCATGACGACAAAGGACTTTCAGGCCATTCCATCGGGCCAACCGCTATGTGCCGAGATTCGGGGGGTGGACTTGAATCAGGACATCGACGGCGCGACCTTCGAGCTCATCCACAAGGCGCTCGACGAATATTCGGTCATCTACTTTCGAGGACAGTCCTCCATGAGCGACCAGCGCCATGTGGATTTCACCTCGCGCCTAGGCAAGCACAAGCCGCCTCGGCAGGAAAGCAAGTGGCTGCTGCCCGGCTATCCCGACATCACTCTGCTTTCGAACATGCTCAAGGACGGCCAGCCGGTTGGCGTGGTGGACGCGGGCCAGTACTGGCACACCGATCGCGTGTACGAGCGGGAGCCGAATGCGTACGCCTGCCTACACGCTCTCACCATTCCCCATGACGAGCAGGGCAAGCCACTGGGCGGAACGATGTTCGCCAGCGCCTCCTACGCCTACGACACACTGCCCAAAGATGTGAAGGCGCGGATCGCCAATCTGCGGGCGACTCACCATGTCCAGAACCCCTATGGAGAACTGGTACGGGCATACAAGGCGGCGCACCACGAGACTCCTCCAGTCAACCATCCGATCGTACGGACGCATCCGCGGACTAAGCGTAAATGCCTTTACGTGAACCAGCAATACACCGTCGGTATCGAAGGCATGGGCACCGAGGAAAGCCGCGAGCTGGTCGACTTCCTAATTCAGCACATCACCCGCCCCGAGCATCTCTACACCCACCGATGGGCAGCGGGAGATTTTTTAGTCTGGGACGATTGTGCGGTGCAGCATCGCGCCATCGCCGACTACACTTTCGAACAGCACAGGCTGATTCACCGCACAGCAGTAATGGGCAGCGTGCCGTATTGAAAGTAGCGATCTACGATTTCTACGCCCTGTCTACACACTGAACCAAGGAGCCCACATCATGAAGTTCAAATCTGTTCTGGCAGTGGCCGCAGCGTTCTGCGTCACGCACATGGCGCCCTTGTTCGCCCAGACCGATCCGTACCCGTCCAAGCCGATCCGCCTGATCGTGCCCTTCCCGCCCGGCGGTGGTTCCGACCCTGTGGCGCGCGTCATTGCCAAGGGATTGTCCGAACGCCTGGGCCAGCAGGTCTTCGTTGATAATCGGCCTGGCGGCCAGGGAGCAGTGGGCTCGGCCGTCGCCGCAAAGTCGCCCGCAGACGGCTACACACTGCTGCTATTCGTCGGCGCGCTAGTCGCCGATCCCTGGGTCAGCAAAAACCAGCTGTACGATCCAGTCAAGGACTTCTCCTTCATCACTCAGGTCACGCACCAGCCTTCGCTGGCGGTGGTGGGTCCGCACGTACGCGCGGCTAACTTGAAGGAATTCATCGCTCTGGCCAAGGCCAAGCCGGATACCCTGACCTTCGGCTATGGCTCCGTGTCGGGCCAGTTGACGGGCGCGCTGCTGGCCCAGCTAACCGGTATCAAGATCGTGCCGGTCCCCTACAAGGGCGCGGCACCAATCATGACGGACTTGGTAGGCGGCGTGATTGACCTTGCGTTCGCCAGCCCGCCATCGTCCATTCCGCTGGTCAAGGCGGGCAAGCTTCAGGGCCTGACCGTGGTAGGGCCGCGGCGCCTGGCGGGCTTGCCGGAAGTGGGTACCTCGGCCGAATCGGGAGTGCCTGAGTTTGTAGTCGATGCATGGTACGCCGTTGCCGCCCCTGCGAATACTCCGCCGGCTGTCGTGGCAAAACTCAACGCGGAAATCAGACAGGTTATCCATTCGCCCGCCGCGCAGGAAATCCTGACTGCAGCGGGCATGGAAGGCAGGGTCAATTCCCCGCAAGAGATCACCAAGTACGTCGCCACCGAATACCTCCGCTGGGGCGCCATCGTCAAGGCGGCCGGAATCAAGCCGGAGTAACACATCGCATGATTAAATAACGCCATCCAGCGGGCAGGGCTGCATTGCTACCGAAACAGCAACAAAGACGCGCACTATCTCTTGATGCGTTTTTCCCACTCATCGTGCTTGATATTGTCGGTCTTCTTGATCGCCGGCAACAGTGTCAGGACTTCTTCCGCCATTGCGATCGGAACGACCACGACGCCATCATCATCTCCAACAATGATATCTCCCGGCCGGACTTGCACGCCCCCGCAGGTGATGATTCCGCCGACTTCCGCGAGGTCGACCATGGGGGCATGGAACACGGCGGATTCGTAGCGTGTAAATATCGGTAAGTCAGTCGCCCTGAGTTCCGCCAGGTCGCGCACTCCTCCGTCGCAGATCATTCCGGCAAGTCCGCTGGCGATACCCTGGAGGTTGATCCCGCCGCCCCAGTGAAAGTGCGGCGTCTTACCGCCGTCAACGACGAAAACATCGTCCGGCTTCACCTGGTCGAGCGTTCCGCGGTGCTTAATGTGTTTCGTCATCCACTGGTTGGGGTCGGACAGGCCGCCCCTGCCGCCTTCGAACATAAGGGACACGGGATCATTTATGACTTGCGCGCGCTGCTCCGGCGTGATCCATCCGAACGGGCCTTGCGCGGGAACATACCTAACCGTGAAGGCGTATCCATGCATCAAATAGCCTGTCTTGATGGCATGCATGCCCGGATCCATCACCAAATAGTTCGCTGCATTCATGAAATACAGCGCATCTACCACGTCGGATGCGCGGTAGCTCTTGAACGATTCCAGTAGTTTCTTTTTGTCTTGCATCACGAGACGCTCCTTCAATGATTTATTTCAGTTTCAAAACAGGATCGGATAGGACCTCGAACTGATGCGGTCCCAGAGCACGGCGGGGGCGTTCCCAGTATCGTTATGCTCAGTACCGTTGATATTACCCCCGAAAAGCTTAGTTCAAAGCTGATGGTCAAATTCAGACATTGATAGGCAAGAATATTCTTCAAAACAAAGTTGAGTTGCCTTATGGTTTTTTAAAGCCAGTTAAAAAAGTTCATCCTATGCATTTAGTTTAATCACTGTCAAACTGATATTCCCTTAGAGTGAAGATGAAATTGAAATCTAATCAACCCAAGGCCTCTGCCGGGCAGGTGGTATAAGACATCTAAAGTGCCACTAGGCGTAATTTCACGACCGAGGACAAGATACGTATTGTTCTCATTGGACTAAGGGGTAAAGACAGCGTTGCTGAGCTGTACTGCAAGGAGGGTATTGCCCGTCCTACCCTGCTCTGCTCTGCTAATTTCCAAGAATACCCAAGCGTCCAGACTCTGGACACCCCCTACCCGTCCAGAGCGTGACGGTATAAAAAGCAACTAAGCTGCTTTTAGTTTGAGGGATGTCCATTGCCTTGTGAGGAGTGTCTACAAAATGGGGGAATGCCACCCCTTCGTTTGAATGATTGAGAGTTCAATCGATTTGAATTTTTAAATCTCCAATAAAAGTGCCCCAAATACGAGCTTCATTTTCTGCACGCTTTTGTATATCCGCAGAAGTTCCAGGAATTGGAAATAAAAATTGATCAATTAATTTTTGCTTCATCGATGGATCCATTAAAAATTGATTGACTGCCAAGGCTAGTTTTTGAGTAATTTTTGTATCCATTTTCGCAGGACCGATCAATGCATACCAACCAGGCAGCGCTGGAAGACTGGGTGCCAAATCCTTAAGCAAAGGTAAATCGGCCAACTGGGGTGATTTTGTGTCACCAGACTGTGCCAATGCAACCACCTTACCTGCTTTAATTTGGCTCAGACCGGTAGCTGTAGTTACTGTCATAAGGTCTACTTCACCACCCACTACAGCTAAAAGTGCTGGGCCAGAACTCTTGTAAGGTATGTGGCGAAGCTTGATACCTGAACGCATCGCAACCATTTCTGTATAAAGATGAGTGGAGTTTCCAAGACCAGCACTTGCAAACGTCAAACCATCAGGTTTTGCTTTTGCTCTTTTTAATAAATCCTCCCAAGATTTGACACCACTATTGGTACTGGCAATAAGTACAAAACCTGCATCAGCAACGGGGGCTACAAAAGTAAAGTCTTTTAAAGGATCATAAGGAACGTTTTTATATAAAAACTGATTAAAGCTAACAAGCGAAACACTTGTCAGCATCAATGTATATCCGTCAGATTGCTCTCTCTGAATAAATTGTGATGCAATGATTCCATTGGCGCCTGGCTTGTTATCAACAATAACCGATTGCTTCAAAAAATTGGTCATATATTCAGCCATCATTCGACCAACCAAATCTGCACCAGAACCTGGGGCCTGTGGAATCACAAGCTTAATTGGGCGCACTGGAAAGTCTTGGGCATAGAGTGAATTGATGGAGCCAAGTGTTGCAACCAGCGTCAAGGACAGAATGAGGCGACAATAATTCAAAAACATGTCAATCTCCATTAAAGTTTTAAGAACAGGTTAGCATAATGCAGTCATAAATCCAATAAATAAAAACAGCCTCTAAAACCCAACTAAGCTCCAATATCATGTCTGATTACGACCACCTTGGCCAAGCCTGGCGCATTTCTCCCTCTGATTATTTAAAAACAAGGCCATCTGTTTTTTCGCTGGGTGAACCTAAATCGCAATATGTAACCATGAAGGACGGTATTCGTCTTGCAATCGACGTGTACTTACCAGGAAATTTAAGTACTAAACAATCAGCTAAATTTCCGACGATCATGGTTTTAACACCCTACTATCGACGGTTTAAGATTACTGAACAAGGGGCTGAACCCGCTCCAAACATTGCCATATACCGAGATTTTTTTGTATCTCGTGGTTATGCATTAGTTACAGTTGACGTGCGTGGTTGTGGAGCAAGCTTTGGCACTCGAGATTGCTTTCGTTCACCTCGCGAACGTGAAGACTACAGAGAACTAGCCGATTGGGTGGTTTCTCAAACCTGGTCAAATGGCATCATTGGTTCAACAGGTATCTCTTACTTAGGTGCTGCAGCATGCTTTCTAGCAAGCACAGGGCATCCGGCAGTCAAAGCAATCGCGCCTCTATTCGCTGTGCAAGACACCTATACGGATCACGTATTTCCTGGCGGCATCAAGTGCACAACAGTGACTGAAAATTATGACGCACTTGTGAGCGCTTTAGATCTCGATCTTCGAGATTCGCTGGCTCCTTATCCTTACTTCAGCGACAAGCGTTACTCAGGCCCGCAACCCGTCGACGAAGACCTTGATGGCCATCTAGTTGCAGCGGCAATTGAAGAGCACAAAAATAGTTTTCGAATGCGTGATTTGGCACCTGAATTTGCATTTCGCGAAGAGGCCTCATCGCATGATCCAGAGATGCATAGCGGCTCATTCAGTCCATATTGGTATCTTGGACAGGTCACTGGAAAAGTCAATATCTATTCTGTTTCCGGTTGGTACGATGGCAGTTCGTTTGTCAACGGATCTATTGCGCGCTTTCTCAGTAATGAGGGCGCAGATAACCGACTTCTTTTGGGACCATGGGATCACGGTGCAAGAGCAAACGGATCACCTTGGAAAGGTGAAGGAGCTGCTCCTAAATTTTCCATACTATCTGAAGTACTGCGATTTTTTGATCAACACTTGTGCGGCATGAATACAGGTTTAGACAAGGAATTGCCCATACATTTTCATACACTTCATGAAGAAAAATGGAAAGCATCAGATACATGGCCACCCAAGGCGTCAACGACTCGGTTATTTCTTTCGGAAAATGCAATCTTGAGTACAGAAAAACCGAAAACAACTTTTAACATTGAATATCAAACTAGTTTTTTAACTGGCACTGGTAAAAATACACGCTTTGAACGTCTTGGTGCATTAGCAGTTACTGAATACTATAAGGATTGGCAGGGTCGAGAAGATAACATGCTCAGTTTTACGACAGCTGCATTTGAAGTAGATGCTGAAGTTTCTGGACACTCTATCGTTCAATTACACGTGAGCACGAGCGAGCGAGATGCAGGTATTTTCGTCTACTTATCTGAATTAGATGACAGGGGCCGATCGATCTATGTAACCGAAGGAAATTTAAGACTTCTCCATCGCAAAGAAGGCAATCCACCAAATACTTACAAGGCATACTGGCCTTTCAGAACTTTTCATCGGAAAGATGCAATTCACATGCAACCGGGTACTTCTGAAACAGTTAGATTTGCTCTACTACCCATTTCTTGGAAATTTTCGGCAGGTAGTCGATTACAAATTTCAATTGCTGGAGGAGATACAGACCATTTCTCTCAAGTTACCCATGGAAGACCTCCAAAATTAACATTTATTGTGGGTGGGGATGAAAGCTCTTTTATTGAGCTACCTATGATTTCCTAAATACTAGTAAATAAAAAGAGAGCAACAAGACGAAAGCTGGAAATATCGGTATTTAGTTAATGTCAAATTAACTTCGAGCGTTTTGCCTTACGACTAACTTTTTGCATGCAAAGTAACATCGCCGAATCTAAAATCTACGTGAGTGCTGGGTAAATTGACCTGCCGCACCTAGACATTCCATGTTCAATTAACACACCCCATAGCGTCCAGACTCTGGACACCCCCTACCCGTCCAGAGCGACTTGGTATCGAATGCAACTAAACCTAAGTGGGTTAGAAAGAATTTAAATTGCCTGATGATGAGTGTCTTAAGCATTGGGTGTCTATCAATGTCAGGGTGCGCGCTTCATCAAAAGCTTTCCCGTGAATTCGAAGACCTGCACACCGCCCTGGTTGTGAAGCTCGTTACGTACTGTAATGACACCATGTTTGCCATCACTGGTCGGCTTCGTATCCACAATGTGTATCTGTGCGCTTACTGTGTCGTTAGGGAATAGCGGCGTTGGGAACTTCATTTCCTTGATTTCGAGTGCCGCGACAGTGTAGAACCCGAGGACGTCTTCCATCATGCCGGCAGCAATGGCAGCAGTTAGAAGTCCTGGCACTATTCGACGACCAAACGGTGAGTGCAACTTGCAGTGCTCGGCGTCGACAAATATGGGCGCCTTGATCCCCGCAATACCGGTGAACATAACTACGTCCGTCTCCGTTACTGTCCTGCCCTTACTTTGAATAGTATCTCCGATACTAAAGTCGTCAAAAGCGCGATCGCGCGACAAATTTTTCATCTTTTGTTTCCCATGTCGGATCCGTGATTCAAAACAGGCTGAAGAACTTATTGCATCTTTACGCCGGACTCGCGGATGACTCTCGCCCACTTTTCGAGTTCAGAATCCAAAAACGCCGAGAACTGCTCGCGAGTTTGATCCAAAGGCACCGCACCTAGCGATTCGATCCGAGCCTTGACATCGGGTTCGGCCACTGCTTTTCGCAGTTCAACATTCAGCCGATCAAGAATTGCCACCGGCGTTTTTGCAGGTGCCGAAAGGCCCGTCCAACTCGAAGAGATCATGGCCGGATAACCAAGCTCCAAAAGCGTAGGTACCGAAGGCAGCATTGGAACTCGCTGATTAGTTGCAACGGCCACTGGCTTAAGTTGCCCAGGACCTAAGCGAGGCACACTCGCCGCTAAGGAATCAAAACCAATGGCAACATCTCCCGACATCAGACCTAACTGCATATCGGACGTACCCTTGTATGGGACGTGATTTATTTTCACACCTGTGATGGCCTTGAACATCTCCATCGTAAAGTGTGAAGTCGATCCAATGCCAGCTGAACCGGTGTTGATAGTTTCTTTTTTCGAGCGCAATATGAAGTCAGCGAACGATGCAACATCGGTCTTTGGTGAAGCGACAAGCAATTGAGGGAAGATCGCCATTCCGCCAATTTGCGCAAAGTCCCTTTGAATACTATAAGTTATCTTGCCAGGTAGCCCGGCTTGAATGGCAAAAGTGCTGGCATTTAGCAGCAATGTGTAGCCGTCGGGCGCCGCTGCCAGCACGTGATTTGCAGCGATCAGCCCCCCTGCGCCTGGTCGATTATCGATGAGCACCGATTGCCCCAATTGCCGGGACATTTTCTCTGCGATGACGCGAGCAACAACATCAGCGCCCATACCAGCAGCAGCCGGAAGAACGATCGATATTGGCTTTATCGGATAAGCGCCCTGCGCCAATGCAAGTGGCATGGCCATCAGGCAGGCCACACTCGTGATTAACCTATTTAATGAAAGCAGTTTCATGATATCTCCTTCTTTTTTAAGTTACTAGTATTGCCATCGTGAACAACACCTGCATCGATCAGCTCGCTTATTTTTGATTCTTGGTAGCCCAGGTAGGCACTAAGAGCCGAGCGGCTATGCTCACCCAGCCCCGGCGGATGCGAATAGGGAATTTTTTCACCAAACAAGATGACTGGGCTCTTGACGACTGGAAGGCTTCCCTGGGTCGAATGAGGCTCTTGCCTGAACACCTCGTTATGAACTACCTGTGGGTCATTCATGACATCTGCGTAGTTATTAATTCGGCTGCTGGGAATTCCCACCTTCTGCAAGTCAACGAGGCAACTTGCGGTGGTCTTTGGAAGAAAGACTTCGGCGACGATTGCGTTAAGCGCCTCACGATGAGCCATGCGGCCGGCATGATCGATAAACCGAGGGTCTGAAAGCAGCGGTAGAAGACCCATCGTTTCACAGAAAATTTCCCATTTGTAATTAATGACAGTGAAATAAACGAAGCCGTCCGAGGTTGCGTAAGCGCCCGAAGGGGATATCAAAGGGTGGTCATTACCCACCCTCTTGGGGAGCACGCCCGTCATGAGGTATTCAGTGAAGGTCGGCGTCTGAAAAGCTAGGATCGATTCCAGTAGAGAAACGTTGATTCTTTGGCAGCCTGCTCCATTTTCGACTTGCCGTAGTCCCAACAAAATTCCTTGAAAAGCGTTCATACCCGCAAGCATGTCTCCCACAACGTTGCCCACGCGCATCGGCGGATCGTCCGCCCGGCCGATGATACTCATCAGCCCCCCCATGGGCTGAGCTATGGAATCCCCGGCCGGATGAGCCGCGTAAGGCCCTCCCGGACCGAAACCATTGACCGAGCAAAAAACGAGGTTGGTTCTTCCCACAGATAAAGCATCGAAGCCTAGGCCAAGACGGTTCATGACGTCTGGCCGAAAGTTCTCAACAACCACATTGCTCCATGCAACTAGCTCATGAGCGAGTTCTAGGCCTCGCGGGTCGGTAAAGTCGATGACTATGCTTTGCTTGTTGCGGTTCATGGAAATAGAGGTCGACGAATTGTCACCAAACGCGGTCCCCATCTGCCGGCCCCAGTCACCGCGTGGCGGCTCTACCTTAATAACCGTTGCACCATGGTCTGCTAAAAGCATTCCGCAATAGGGGCCTGCAACCCCCTGACCAAAGTCAACAACCCGAATGCCTTCCAGGGGAAGTTGTTGAACCCCGTTATCTTTATTGCCCGTTAACTGGCTCATAAAACTACATCCTTTGGCAACGTTCACTTATTCGGTAGTATTTCCCCATGCATCCAGAAGTACAATCACATTCTTTGAATCAACTCATAAGTTATCCAACTGAATGAAAGTCACGCTGCGACAGATCGAAGGCTTTCTCGCCGCCGCAGAGCTGCTTTCTTTTTCTCGCGCCGCCCAAAAGCTTCATATCACCCAGTCAGCGTTTTCACAGCTGATACGTGAGATTGAGGCTGCGCTGGATGTTCGCCTTTTTGATCGCACTACTCGCAGTGTGATCCTAACCAAGGCAGGCGCTGAGTTGGTCACAAAAATGCGTAACGTAATTATTGCAATCGAATCCGCTTGCCAGGCCGCGCAGTCAATTAACCAAATGGAAATCGGCCATGTATCGCTCGCAACACTACCTTCCCTTGCGGGCGGTTTCGTTACTCAAGCTCTTGGCGACCTAAGACGGCAGTACCCCGGAATCTCAATCAGTCTTCACGAAACCGACAACTCCGAATTATTGAAAATGGTGATTCGAGGCGATGTTGAATTCGCAATATGCGCGCAAGTACCTGCGGCGCCAGAAGTTAACTTTGAGTTGCTCTACACCGAAGAGCTTGTATTGGTTGTTCCGCATGAGCACCCTCTTTCCAAGAGAAAAAGACATCGATGGAGTGCACTCAAAAGCATGCCACTAATTATCCCAGCATTGAACACAAGCACACGTCAAAGTATTGCGGAGGCGATGAAAATTAACGGAGTTGAACTAAAGCCAATGTTTGAGGTTGCTGGCCTCACCACTTCGGTAAGCATGGTTCGAGCCGGTCTGGGTGTCACCGTCATGCCCCTTACTGCGATGGTCGAGATGAACCTTGATGGTGTATGCACCTGCCAACTTATAAAACCTACTGTGCATCGGCGCATTGCTATTTGCATTCGTAATGACCGAACCCTTTCTCCGGCAGCGATGCAAATCGTTCAGTTGATGCAGGCTCGAGTTGGACTTGCGACGAAGGCCAAGTTGTCCAAGACCTCTTCTCTTTCGAAAGTCCCGGTTCAATGAACTTGTCTCGCTTGCATCACACAACTATTCGAGTGCAATGTATCGACTTACGCTTCGAGTTTATTACGAAGCTAGCACTCTCGTTCATTTCCTCGAATGCCGTTCCACAGGACTTTGAAAAGCGGTTCGAACTGGCTGGTCAACTGGTAGCGCCGCTTGCGGTACTCCCACATGATCACCGCTCGCTGGATGGACCCAATAAAGAAGTCGATCACCTGCTGAGGATGTAGCGTAGGGTCAATAATTCCGACTGCTTGCGCGTCCTTTATCATCGCTCGCATTGGCACGAAGAACTCTGCTTGCACATATGTGGGGTCGCGCATCCAAGTCTGCAACGGAACTGACATGAACATCGCACGGCCAACACCCGGGTGCTCCTCGTGGTACTGCAGATGTATCCAGAGACAGCGGCGCAACTTCTCGCGTGGAGATTCCAGCCCAAGCACGCCGTCAGTCAAGCGCTGTCGCAAGTCTCCTAACCATTCGCTGATGAATTCAAACAGCAAATGCTCCTTATCTCCGAAGTACTTGTAAATGGTTGAGAAACTCATTCCGCAGTCTGCTGCAATTGATCTCATATCTACGTTATGAAAGTCTTCCTCTGAAAAGGCCTTCAGCACAGCTTCTCGCAAGCGTGCACGCAATTTTGGGTTCATTTGATCCGGATCTACCCGGGCAGTCTTAGCGACTATAGGAACGACTGAAAGTTTGATAGGCATGTAAATATTCTAGACTGCTTTTAAAACATAACTTTGTTACCTTATTTTTATTTAAAGATCCGAATATCAATTTTGGTTTGTGATCATTAGGGAAATCACTTGTAGATAGTACAAAAAATGTATAGCCAAACAAATAGTAACGATGTTACTGTTATTACATATTTGCAACTTCATACAAGGCAATAACTATGATCGACTGGGAACTGGACGACGAACACACAGCCATTCAAGATGCTGCCCGCAAGTTCGCCCAAAGCGAGATTGCTCCGTTAGCGAGGGATGTAGATCTAGAAGAACGAGGCTTTCCCGAAGACCTTTTAACCAAGATGGCTGCGCAGGGTTATTTCGGGATGGGTATAGGTGTTGAGCAAGGGGGCCTGGGATCCGGCACGCTGGCCATGGGGCTAGTAACGGAGGAGTTTTGTAGGGCTAGCCTAGCCATGGGAAGTATCGTCCAGAGAAACTGGCTGTGCGGGCACATCCTTGATAACTTTGGCACCTCGGAGCAAAAAAAACGATGGCTGCCAGGCCTGTCCAGTGGTGCCCTTCAATCTGCGACTTCTGGAACCGAGCCAGACGCCGGATCGGATGCAGCCAACATCAAAACACGCGCTCAGCTTGACGGCGATTGCTATGTGGTTAACGGGGCCAAACAATGGACTACCTTTGCGGGCCGTGCAGACCTTCTATTTGTCTATGTGCGCACTAGCAACGAACACAAGCACAAGGGCATCAGCCTGCTAATCGTCGAGAAGCCTCCGGGTGACCAATTTGCGCCGCCGCAGATAACCGGCCAACCCATCCGAACAGCGGGCTACCATGGCCTTCCCTCTTACAGCCTTTTTTTCGACAACCTACGAGTACCTGTAGGACACCTTGTGGGCACTGAGGAGGGTCAAGGCTTTTACCAGCTCATGTTCGGCTACGAACGCGCCCGCGTGTTAATCGGCTTCCGGTGCATTGGCATCGCCCAAGCTGCCTACGATGCCGCTTTTAAATATACCCAGGAAAGAGTGCAGTTTGGAAAGCCCATTGCCGAGTTCCAGGCTGTCCGCCACAAGCTGGCAGACATGGCGACGCAACTCACCGCGGCTCGCGCGTTCGCTCACCGGGTGGCTCGTACTCTTGATAGTGGCGCACGATGTAACACAGAAGCCGGGATGGTCAAGCTGTTTTGCTCAGAAATGGCCGCAAAGGTCACACACACTGCCATGCTGCTGCATGGAGGCATGGGTTACGCGGCTGCCACCGACGTGAATCGCTACTGGCGCGACGGAATGCTTATGTCCATTGGGGAGGGTACAAGTGATATTCAACGCGACATAATTTCAAAAGGATTGCTCAATGCGCGATGAGCAAAAAACCGAAGTCCTGATGGATGTCGCTGAAGGTGTTGCGACGATCACTCTAAATGCACCTCAGCGCCGTAATGCGCTTACACCTGAAATGGCTGACGCCATGATTGCAGCTTTTGATCGCGCCGATGCCGACGAAACTGTCGGAGCCGTTGTTATTTTGGGTGCTGGTGGACACTTTTGCTCAGGTGCGGAACTAGGTGAAGCTGCAAGAATGCTGGCTAACCCGCTAGACCCTGTCGTCTACGATGGCACTAGCAGGATCTATGAAGCTTTTGTTCGTGCTGGCCACCTTAAAGCGCCGGTGATCGCCGCTGTTCGCGGAGCAGTTGTGGGCGCTGGTATGAATTTGATGCTGGCCGCCGACCTTCGGATCGTTTCTAGGACCGCAAGAATCTTGTCGGGCTTTCTGCGGTTGGGCGTTCATCCCGGTGGCGGTCACATGATGTTATTAGCCGCCACCACCAACCCCCAAGCTGCCTGCGCAATGGCCTTATGCAGCGAAGAAATCGACGGTGACCGCGCTCAAGCTATCGGCCTAGCTTGGGCCGCTGTAGATGACGCCCTTGTTCAGGACCACGCTATGGCGCTGGCTCGCAAGGCGGCCCTTGACCCTTCACTGGCACGTGCAACCATACGCACCCTTAGAGCAACAGCAGCCGAACATCACGCTCGCTGGCCACAGGCGCTGCAGGCTGAACGCGCCACACAGCTTTGGTCCATGAAGCGCGCTGGCGAGAGACGCACAAATACAAATCAGCCATTGCGGCCGCCAGTTTCATCGGTGCGAATTTTAAAGGGAAATACCTAGTTATGGGACCCCTAGTCGGACTAAAAGTACTGGACTTATCGGCAACATTACCTGGACCGTTCTGCACACAGGCGCTGGGAGACCTGGGCGCCGACGTCATAAAGGTCGAGCCACCTTCAGGTGAAATGACGCGTCGCTCGACCACAGGCATCATGGACATGACCAACCGGAACAAGCGCGCAATAGTTCTGGATCTGAAGACCCCCGATGGCGTGCGTGACTGCCTTGCACTTGCCAAGGGCAGCGACGTCGTGGTCGAGGGCTTTCGTCCGGGTGTTATGGATCGACTAGGCGTGGGATTCAAGGCAGTATCTGCAATCCGACCTGGGATAGTCTACTGCTCAATCAGTGGTTATGGTCAGCAGGGCCCTGAAGCCCAGACTCCGGGACACGACGTCAACTACCTCGCTGCCAGCGGGGCATTGTCCTACTCCGGCCAATGGCGCCGCCTGGGACCACTAAGGCCAGCCATACCTTTGGCCGACCTTGGCGCTGCGCTTTATGCAAGCGTTTCAATTCTTGCAGCGCTTCGACAAAGGGACGCTAATGGGGAGTCCATACACATTGATATCGCGCTGGCTGACTGCGCTATGGCGTTGGCCACAGCCCGCGGCGGGCGCAACCAAGCTATCCGTGATGAGGATCGCCTACATCTTTTTCCCACCAATGGCATCTACCGATGCGCGGATGGTCAAAACATCGCGCTAGGCGTGGTTGAGGAGCACTTCTGGAAAGGCCTGTGTGAAGAATTGGCTTCGTACGATTCCCGTTTACTCGATGCACGCTTTGCCACCGAATCACTCCGCCGCCAGCACGGAGATGAATTACTGGAATTGATTGAAAAGACACTGGCCCTATTTAGCGCTGACGAATGGGTCGCCAGACTAGGAGCGCGTGATGTTCCGGTCAGCAAAGCCGTCACGCTAGGTCAGGCCGTCGAATCGCAACAAGCTAAGGCACGAGGCATTGTCTCCACTTTAGACGGTGAACGCCATGTAATGTTTCCGGCGCTGTGGAATGGGCGCCCTGTCTCGAGCCTTCGGCATACAACGCCGAAACTTGGTCAACATACAGCTGAAGTGCTGGCCACATTAAGACCACTCTCAAAGCTATGACAACTGAAGCACAAACTCAACTTGCACTGCACGGCTTAAAAGTGATCGACTTCAGCCAAGGTGGTGCAGGGCCCTACTGCACCCAACTTCTGGCCGACTTTGGCGCTGATGTCATCAAGGTCGAACCGCCTAGGGGAGACTGGGCGCGCGAGATGGGCGTGATCGATGAAGATGCTGGAATGAGCGGCACTTTCATGAGTCTGAATCGCAATAAGTTCGGTCTGTGCATGGATCTGTCTCAAGCAAAGGCTGTAGAAATTGCAAGACTTCTTTGTGCCGATGCCGACATTGTGGTCGAGGCTTTTCGTCCCGGCGTCATGCACCGCCTTGGCCTCTCCGCGAAGGACCTTCGCCAGGGCCATGAGTCATTAATTTACTGCTCCATTTCTGGATACGGGCAAACTGGACCAAACGTGGCACTGCCAGCCAGCGACTCGGTCATGCAGGCCTACGGCGGCTTAATGTCACTTGTTGGCGATGAAGGCGGAGAGCCACTGCGCGTTGCAAATATTGTCTCAGACATGCTCACGGGCACTAACGCTTTTGCCAGTGTGCTTCTTGCCCTAAATCGCCGACACACAACTGGACTGGGCGGCTGGGTTGGCAGCAGCTTGCTCGATTCAATAATCGGATTTCAAGCACCCATCCTGTCTGAGTACCTTCTGACAGGCAATCCTCCAGTTCGCCGGGGAAATAAACACCCACTGATTGCAGCATCTGGCGTATTCAAGACGCAAGACGGACGAGTTGCATTTACTGTACTAGACCACTACTGGCAACCATTCTGCGAAAGCATGGGCATCGCACAGGAAACAAAAGACCCACGCTTTCTAACTCCACAATCGCGCATGGCCCACCGTGCTGACGTCGCTCAGACCATGCAAGATGCGGTAGCAGACCGCACCGTGCGCGAGGTACTCGACATTCTTGGACCAGTAGGAGTATTGTGCGCGCCAGTGCAGGACTATGCAGCACTGGTCGTTGACCCACAGGTTCACCACAACGAGCTTCTTACAGAAATAACAGCGGGCCGCGGCGTGATTCTGCCCATGGTGCGAAGCCCTATGAGCTTAGACGGACCAACTCTTAAATGGAGCGCGCCTCCACGAGTGGGCGAACACACCGAACTACTACTTAAGCAACGGCTTGGCCTAAACGATGACCAGATAGCTGAACTATTGCAAAGTAAAACCGTCATCGCAGCTTCACCCCTTCATCAACCCCAGAACTAAGGAGACAAGGCATGAAAATTACCTCAAACTCGGCAAACATCGATCGTCGCGGATTCATTGCTCTAACAGCCGGCGCGCTTGCAGGAGAATCCATAGCTCAAATTCAGGACTGGCCCACACGCTCAGTTCGCATCATCGTGCCCCAAACGCCTGGAGCCGGTACCGACCTAACGGCCCGGTTTATAGCCGAGCGCTTGTCTCAGGAGTGGAAGTCCGGAGTGGTTGTGGACAATAAGCCCGGAGCCGGAGTCACTGTAGGTACAGACGCCGCAGCCAAGGCAGCACCAGATGGCTACACACTTTTCATGGGCGGCTCGGCAGTTTACCTAACCAAGCTGTTATCCAAGACCACGCCATTCGACGTGGTTAAAGACTTTAGGGTGCTTATGGGCGTGAACGATGCCCTGCTTGCCTTCGTAGTACCAGCCAACGCGCCAGTCAACAACATGCGCGAGTTCGTAAATTTAGCCAAGTCCAAACCCGGTGGACTAAACTTTGGGTCCGCTGGCGGCGCCAGCGTCACCAATATCGCACCATTGTTGTTAACAAAGATGGCGGGAATTGATATGGTGGGTATTACCTACAAGGGCAGTGCCCCATTGCTGACCGACACAATTTCAGGACAGGTTCAACTCTCCGCGCCAGCCATCGCCACCGTGGCGCCCAATGTCACGGCAGGCCGACTAAAAGCGTTAGCGGTAACAGGTGCACGTCGTTCCAAGACTTTACCCAACGTTCCAACAATGGCCGAGTCAGGCTTCGAAGGCTTCGAAGTTACATCCAAGACTTACCTAGCTGCGCCTGCAGGCTTGCCTGACTTTATTGCGGTCAAAATCGTCGCAGCTGTGAGCCGAATCATCGCCTCGCCCGACTACCAGCGCTTCCTCGATTCGCAAGGCTTGGAATCTGAGGCCGTGCCGCCAGCAGAGTACGCGCGCAGTGCTCAGGAAGAACTACGCCGCTGGTCAAAGGTTGTGGAAACTATTGGGCTCCAACCGCAGTGACCTAAAAATATACCTAATTCAACCTTCAAATCAAAGCTAGGAGTCAAAGGACATGCAGTTTCCAGTAACCCCCGAAATCGGTGTCGAGATCATCGACGACATCATGCGTGTCACACTCCACCGACCCGAAGCAATGAACGCGCTGACTTCGTCCATGCTACACGGACTAGACAATGCCGTTGCTTATTTGGAGAGTCGTGAAGACCTGCGAGTGCTCATCATTACTGGAGCAGGACGCGCTTTTTGCGCTGGTGCAGACCTTAAAGCCTTCGATGAGGCTCAGGCCGTCGCACCCGGAGAGCCTGATTTTCTTGACCGCGCCAGCGCACAGTTCGAACGTATAGCAGCGCTGCCCAAACCGGTAATTGCGAGCCTAAACGGAATCACAATGGCTGGGGGCTTGGAACTAGCTCTAAGCGCTGACTTGCTCGTGGCAGCAGATGGCGCCCGAATTGGGGATGCGCATTCTAATTTCGGCGTCTACCCTGGGGGGGGCGGGGCCGCCGTGTTGCCACGCGTAATACCGCTTCACGCAGCTATGTACCTTCTCTACACTGGGCGTACCTATACCGCTGCTCAATTGCATGCTCTAGGCTTGATTTGCGAGGTGCACCCCGCAGAAACTCTAGCCGAAGCAACACTAGCCCTGGCAAGGCATATTGCTTCTCGAAGCCCGGCAACGCTTAGGCGCATGAAGGAAGTAGCACGCGCCAGTGCCGACAAGACCCGATCGGACGCGCTTCTTCACGAACAGGTAATGCTGCGCAAACACCTGCGGTCACACGACATGGCTGAAGGCTTGCGCGCCTTTGCCGAAAAGCGCCCTCCTCAATTTACTGGTCGCTAAGTCTGATGCAAACCCAGAACCAACGCTCAGACCTTATCAACCATAACCCCAAACAAAACTAGCAAGCAAAACATGAATAACCTATATATAGCTGGCGTTGGAATGACGCCATTTGGAAAGCACACTAGTATTGGCGTATACGAACTGATAGCCCAGGCAGTTAACGCTGCAGTGAAAGACGCTGGAGCCGAACTTCGTGACATTGAATCTGTTTACTACGGCACCTTGACCCACGGCATGCTGCAGGGTCAGTATTGCGTGCCCGGCCCAATCGCAATGAGGCGCATGGGGTTACAGGACATTCCAATTTTCACCGTCGAAAATGCCTGTGCCAGTGGATCCAGTGCACTGCACCTGGCGGCTCAGGCTTTGCGCGCGGGTTCTTGCGAAATCGCCCTAGCCGTTGGCGCAGAGAAAATGAACATCCCCGACAAAGCCCGAATGTTCGCTGTATTTGATTCTGGCTGGGATGTGCAGACAGTTGACGCCAACAAGGAATCGCTTCTGGACCTCGGCCGCGGAATTGAGCCGCCACCAAACACCACCTCAACAAGGCCTTACAGCGTGTTCATGGATGTATATGCCGCATTCTGCCGCGACCACATGCGCCGTTGGGGTACCACACAGCGACAAATTGCAGCCGTTTCTGCAAAAAACCACCAGCATTCAGTTCACAACCATCTGTCCCAGTACAGGCAGGCCTACACCATAGATGAGGTACTGGCTGCACCTGCCATCAGTTACCCACTTACACTGCCAATGTGCTCCCCGATAAGTGACGGCGCCGCCTCTGTGGTGTTATGCACCGACGAGGGCCTACGTCGATTGGGACTGGGACGTTCACGCCTCGTTCGCCTTCGCGCTAGCATTGTGCAGACCGGCGTTGATCGCAACGCGGACCAACCCGAGGACTATGTCAGCGCACGAGCTGCTCGACGTGCATACGAACAAGCGGGAATCGATCCAGCCGACGTCCATATTGCCGAGGTTCATGACGCAACGGCTATGGGCGAATTGTTAAACGCAGAGGCACTCATGCTAGTGGCGCGCGGCGAGTCAGGGCCTGCAGCCGAGCGTGGCGAATTCAGCATCGGGGGCCGTATTCCAATCAATACATCTGGCGGCCTTGAGTCAAAGGGGCATCCAATTGGCGCCACTGGCCTAGGTCAGGTATACGAACTCGTCACACAGTTGCGCGGCGAGGCAGGGGCCCGCCAAGTGGCTAACGCTCGCATAGCCATCCAAGAAAACGGCGGCGGACTCATCGGCATCGAAGAAGCAGTTAGTGCTGTCAATATTTTCGAGCGGGTTTAAGGAGCGCGCATGGACATTAACAAAGAAACCGTCGTACTTATCACTGGAGCCGGCTCCGGCTTGGGTATGGCTACTGCGCTTCGCCTTGCCGCATCCGGAGCAAAGATAGTAGCTATCGACATTAACGAATCGGGCTTAGCTGCCCTGCAAGGTCAACTACCGGCAGAGCAATTTATGGGCATTCGAGCCTCAGTTGCAGACTCAGAGGAAGTGAGTAGTGCCATCGACATGGCTGTGTCACGATATGGCGCACTGCACGTAGCTGTCAATTGTGCAGGCGTAGCAGACGCAGCCAAGACCGTATCGAAAGGCAAACCTCATCCGTTAGACATTTGGAACAAAGTCATCAGCATCAATCTCACAGGCACTTTCAACGTCATACGTTTGGCCGCAGCAGTCATGACGAATAACCATCCGAATGCCGACGGCGAGCGCGGCGTAATCATTAACACCAGTTCGGGTGCAGCATTCCAAGGACAAGTTGGCCAGGCAGCTTACGCGGCCTCTAAAGCCGCAATCGTCGGGCTAACTCTTCCTGTGGCACGAGACTTGGCCGATCAGGGTATCCGCGTTTGTAGCATTGCGCCGGGTCTGTTCGAGACCGGAATGGTCTCGGGTCTGCCGGTGCAAGTCACCCAATCAATTATTGACAGGATGGTCCTATTTCCTGCACGGATGGGGCAACCAGATGAGTATGCCAACCTTACCGAAATGATTGTGCGCAACGCCTACTTCAACGCAACCACGATAAGTCTTGACGCGGGCGCACGACTAACACCACGTTAGCCCACACATACCACCGAGGCGCGCGGAACGCGCCAACAACTCCCTCAAGGGAATAAGGAGACTCAAATGCATAGACTTAACCGCCGTAACTCAATAGTCAGCTTAGTCGCATTAGCTATGAGCTCATTAGCTCATGCTCAGGACATACCTGCACGAGGACTGCGCATCATCGTACCTACGTCCACTGGAACCGCCTCTGACCTATCGGCACGCTTCATATCAGAACAGCTCACAAAAGATCTGGCTGTACCAGTGGTCGTTGACAACAAGCCAGGCGCAAATGGCATCCTCGCGGTACAACAGTTCATGGCAGCGCCTGCGGACGGAACCACCCTGCTGCTGACCGCTTCAGGCTTGTACGCCAACCCCGCGCTCTACAAAAATGTTCCCTACGATCCTGTGCGCGACTTTAAATTGGTTGCTCCGGTAAATGAAGCCCTATTCGTGCTGGTCTCCGCTCCCGCGTTCCCGCCAGCAAATGTCACACAGTTAATCGAACTCGCTAAAGCAAAGCCGGGAGAAGTCACCTATGCATCGGCCAGTGTTGGAAGTTCCACGCACCTCGGACCCGAGCTTTTCGCCTCGCGCGCTGGAATACAACTCCGGCACATTCCATACAAAGGGGGCGCTCAAGCCATCATGGACACAGCAGGTGGCCAGGTGAACATTGCAATGACAGCCGTTCCGACTGCGGCGCCACTGATCAAGGCAGGACGACTCAAGGCACTTGCCGTAACTGGCTCGCGCCGCTCCAACCTGCTACCCGACGTCCCTACCCTTTCTGAATCAGGCGTGAGCGGCGCCGAAATCAGCTCACGCCAGGCTTTAGCAGTTCTCGGCGCTACTCCGGATGCCATTGCCTTACGACTCAGCTCGGCCATCACTCGAGTTACGTCTTCAGCGGATTATGCGCGCTTTCTTGAATCACAGGGTTTGGAAAAAGAACCCATGGCCGCCGATATCTACGCTCGAACCGGTCCATCTGAGCTGCGCCGCTGGGCCGAAATGGTCCGCATTAGCGGCGCGAAGCTAGAGTAAAAAGCGTAGCACTGCCAGAATAGCCTTAGCATTTAAAACCCAAGGAGACTGAAATGAGCAACCGATACGATCGCTTCAAGACACTGAACGAAATGGCCCTTAACGAAGAGTTCCACACCCCAGCACGTACTGTCACCGAAGCCGACTGTGTAGTTTTCACCAGTTTAGCTGGACTGAAGGCGCCACTTTTTATTGATGCAGAGTACTCACGCAAACATGGCAAATACGGGCGTCGCGTAGTACCCGGGCTACTAACAGCTTCTTTCACAGCAGGAATGATGGAAGACATACTCGGCCCCTTTACCTTAGCCGCTTTGGAACTTGGTAGCCTCACCTTTACGAAGCCACTGTTCCACGGCGACACTATTCACTGCATAATCACCGTAGCCAACAAGACCGATACCCGCAAGCCCAACGTTGGCATCCTCACGATTAAAGCTGAACAGTTCAATCAGAATGACGAAAAGGTATTTGAACTCACCGGAAAGTTTCTTATGCTTAAGGAACGCGTGGGCGAAGACGGGGTGCCTATTGTTTAAAAAATGTTGGGCTAAAGCGTCCAGACTCTGGACACCCCCCACCCGTCCCTAGCAGCTGAGCCCCCATAAGATCGAGACTCGTCAAAGTGCGTTTTGGAGAGTGAGTATCAAAATTGGGGGAATGCCACTTTGACATTGAATCGTCTCAAGGGGCGACAGCTATTTCCTAGCTATACCTTGCTTAGCTTCTGCAGCCTCCTTGCGCACATTGTCTAGTGTCTTTTGAATATAAGCCCTTGCAGTGCTTGCAGGAACAAAGCTGTCGGGGGCAGCCAATTCGCTACGTAGGTAGTTCTTGTAATCTTCAGACGAAGCCATTTTTTCTAGGGCGCTGGCCAGCACCTGAATTCTCGCCGGGTCAGTGCCCGGGCGCGCAAAAATCCAGCGAATCTGCGGTGTCCAGATGTCGTAGCCTAACTCTTTGCCTGTGGGAATACTCTTGAACAGCGGAAAACGTTCTTCTGTTAGCGACAGGAGCGGTCTGATTTTTTGAGCTTCAAGTAATGCTTTGACGTCGCCGGCTTGCTCGTAAAGCAAATCACCGTGCCCACCCAAGATCGAGGTGTAACGTTCCGCAGGTTTTGATACCGGAATTACGTTGAGTTGAATTCCCTTTGATGTCAGCAAGTCAGCGTGAACTTCATCAATGATGCCTAGGCCAGCCACGAAAAGGGATATTGACCCTGGTTTGGCTTTTGCTTCGCGTTCGACGTCAGCCCATGTCTTGAAGCGACTCTCAGTGGCAACGAAAATGGCACCAGGTTGATTAATCAAGACCCCTAAAGGTACGAAGTTGTCTAGCGTCCATTTCGGCGCGTCTCCTCCAATCAATGCATAGAAGTCGCCCGTGACTACAACGCTGTAACCGTCGGCAGGCTTGGAGAGCAAACGCTGAACGCCAATGGTTCCGCTGGCACCAGGCAAATTCACTACCGGTGCAGCTACTTTAAGTTCTGCCTCCAGAAACTTAGCCACCATCCTTCCGGTAATATCTGAACCGCCTCCAGGTCCCCAAGGCACAATCACTTCAATTGGACGAGACGGAAAAACCCCTTGGGCAGGTGCAAAGGAAAAAATTCCTGTTAGCAAGCTTGCTGCGACTCCTGCTAGGGCCAGGCGTAATGTCTTGGCTGCGACAGGCAGTTGCTTAATGATCTGAAAGGCTTCGATCTTCATTTTGTACTTCTCATTGTTAGGCGGTTGGTGCCGAGACACGGCCGTAGGGTTTTGATCCGGCGATCTGGGTGCGATGCATGATGCGGCGGGAGTTTGGATCAAAGTCATCCCGCCGATGCATGACGCATCTGTTGTCCCAAAGGATCAAATCGCCAACCTGCCACTCCTGATACCAACTCAATTCTTTTTTCGTGGTGTGTGCCCAGACCGCATCGAGTAATTCTTCACTTTCACTGATTGATAAGCCAACAATATAGGCATTACGGCGACGTCCCAAAAATAAACACTCGCGTTTTGTTACCGGATGCTCAATGACCATTGGATGACGAGCGCCTGGGGTTTTCGTGACGTCGGTGACTGCTTCATAGCCGCCGCGCAAGCCACCTACGCTGTTGGTACTCGAGTCGTGAACACACAGGCGTCCTGAGACACGCTGTCGTAGGTCCTGTGGCAAGGTTTCCCAAGCCTGGTACATGTTGCAAAAACCGGTCTCGCCCCCCACCGGCGGAATCTCAAGAGAATACAAGGCGCTGGCCATTGGTGGAATTTCGTTGTAAGACATGTCCGTGTGCCAAAGCGCCTCCGCGTTGCCGAGGTCACCGATAGCGACCCCGTTCACAACCACGTTGGAGATGACGGTGACGAAATCGCTCCCGACATCGGTACGTACTCCCTTTGAGTACTTGGGAGCCTTGTCTAAGGACCCCAGCATCGCCGAGAAGCGTTCCAGGTCAGGATCGGACAGCTTCTGCCCTCTAAAACGTAAAACCAGATGCGCCGACCAGGCCTCAACAATTGACGCCAGAGTAGCAGCGTCTAAGGCTTTGGAAAGGTCTATGCCTTGGATATCTGCTGACAAAGCCTTGCCGCTGGAAATCACTTTGACCTGAGTCATTTGCTTACTCCCTTGAAATTAAAAAATCCGTATTGTTTGACTTTTGTTTCATCTAGTTCGAGGCCCAGGCCAGGTCCTTCGGGCAGGTCTAACCAGCCCCTGCTTAAGTCGAGTTTATCCGTGACTATGTCGTCAACGGTTTTGAGTGGCCCCACGCATTCAAGCCCATCAATAACATTGGTGGCGCTCGCGCCTAACATGATCTCAGCCATGGTATTTACGCCAAGCCCAAAACCATGCCCCAACACGCAGGAGATTCCTGCGGCCTCGGCAGTCGCCAGCATACGTCGAGTCACCAGCAAACCACCCTGTTTCATTGGCTTGACCTTGACCAGATCCGCAGCTTGTGCACGAATAACTGCGATAAGACTCGCATGATCGACTACAGACTCGTCGGCCATGATTGGAAGGAAGGGGCAGGAGCGGCGAACTCGTGCCATTCCTTCGAGATCATTGGCGGGTACTGGCTGTTCGAATAGTTCCAGGTTAAGAGGCTCGAGCCGACGAGCGAGGGAAATTGAAGTGTCGGCGTCATAACCTGCATTGGCGTCGATACGCAACTTGAAAGCCGGACCAACAGCTTGACGAATGGCATACAGGCGCGCAAAGTCGGCATCGATGTCGTTACCAACTTTGACCTTTGCGGATTCGAAACCACGGTTTTTCCAGTCGAGTGCCTCTGAGGCCGCCTCGTCTGGCGGAAGAATCCCGATCCATGCGTTGAACTTGAGCCGATCACGAACCGCACCGCCGAGCAAAGTCGTCACGCTGACGCCGCGAGAGCGGGCAGACAGATCACAACATGCCATTTCAATGGCCGCTTTGGCATCGTACAAGCGCGGAGCAAGACGGTTCATCTGATCGATGAGCTTGTGAAGGTTTTCCGGGTCGTTCCCGATCAGTGCCGGAGCAAAGACAGTTGACAGTGAATGAAGGGTTTCTTGGATGCTTTCTTCAGAATAGCCTGGAACTGGGTCCACGTTTCCTAGGCCAACAGTGCCATTATCTGCAGTGAGACGAACTACCGCGCTGCGCTGCTCGTTTGTACTCTGATAGGACGTACTGAATGCGCCAACCAAGGGAACGGCCACACCGAAAACTTCGACTAATACAATTTTCAACCCGGACACTCCAGTTCAAAGTTAGTTCTATTGCTCATCTAAAACTCCAGTTTGTTGGGGCATACATTTTGGTGTTTTAGATTGAGTACTTTTAAAACGTCTGTTTTTACTTTATCTGAATTTAATTTTGTTTACTAGATTAAAAACAGAGTTGTATGTATCGTTTTCCCTTGTCAATTGAACCACCGTCAATTAACGCGTTATCTAGCTGACCATTAACGAAGGCAGCTAAGCCTCAGTGAGTTGGAAAGAATTTATATAGCCTTGTGAATTGCGTCTTCCCAATTGGGGAAATACCAATTACAGTTGCACCAAGCGACTAAATCAATAGGCAAACTATGCGCAACAACGCTTTTCATTCCACCTACTTAAAGGACAAAGTAGGTCACGCCACGATAACCCCCAATGCGCCCTGCATTGCCGGTGAATTTGCCTCCTTCACACTGACCTACACAGCTGGCTATTTTGGAATTGATGACACAGGCAGCTTGAAAATTGTCCACCGTTTTGCCAGTGACATGGGCAAAATGCAATTCACTGACCCCAAGGGTTGGAACTACGTCACAGCAGAAGCGAGTAACGGCG
>Ga0214921_10001554_pt1 | contig 38780 bp, 63 predicted proteins | sample LL1505_MetaG_FD_177992 | JGI IMG/M metagenome (GOLD analysis project Ga0214921, IMG submission 177992) | Freshwater microbial communities from Lake Lanier, Atlanta, Georgia, United States - LL-1505 | ecosystem: Environmental > Aquatic > Freshwater > Lake | place: USA: Georgia | collected...
AACCGGCTGATTTTTGCCAGCATCTCGTCCACAGCAAATTTTACACGATATAGGTCTTGTTTGCAAGGCCAGTTCACCCAACCAGTCACGTGCGGGTCAGTTGCACCAAAATACATTTGTTGGCATTGACCAATAACCTGATTCACGTTCCAATCTTTGGTCACCGTTCTTTTTTCTCAACGTGAATGGCGTCTGAGAAAGTGACATCTGCAGGACGCTCATCTGCACTCATCAAGATGTCTTTGGGATCAATTTTACGAATGGTGCGTTTGCCCGCATCATCTTCAATGTCCAGGCCACGTGTCCAACGTCCGTGTGCCACAAGAATCCATTCGCCCACACGCACATCCTGCTGGTCAGGACCAACAGCATACACTCTGCCCCAGCGTGGGCGGATGCCCGAACTCTTGCCATTGTCGTTTAACAACACAATCCCGCCATTGCTCAAACGTTCGTCAAACGTCATGTCTTCTACCAAGACCGAATCGCTCAGTGCTTGTAATTTACTGACTCTATGTGCTGAATATGCTGCCTTCATCAGTCTAGATCCCATTTGTGTGATGTTGTTTTGGCCTGAACCTGTTGTTGATACTGTTTGTGTGCCTGTTGCGGCCGGCTTTGAATTGCAACATTTTTATCATCCACAGCATCTCCACGAGCATTGACCTTCATGTTGCCCACAGCACGTACTGTTTCGTTTTGCAAACGCAATGCTCCCATGTCCACTGCTTTACCTCTTGAACTTTTGTATATGTCTTTGGTCATTTCTTTCTCCTAAAATTATATTTAACGCAGGAACTCACTGGGATCTAAATCATAGAACATTGAGTCGATTCTATGTACACCCAACAAGTACAACACGTAACTGGCTACAGAGCTGCCACGTCCCACACCCCAAATCATGCGGTGACTGCGCAAGGTATCCACAAGGTACTTGAGATAGCGCAATAAATCAAACAAGTTGCGTTCTTGGAACAACAACAGTTCTTGACCACAACGTTGCAGTTTGTTGTCTGAGTCACACAGGCTCAAAATGTATTCAGCAATGTCCAAGTTTTTGTATTCGTCGGGCATGTGCCAGGTGTTTTGTTTCATGATATCAAATTCTTCCACAGTCATATCTGTCAAAGCATACTCAACCAACTCAGGCACTTGTTGCAGATATGCACTGGCTCGTTCCAAGTCAATATCTGAATCGACCAGCATGCCTTTCAGGTGGTCTACTGTGACGCCACGCATGACCATGTTCACAAGATCTGCCTCGCTGTATATGATTTGTCCGTATTGATCAGTTCTCATTTTTTGTAAAGTTGGCAAATACTACGGTGTTGGCAGTGGGTTCTGTGGTGTCTTCAGGCCAGGTCAATCCATATTCAATCCAGGCATTGGGCACAACTTTGACCACGTTGTCTCCTGCATCTCCCACAGTCACAGTGTCATGTTGCACAGTGGGGGTATGCCACCAACCTTCGGCACGGAATGGCCCTGGTGAGTCTTCTTCCTCATCGTGTTGGTACCACACACTGTCACCCAACACACTGCTCAGATCCAATCGTGTCACTGTCATGCGCCCTTCCATGATGGCATTGAGTTTGTAGTATAACATCATGCCAATGATTTGGTCTACTGGTTCTTCAGGCAAGGTGGTAACATTCACCCCCATGATCTGCAACATTTCTGCACGTTCTCTCAGGGCTTGATTGATAAACACTGTGTTGGCCAATTCACCGTGCATGAATATCTTTAATCGATCCATGGCAATGTTGGTGTTTAGTGCATCTGTGGTCTTGGTCAGCAAACTCATGCTTACTGAATAACTGTTCATTTGCAGTCGATCATCGTAGTAGATTCCTGCTAGGAAGTCTAGGTCGTATTGTAGTCTAACGTTCATTGGATGTTGATCTTGTCGTCAAAGTTAGAGTCGCCTTGAGCCTTCTTGTAACTCTCTTGCAACCGGGTTTGATACATGTTTTGATAGTTTTCCATGGCCATGCGTATTTGATCGCACAAACGGCCATTTCCTGACCGGGCAGCAATGCTCAATTTTTTGCCCAGTTCGTTGACTTTGGCGCTGAGTTCTTCCAGCGTTAATTCTTCAAGTGAGCCTATCAGCGGATGTTCCATAGTGTATTATATGGCATGTGGCCCACAAAGTCAACACATTTGATTAGCCAAATGTACAACCGTTGTTGCCAATACAATACCATTTGGCATTGACGTATTGCAATGTGCAACTAGTGCCACGAGAGGCAAAGGTAATGGTTCCTGTGCCCGAACTTTGCCATCCAGCATTGGCCACAGTTATGACCATATTGCCAGCGGTCACGTTGGTGGCGTTGAACACCTTGATCTGGCCTTCTGTGCCTGCTGCCAGGGTGGCAGTTTCGGCAGCGGCTGTGGTAAAGTAGCTGTTGTTGGTAGTCAAGCTGGCAGCAGCACTGGCAGCCAGGTCTTCACTGCTGTCAATGAACAAGGGATTGGTCCAGCGATTTCTTGGGCGTGTTAATTCACTCATAAATATGGATGATCCACCATCAACAGTGTGGAACATGAATTCATAAGTTCCTGACTCTTTGAATGTGATCACATTGCTGGCAATGCCTTGAATGCCTTGCACACTGGCTGCACTAACACCTGCACCCACGGCTGCTGGCAGCGTCATGGTCTGACCTGCAGTAGCAGTGACTCGTAAAATCACCCAACCTTGGTAACCACTGGCGGGAAAATTGGTAAATGCCAGAGTTATTGCAGAGCCAATGGTCACTGTTTGATAGTGTCCCGATGCATAGTTAACTGTGCATGTGGTGCTGGTCAATGATATTGCCGCCACAGTGGCTGCAAAATCCTGGATGGTGGCATCATATAACAATGCACCGCCCATGTTGTTGTCCAATGAGCCGCCGGTCAGCGCAGATTTCAACACTGCATTGTTTTGCAAATCAGTGATTTCTGACGCAGCATATTGAAAGTTAACTTTGGTCTGCGTGAAATTGTCACGAAAACCTTGTGAGTTGTTGTCCTGACCAGCAATGGGGTATGTGCCGTCGATGTTGTTGGGGTTAATATTACTTGACATTTGTCATCCTTGTTATACCAAAATGTTAGCTTTGGGAAATACCAGATATTTATCCAGTGCATCACTTGTGGTGTACATATCAACTGGAGCAATAAACTGCATGCTGCCTTGATCAAATGTGGTCTGATCGCCTATCACAGTGATGGTGGTAATCAATGGCAACCAACTGATCAAGGTAAATCCTGGTCCAGGAGCAGTGGGTCTATACAACTGAGCGGTGTTGTAGTACGCACCTTGAGTCACCGTCACATAGCGGTTGGGGGCAATTTGTTGCAATGGGCTCAGTGTAACATATGCAGGATCAGATGCAGTTGATCCTGCATTAACAGTGACTTCATAAATGTCCATGCGGTAATTGCCCCAATTGGCATTCATTGATCCTGTGTCTGTGGTCAACACTACTGGTGTGGTTCCATCTAAGGTATCTGTAATGGTAAATTGTGTACCATTGACCACAGACAAAATATAGTAGATTTGATTGCTGCCGGAAAATGCAGTCACATCACCAAACGTGTCACCAGTGAACCAAATTGTATCTCCGACGGTCATGTCTGTGGTACTTGTACAGGTAATACGATCATTACCAGCTGTGGTAGCGGTGCACTCTACTGTGTATCCACCAGGTATGGTGTAAGATTCGTCAAACAGTGTGCCAGTTTGATCGTAAGATGCTGGATCGTCAAATCTTTGTAGGTATTCTTGCCAGGCTTGAGTTACTGTGTAGTCTTGATAGTTTTGTTGTTGAACAAAAATAATTTTGGTTCCAGTTGTGAGCACAACCTTGGTTCCCACAGGTGGTGCTTGTCCTTCAACTTCAAGCCAGGTCAATCCATCTATGCCTCCACGAGCATTTATTTCTTCTTGTGTTCTAAAATTAATGTCAACGTAGGCCAAGTTTGTGGCAGCTTGTACCTGACCAAGATTTACATATCCAGCAGTGTTGGCAAAATCAAATGTGGTCAAGCTGCCCTTGGGAGTCCATTTTTGATCCACTGGATCCCAATTTTTGCTCAAAGTACGATCCAACACATATCTGTCCACTTTGAAATCAACAAAATTTAGTTGTTGTGCAAAATATTGTTGTATGTAATAGGCAATCTGAGCAGATCTACCTGGTTGTGTGTAGCAAATCACCCAGCTTGGAGTAAATCCCAGCACACGACCATTGGTTTGTTTTGATGTCATCCAAATTGGTAACTTGGTTGAAATTTGTCCCACTACATCTATCACTTGATCTCGCATGTTGATCAGGCTGTTGGGATAAACCTGTGTGACCTGACTGCTGCCATCTGCAGGATCAATTATGGTGTAAGGCAAGTTTACAATTTTGGCAACACTTTGTCCAGCAGCATTGACCAGATTGTCAATGATTCGACTGTACACAACTTCATAAATTACATTTCCGGCAGCGTCCAAGGCCTGTGCTGTGTTGATCTCGCCTAACACAAGATTTTTCCAATAATGATTTTCGTACAAACTGCTGACATACTGGTCCACAGTGTCTGGAGCCAGTCCGTAAGCATGTTCGTACTTGACCTGAGTACTTTTTCCAAAATTAGCGTCATCAGGTCTGTAGATGTAACTGGGTACAAAAATTTCTTCATTGTCCAGCAACTGGTTGATCAACAGTCGATCATTGGCCGGGGGCATGCCCAAACAGAACAAATTCTGGTAAGGATAATTGTATGCTCTGTAAACTTTGACTGTGAATGTTTTGAACACACTGATGGCATCACGTTGACCAGTGACCTGCATGACAGGAGTTAACACAGCACCTGATCCGCCAAATCCCTGGGTAACAGTTATGGTAGGTGCTGAGGTATAGCCTGCACCTTGTTCAGTCAATGTCACCGCAGTTATGGCTGATCCTGTGACCACAGCCGTGCCAACAGCAGTCACAGCAGTGGCACCAACAGGACTGCTGAATTCCAGCGTGGGTAAATTGATGCTGCTGTAACCCAAACCACCGTCGGTGACGTCCACGCTGGCCACATTGTACAACAGTTGCCCTGTGTCTTCAGCATAGGCATTCACGGTAAATGTAAACTCAGTGTCAAAATTGGTTTCAGAGATTCCAGTTATGTTGCTTTGTGTGGCATCAAATGTGGTAAATCCTAGATCCACAGCAAATGTATTGAACGTGGTTCTTCCGGCAATTTCTCCTGAGGGCAACAATGTCAACCCCTGTGGCAGTTGGTTGAACTCACCGCTGGCCAGCCGATATTTTAACGCAGCACCGCCACGGTTCACAGCTTCTACACTGAGTATGCTGGTACTGCCATTTTCTATAACACCAAGATTGCTGGGAGTAATCCACGTGACTTCTGAGTCTGTTACCCCGGTGATGGTCAGCGTGAATGGATACAATTGACTGACAATTGATGGATTGTCAGTTTGACTTACTTGTATGTTGAAACTGTAGGTGATTTCTGTAAGCCCCTGGTCTGGAATGAATCCATAGTACCAACCAGATTTGGGATCCAGTGTGAGTCCTGGGGGTAGGCCCACTCCTTCGTTGACTGAAATTGCGTAGGTGATATCCACTGTATCATAGTCGTCGCCACGGAATTGATAAGCAAAATAATTATCACTGCGTACTGTACCAAGACTGGTGGGATATGCATTCAACAAGAATGGAGCACGTTCAGTGTTTTCATCAGCGGTGACAAACGTATTGTCACTGGTAATAGTGGTGGTGTCAGCTGTGAGGTCTGCACGATTGTAAACAAAGATTGAAAATTGTCTCAGTGTGCCCAGCTTGCCGTCAGTGACTTCCAAAGTGAATTGATAGCTCTTGCTGATGGCTGGGGTTAAAAAATCATAAGGTGGACCACTCAGTGGAGTTTGATCATATCCTATTGCGGCATCAATATTGGGCGCAGGCTCAATGTAACCGTACAATCGGCCTTTGGGGCTCAGGGTCAGCCCGGCGGGAAAGGAACCTGATGCCAATCTCACAATTACATTTTCATTGGGATCAACGTCGGTGTATGCAAATTGTAAATCCACCAAATCGCCATCATAATAAACTCCAACCCAGCCTGTGATGGCAGCGCCTGTGTTTTGTTGACTGATGTTCACCGTGTAAATACCAATGCCACCACTGGCTGTTCCTGTGCTGACAATGGTGGTACCAGGAACTATGTCGGTGCCGCGTATGACCATGCCATTTTGCACAGTACCTGATTGTATTTGGGACACTATCAACTGTGTGCCGTTGATGGCACCGGTGAATGAGGCTGAATTGTTGCTGGCAAACGATTCAGGAGGAGCAATAAATACCGGAACATTGTTGCCTGTGACAGTGAATTCGAATGTGCGATCTCTGATGCGATCCAATACCAACTTATTATTGACCAAATTTTGTGTGTATGCTCGGATGGTGAATTTGCTGGTGACATTTCGATTCACCGGAAAAGGTACACCTTGCAAGCTGGCCACGGCCTTGGGTACACCAATGATCAATCCGTTGTCACTGCACTGGACGCCTTGTGGCAATGTTCCAGATATCAATTGATAATAGATATGTTGTTTGACCACACCAGTCATGTTGCCAGTGGCTGTGGTCAATTCAACAGGTGTGGTACTGAATTCAGTCTGAGTGATAGTGAATTCAGTGGCACTGACCACTGCCAACACAAAGTATCTGACCTGATCATTTACACCGCCAAACACATTGCCGGTAAACATGATGTTCAGATCAGTGTACATTCCTGCTGTGCTGGCACAGGTGATACGGTTGGTCACTGACGATGTTGCTGTGCATTCAACATTAAACAACGGGTCAGAGTCTGCCAACAATGTTTGTCGGTAAAATATGCCCTCAGGAATTACTCCTAGTGGGCCAGCGGGGGTGATCCATACAGGTTGTGACATATTGTATTATGCCGCTGTCATAGACAAATTATAAACTGTGCCGCCAATCAGCACTTGTATGTTACCGTTGGTACTTCTATACCACATGCTGCCAGTGACAGCGCCCGATGGTATTGAGTTTGATACTCCTCCAATGGTAGCTAAATTTAAAAATCCACTGCTCACAGTGAGATTGGCGCCAGTTACGGTACCTGACACACTCACAGTGGTGCCTGTATGCGTTGTGGCATTGACATTGGCACCACCCAAGATATTGCCACCTGTTATATTGCCGGTGACTGAAACTGTGGTGCCTGTTAAACTTGTAGCATTGACATTGGCTCCACCCAACACATTACCACCAGTGATGTTGCCAGTGACTGAAACTGTGGTACCTGTATGCGTTGTGGCATTGACATTGGCACCACCCAAGATGTTGCCACCAGTGATGTTGCCAGTGACTGAAACTGTGGTACCTGTATGCGTTGTGGCATTGACATTGGCTCCACCCAACACATTACCACCAGTAATGTTGCCTGTTGCACTGATTAGTCCTGATGTGGTCACATTACCACCAGTAATGTTGCCTGTGGAAGAAATCAATCCACCAGTTAATATGTTGCCACCAGTGATGTTACCTGACACACTCACCGTGGTGCCTGTGTGTGTGGTGGCATTGACATTGGCACCACCCAAGATGTTGCCACCAGTGATGTTGCCAGTTACACTGACTACGGCACCTATATGGTTGGCAGCATCAACACTGGCGCCTTGAATATTACCTGACACAGATAATAACACACCGTTGAATGCATTAACTGAAATAAAATTATTTGCATTTACATTACCGGTCACACTCACTGTGGTACCTGTTAAACTTGTAGCATTGAAATTTGTAGCGTTGACATTGGCACCGTCAATATTTCCTGACACAGATAATAACACACCATTAAATGCATTTACAGAAGTAAAATTATTTGCATTTACATTACCTGACACACTCACTGTGGTACCTGTTAAACTTGTAGCATTCAAGTTACCACCTGTTATATTGCCAGTGACTGAAACTGTGGTACCTGTATGAGTAATGGCATTGACATTGGCTCCACCAAGTATGTTGCCACCTGTGATATTGCCTGTGACTGAAACTGTAGTACCTGTGAACAATGTGGCATTGACGTTGGCTCCACCCAATATATTACCACCTGTGATGTTGCCACTTGCACTGATCGAGCCGGCACTGACAGCCGCAGATGTAATCACATTGCCACCAATCACATTGCCTGTGGCACTTACAGTTGTTCCCAAAATCAATGTGGCATTGACATTGGCACCACCGTTGATGTTTCCGCCTGTGACATTGCCTGATACACTGATTGTGGTACCTGTAAACAATGTGGCATTGACATTGGCACCACCCAACACATTACCACCTGTGATATTGCCTGACACGCTGATTGTGGTGCCAGTTAGACTTGTAGCACCAATATTACCACCTGTGATGTTTCCAATCACACTCACCGTGGTGCCAGTCAAACTGGTGGCGTTGACATTGCCACCAGTGATGTTGCCTGTGGCTGAGATCACGCCTGCTGTGCGTAAGTTGCCGCCGTCAACATTGGCTGTGACTGCCAAGCTGCCCAGTGTGCCCACCGTGGTCAGACTTGATGTGATCACATTAGAACTCAACACACTGCCAGTCAGCAGTGCTGCATTTGCACTGGGAGCAATACCAGTTAGTTGGCTGCCATTGCCCAGGAAATAATTTCCAGACACGTTGCCGGCGGCCGAAATCAGTCCGCCGGCTGATACGTTAGCACCAGTGATGTTGCCAGCAGCACTGATGGCTGTGGCTGCATTGAAATTGGAAGCATTAACATTGCCAGCGGCAGAAACTTGACCACTGGTGCGTAAATTTCCAGCTTGTACGTTAGCAGTGACATCCAAACTGCCCAGTGTGCCCACTGTGGTTAGGCTGCTGATGGTAACATTACTACTGAGGGTATTGCCAGTCAGCAAAGCCGCTGGTGAAGAAGAAACAACACCAGTCAACTGTGATCCATTGCCAATAAAAAAGTTGCCGGCTGTGATATTGCCTGTGGCTGAAATTGCCGAATTTCCAATCAGTGTGCCAGTCACCGTCATACCGGCAGCAGTGACCGCAACCACATTGGCTGTGCCTGTGGGGCTCATCAATATGGCTCCATTGAAAACTATGTTGACATTGCTGGTACCATTGGAAATACCTGATACACCACCTGTCGCAAACAACTGACTGAAGTTGTTGTTGGTTTTGGTAAATGCTGTGCGTAAAGGATCTCCTGCGCCATCATTGGGTGCGGTTCCAACGTTGATAATTTCTTGTGCCATGTTTAGTGTTCCAGTTGAGTATTTACCAAAACTTTATGTACCGCTAAATACTAGCAATCGGAGTGATTAATGTCATACATCATCAATAACAGTCGAGGCAATATTGTTGCAGTGGTCGACGACGGCACAGTGAATACCACTGCAACAGGTCTTGCATTAATAGGACGATCAGTTACTAATTACGGCGAATATCAAAACGAAAACTACGTATATTTGCTGGAGAATTTTGCTAACTCCACTGCACCGGTACAACCTGTGTTGGGGCAACTTTGGTACGATTCCGGCAACGACAAACTCTGTGTGTACAGCACTACCAACACCTGGGTTAGTTTGGCCAGCGAAAATTATGTACAATCACAAAAGATTAGTCCTGCATTTACCGGTGTTCCCACCGCTCCCACAGCAATATCAGGCACAAATACCACACAGCTAGCCACCACGGCTTTTGTACAAAACAACAAGGCCAGTCCCGTATTCACTGGCATTCCCTCTGCTCCCACAGCAATAGCAGACACAAATACCACACAACTTGCCACCACGGCTTTTGTACAAAATCAATTGAGTTCTGCTAGTGGTTTTAGTTCTGCGGGCATTGTGGATGCAGCCGGATTCACAACAAATGGAACAATTAGCGCGACTGGGAATGTGTTGGGTGGTAATCTTGCCACAGGTGGCAACGTTGTTGCACTTGGTCAAATTTCAGCCTCGGGCAATATCACAGGTGGTAATCTTGCCATAGGTGGTAACGTTGTTGCACTTGGTCAAATTTCAGCCGCGGGCAATATCACAGGTGGTAATATCAACACCGCTGGACAAATTGTTACTAATTCCATTACAGTCATTGGCAACATTACCAGTGGCAACGTACTTGGCGGAGCCAATGTCAACGCCACACTGTTTACGGGCATCACAGTATCAGTGTCAGGCAACATCACAGGTGGTAATTTGGTCAGCCTTGGTAGCATCACGGCAAATAATATCATTGCCAACAACATCAGCACATCTGGCAGCAGTGCTTTTAGACTGCCAAACTTGGACCAAATACAAATCAATGCACTGATACCACAGAACGGAGACATGGTTTATAATACCACTGACAATTTGCCTCAGATCTATCAGAACGGTAATTGGAACAACTTCACAATCAGTTATTACAGTTAAACTGAGAAACTTGACCCGCATCCGCAAGTCGATACTGCTTGCGGATTATTGATCACAAAACTGGCACCCATGGCATCTTCCCGGTAATCAATTGCAGAATCTTGTAGATATTGCATGCTCATGGCATCTACTACAACTTTAACTGAATCGTAAACAAAATCAAAATCATCTTCATTTTGCGCTTCGTCAAAGGTAAATCCATATTGAAAGCCTGAGCATCCCCCTCCTTGCACAAACACACGTAGCATAAGGTTGGGGTTGCCTTCTTCGGCCACAAGTTCTTTTAGTTTGTTGACGGCTGCTGGTTGTAGGTTCATGTGTTGTTTCCTTTGATAATGTTAAAAAACTTATTTGCTAATTTTTCTTGGGTATCTGTACCACAATGCTGTAAATCTCTAGCCAGTCTAGCATCCACAAAGCCCTCCATCAAGTCATAATAGAATGGCACATCATGTTTGTTACAAATGTGTTGCATGGCTTGTAAATTTTTGCGTTGATTCATTTCACTGTTTTGATCATACAACAAATAATTTTTTTGATACTCTTCTAAAAAGTCAAATCCTTTGATATTAAGTGGCATGGATGGTAAAATATTTGACCAATTGCCGTTGAAAACTTCATAGCGAGAAATGCTAGGCACAGCACAGACTACAAATTTCACATTGAGATTTTCAATCCAGTATTCAAGCAGCCTGTAACAGGTATCCAATGCAGCACCGCCACTTCCAAGATTCCAAATTTTTTGTCCCAGCAAGTTTTGCAGTTGCTGGGGCCATGCATGTTCAACCGGTACCCCTGTTCCAAATGTGTGACTACACCCTAATGCGATTCCGGCAGGTTGCTGATCAAATTCAGCGTCTCTAAACCCTTGACTGTTGTGTTTGTAAGTTATTACATTGGGCTCTAACCAGCCTAGATCTTTGAGTTTTTTATAATTTTTTTCTATTGCACAATTTGTTCTAAAGTTTTCTTCAGAATCTGTGCCATCCCAAAGTTGTGTGGTTGATGCAAATTTTTGATTAAAATGTGTTGGTACCATTACAGCCGCTCGTTGCAAACGTCCCAGTCAATAATTTTCCAAATATTGTCCAGGTACCGTTCTTTATCCCACTGGTAGTCAGTGGCCCACACATGCTCCCACCAGTCTACCAACACACAGATATCTGTGCGCACAGCATGGTTGGCAATGGTCTTGATGTCGCCACCAGTGCTCAGGTAAACCCAACCCGAGCCCTGTATCTTCATGGCAGTGGCTTTAAACGCCTCTTTGAAATCTTCATAGGTCTTGAACTTTTCTTCAATTAAGGCCAGCACAGCACCACGTGGTCGGTTGGCGCCTTTGACAGGTCTCAGCTGAGGAAAAAACTTGTTGTGTAAAAAACTTCCAGCACGATTGAAATCAGCATTGCCTTCTCCAGCGTTGTAACGTTTGGCATACCCTTTGGCCAAATGCCCATAGTGATATTCTAAACTTTCTTTACTCAACACAGGTGCCAGATCTTTTTCACCGTAGGGCAAGGGAGTGGTTTCTAATTTGGAAGGTCTTGTGCTGGCTTCCACCAGGTCAATATGTTCACGCATAGTGATATTTATCTGCGCCTGGTGATACGGCCACGAGTCAAATCGTAAGGGCTGAACTCCATGGCAACTCTATCTCCCAACAACACCTTGATGTTGTGAGTGCGCATTCTACCTGATAGATATGCAATTACTTCTGTGTTGATGTCGTCCAACAATACCCTAAATGTAGCATTGGGCAAGATTTCTTGAACTTTGCCTTCCATGCTGATTGTTTCTTCTTTGGCCATGCGTTACTTATTCAAAACTCATGGTGGCTGTGACCTTTTTGAGCCTGTCATAACGGAAACTGCGCCAAGCACCTGCGTCCAAATCAAACACTTTTTGGGTATGATTTTCTTCGAGCGCCTTGGCTTCTTTAGCTTCTCCCAAGAAACCATTTTGCCTTAGGCCATCCACAGGTTCTTCTCGGGCAGGCTTGTCTGGCTTGGGCGGCTGAGGAGGAATCCGGTCTCGATCTAGAGTGCATCGCATGTCACGTAGGGAGCCATCTGCTTTGACAAATGTCACTGTGATTTCTGCCACTTCCAGCACACCGCGCACCCAGTCTCTAAAATACTTACGCCCTTCTACGTCGGCTTCTTGATACAAGGTGCCCGGTTGTGCTTTCAGCAATCTAAACACTTCTTGTTGTTCCCAGCTCATTGGGATTTCCATAAGTTCTCCTCTGTAGGTCAATAAACGTTTCCTGATCATTTCTTTTTGTTCACAATGTCCGGGGTGATGGCATCAATGGTATTGACCACAGTTTTTCCTGCATACACCACAGTGGCACCTGCCACATCGGCCACTGCAAATGCTGTGGCACAGCCTTGCAAACACAATATCACGGTGATAATCGATAATTTTTTCATTTCAATCCTAACTCCTGTGCTCTTAATTTAACCCACACAAACTGTTTCATTTTTTCTGAATCCCGGCGCAAGTATGTGGCCCAATAGTCCCAGTAATCGCTCTTGATCAACTGCACACCGCCACGTGGACCTTGATACCACACTTGATCGCTTTCACGCATGAGCCCGGGCAGGTGTGTGGAATTGGTGTTTTTGTGTGGCAGCCATGGGTTGTGCCAGTCCAATTTCCATGCAAAGTCACCTTTGACGCCGTAGTACGTACTAGCCACGGCGCATCCTGGCGATGTCCACAGCCTCCTCGTCCGAGAACACTGGCACAGCATTTGACTTGTGCATGGTGGCAATGCCCTTGACCTTAGTACCTGTGTAAACCTTGGCGGGTGCAAGTGTGGCATTGCCACCAGTGTTGCGCGACGGAATGTGTGTGCTGGTCTCACGACCTGGGGGAGTGGTCAGACGATAGTCCAAGGCAGGAGCCTTCATGGCTCTAGCACGTTTCTTTTCTTCTGCTTCAACGCCTTGACGTTTTAGCAAGTCTTTCCACGACTGTTCAAGTTCGCGGGCTCGCCGGGCCTCTTCGGCATTGCGAAACTTTACTTTGCCACGGCGTTTGCCGCTCATGCTGAGCCAAGGGCCTTCAAGATGCATGGTCATGATTGCAGTTTCTCCCACAGGTATTCTCGTTCAGGAATGTTTGCTACCAGTTTGACATGGCCTGATGCAAAGCCTCGAATGATTGCCATCTTTAGTTCTTCGGGGCATTGGTCAGATATTTCAATGGCCGCACGACGAATCACCATTACACCATCCACAAATGCAAAATCGGGCTCGCCTGAGCAAATTGTTCGATAGTTTTTGGGTGGTGTTTTGTGCTGGATCATGCTGTATTATAGCATGGTCGCAATTATTGGTCAATTAACGAAAAAGTATTAAGGCCATCAACCCTGCTTGCACTATAAAGCCCACCCCAATGGTGATGATGTTCAGGGTGTCTTTCAGCACAATGGCTCGCAGGAACAACAACACTAGGCCTGACCAAAGAAACGCCACCACATCTAGACTAGGCACACGATCACTCAAGCCGGTCATCAAGGCCAGCAGTGTGGGAAATGTGGCACAGTGCAACACAATGGCTGCCAACCAGCCCAATGTATCTGCTGAGATTTTGCTCAAATGGTTGGTTAAAAAATCACGGATGACTTGTAGGTTAAAAGGCCAAGTGTTCATGAACGTTCTCCATAAAAGATGTGACGACCAATTTGGTCAATTCGAGGCTTGCGCCAGTTGGGGTTTACGTAGTCAGCATGATAGTATAACGCATTTTTCATGCTGGGCAATCGGAAGTTTTCCAATAACACTTTTTTGGCCACAAGCTCGCTTTCTTGCCACATGGGCTGATACACCGCCTTGGTCTTGTGTGTGCCTTCGCACAACCACGAGAATTGGCAAACTACCTTTTCATAAAACACGTTCTTTTGGTAAACCACACCACAAACTGTGGATGCAAATCTACCAGATTCTACTCTATTTAATGTGACCTGTGCCACTGCCACTTTGCCTTCAAACGGCTCAGAAGCAGCTTCCCAGTAGATGTTGCGAGTCAAGCAGTCCAGTTGTTTTAACTTGTCTTCTGCTGACACATAGCCCACCATGCCGGCTGCTCGGTCTTGTTTTAGCACATTCAAACGTGCTTGACACACATTCCATACAATTGAGACCACCAAACACAGTCCCAGTACCTTGATAACTCGAGATGACCATGATGCCAAAGCATTGGGTCGTTTTGCACTTAATTTCATTCCGTTTCCTTTAAAAAGCCAATACGTGGCTATACGCGGATGCCCGAGTAGATCACGTTGACAGAAGATGGGTTGAGATGAGCATAGATAGACCTCGGGCCTCCTTGGCATACTCGTTTAAGACAAGCTCGCGTCCTGAGAAATGAGCCTGTCCAATTCTAGTTGTCAACGAAGAGACTTTCCGAGAGTCTCTTTCGAACACCAGCGCCTGCTTGGACAAACATCGTTTGGTGTCACGGGTACTTGTTTTATTCAATTGGACAAGATACCAATCAGCAGTAGAAGATCCTATGATATTGCAATTTGTTTTTCTACCACCACTTTTACTTAGTTTTTTCAACTGTAGCACAGTCAAAAAACTGTCAAAAAGGTATGTTTTTGTCATTAACTATGCCGTTAATATCATGGTTGTTGAGGTTGTACTTTTTTCAAGGCCGCCCACATCTGGGCTTTTTCTTTGCACTTCTTTTCCAGGGCTCGGTAACGATTGCCCAGTCTGCGCAGTTCATCCCAATCCTCTTCCAGTTCAGGATTGGGTGTGAGAATGTTCAGTCGCTCCTCTACCTTTTCCATCCAAGCAACCATGCTTTTGTCATTGATCTTGATGTCAGGATTCTCGCCTCGCAGTTCCAATGTGCCAGATTGTGCAATGTTCACAGTGGCATTATTACTGCCAGAGATCCAAGGACTTGTAGTATTGGTTGTGTAGGTATAACCGTTTGATCCACCGGGTATAGCACCATATGCTGGTGTCACAGTTCCTGTTGTGCTCCACATGGTACTGCCTCCCCAGTCAATGGTGTCAGTTCCTGTGCCACTGGTTATGGTAGTGGTCAACTCATTGATTTCATCTAATGTTAGCGTGGGAATTGGTGTTGCTGATATTGACATGGGAATTTACGATTTTTGGCACTGCGGATTTTTGTTGCGCCTCCCAGTAATGTTGGGCTCGACGCAGTTTGTCATCCAACAGCTTCTGCCGTAGGTCGGCAGTGAGATGCAAGGGCCACGAATGTAGTTCCTGCATCTCAGGCTGAGTGTTACTTGGGTGCTGCCGCAAGAGCTTCCTTCTCCGCTGTGATTTCTTTACGGCGCTCTTTGATGCCTTTGGTCATTTCTTGCAAGGCTTTACGAGCTCTAGCAGCCGCGGCTTTGACACCCTTGGCTGTGAATTTTTCATTTTCCGCAATGTATGTTTCGTAAGCGGTGACGATTTGTTCATGATTGGTCATATAGACTCCTTTGTTGTGAATAGTAATTATACATGCCTTTCAACAGCATGTCAAGAAAAAAGCAGGAATTTGGCACTCCAGCCTAGTCCACGTAGATGTGTCTGCGGTTCCAAGTATCCCACACAGTGATGGCAGTCCACTCATGTGTCCAGGTCACAAGAAATCGATCAAATGCCTGTTGGTGGTGAAGCATCATCTTGTTGCCTGTGACAGTGGCATGCTCGATTTGATGTTTGCGTATCCAAGTTTTGAACATGGGTTCGGCTTGGTTGTTGCGCAACATTACAATGTACAGTGGTTCCACTGCACGGTACGTGGGTATGGACATTAATGGATTGTGGTTCCTTGGGGGACTTGAGCAGACACAAGCTCATTCATATTTAATTTCGCAGCCAGCCGGGCAAAATTTTCATCCAATTCAATTCTCTCGTCATCGTGCAGTCGGGCATGATCTTCGTCCACCCCTAACAAGCGCATGATAGCACCCACGTGCGCTTCTCGACGACCGTTCATGTACAACACAGTCATGATTTGAAACATCACATGCTTGGCGTAGTTGTAAACAGGATCATCTTCAAATTCGTGCATACAGTAATTATCTCAATTGATCGGTCAATAAAAAACGCCGTCATTGACGGCGTTGTTGGGAGCCCGGTAGATTAGGCGTTGGTACTTTCAACTGCATCTGATTTAACAGTAGCAGGAGCGGCTTTGGCCTTGGTACTCTTGGCAGAGACCTTGACTTCGCCTTTCTTGGCCACTTTGCTTTTCTCAGCCAATTTGTTGGCCACAGCAAAGCCTTCATCACCTGTGGTGATGCCTTGTGCCTGCAGATATTGCAGGGCTTCCAACTTGGTCATTGCCTGGGGCAATTCAATCAAGTTGATGTTGTTGCAACCTGCTTTGTTCAGGATCTTGATACGAGCCACAAGATCGTTTGCAAAGCGCACCTTGACGGTGCCGTCTGCGTTGGTTGCGGTGCCTGCTACGGTAAAAGTTTTGTCATTTGACATGGTGTTGCCTTTCTGAGTTGCCTAAAGTTAAGTTACGAAACATGCTGTGCTTCAGCATATCCAAATTATACAATAAAACGGTATTTGTGTCAACCACTTTTTGCATAATTGGGATTGGGTTTGCCCGAATTACTGGGCCAATTCTCGGCTTTGTTGTTGGATGGTTTGGACGCCTCGGTCAGCAATTCGAGCAATGCCCGAAAAGCCCACAGCCGCCACTACCAATCCCATAACAAAACCAATGAAAAATTTGCTCATGATATTTCCTTATAAAACACTAACACGGTTGAGTTGAGTCTGTCCGTCCCTGTGTGCTTTCACAGTGCCACGCAAGGTCAGTGTTGTGCCGGTGTTGAGTGGTTCACGTATGGCAAAGAACACTGTTTCATTGTTGGCTGTGATAGCAGTGGCATAGTAGGTGTTCCACTTTTGACTGAAAACACAACGAACAATGTCTACTGTGACTGTGACTTTGTCACCAATGGCGCCTATGTAGCCCACAGTTTGGTTCAGTCTGTCCTGTTCTTCAATGCGTTTCAACGCACGAGCATGACTGTTGGGCAAACAGGCCACTGTGGCCAATTCCAGTCGGTGACTCTGCGGAAAGAATCTATCTGTGGTCACAGCAGTGACCTTGATCACACTGCGGTCAAAGTCTGTGAGCCGGTTTTGCAGTGCTCGGAATGTCAGGTCATTTTGCAAGAACTTCAGGCACTGTTCACCTGCCACGCGATCTTCGTCAGTGATCATGAAAGGATTTTCTAGTGCTTCCATCATGATGTTGCGATTGCTTTTGCGTTTGAGTTGCACAGCAGTGGCTGATTCTGAGGGCAGTTCCCATTCATCTTGTTTGATGTATGCGCCATTGATGCGTTGTGCATGACATGCCGCGCCCCACACATCGCTTGCACTGTAGCCTGAGTGTTGGCTGGGGGAAGCCTTGCGGCGTGACGTCCACTGGCGTTGCTCAGGACCTGCATCGTCCATGTGGCCCAGGCGTTGTATTTCCCGGGCGGTCATATTAGTTACATCTACAAACATATCAGTCTTTCCGGCCAAAACTGCCACGGAACATGCCGCCAAACAAGGCCACGGCCGCCCATGTTTCTATGGTATAGGGAATGGCCAACACAGGAAACAAGGTGTTCAAAGACCAAATGCTCAACAGCGGGCCAACAATGATCACAATCACCAGCAGTACCAGCCACAAATATTCGTTACGTATTTTCATTTCTGATTCCTTTTTGCTTTGTATGTCCGTATTATAGCATTTGAGCAATTATTGGTCAACCGTTTGTGATTCCAGTGCGTCACTCAACAACACCAGGCGCTGGTAAAAAGGATCACGCTCGTTTGTGCTGCCACAGTACCATTGACCATTTTCCATGATGTAGTAATATTCAGCGCCACAGAGATCGCATTGTTCCAAGAACTCTGCAAAGGTATGATTCACTTTGTGCTCGGTGCCTTTCTCGCCACGATCACGGCCGTAAAACAAGCACATATCTCCGTATTGGCTGTCATACTCTTCTCGGCTCATGTCTATGTCAAAGGGACTGAACGCATGCTTCTCGCCAATGTTAGGACGTAATGAGCTCAAGTCGCCCAGCGCCACAAGATGGTTGGCCTTGGCTGAGTCATAGTGATTTTGCAAGATGCGACCATTATGGCTCAAGTAACCATCCCAATGACAGTAAATGCTTTTGACTTTGTTGCCATGCATCACACCAATTCGACTGCGTGTTCCCATTTGTGCTCTCCTTTTGTTACAATATGTTCATATTATAGCATTTTGGCTATTTCTGGTCAAGTACTACCTAAGTATTACTTTTCCATGCTGTTGATAAAGGCATTCATCATGCGTTGTGCCTGCTCCATGTTCTGCTCAGGTGTGGGTTGTTGGATACAACCTGCTACCACGCCGGGCTTTTGGAACTGTGCCAGCGCACGGGCACAGTCAGCTTGATTGGGGAACTGGCCCATGTTCTGCACAGAGCTGGCAAAGATAATGGCAATGGTCCACATGTTATTCTCCAAACTCGTACATGAACTGCGCCATGCTAGGATCCAACCGAACGAGATCTTGTGCGGCTGATGTCAACGCACGATATCTAGCACGAACTTGAGTCATGGGCAATTCACCGTCGCAACTCAAATTCTCAGGGCTGAGCTTGGCGTCAATCATTTGTGCCACACGACGACGACCTGCTAGAGTTGTGACTTCGTAGGCTGTGTGGTTGTTGAATATGCTGGCCCAGGCGTTTTCTTGTTTGATCAGTGCGTTGAGTGCTTTCATTAGTGGCTCCTTGTTGTTACAATATGTCCATATTATAGCATTTGGGCAATATTCAGTCAAGAGAAACCCTGCTACATGCAGGGTTTCTAAAGGTAATACTTGAGTATTACCTTTTAGATTTCTGTGCAGGTGTCTTTCGAAACTCATTTTCTACATACCATTTTACCATGGCACGTTGGCACATGCTAATCAAATCACCATGTGAATCTGGCACAATAAATCGGTAAGGACATCGTCCCCAACCACCATGAGTGACAAAGTTGTTGTACCAATGCCGGTGCTCTTTGTTGCTGGCATCAAACACTGTCCAGGGTCTAGATTTGAAATGCAAAACGCTCATATTGTTTCCTTAAGTACCATTGACTTTTGAGATTTTTCTTTGGGTGCAACAAGACCAAACAACTTGGTGGCTCTGTCTTTGAATTCTTGTTCTTTTTTGGCTTTGTCTACGGCCTGTCTAGCCTTTTGTACTCGACGTCGTAGTTTGTGTTCTCTGGCCAGTCGGGTGGCAGACATTGTTTTGAATTCGTAACTGAATTTTAATGCATCTGCTTGGTAGATATTTTGTTCCACAATGTGTCTCAGGTCCTCTCGACCGCACAGCAGTCGTTCACGGCACAGGTCCACGTTGTCAATCATTAGGTCTACGCCGTATGTGGTTCTCAGCGCCTGTTCAAAGGTACTTCCATTCTCCATTTTGCGGATCAGCACTTCACCTAAGAATTGCCCATCACCGCAACTGTTGTCTAAAAAAGTCTTGGTTGGATCTTGGAATTGATCTATGGGAATTTTTTCCAACATCTCACGCACTAATTCTGTAGGTGTAAAAACTTCACCTGTAGCTTTTACCCTTAAATTGTCTCGTTCAACTCCGCCCATGTAAGTGCGGTCACGAATGTGGTCTATGGCCTCACTTAACGTTGGCTTCAACATAGTCAATTTCTTCTTGAGTAAGTTTAACTAACTTGTATAGGTCAGCATCTGTCCATGTCTTAGTAAAATCCATCACTGGAAATAGATTTTGCAATGGCTGATTACGACCATTTTTGTACAGTTTGCCAATGAATTTATAAAACTTGGTATTAAACAGTGCTTTGATATTTTTTGCAGTGTCCTCATCAGTTACATACAAACTCAACATGTCCTCACCGTGCCCGCAGTTGTTGTCAATTACTGCTTTGTCAATGGTTGAGGTCAATGGCACCATGACCTTCCAGGTGTCATGTTTGGAAAACTTTACAGAGGTATAACGTGTGATTGCGGCACTGACATGATGAGTATATGGAAAATCTTTGGACTTTGTTTCGGACACACGTTGTTTTTTCTTTAGTCCTTGATTGTGGAACTCACAACTTTTAATAAATTTAATCTTGGCAAACGGCGTTAACTTGTTGTGTATGGCAAGATTAATTGGCTCAAGTTGTCCAGGCCAAAACTTCTCTTTGGCAATGTTCACAGTTCCAACAAGGTCTTTGGTCTTTTTAGAATATTTTGCAAAATACAAATTAGTATCTGTGTGACGAGGAGTATTTTTAATGATGCAGTAAGACACAGTTGTGCCTTCCTCAAACGGACTGTCGTCTTTATCAAAGATAACCGCTTCTTCAACTTGTTTTTCTTCAAACACTCGATAACTGTTATGGATGTTAGTAGATGCAGTTAACCAAGTCGATGGTGTAACTACGGCAATGTATCCGTTGTCTTTGGTGACCTCAGCCATCTTGTCGAGAACTTGATTCCATAACATGCGTTTATCATTTTTTGGATCTTGATAAGGAGGATTTCCTACTACTACATCAAATTTCATATTAAACTCCGTTGTTATAAAGTCTCCCTTAACTACAGTTATAGAAGGATACTTCCGTTTAATCTGGTTACAGAAAAAATTATATTTGTCATTATACACAATCTTGTCAAGAATATCAATCCCCAAGATTTCTACAAGCACATCTACTTCTGATCCATGCCCGCCGGCTGCCACAAGAATCTTCTTGCAATACTTGCTCTTAATAAATCTTTTTAGTTCTCGATTGCCAAAAATTTCAAACCAAAGTTTTGCGTCATCCTTAAGAATAGCCAATGCGTTATTTTCAATGTGCTTCTGTGTTGTATTATATTTACTCATACGCACAATCATGTCTAAAGTGGGAATTTCCAAACGATGCTTCAAACGTTCAACGGTTGCTGGGGTCACTCCATACAACTCTAAAAATTCTGTAGACATATCAACATTATTGTCTATTAGATCAATACATTCTAGAAACGATTCACCTTGATAGTTACATAATGCTAAGATCGTTGTAGCACTTCCGTTAATCATACGAGTGGCTTTTTCAACCACCGCCTTGAGTGGGTCTTTTTTTGCTTTGCTACTAGCAACATTACCCGAATCAAAAGTTTTTCCAGTAGCAACAATTTTGTCAATCTTAGACTTTTCTGCTTTACTACCTGAAGAACGTTTGGCCAATTCACCAAATGCCTCAATTTCTTCAGAAGTAAGGTCCTCAATAGTAATACGAGTATGAGCATTAGCAATCTCAAGGAGTTTGTTATTGTCTTCAAACTCCTTGATAATTGCATCAGCATCCATCCATTGTCCAGTAATCATGTCTTTGATATTGACACTATTAAGGACCTCGCGGACAGCATCAGGATAGGTCTTGCCTTTCTGCCGTATTAACAATGCCGCTTCTACTGCAACACTCATCACTGTATTGCGAGTTTTACTTTGATCAAAAGCAAAGTCAAATATATGACCAAACTTCTTACCAAAGCCAGGAGTAAGGCATCGGCTGTATTTCTGCATATAAGGATACACATCGCCACCTTCTTGCATAAACAGACAGGCCTGGATCTCTGGAATACTATAACTACGAGTACCCATCATGTTAGTAATCACCAACAGTTTGTCTCTACCTTCATAGTAACCGTTTTGTAAGCGGACAAGTTCTTCTTTAGTGAGTCCTTCTGCTTCTTTGTTGTTTGTATATTCTCCATTTAGAGGTAATACTTTATGTTCAGGACAGGCTTTTTCAATAACTTCCGCTAGTTTCTCCATAGCATCATTGCCGATGTTACCTACAAATAACATAGAGTGTTTAATCTCTTCACCAGCACAATCACTGATGTTAAATCCGTAAATTGGTTGGTATCCAAATATATCTTGGAACAATGCAGAGATAAACTTCTGCTGGCTGTATGGCTTTGCTAAAATTTTAGTTAGATTCGGCAACAGATCTTTGTCAAAGTCTTCTAGCAGTTTATTGATACGTCCGCTAAACATCATATTGTAGAATCGACGCAACACTACATTAGGGATACTTGTATCTTGTTCTACCATGCAGTAAGGAACACTAATAATCTCGTCAATGGCATTCTTACCAAATGCCTTAGCTAGGCGACCAATATTAGTGCCGCTGGCATTAATACGAGTAACCGTTTTGTTTTCTAAGATGTAGTCAACTTTTTCTACTTGACTATCTGTATGAGTACCAAAGTCAGTTTCTTCTAACAAGGCAATATGTGTGTCTGCTAGTTGATTAATCCATTCGTATTTTGCTTCTACTTCTGGGTTAAGACTGATAAACACAACAGGCATCTTATCATCCACCATAGCCTGGTTATACTGTTCTTCTGCGTCAGCATCTGTGGCATCAATAAATTGCATCCTGGTAAAGTCGATATATTTTCCAATTTCGTCTTTATACGATGTCTTAACACTGAGTCCGACTCCGTAGGCCATAATGAACATGGATTTGTGGCCAAATTCTTCTCGCATTGTTTTTGCAAGTTCTAGAAACAAAATTGTTTTACCAATTCGTGCCGCTAATTCACAAACAAAGTTTGTTACTATTCCTTTTTCTCTAAGAGCAGATATTACTTTATCAATAACAAGGATTTGCACATTACGAAGATTAACTTCTTGTTTAACATGATCAGGATTAAGTTTTGCCGCGCACTTGCGAAGTTTTTCGCTAAGCCATTGTCGCACTGGTTCAAAGTCTTTAGATTTGGCAAATTCTTCAATTAGATATTTTTCTGTCGCAACACGGAACAGTTCGTTCTTTTTGCCTGTTTCCGGGTCTGCAAGCTGTGCCGCAAAAGTTTGTCGAATTTCTTTGTGCAAAGCATAATCTCGATAACCTGGATTAGGAATCGAATCCAACAGGTGTTGTTGCCAGCCAGGATTTTTAGAACTGGTGTGGCCGCGCATACGGCTTGCAATAGTACTAAACTCTGCGTCCACTCTGGTATCACCAACTCCAAATTCTAAAAAACCAGTAGCTAACATTGCCTCAATTCGAGCATCGGTAGTTTGGATGTAGATGCCTTGGCAATCTGTTTTAAGACCAAGTTCAGTGGGGCTCTTAACATAGCTCATTCTTTATCTCCAAAGTCTGCTGAATCCATTTGGTCTGCCCAAAACCGATGGGCTTCCTCAGCGTCAGCAAAGGTGCCGATCACATTCATACCACCCAGGGGATGAGGGAACCATACCAGCCATTCGCCAGTGTCCTCGTCCTGTGTGCAATATAGTTTTACAGATTCAGTCATTGTTGCAGACTCCTTATTGCTTTGTATGTGACTATTATAACAAAAAAGGAATATTTGGTCAAGTAGTATCTAAGTAGTACAAAAATGCTCTGCAACCCCCGGCGGTAATTTAGTGTATCATCTCTTGGGTTGCCCCGCAAATCTCACACACCTTCCACCCGCTTCCCGACAGGGTCCGTTCTCGCATTGCCAGCGCCACTTCGGTAGGAGTGGTACCACCCTTGAGTCACGAACTCACTTCTCCTTCGTACGGGTCATACTAGCCAGGCGTTACCCCGGCGGGTTCTTTCAGGTGATCAACACCCGGTTCCTTTCAGCTCGGTCACTGTGGATGCAGTGTCCCAAGCGTCGAATTGTGTCAGCCGCTGATTGCGGACTGGCTTCAAACATTTCTCTAATATCTTCAGCAGTGATGCCATCAGTGGCCTCCACTGTGTAGATCTCATAGTGACGGTGGCTGTTGAGCCTGGCCCGTAGCATGATGTGGCCGAGACTGGGCAGTTTGCTCTCGCTCACCGGCTCGCCCTTTAGTGTTTGCCACATGCGCCGTTGTTGGTCTTCGGTCACGTCTATGCAACACTCAAGGCCCAGTTGGTCCCACACAATAAGAAACTGATGACTCACAGTTGGAATTTCCTTAATACAGCACTGGCATCGGCCACATCTGCCGCAGTGGCCGCGGTCAACAGTTCGTCCAGGATGTCGGCTTCTTGCAACAGTAATTCTGTCTTGGCTTCACGCACAAGACTCAATGCATAGGCCAAGTCATCTTCGGTGGCCCAGGAATAAAAGTCCTCCAGCGTGGCCTCATCTGAGTCCAGGATAAAATGCAGATTGTTGCGGTCCCACTCATTCATGTCAATCCTTTGCAATACAATACCCGTAGTATAGCAGATCAGCAATATTCAGTCAAGTCAGCAAAAAGTATTGGTTTTTATGTCCAGAACAGTGCAAAGGCAGCGGCGTCACGGTCTGAGTCAAAGTAGAAAATATAGCGTCCCGGGGCACGGTCTGAGCTGGATGTGACCACTTGCCAACGCCAGTCGCCGGTGAGTTCGGTTTTGCACCACTCTATCACCCGATCAATTTGTCCAAAAGGTCGGGCAATTTCTTGGGCATGATCAAAACTTTCGCCAAGCCGTATGGTGCCAATGGGTTGTTGCAGTTGCATCAACTTTAGTTATTGAGGTATTTTGGGTCCTGTAAATTTTGATCCAGCACATGATTGTACATGATATCCTGTACTGTATCCGTTCTGCGTGTTTTGTTCTTCTCGCCCAGCACCACAATTACTCGCCGTTGACGTTCATGCTCTACCACAAGAGCAACACAATATCCTGCGGGATTGGTGAATCCAGTTTTGCTGGTAATGATGTTGTCAAACTCTATCAATATGGGACGATTGGTATTGTTGAGTTGTATCTTGCGCAGCCGCTTTTTGAACTTGCGTTCAAAGGCCACTGTTTTTTTCACACTGGCATCACGTATGATCCAATAATTGGCAGCATAGGTGGCCATGGTTCCTATGTCACCAGCAGTGGCCATGTTGCCCGGATTCAGGCCAGTGGGATCACGAAATGTGGCGTTGATGCCCCAGGCCTTGGCCTGTTGATTCATTCGCCACACAAACTCTTTTCTACCACCTGGGTAGTCTGCAGCCAAGGTTTCTGCGGCTGCATTGTCCGACCGTACCAGCATGGCTGTGAACAGTTCTTGTCTGGTGTACAAGCCACGAGGCAAGTTGCTCTTGACTGTGGTGTTGAGTGGCAGTTGTCGAAACAGGTCCTTGCTGTGATCCAAGGCCACCATGGCAGTCATCAGTTTAGTGATACTGGCAATGGGACGATACTCTGTTGAGTTGCGTTGGTATTCCACACGATCAGTGGTTTCGTTGTAAACATATACACTGGGTTCACGTGCATGGGCAGTGCTGACGACAAATAATAAGGTTAGGATTAACAGGCGCATACTTTAGTTATCTTGCCCATTTCAGTTGGTAAAATGTGGCCAGTGCGGGTTTTCGGAATGTGAAGGTCACATGACTCACTTCCGAGTCTGTCCAAGCAAACTCATCGTACACGGGTTTTTGATAGCGCCACTCATAGTCTTGGTTAACAATGAGTCCGTCTAGATCTAACTGGTGCTTGAGGGCCAGGGCCTGTTGCGAACCACAATTAATCCTGACGTAGTTCACTGTGTCCATGGCTTAGTCGAAATAACAAGGCATCGCGGTGATCGCGAAACCAGAAAGTCATGTTGTTGGCATTGACGTCTGTGATGTATCTAGCGCCGGGAAGGCCAAATACTTGTACTATGTCAGCCAGCATTTCATTCCAACGTGACATTTCATTATAGTCATCATGCCATGTCAAGATCATGCCATGTGGGTATTCAGGGTTTCTCAAGATACACTGTCCTTATGTGTTGATCCGCACTGTGCCAGTCCAATTTGTAAAACAACACGTAATCTGTTATGTCAAAATGATTGCAAAAACTCTGACCGTATCTCAACCCTTTGATACCTTCGAATGTAAATGCTCGCTTCCATTCACTATAATCTGCTTCAGTAATGCTGTGCTGGCGGTCTAATCCTTCGGCCATGTTCATCAAGTCTGCTGTCATGTTTTCAAACGCATCATTACCCATATGGTCCTTTTAATACCCAAATCAAATGTTCATGGCGATCATGCCAACGATATTCGGTTGTAATCCAGTTATCGGACCACCTGACACAACCACGGTAAGCATGTTGCAACCAAATGATTTGTCTAGTGACATCACAGCGGTGTGGCAACCACGCAAACTCTAAGGTCCAAGTGGCCATTTTATAAAAGAAATAGTCGTCTTCTTCGCTAGTCTTGGCCCGCCACCCTAATCGTTCTCTGTGGCTGTTGTAGTTGCTGCCGAACATCAGTCCCAGAGACCTTGGTAGTATTTGCCAAACAAGCGGAAGCCGTTTTGGATGCGTGTTTCTACCACTTTCATGCCTTCGTAATCGCACCGGTAGGTGTCTTTGGGACCATGTCCCATCTGCCAGTATTTGTGTTCACCTTTGGCGACTTCGTTGCCATCTTTATCCACTGGCACCCACAAGATATCGTGTTCACCTTCGCGGAAAGCATCTTGCCATGAGTCATCCACCTTGCACTCAAACGCAAAGATCATTTCGCCCATGACCCAGTCCCAACGAAGAAAGTGATTGGCATCGGTGTCCCACTCGTTTTCTTTGGGCGGTGCAGACGTTGACTTGAGTTCTTCGGGCACATCTTCATCATCCACAAATGGTGCGCCATGCTTTTTTTCTTTCAGTTGTTTCAGCATGGGCAGGATGATTGGACTCAAGGTCGAATCCATGCTCCAGGTGTCATAGCGGTCAATCTTTACATAGTTGATGGCTGGATGCACACGATCCAGCACCCACATGATGCCCCGGCTGATGGGTGTGAGACGGTCCGCCCACTTTTCACACCAGTCCGGACGTTCTACAAACTGGGATTTTTCTCTACGATGATCTTCAAGTGATTGTTCCACAGTCCAACGAGCACACTTGGACCAGTCAGTCCAGAAAAACACATAGTCCAGCATGGTGTAAGGTGAGATCCAATGATCTCGGTAACCGCTGATATAAACTTTCATTGTTCAACTCCGAAATTTTGTTTGATCTTTTCGCCGTAAGAGTCATATGGCAAACTTGTTTCTTCATCGGCAAGTCGGGCACATTCACGCACAATCAATTCGCAGAGTTTCTGCATCTGGTCTGGTGTGGCCACATAGTATGACCCTGCATCAAAATCTGCAGTTGCCATCTTGGCCTCGAGAGCCAACTGTTTAAACTTTTCGTTCATTTGCATTCCTTTGTGGATAGTAGTAGTGACAGTTACTTCGGTTACCGTACCAATCCCCAGCCATGCCACCCAAGTATTGCAGGGTTTCTCTAGCACGTTGTTCAACACCTGGGCACATATTTGTCACCCAGCGTGTGTTATTCCTAGCACGAATATATTGCTTGAGAAAACACACGCTCTGTTCACGAGCCCACATTTTTAAAGAACTGTGCCAGTTTTAATGCAGTGTTCAAATGTTTCAAATAAAGTTTCAAAACGAATTTGATACAGTCTACATACCGCATCCCAGTCTTCTTTGGTGGTACCCGCACGGGCACTCAACATTTTAACGTCATCCAGCACTTGCCATGCCTGCATGATTTCTTGTTCCATGTCAAAACGAGTTTTTGTGTTACCAGCTTCCATCATCAATCCATATTCTCAAGGTTAAAAAAATCCAGCCCACACTCCAAGTGCGTTCGTTGGGACTGGGCCATCCGTCATTGGCTTCTCGTCGCCACCAAGGCAACGGACTCCAATGACAAGGATTCCCTACTATTATAACAGAGAATCCTGAATAACGCAACCACTTTGTTAGACTTCTACCGTGACCAGTTGCCATGAATCTGCCCTTTCCTCGTAGTTGACATAACCTCTTGGGTTGCACAGGATTCGGGTGCTGCCAATCTGGTAGTCAAAATCCTCGTGTGTGTGACCATGTGTCCAAAGTTTAATCTGCGGATGATCCAATATAAAGTCATCCAGTTGACTACTATAGCCACCATTCATTATGGCTTCATTGGCCCAGCGTGGATGAGTGCTGAGCCTGCTGGGTGCATGATGCCCCACTACCACAAACTTCTGATCCCACCGGCCTTCGATCATCAAGCGAATATATTCCACCATGGCCGCATGATCATCTGCGGCATCGGTTGTGGTAAATCGTCCACCCCACCCACGTTGATCTGCAAGTTTGGCACTGTGGCTCACACAACGAAAATCGTTCATCATGCGTGAAATTTCATGCAAGGTACGAATATCGCGCCGGTTCATGTCAGTCCACAAGGTACCACCAATGAATGTGACATCATCCAGCACAAAGGTTTCTTTTTCAAGAATGTGCAAGTTAGGCAAATAACCCAGCACATCTTTGAAGTGTGGCACAGTTTTTGTGAAGTCGCCGTGATAGTGCTCGTGATTGCCCACAATGAAAATCACATGCGGGAATCTCTCCGAGCATCGTTGGAAGAAGTTATGGAATCGATTGCTACGATATTCTTCGCCCAGGGTGTTGTAAGGATCACGTTGGGTCATGTCCGAGGCCACACAGATATCGCCGCCCAGGATCAGCACATCGGCACCCTGGTCGTTGTCAAACTCCAGGTCACCAAATTCCAGGTGTACGTCAGATACCAATGCTATTTTCATTTTGTTTCTTTAATTCATTCAACTGCGATTTCAATGTGGCCACTGCTGTAGTGTCACCATCATATATGGCCGCATCCTTGTTGGGATATCTCTCACGAAACCGTTCACGGATTTCTTTCAAGTCACGTCCTTGGCAAACAAAGTCGTTGGTCACACTATTATAACAAAAATACTGATCATGCTGTTGTTCTACTGTGAGTGCAATCAGCCGTTCTTCATCCAGGGCCTGCCCTACTGCTGACAACTCTTCACCAATGTCTCGTGAAAGTCTGTGCATCAGCCATGCTTCCAGCAGGCCAAATGCTATGCTAATCACAAAGTATGAAAGTCCAAACCAAATTAAAAAGTCGCCAAATTCCATGAGAAACTGTCCTATGTCTGTCATATATTTACTTTCAAGTTGATTGACTTCGGCGCTGGGTCAAGTAATCTTGCCATTGCACCCACTTGTTTTTGACCAAGAAACCCCAGTCACGTTGCTTGCGGCCGGGCATGAACAGGGTCCAACAGGTCACTTCGGGATCCAATTCAATTCTATGATAGGTGTCAGCACTGGCCCAACGAACACTGCCAGCGCCACACCATCGGGCAATTTCACCAATCTTTTGACCTTGACTATCAAACTGCGGACGCCATTCATAGTAACCACCTCGAAGGATTATGGTAAGAAAAGGCCAAGGATGATCATGCACATCATCTGGATCTGACTTGAGGAATTTGTGTACAAAGATGTTGAAGGGAAAACGCTTGCGATTTTTGAGGAACACGTAGTAGCGTTCCAGGTACGGTTCACCATTCACACGGTCCATGATCACACGGTGCCTGTGCCACTTTTGAAAGAGTTCTTTAATCATAGTGTATTATACACGATACGGAATTGACGGTCAAGAAAAAGCCCTACCAGTTGTAGGGCTTTTGTCATGTGTGTTCTGTTTGATCAGAACAGCGAGTTGGTTTAGACCAAACCAAGTGCCATGGCTTTGTAACCAGCGGCAACCAATTTGCGGCTGGGTTTACCAATCACATACTCTGTGACTTTGACACCATTGCCAGCTTTGCGGCTGTTGGCATAAACTGCATAACCGGCTTGACGAACACGGCTGACTTCAGCAGAAATGTTCTTGATGCCAAAACGCTTTTCAGCTTGGCTGGCAGTCACTGCTTCGCCATTGTACAAGGCGTTGAACAGTTTGTAGGTCTTAGTTTCGGGATTGAAATGCATAAAATACTCCTTTAAATAAAAAATTAGCTGTTGCATCACAGCATTCAACAAGTATACACGGGTTTGTATTACTATGCAAGAAATTTTGGGGATCAATTTTGCCAAACTAAATATTTGCGTGATGAAAGTCACAGCTCGTGTTTAACACACATACACACAAAGGAGAAAAATATGAGCAAAACACCTTACGAGATCCGTCTCGAACTTCTGAACCTGGCCAAAGAAATTCTTCAAACGCCAATTTACCAAACCCGCGAAGCAAAGATGCAGGAATATCATTCCAAGCTGACCGACGCTAATCGTGAGTCGCATCCTTTTCCAACCTTACCAGATTTTCCGTCCAGTACGGACATTGTGGCCAAGGCCGAAGAACTCAAAAAGTTTGTAGACGCCGCGTAAAAATGAAAGCCCCGAAAGGGGCTTTCTTGTTATACAGTGCTCAACTTCTGCCACATGGCCTTTTGTTCTAGCTTTCGTGCGTAATCACTTTGGCGGCCGCCAGCGTCACCGCACCACATGTCAATGTGCTCATAACTGCCATGACAGTGCAGAGGCGCATGGTCTCGGACCCAACGCCATAACGCCCAAATGGTCTGTCGATTGGCAGTGTCGGCACAGGCAAATGCACGTTCGTAATCGTGTGCCAACATGCTTTCAACATAGCCGCCAGGACGCCAACCACGTAGCAGATAGTTCTCAATGCTTGATTGTGTTTCCAAGCTCAGTTCCAAGCCCATGTCACGCAGATCTTTGTTTCGCCAATCAATCATTGCACACTCTTGACATGTTTGCAGTCACTCCTAAACTTAAAACCACTGCAAGTGCATGAGTATTCGCCGCGGAGTTCTGTGACCCGGTACACATCACCTTTGCTGCCTTGTACTTCAATCACACGCCCTTCTGGCACTTCATCCTCAACGTCAATTTTGAACTGCACAGGGTTCAGTTTGAACCGGCGTCCACGGATGTCAATGCGAATGGGTTTGCTGAACTTTTCTGGTAGACCACGACCATGTTTAACATACGCAAACATCTTGCTCTTGCTGTCGTCCAACAAGTAGATGTGGTTGTCACTTTTGGCGTCAGCCCATTCTGTAGTTTCAGCAAACCATTTCATTTGGCCATGATCCTTGCCAGTACAGCACGAGCCTCAACAAGGTCTTCGGTTTTGAGTTCTTGCTCGATTGTCTCATTGTGTGTGTGAGCATAATTGGCCATGGGTTGCCATGCAGTGTATGGTTGTGTCCATTCCCAACGAATTGAATTATTTTCCATGATTAGTCCTTGAGTAAATCAACTTGAACATTGTGTTGCCGGCCGGCAAAAATGCTGTTGGTGCCCCAGCCAGTGGGCTGTTGTCGGCACATTGTGAACGCCAGTTCACGTTGAGCCTGCAGATTTTGCAGGGCTGTGATCACAGCCTGCTGGGCGGAGTAAGTGGCAAAGTTTTCCACGTCTGCAATACAACAGTACATGCCAACACCGTCAACAATAAAACGAATTTTTTGGCTGTTGTTCAAGCCCGCAATCAGTCGCTGTTTACGCATTTCAAACTCCAGTTGTTACAATATGTCCATATTATAGCATTTGGGCAATTTCTGGTCAATCCTTTTTTGCCAATTTTTCAATTTCTTTGTTGCGTTCCAAAGTTGCTAGTACCATAGTATACATTTGATAGATCAAAAACACCAGTATACCGCCTACAAAAGTATTAACAACTGCCTGGGCTCCGTATGTTTCTGCGGCCACTGCAATCACACCTTGTGCAACAATGGTGCCTGCAAAAATACCTGCTACGATTGCGGCTGCTTTGACTTTGAGATTCATAAATTACCTTTCTTTGTTTGTATGCCACAATTATAGCATTTTGGAAATTATTGGTCAACCACCTCAAAAGTAGTACCAAAGTAGTACTCAGTAGAAACCATGAGATAAATATTACTACAAATATAGAGGAAAAAACATGTTAGAAAAATTACTAAAACGCCTGGGTCAACTGTTGCCCGGCTCAGACTATCAAAGCAGATTGGAACAGTACATTGTCAACCGTCACCCACAAAGCACTGCGGATGTGGAGCACTGGGAACGTCGGTACTTTGAAGATCAACGACGAGGTCTGGTATGAAATTTTTACGAGCAGTGATTGCGGCCATGATTCGAAACCGTGAGCACCAGGCCAACGCATATCGTCAGGGCTATCGCTACTACTACTAAGTAGACGCATGCAATGTAAATTTCTCGATCATGGCCTAGCCATTAGCTACGATCATGTGGTCAAACCCTGTTGTGAATTTGAATACGATGCTGACTGGAGTCAACAAAATCATATCAGCCAAATTGATTTACAAACTTGGCATCAATCACCGCAAGTTATAAAAATTCGCAATGAGTTAAGTTCCGGAACATGGCCCAAACAATGCCGCCGCTGTGCCAATTTAGAATCTCAAGGACGACATGATAGCACACGAGGCAACGGCAATCAGGCCTATGCTGACTACACTGGCAAAGATATCACTTTAGAAATACGTCCTGGGTCAGTGTGCAATTTTGCCTGCCAAACATGTTGGCCCGAGGCTAGTTCACGTGTGGCACAATTTTATCATCAAGCAGGAATAACTAATATTCAATCATTGAACACTAGTAGTATTTCTAATTTTGATTTTTTATTACCAATTGCTGGCAGAATTCAAAACTTGGTACTGTTGGGTGGTGAACCTTTTTACGATCCAAATTGCCAAAAATTCTTGGCCTGGGCTGAACAAAATTTACAAGCCACAATGAACATATTCACCAATGGTTCTCATGTGGATTGGAATTGGGTAAACAATTACGCTGGAAAAATTACCATGACATTCAGTATAGATGCTGTGGGAAAACCAGCAGAATACGTGAGATTTGGCACAGCCTGGTCAGTTGTGCATGATAATTTTGTTAGAGCACAACACCATCCTAAAATAAAATTACAAATGAATGTGACTGTTTCAATTTATAATTATCATTTGATCATTGATATAATTGACATGCTGGTACCAAATTGGCCCAGCGTGGTAAACTTTGGAAGACCAAATGAACCTTATTTGGGCGAGGCATCGGTGCCGGAAATCAATAGACCTGAACTGATCAAAAGTCTTGAAAATTGTGTAAAAAAACTTTTTGCTGCCAATATTGAATCAGATCAAAAATACAACGCAATCAAAGCCATAAAATCTATTGTTGATAATTTTAGAAAAATACCATTTGATCCTGAACTTTTTGAGCAAATAAAACAATTCATCAAATCAATGGACCAAGTCAAACGTCTTGACATCCGTGATTCAGCAACACCTGTAGATTTCGAAAAACATTACCAGTGTTTTTCTGATCACTCAATACCCGAGTAAGTCCAGGAACATTGCGTTCAATCAATTTGCGACTTATTGAGCTGTTCATAATTTGTGATATTATTTGATCAAATGGCAAAGACAATATCAATTTGGTCAACTCTAGATCTCTTAACGGTGTCCAGGTCATGGTATTGCCCAGATGCCAGTGTTGCCAGTCATTTGATATGTTATTGCAGATGTCCCAAACAATATTCTCACTGGGTTTAAAATTTTCATGCTGGCATTTGAATAATTCTGTGTTTTCAATTCTTTTGAAGTATTCTCTGTGCAAGCAGTTATTTTGCAGATCCAATTGTTCAGGTATACTGGTTCTATGATTCAACAAAAACAAATTGGCAGTGTTGGGACTGCGCAACGTGAATTCATCACCTGGTGAGCCAGATGCCAGCACACAAGATTCACGCCAATGATGAATTTGTTGATAGCCCCAATGTTTTTGCAAGTCATCACTGTTGGCCAAATAAAATTCATCAAAATCAGTGTGCAAATTCCATACCAGTTCATGGTTGATATTCAACCGTCGAAGATAACTGTAAACCAACAGCGTGTCAACACCACCGCTCAAAAACACACGTATGGGCAATTGATTATGCAATACAAATGCTTGAATTTTGTTGGTGAGCAATTCATCAATTTGATCAATGTTGCTTGGCACAAGATCTGTGGTACCTATCACATCAAATGTATTTTCAGTAACTGCAAGATCTGCATGAACAGTGACCAACTGGTCAGTCCATGCAGTGCGATTGCCTGGTATCAAATTGTTGATACTGTTTGAGTCGATGTAGATAGGAAAACTTCTATACCGATTAGTTTGAATGGTCAGTGTGTTGCCCACCAAGACCAAGGCACAAAAGTTACCCAAAATACGCGGCGTGGTTTGTACCACTATGGCCGGCAACAAGTCTAACAAATCAGCAAAGTCAGCATAACCTTTGTATAATATTGTGGCATTGCCATGTATGGTCATTGCCCATCCTGTGTCAGTACTCACACAAAATCCGCCCAACTGCCAATGACAGGGATAGTTTTCTTGGTGTTGATTTGCAATATGAAAAAACATTAGCGTTTGTCTATTACCTTGTCAGCAAGTCCGTAGTCAACTGCTTCTTGCGCAGTCATAAAGTTGTCACGTTCCATGTCGTTGCGCAGGGTGTCAAAGTTTCGGCCGGTATGCCTTACATATATATCAGTCAACACCTTCTTCCAACGCAATAGTTCTCTAGCTTGAATTTCCACGTCAGTGGCCTGTCCCGATGCACCGCCCAAGGGTTGGTGGATCATGTGTCGGGCATTGGGTAAGATATAACGATGTCCTGGGGTGCCGGCTGTGGCCAATAGTGAACCCATTGAAGCTGCCTGTCCCATCACAATGGTGTGAATGTCAGGTCGGATAAAGTTCATGGTGTCGTAGATGGCCATCCCTGCTGTGACACTTCCCCCTGGTGAGTTGATGTACAAAGAAATGGCTTTGTCTGGATTGTCTGCTTCCAAAAACAACAACTGTGCAGTGATCAAACTGCTGGTGGCTGAGTTGACTTCACCGTCCATGATGATCACACGATCACGCAACAATCTGCTGTAGATATCGTAACTGCGTTCACCTTTCAGGGTGTGTTCTAAAACTATGGGTACTAAATTTGGCACAGGGTCTCCTTGTTGATTGCATAAGTATAGCATAATTCTTGGAAAACACCAATGCGCGATTTACTCAATTTACTCGATAATGCACTGACTGAAAGCACTGGCCTGGCCAATCGCAAGCCAGGCGAGATGTGGCAAAATTCCCAAGGCCAGACATTAACATTCAATAACATAGGATTTTATCCCGAAGGCGGTGGTACGTACGATACTGCAACACTGCAACAGGTTACACAGCAGGTGCCTGACGCACACTGGGTCAACAAGATGCCTGCAAAAGGTGGCGTCGGTATTGCCACATTTACCGATGAGCAAGGCAATGAGGTGTATGTTGGTAGATATTTTCAAGACATCAAAATCAATAAAACTGATAACAAATGGAAGAACAGCGAAATAGTTCCTGGATTTGAATATCAAAGCAAGGCTAGTAAAAAAGAAAGTGCAGGATACAAGCCCAGTGATTTCCTAACTGATCTCAAAAGTCAAACTCCAACTTCTCTTGCCAATCAAGTCATTGCCGCCTTTGGTCCCAACAGTGACGAAGCCCGTGCTATCACAACATTCATGCAGTCCACAGAGAGTCCCATTCGTGTGCCCAAGGGCAACATGGAACTCGCTACCTTTAGAGACTACATGGGCGAAATACTACAACCCATTGCGCTGGTCATGGGCAAGAAGGTCAAAGGAAATGCCGACGCTGCTGCCATGTCTTTCTTTGGCACCAACAACTACAGTGATTGCGTGATCAGTTTCAATGAAGGCACCAGCGGTGGCCTGTACGACAGTTTATTGGTCAACAGCAAAGGCAAACAAATCAAGTTGTCCAGCAAAGGTGAGTCGGGTGCCATGGCCAGTGTGGTAAATTTCTTGCGTTGCATTGAAGAACTGGAGGCCACTCCGCAGGGTCGTAAGTTACGTGCCAAACACCAAGACGTTGTGGATATCATTGATGCCATTGACCAAGGCGGTCACTTTGGTGGCCCGTTAGAGCTGGCTTCACATTATGGCATCATTGACAACGATGATGTACACTTTGTACCTTTGCTTAAAAATGTGGGTCCTCAGGATCCTATTGACTGGGGCAAGCACAAGAAATTACAAAAACTCTATAATGATCGACAGGCCAGTGACCCCGAAACAATGGTACCCGCAGAACACATGATTGCCGCAATTGCTTACAAAGTTGCAGATCACGTTAACAACAATACAAATTTCAGTGCCGCGGCATCTGAGATTTTGAACACCAGTGCCCTGGTACAGATGTACACCTACGTCAAGGAATCTGGTCCAGATTTTGTAATCTCATTTGACGCCAACTGGCCCAGCACCGCGGTTACCGGAGTAAAACTAAGTGCTGGCAAGACCTATATGAGCACAGCCAAAGGTGGCGGCAACATGGTGTTCAAGATTCTCAAGGGCGGCGCAAAAGATGTTCCTGATGCTGAAGAAGCTGGCAGTGTAGCCCAGGCACCTGCCAAGGTCAGTACTGCTGACTTAGATGCCGAGACTGATCGTCAACGTCTAACTGGCCCAGGTGCACGGGCAGCCAAAGCCCGTTCAGAACCTAAAACTGACACAGCCACCTTGGGAAGAGAACGCCGCAGTCGTTAACGTGTGAGTTCTGAAATGTGGTCACACACGTTCAGGGCCATGGCTTCTGGGGCACTGAGCCAAATGTCATGTGGTGGCAACAGGTTCTTTCTAATGTCATCTTCCGATAATCCTGTACACAATTGATAGTGCGCCAACATGCGTTGTTGGGTGAGTTCAAACTCTCTCATGGTAGCAAACAGTTCATGTGCCTTGCCTTCGTTGCTCCAGCTGAATTGATGGCTGAGTATTGATGTATTGGGTGTGAGCACCCTGCGTCCGGGAGTGCCACTAATGAAGATCAACAAACCAGCACTGGCTATCATGCCCAGACCCACAGTTTTGACGGGTATGAGACTGCTACGCATGACATCTATCAGGGCAAAGGCAGCACCCATGTCTCCACCTTCTGAGCAGATCATCAACAGCAATTCTTTGCGTTTTTTCTTGACCACAAAGTTTTCGTGCAAGATCCATTCCACAATGGGTGAGATGTTTTCGTTGTTGACTTCGCCCATGAAAACATACATGCCATTTTCTTGCAGAGCCTGGCTGTGAGTTTGGATTGTTTCGTTTTCTGTGTTCATATAAAGTGAGAAAAGCGGCCCGAAAGCCGCTTTTATTTATACGCCGTTTATTAGTTCAGCGTTTCCTTGATCACAACCCGTTCTCCAGGGGCAGAAATTGTGTCAGGGAACAACTGCACACTTGGCGCGGTTTTTACGGGTGCAGGTGCTGGTTCAACATTCTTGTCCATTTCTTTAAACACTTCTGTACTGCGTTGTTCTGCACGATCACGTAATTTCAATCGGTCTTTGCGTGATTGCAGTGCATTGGCGTCGCCTGTGGGCAATACAACCAAGGCATAACTGCGGAATCGTCCGCCTTCAGCAATGCGTTTGATCTCTTTGATTTCCACACCTGTGATGTCCACACCTGGGCACATTGACTTGATGGCCAGTTCAGAAATTTCCGCGCTGGCTTCTGTGGTGTCCTGCATGAATACCTTGGCCTGCTGACTGACTCGGCCGCCGGCTGCCATACAGATCTTGCCAAATGCAAACAGTTTGGCCTTGTAGTCTGCCATGCTCATGTCTGAACTCACAGCCGATCCGCTGGCATATACTGCTGAATTGCTTTCGGGCAGTTTGGTCATCCACGCAGGGGCCTGGGAAATGGATTGATTGACCTGTGCCTCGCGATTGACCTGTGCCACTGCCACCCGATGGTCGTATTGCTCGGTGGGCAATACCACTGGAGCCTGGCCAATAGGAGCAGGCTTGGTTGAACTACAGGCCACAAGAGCTACCAAGGGAAGAATTGCTAACACTTTTTTCATGATGTTCCTTTGAACAGTTTACAATAACACAAGTTTAACACAGAGTGAATTCATGGTCAACTACCATTTATCCACCACAACCCATTTTGAATCATGTACCTTGCAGATCACTCCTTGAAAGGTACGCACATCCGATCGGACATAAGCACTGTCCAAAAAGTATCTGCAGGGTGCGCCATTGTGCCAAAATTCTCGGGGATGGTCTGGATGCGGTCTGAACTGATGCAGTTCTGCCACAGTTCCAGGATTGGTGCTACGTAGTGCATCCAAGTCTGGACGATCACTGCATATCATGGTCTTTTCGCTCACAGTTTGTGTTCTGCCCACTCGAGCACGTACTTCATCTTCGGCACGACTCACTGCCACAGCACAGGCTTCTTCCCGGGGGCGGTCTCCGGCCCATTCATACTCGCCATGAGCACTGTGCCAATCAGAGCCAATGCGCACACGAAATGTGACCATGCATTTACGACCGTTGTTGATTGAGGGAACTACCTCAGGTGTGATCCGGCTACGTTCTGCAATGGTCACCGCTGAGCGACTCACTGTGCGATCTTGTAGCACA
>Ga0214921_10001555_pt1 | contig 38780 bp, 48 predicted proteins | sample LL1505_MetaG_FD_177992 | JGI IMG/M metagenome (GOLD analysis project Ga0214921, IMG submission 177992) | Freshwater microbial communities from Lake Lanier, Atlanta, Georgia, United States - LL-1505 | ecosystem: Environmental > Aquatic > Freshwater > Lake | place: USA: Georgia | collected...
TGTTAATTGTTGCATAGTTTGCTGCTGGTGGTTGATTGTCTAATGGAGTGAATACTGCGTATGTTTTTGATCCACCGCCACCTGTAGTAGAAAGAGTTATGGTTCCTGCTGAAGCAGTAAAGGTAATGCCTGTACCCGCAGCAAAGGTGATTCCTCCAGTAAATCCATTTACACGGGAAACGCCGGTGACTGCTCCTGTCAATCCGTTGAAAGAAGTAACGGAGGAACCACCGCTTGGAGTACTCCAACTCAAAGTTCCTGAACCGTTTGTGGTCAGGACTTGGTTTGCAGAGCCATCAGCCGAAGGCAGAGTCCAAAGAGTATTGGCAGCAAGAGCCGTTGGTCCTCGGAATGCAATATAGTTTGAATAATCTACATCATAGAATGTCAGATAGCCACTATTTTTTACATTCAGGTTTCCGTAAATATCATTATTGTTTGCCGCATATTGAATCAGACTCTGAGCATCGTCTACTGTAATTATTGTTCCGTTTATCGAACCATTAGTATCACCAATATTAATTGCCTGATATACTCCATCAAAATATGGAGCGCGAATGTCTAGTGGTAATTCACCGTAATACCCTGATAAAGTATTTGAATATATTGTATTGGTTGCGCTTAAAGTTGCAGCCTCTAGATATCCTAGGTTTGTTGTCAGCGCACCTGTTGATGCATTGTAGTTCCATCTTATACCGGATGTGTCTACGAATATTCCTGTGTTTCCCGCACCACCAGCAAGAGCCAAATAGTAATTTGATCCTGCTCCTTCTGCGATTTGAACTCTAGAAGCAGTTCCCGCAGTCAAGCCGTTTGCGTTTCCGACTAGATTGGTTGCGGAACCAGAGAAGCCAACGGTGGAAGATACGAGTCCCGTGAAGGATGCAGTAGTGCCTTGCAGGGTTCCTGACAGTGTGACACCACCCGCAGCACTAATCCCCGCATTGAAAGTATTGAGTGCCGTAAAGGTGTTTGCGCCAAGCGATGCACCTGTGACCGCACCAGTGTTTCCATTAAACGATTGAACACCAATATTTGTAATAGTTACTGCACCAGTTGGACCTGATACAGAGATGCCTGTTCCTGCCACAGCAGCAGACACGCCTTGAACTGCTCCTGTGCGTCCATTGAACGAAGTAACAGCAGTGGTTGCAGCGGTTGAGCCGTTCACTGCGCCCATCAACTGACTTGTGAGTGCAATCGTGCCTGAAGCGTCCTGAATGCTCAGGGTTCTGTCTGCGGTGAAGTAGGTGAGGGGAGAGATGTTTGCGCTTGCGATGGTTTCGGAAACATCTCCGGTAAAGAGTTTGATGCCTGTGGTGTATGGATTTCCAGTATTGTTGTTTACATTAACCTCAACAACACCCGTGGCAGAGTTCAGTTTCAGTGGATCTGTTGTCTGCACACCAAACACAATTGAATTTGAATTGCTAACTACTGCACCACTGGATGATCCACTAATTGTGAGCGGAGCCTGTGTGGTTGTAATGGTTTTGGCAGTGGTTCCGTTGAATTTGATGCTGCCCGTGGTGTTCAGTGTACCCGCAGCAGACAATCCTGTGGCAAAGTTGTTGTTGCCTGCAAAGTCCGTGCGACCCGAGAAGGTTGCACCGCCATTGACCTGTAGTGTGGACGCAAAGGTGGAACCCGTGGATGCGTACAGATACGAGGTGGTGAGTCCTGCGGTGAGTGTCTGTGTGCCTGTAAAGGTGTTTGCGCCAAGCGATGCGCCTGTGACAGCACCTGTGTTTCCGTTAAAGGATTGAACGCCGATATTGGTAATGGTGACTGCACCAGTTGCACCTGATACAGAGATGCCTGTTCCTGCCACAGCAGCAGACACGCCTTGTACAGCACCCGTGAGTCCGTTGAACGAACTCACATAATTGGTAATGCTTGTGCCAGTCACATAGTTCTTGACAGCCGCAAGCGTGGGAATCTTGTAGGTAATGCCAGCGGCAATATCAGACGAAAGTCCGCTGATTGGTGCGCCCACCCATTCCGCAGTAACACCGTATCCCAATCCAATATGGAATGTGTGGAGATTGGTGTTGAAGACTGGTTCTGCTAGAGTGATACCAGACCCTGATGTGGGGTCGTTGGAGCCTCTGCGGAATGTGATCTGTGTTCCCATAGTTGTGTCCTAATAGTGCGTACAGTATTTAGGCGTAGGTTCCACCGTCTATAGCGGGAAGATATGGTGCAATAACCGTTGCTGTTGACGAAACATCGGTTTCAACATCACCGCCGCCGGATTTCATAATAAACGAAAAGTTGTCTGCCGCCGCTGCTTCGGATCTCGTTGCAACAGGCGGAACATATCGTTGGATAAAATCCTGTATTCTGGTGACATACATGGTTCCGGCACTTGTACCAGAAAGTTTTGTCTGAAACATCATCAAATCAGGGTCACCCAGTGCCGCTGCGTTTCGTTGTTCAACAGTCTGACCAGCAAGCAAATAATTTACGGAAAGTGAAATTCCGTTTGCACTCACTGTTGCAGTTATGCCGTATCCTGCTCGGATCGTAAATGCTCCAGTTACACCATTGATAGCAGATATACCCTGTACAGCACCTGTATTGCCGTTGAACGAGGTCACCGCATTGGAAACGTTTGATCCCGTGTAGTTGATGGTGAGCGTCTGCCCACTTGGACTGATGGAAATATCGGTTCCACCCACAATGGAAACCGCGCCACTCAACCCGTTCACGCTAGCCACACCACCGCTGCTGCCGCCTCCCGTGCCCGTAAAGTTCACGGTGACCTTGCCGCCCACCTTGCTAGCCGTGACTCCTGCGCCTGTAAAGTCTAGTGTGCGAACATCAGGGGTAATCTTGGAGCCGTTGATGTACACAGCCACCTTGCCACCGCCACCCGTGGACGCAAGCCAACCCATGTCCTGCGGCGAAACCTTGCCGCCGCCAAGAATCTTCTTGAGAATCTTGTCTAGGCGTTCTTCGTCAATGGAGATGGACTTTTCGTCCGCATCGTACACAAGCGGGAACTTGGCGGTTACAACTCCAGACTCGCCAGCATCTCCCTTGTCGCCCCTATCGCCCTTTTCACCCCGCGGACCAACCGCACCCACTGCGCCGTCAGCACCGCGTTCACCTGCTTCACCGCGCTCACCACGCGGACCAACAGCACCATCCCGACCGTCAGCACCCGCAGCACCCCGTTCGCCACGCTCACCGCGTTGACCGCGCTCTCCCTTTTCGCCTTCAGCACCCGCAGCACCGCGCTCACCCGGTTTTCCGTCTTTGCCGTTTTCACCGCGTTCCCCCTTTTCGCCGCGTTCACCGCGTTCGCCTTGGATGCCCTGTTCGCCCTGTGGTCCGCGCTCACCCGCTTCACCGCGTTCGCCTTGAATACCCTGTTCGCCCTGCGGACCTTGTGGTCCTGCTTCTCCTGCGTCACCGCGTTCACCTTTCTCGCCCTGCGGTCCTTGTGGTCCCGCATCGCCCTTGTCGCCTTGAACACCTGTAAAGCCGCGAGGACCGCGTTCGCCGCGCTCACCACCACTGCGAACCTGTGATATTTCATGGAGAACTCCCGCCAGCCCCTCACGGAACTTGCGGAATTCTCCTTCGGTAATGTTCTTGGTAGGCGGAACAATCTCCTGCCCTTCTTCCATTACCAGTTTAGGGGAGTCCTGCATCAACTCAAAAATAGAGTCAATCTGCTCGTCCCCTGCTTCAATTCGCAGCGGCTTGCCACGGGGATCAATAAAGCAGTTTTCACCCACGCCACCTAATCTCAAAATATCAGGATCATGGCAGTCTTCCGACTCAATCAGCATGAATTGATCGCCCACAGAGTACGCGGAACCACGGATTTCGCGCACCAAACAAAATACGGAACCCGACTCAAACTGACCACTGGAAACAGCAGCAGTTCGGCGTGGCTCTGTGGGCTTGGAAGAATCGGAAAAGTCGGTCATCCCTGTATTTAGGCTTCAGGGAGGGGTGCTTTCACAGTCAAAGCCGCCCAAGAGTGGGGGAAAAGCGGTTGCACAATGGTACTGATTGCGTGTGCGTACTGCTGGCATTCCCATTGTGCGTGGGGATCGGACCGCTGTGCGTACACACGGGCAAACGCTGAAAGAGAACCCGTCCACCACCACTCGGTGTATGTGCCTTGCGGCAGCACCGACCGCGCTTGTTCAGGAGCCACGCCACGCTTCAGGAGTTCATCGTAGGTAAGCAAAGCCTCCCGAACCGTGAGTTCGTAATGGCGGTTCACGGTGTTGTAATCGTCATCAATAGGCATAAAGTCTTCCGACCCCTGCTTGGCACCGTTTGTGGGCTTGCCGCGCCACCGTGGAAAATACACGCTTGGCGGATCACTCACATATCGGCGGCTCACTTCATTCTCTGTCATTCCAACTTTATGTTTAAAAAGTTGAGTGCGGACAAAGATGGGAGCCTTGATCCGCAGGGTGATCTGTGGATGGGCAAACGGAGTCCAGTGGTTGTGCTTGGCAAGGTAATTAATGAGTTTCTGATCGCGGTCAGACAACTTCTTGCCGCTGATGGAACCCGTCCAGTGCTGCTCACCGTCCCAATCGCTCTCCTTGTTGAACGACACACGCGCAGCATTGGCTATGGTGAGATCATCACCCATGTGATCCACATACTGCACAAAACCGTTGTCCAACACAATCACATTCTTAATCATCGCATTCTCCATTGTGAAAATCTGGCAAGAGCGGTGAGTCCGCTGCAAGCACACTCGTCAATGATACGCTGTACTTCCTGCGGCGAACGCCCCGCAAGCACCATGTCGTTGATGTCCTTTTGGTCTACGCTGTCAGACCACACGCATACGGTGTATCCACCACGGATGGCTTCTTCCACTTTCTTGACAATTTCTGCATTACGAGGCTCGTTGTCGTAAACAACAACACAATCACTGAAAAGTTTAGTAGCGTGGGCGAGTTCGCTGCCAGCAAGAGCAATAGCATTGTCAAGAAACACAGAGTCGATTGGACCTTCAACCGCATAAACCCTCTTGGAGTAATCCAACCGATCCTCGCCGTAGATGGCTCTGCCGTCCTTGCAGAACTTTACGGTGATGTATCGGATAGCGTTCTTGGAACCGCTTAGGCACCGTCCTTGGGCTGCAACCAATTCTCCCCGCTTGTTCACAAACGGGATGACGATACGCTCGTCATTGGGAATGGTGGTGTATGTAGGGTCAATAGAGCGAACCCAATCTCCAAAGGCATTTGAAAAATAGAAACGGTCAAGATCGGGAACGCGCCGAGTTTGCAAATATTGTCGTGCAATGTGGTCTTCGGGCAGTGAAGTAATTTTTGGCAGGTGCAGTTCAGCCTTGGGCAGAGCGACTGCCGTTTCGTCAGGCTTCACATAGTTGCTCTTGCCGTTCTCGCCGTTGCGCCACCGCTCAAGCGCGTACTCCTGCGCCAATGCAGGAGCAATGAATTGCAAGAAACGGTACACCGAATGCCCGATGCCGCAGTTGTGGCACTTGAAAAAATAGTCGTTCTTCTTGGGAAAGAAAAATCCACGGGCTTTGCTCTTGTTCTTTTGCGAGTCACCGCAAATAGGACAACGGCAATTTGCAAGGTTCGCGCTCTTCCACTTGAAGCGTTCAAGTTGAGGCGACACCATGTTGATGTATTTCTTGTCAATATAAGTGGACATTACGGCTTGGATTGCTCTCGCTTGTGGTCGGAATCGTACATCATCTGTGCAAGGGCGATCATATCATGCCGTGGCTCCCATTGCAATACCTGTTTGGCTTTTTCAGGATTGCCAAGCAGATACGGAACTTCATTCGGGCGGAACAGACGCGGATCAATTTCAACATATCGGCGGTAGTCGCCAAGCCCTGCGTATTGAAATACTACTTCCAAAAATTCACGGACTGAATAGGTTCGGTTCGTAGCCACCACATAATCATCACCCTTCGGCTGTTGCAGCATACGCCACATTGCATCCACATAATCACCCGCGAATCCCCAATCGCGCTTTGCGTCAATATTGCCAAGCAGCAGTTTCTTCTGCTTGCCCTGTGCAATACGAGCCGCTGCAATGGTAATCTTGCGGGTCACGAATGTCTCGCCACGCCGTGGGCTTTCGTGGTTGAACAGAATGCCTGAACTTGCGTGGAGTCCGTAGGCTTGGCGGTACACGCGGGTCATGTGGTGCGCGTGGAGTTTGGCTACCGCATACGGAGAAACTGGCATCATACGGCTGTTTTCCGTGTAGCCCGTGGTTCCGTAATCCGTGGAGTCGCCGTACATTTCCGAAGACGAAGCCTGATAGAAGCGGGTCTGCGGAGACACCGCACGAATGGCTTCAAGCATCTTCAGCGTTCCACCTGCAATGCCGTCACTAGTGTACTCAGGAACATCAAACGAAACCGCAACATGGGACTGCGCGGCTAGGTTGTACACTTCGTCCACCTTGTACTTCACAAGCAGGTTGGTGAACGCGCCACCGTCTGTGAGATCATAGTAGCACAGTTTGAACTGTGAGTTGGACACTTCGTTGGTGTAGATGTGGTCAACTCGCTCGGTGTTGATGAGTGAGGTGCGCCGCTTGAGTCCCACCACAAAGTAGCCCTTGGAGATCAGGAGATCCGCAAGGTACGAGCCGTCTTGTCCGTTTACGCCTGTAATGATTGCTGTCTTCATTTAGATGTTCCAATCGCTTGTGTCACGCTTTGAGCCGAACTTCGCCGTGAAGTCCTTCGCTCCGTATCCTGAACCAAACCCATCGTCCTTGCCCTTTTGGATGTTTGCGTCCATCAGGTCTTCGGACACGCTGCTGTCAATGTCGTAGAACTTCATCTTGGCGTAGTTCAGCCCCACGATGAACTTCTTGTTTGCAGCCTTGCCATTGTAACGGTTCTTCAACTGCTTTACCATGATCTGCCCTGCCTTTTCCAATTCTTCAGTTGTAATAAGGGCAATCATCAGATCAGCAGTGTGTGGAAGCCCGAAAGATTCTGAAGTGTCTGTCAAATCAACATCGGTGGACGAGAAGCCTGCTCGGTTGACCTGAGTGGCAGACACAATAGGCACATCCCGCTCCATTGCCAAGCCCCGCAATTCCTCTGCTATAGCCTTGATGTAGCCATAGGAGTTGATGGTATTGCCGTGCTTGAAACGCGCCGAAGAGCAGATATTGATGTAATCAATGAAAATAATGTCGGGAGTAAACTGCTTCTTCAGCCGCAACTCGTCCAAAAGGATACGGAAGTGATTGGCATTGGCGAATGAAGTAGGGTATTCCTTCACGATGAGTTTTCCCGAAACTCCCCGTGTGCAAGACTTCAATCGCTTTTCATAAAGTTCCAAAGGCAGATCAGCAAGTTCATCCATAGTAATGTCCATGATGTTTGCGTCAATGCGCTCGGCAATGCGTTCCTCTGCCATCTCAAGAGTAATGTACAGAACATTCTTGTTCTGCATGAGACACGCAGCGGCATGATGGCACATGAACAGGCTTTTGCCTACACCTGTTCCTGCCATGATGATGTTCAGGGTCTTGGGAGAGATGCCGCCCTTGGTGATGGCGTTGAACATCTCCAAGTCAAACGGAACCTTCCGCTCAACCCTGTGGTAAAATTCGTGACGAGCCTCGTAGTCCTCAAGGAAATCGTGTCCCACATTGGTGTCAAACGACACAGCCAATGCCTTGGACAGAATCTCAGGGAGGGCATGAGGAGTTCGTGCCTTGTCTTTGCCGTCAATGATCTGAATGGATTCAAGAATGGCATTGTAGATGGCTTTGTCCTTGCAGAACTTTTCCGTGGTGTCCAACATCCACTTGGTGTCCTGCTTGACTGTCTTGCCCATCTCACCAACAAGAGACTTGCACTTGCTGAATTCGTCTTCAGTCAGGCTCTTGTTGTTTTCCAAGGCAATGAGCAGGGCTTCCTTGGTGGGAACACCCTTGTACTCATTCACGAAATCCTGTAGTGAACGGAACACTGCACGATCAACCCGATCAAGGAAATACTCCTCCTGCAAGAACGGAATGGTCTTCTTGCAGAAATCGGAATCGTTCAGCAGTCCTGACAGGATTGTCTTTTCAGTTTGACTCATTTAGTCCAAGTTCCTCATCAAGTTCAGCCAGACGATCCATTGCCTTGTCTGCTTCGTCCTTGCCGTAGCAGAACTCCTTCTTGGCAGCAATGTCAATAGCCCGCAGAATATCTTCGTTGTAGTACTTCTCGGGGTTCTTGTTGATCTGCGATTCAAAGGCAGTCTTGCCGTTGGGCAACTGAATCTTTGTGGACACCTTCGTAAAGATACCGTGCTTCAGCGCAATGTCAAGGAGTCCGTAATACTTGTTTAGTCCTGTCTCAAAATTCAACTGCACATCCACCATCTTGTCCTGCTTCGTCAGGCGGCTCTTGTGCGCCTTGCAGTGGATAATATTGCCCACCACCTCGTTGTCCACCTTGTCCTTCTTCTTGGACAGGTAGATGATGGTGGACGCGGCGTACTTCAGACCGCTGCCGCCGCCCATCTCCTTCATGGGCACATACGCACCCACCACATCGTAGGTGTGGTTCGTCATCAGCAGGGGAATCCGTGCGTGACCCAACTTGATGGTCAGGACGCGGAACGCCGCCTTCGTGACCTGTGCGCGAGTCATGTCGCGGGTGTTCTTGCCCTCTGCGGTGTCGTTCATCTCCTTCTCGGTGGACAACATTCCAAGCGAGTCAAGCACGATCATCATGCGGGGGCGAGTGTCCTTGTCTGCTTCAAGGTACTTGTCCACCGACAGCACACACTGGTGGCGGAACTCTTCAACTGTAGCCACAGGCAGCACAGCCACGCGGTCGGTGTCAATACCACGATCCCGCAGTAGATCGGAAGTAATGGATTGCTCGGTATCAAAATACATGACCATAGCGTTGGGATCGGAGTTCAGGAACTCGCGCACCACATTCAGGGCAAAGTAGGTCTTGCCCGTGGCTTGCTCACCCGCAAGGGCAATGATCTTGTTGTCCGGCATTCCTCCGTGGATGGAACCGCTCAACAGCGCGTTGAACGCATACGATCCCGTGGAGATGAATCCCTTTACATCGCTGCCCTCCAAGCCGTCAGAGGCTACGGTGGCGTACTTGTTTCCTGCTGCCTTTAGAATGTCCTTTAGTTTCATGCTTTCTCCAATTCTTTCATCTGTGCGTCAATGAGAGTCATCTCGGACTCGTTAGCCCGTATTGTATCCAACGGCGTAAGTTTGTCAACGATCATCTGTTGAGTTTCACGCCGCAGCAGGTCTTTTCTATTTGAGAGAAGACCTTTCAAGTATTCAAGATTTAGGGTACTCATCAGGTGGTGAGTTTGAGTCCTGCGTGGGGAGCATTTGCGGTGGGAACCACAAGCCCGTTGAACGCACCGTTGAACTCGTTTGCAAGATCCGTAGCAGGATCAGCAGTGAACATGACATAGGACGCAGGCACAGTCACCTTGGTGTCCTTGACTGATGCCATCCACGGCACGACCGCAATATTTGCACCGCCGCCCTTGGTGGGCACGGGCACAACCATGCACGGATTCTTGAAGGTGTACGACACAATCTTGTCGCCTTCAAAATTCTCGGTGACGCTTGCAATGAGTTCTTCGCCAGTCTGAACCTTCACGATCTTTGTAGCCATTACGAATCCTTTTGTTAGGGGGTTAGATACTGTATGTAGGGAGGCAATCACGCAAACAGAGACTCAAGACTATTTCTTTCCTCGGGACTCCATCCCACCGCATCGGTGATGGCGCGTAGAGGCTCAAGGAAAGTCTTTTTGAATTGAGTGTCGTAGTCAATGTATTTCTGAAGATCAAACTCCTTCGGCATGGTGGTGGGGAAACCAATCACGCCTTCGTGGATGGGATTGGGAGTCTTCAGGTAGATGAACTTCATCTTCTCGCCCTCACCAATCAAGCGGTACTTCTTGTCTAGTTTGAGTCGCTTCACAATTGAGTTGTGCAGCAGAGCCGCCTTCACCGCGATGGGAGTAGCCTTCTTGTAAATGGTGAGCGCGTTGGCGTACTCGTCCATGCTGCTCACGGAACGAGGCGATGCAACCTCTTCCACAGGCAGGGACTTGAACTCCCGCTCTGTCTTTATCACAAACTGCTGTAGCGTGGGTTCATCACCCATGAGAACAGTTTCAATCGCGGTCTTCAGTGCCTTGCGAACATACGCAGGAGTGGACGAACGCGCAGTCTCCATGCCCATGATCTTGAACTTGGGAGTCTTGTAGCGGACACCTTCGGCATCCCACACAGACAGCATATACCGCTTCTTGGCAGTCCACACGCCTCTCTCTGCGATGACTTCGCGTCCCATTGACATCTTGTTGGCGTAGGCATTCATATTCGTAGCCAGTTCCGCAAACTGCTTGTCAATGAACGGTTGCATTACCCGTTCACAGAAATCATTCAAGAAGTCCACGCGCTTGCCTGTGTCGCTGTCCTTGCACCGCGCAGCCACGCCACCAAGACGCAGATACACGGAGTCGGTGTCGGAGGCAATCACATAATCCTCGCCATTCGTCTGTAGAGCCTTGTTCAAGAAGCGGTTCAATGCCTCACCGATCCATTGAATGCTCAACTGCCCCGACAGCGTGATGGCTTCTGCAAGTTCCACATCAAAGAAGCGGAAATACTGATTGCCGATTGCGCCGTAAGCAGAGTTCAACTGAATCTTACGCACCAACTGAAAGTTGTGGTACTTGGAAATCTCGTACTCAATCCGCTGCCGCTCTTCCGCAGGGGCAGTCTTGTCCAATTCAACCAACCGCTTCTGTGCGGCAATCATCAGGCTCTTGTAGTGCTTGCGTTCTGCGTACATCTTCTCCATGAGTTCAGGCAGGAACCCGTGGCGATCCTTGCGGAACGCTACTCCGTTCGCTGCTACAGACACATTTGCGTCCTTCGCTTGATTCAGGTATTCCGCAGGGTCAATGAAATTCTTTACGCTTTCGCCGCGATTTCGGCTCAACAGGGCATCAGGCGAAATGGAGTTTCGCTTCCAAACAGGATTGGTGTCCTTTGTCTCAGGCGAAATATTGTACTGCATGATGAGGTGGGGATACAGCGAGTTCAAGTCAAAACTCACCACCCAATCGTGCTTGCCCACAAGCGGATCCTTCACATACGCACCCGCGTACTGCTCGTCCTTTTTGTGGTCTGTCTTCTGCGGGATCACCATGCCCTTGCCCATCAAGTGATGGTGGATGATGGCATCCCATGTGCGGACTTGCGAGAACACATCCTCAAAGTTCACCCGTGCTGAATACGCAAGGGCTACCGCCAGTTCCATGAGTTTCAGTTTGGCTTCAAGGCGGTCAACTAGCCGCACATCTTGGAAGTTGTACTCCATGAACTTCTGAAAGTCCTGTGTGTAGAACTCCTGAAGGGTTTCGTATTCAGAATACGACACCTTCTCTTCGCCCAACTCCACCTTGGAAATGTGGTTCAGGGAGTACGACTCCTGCTTCACATAGGTGAATGTCTGGTACAACTCAAAGTAATCCAATTGGGCAATGCCGCTGATCACATACGCGGTCTGATCCCGCCCCATGCGATTCACCGTCATCTCTCGCAGCCGCCCCCACGGAGAGAGGGAGTTTGACCAACCTTCCTCAAGATGGTTCATCCGCGCCACTAGGTACGGAATATCAAAGAAGCGAATGTTCCATCCTGTCACGATGTCGGGATCAAGGAACTTCCACAGTTCAATGAATCCTGCAAGCAGTTCTCGCTCGTCATCGTAGGGAATGCACGAAACTCCCTCTCCCGCAATATGAAAGTCTCCCAACCCTAGCACATAGGTCTTGTCACCCATTGAGATCGTGATCGCTATGACCCGCTCCGTGGGAGCGGATGGCGTGGGAAAACCGCCGTCACACGATGTCTCAATGTCCAAGTTGGCTACGCGGAGAGACTTGAAGTCGTAATCGACTTCATTGGGAAACTCCTTGTAAAGGTACTGGTACACAAAGTTGGTGTTTCCGTAGATGTCGTAGTTGGAAACATCCTTGAAACGGTCAATGAACTCACGGGCTTCCCCGATGCCGTCAAACTGAATGGGCTGCACGGGCTTGCCGTTGATCGTGGTGAACTCACCCGCGTCCTTGGACGGGATGTACAGCGTGGGGCAGAACGGTGAGCGGAGGTGTTGCCTCTGCCCGTTCTTCCATCCACGATACAGGATGTTCTTGCCACGAATGTCAACGGAAGTGTAGAAGTCCAAGTGTGTCCTTAACGCTCAACGAGTGCGATCCAGTCCTGATGTACCATGTCCTTGCCGTCATGTCCCTGACCCTTGTTCTGTGTACGATCCCACAGAACCTTGTCTCCGACCTGTATGTCTTCCGTTATCTTATCACCAATCGCCACAACTGTACCCCAAATGTTCCGAGTTTTCACTACTTCATTGTAGATGATGCCCGCTTCGGTTTCAGTCTGACCACCAAGGTGCGACTGCACCCAAATCCATTTTCCAATTGGCTTAAACTTGCTCATTTAAAATCTCCTCAAGTGTTTGTGGAACAGATTCCTTGATCCGTTCCTCTGCAATCTTCACATATTCAGGATTCAGTTCAGTCCCGATGTAGTTTCGTCCGTTCTTCAATGCCACCACAGCAGTCGTGCCGCTGCCCGTGAACGGATCAAACACCGTGCCGTCCTTGGGGCATCCTGCAAGCACACACGGCTGGATCAGGTTCTCGGGGTAAACCGCAAAGTGTGCGCCCCTGTAGCCCTTCGCGTTCACCGTCCACACGGATCGCTTGTTCTTCAGCGGATTGTCTTCCCACTCCTTGCCCTTCAGCCCGTGATGCTTTAGTTTGGGATCGGTGGTTCCGTCCCGCATTTCAGAGCGGTCACGGGTTCCCCAATTACGAGCAGGTTCCTTTACGGCTTCGTGATCGTAGTAGTAGTGGGGCTTCTTGGACAGCAGGAAGATGTACTCATGCGACTTGGTGCAGCGGTCTGCCACGCTTTCAGGCATGGGATTGGGCTTGCTCCAAATAATGTCCTGCCGCAAATACCACCCGTCCGCTTGCAGCGCAAAGGCTACACGCCACGGAATACCGATCAAGTCCTTGGTCTTCAGCCCCTTCTGATCCTTGCGGTTGGCAGGAACAAAGTCTGAAGGCATTCCACGCTGACCGCCCTGCGTCTGCGGTGGCGGGGCGCAGTTCTTTGCGCTCATGTACGAGTCGCCAAGGTTCAGCCACAGCGTACCGTCATCACGCAGGATGCGGCGCACCTCGCGGAACACCTCCACCATTTTCTGCACATAGCCGTCAACGGTGTCCTCCTGCCCGATCTCCGCAGGTTCAAAAAACTGCATGAGATCATCAGGGATGTCAGACTTCTTATAGATCATGCTAAAAACTCTTTCTGTGTGTTTTGCTTTGAGTGTATCCAATGGTGGCATACTTCACAAACCAAAGCAAGATTGTTGACATCTGTTCTCAACTCAACCGATTCACTAAATGGTCTTATGTGGTGGATGTGAAAAGGAACATCTTCTGCTTCGCATTTATGCAATCCACATCTTCTGCAACACGCACCATCACGATTCCAAACAGTTCTACAGGCAGTCTTCCATTCCTTGCTCGTATAGAATGCCTGTCTTTCTGGTGTTACTCCACCTTTCCAGTTCGGATTTAGTTCACCTTTACGGTTCCACATTGGATTGTCCGCTCCAAACGAACCCCAATATTTTATTGCTCTTGCTTCGGATATGTTTCGTGATGGTATCTGATGCTTTTTGATCCAATGACGAACAGCAGGTTCTGATACACCCATTTCCGATGCTATGTCTTGCATGGATCGCTGCTTTGACAAATATTGTTCTTCAAGCCATTGCTTGTCCCACAGTTTATTGGGGGTTCTCCAATGGCTGTCTTTCTGAAATGTTCCATCAGGTTTTCTTTTTTGACCCATATAGTTCCTCCATACTATGTATGGAAGATCACTCCGAAATATGGTCAATACCTCTATTTTTTAATTCGGTCAATACATACTCTACCTGTTCGGATGTCAAATCCTCTCGGAGTTTTACACCATCAGGCAAATATGAGCGGAGTCCAAAGTACGGCGGGGATGTAATGCAAGTCTGAACGCAGCCGTCAGGCAGCGTCTTCATGCCCTCAATGCAGTCGCCAAGTATGATGCGGTGTGTGTTCATGCCATGAAATCCTCTAGTGTGGGCTTGCTCTTCAGCGGCTTGCCTGTGATCAGCGCGTCCAAATCGTCTTCACTCAATCCCAATCCTTCCGCGAGTTGTTGAACAAACTCCCATGCGCGTTCGGGACTGACCCGCTCACTATACAGGCGAAAGTGTTCGGGTGCAAGAGCAATCGCTTCGGGAAACAGTTTATCTTGCTTGGACACATTTTCCCTGCCATCAAGTATTCTCAAATTGACGGGGTGATGTATTCCTCCGTGAGTGATTGGAAGAATATGGTCTATGTGATACTCTCGTCCTGTCTCACTTTGGAGTTGTTGGCGAGTGCGTTCCAACAAGAGCATTTTCTCTTTTTCGTTGGCAGTCAAAGGAATTGATGCATTTTTTTGTTTGCATCTCCGTCTTCTTTTCAGTTCATGGTCTAGGTCACGATTTCGTTCACGCCAAGCCTTGCTTGTTATCGCTCTTCGTTCACGATTTCGTTCACGCCAAGCCTTATTTGTTGTCGCTTTCCGTTCACGATTGCGTTCAAGCCAAGCCTTGTCTAGTATCTTTTTTCTTTCAGGGTCTTTGTATGCCATCCCTCACCCCCGCATCAGGCAATGTCGCCGTATCCCTTGCCGCGTACAAAGAAGTTCTCTTCGTGCCCTTCAAAACCAAAGCATTCCCGTGCGTAGTCAAGAATGATCTGCTTGTCAAACTTGTTGCAGGAGTACACATCAAGCGTGATGAACCGCTTTGGCTCCATTGAGTGAATCTGAATGCCGCTCTCAATGAGTGGAACCCAACCGCTCACCCCTGCCTTGTCGGGGTACAGTTCCGTGCCGTGGTTCGTGGGACCGTGCATGACTACGGGCTGTGACATACGGGTCATGCCAATCTTGTCCACAACGCGCTCAAGAAAGCGGTAGTGCAGTTCCAAATCATCGGCTGCACCGATGCGGCAGTTGTACATATCAAGGTAATACGAATATCCGAATGGGTTGCTCACTTGGTCATCTCCTTTACAATCTTCTTCCAATACTTCAGAGTAGCGGTGCGCGTGTGACCCTTTGGTCCGCCGTTGTGGATACGCGCCAACTGCTCAATGGTCGCGCCCTTCGGAGCGTACCGCTTCCAATACGCACGAACAATCTTTTCGGCATACGCCTTGTTCATGCAGTCCTCGTACTCCCCGCCGATGGTCTTATCAAACTCAACGGCATCGTGCCAGTACTCACGCCAAATCTGATACGGACCAATCGCCTTGCCGTCATCACCAACAGTAATCTTGCCGCGATTGGACTCCACAGTGTACATGGCATCCAACAGGTTGTCAACGGTGTAAAAGTGTGCAGACAGCGGCAGCACGGGATACGGCTTGCCCGTCTGATCGGGGTGGGCGGTAGAGCAAATCACGGTAGCAAGAATCACAGCAAACATGGGGTATGAGCCTTTCTGTACTCAAGGAGTGCCAAGTCCTTTGCCTTGGCTTCAATCATCACATCGTACTCCACTGTATCCGACAGCAGAGGAATTTCTTCACGAATGTAGTCCGAGTGGGCTTGCGGTCGCGCTCCTGCCTTGGACTCCGAGTAGTGTACCTTGGGAATTTCGCAAAAGCCGTCCCATGTGCTGAACGCCATAGCAGCGGCTTCGCGCAGAGACTCCTGATGGCAGAAGCGGTGGTGGTGAACATCCAACACCAACTTCACCGTGCAGTACTTGGCAACACTCTTGTACAGTTCCGTCATGCTCCACATTGTGGGCTTGTCGTCATTCTCAAGGGTGAGCCGCCGCTTGATTGCGGGAGGCAGCGCACAGAATGACTTCAGGAACCGCCCTGCGGTGGAGTGCTTGTCGCCGTACACGCCGCCCATGTGGATGTTGATGGCAAACTCGTCACCGTAGCCCAACAGGTCGGCAAGCAGCGAGTGCATTTCCAAAGACTGAACACTCTTGCGAACGGTTTCGGGATCAGGCGAGGCAATGCAAGTATATGGACCAGGATGGCAAGACAGGCGCATTCCGTGTGCCTTGGCATACGCACCCGCTTCCGCGAGAGACTTGCGGATAGCCGCTTCGTGCTGTGGATGGAGGTCGCCAATAGCGTAGCGCAGCGTGGGGTGATCCATGAACGGGAACACGCCGCTACCAATACGGAAGAACCGAATTCCATTTGCAATGTTCCATTGCAGGATGGGCAAAAGGTCTGTGGTATTGAGTACGGCGAGTTCCCCCACCCGTTCAACCGAGAACCGATCCATACGCAGGGTACGGTCGGTGAAGTGCCGATCCTTGGGCTTGCGCCCTGCTGCAAGGGAAAGGTTCTGACAGGCGTAGCCAAGGTGGCGAATCATGTCTCTAGTGTACCGTCCCTAATATTTGAGTCAATGGTGATTCCGAAAGTTCCATTTTTTGAAACACGAATCTGACTGCTTCGGAAATGCAGCAATTTACCGCCATTATTTAATACCACGGCAAATATATCATTTTCCCAAGTGCCACCGTCCCGCACATAGATGGCGTAGCCGTCCCCTAATGGGGTCACTACAGGCAGGGGATTTCGGAATTCGTGGATCACTTGCCCTTCTGCGCTTCCTGTTCCTGTAGATACGCAGCAAGCAGCACCATGTAGTTGATCACATCCACACAGGTGTCCATGAAGGACTCGTCCTGTACATTCATCTTGCCTGAATGAATGAAAGACGACAAGCGGCTCATCTTGTCCGTGAGGCGCACCATGAAGCCCTGCTCTGTCTTGCAGATGCCCATAGACTCCACGCGGGTAAAGTTGGCAAACGGTTCCGTGCCGTCCTTGCCTGCGTAGTCGCGGTTCTTCTTGCTCATTAGTTCGCGGGCTGTGCCGCACAGTTCAGCGTGGAATGCTAGTAGTTCTTCTCGCGTCATTTTAGGCTCCCATGTTTGCGTCAAAGTTATACAGCCCCGTGCTGCCGAATCCGCCTTCGCGTTGCGTCTTCTTCTGCGGGGGATGATCAGTCTTCACAAGATCAACAGGCTGATTGCGGACAAGTTCGGCTTGGCAGATTCGTGCGCCGTTGGGAATGCTCAAAAGGCACGAACTCTGCGTGGACACCATGACCTTGAGTTCGTCAGTGTAGTCCGAATCAATCACGCCTTCCGCATTGGACAGCACAAAGCCGTCCTTCAGTGCCATGCCACTTCGTGCGTGGAGGCGCACGGAGTAGCCTTCAGGGATATCAAGGATGAGTCCCGTGGGCAGCAGGAACCGCCAACCAGGCGGGATGTCCAAGCAGCCTTGTGTGGGATAGATTTCCATCTTGACATTCTGAGGACCGTATGCGGTCACGGGCTTGTACGCGCCCCACTGCTCGTCCGAGTTTTCAGAATCGGGATGAAAGCGCACACAGATGTCAAAACACGCAGAGCCGTCTGTGGCAAATGCGGGAACCTTTGCATCGGTATCGGGAATGAGATAAAAACCAAGTACTGGCTTGTCCATGATGAAGTCTCCTTACAGGGGAGTATAGCACAGGAACAGCGGGTGTCAATCCCACTGGTGCAGCATTCGCACCAACTTTTGTTTTTGAATCTTGACACCGTAGCGGCGGTCGTGCTTTAGTACAGCCGTCAATTTGTTTTTATAAATCTTTACGCCCCGTGCCTTGGGTTTTACATCGTATCGGTCAAACCGCGCCACAAGTTTGCCCTCGTCTTGCTTGGGTTTTACGCTGTAGGAGGTTTCTTTGACCTTTAGGTTCATCGGGTGGTCTTGGGTGCAACCACGAACTGTCCCTGCATGAGTTCATCAGTGGTGACACCCTTGGTGATGTCTAGTGAGTACTTCCACGAGCCTGTACGCACATACCCCATCGTGGTGGCATCAGCGGTAATCAGGATGCCGCCCGTGAAGGCTGTGCCTGTTTCGCCCTTGTTCAAGTAGATGCCGCCTGTGCCACGCACTCCGCTAGTGGCACCAAACTCACCAGTGGAACCGCCACCTGTTACTCCCGAAGTGGAAATGTTCAGGTACAGTGTGCTGGTGCTGGTGTTGGGGCGCACCTGAAACCGTGCAGTATAGCCCGTCAGGTCTACGGCATTTCCGTTCTCGTCATAGTACTCCACATGAAAGTTCAGGGTGGAGTACTGCTGCGCGTTGATGTCGTAGTACGCCGATGCCATTAGAGTGCCTTTGCCTTGTTGGCAGCGTTACGGGCGCGGTTTTGGCTTTTCCGTAGTGCTGATGCCTTGCGATTGCGGCGGGTCACACTGCTTGCAAAACCGCCTCGTCCCTTGCCGCTTGGTGAGTTTCTTGCCATTACTTTCTCCGCTTCTTGAATGTGTGCTGCTTTGGAGTATTTAGCACGGTTTGTGCAGCCACGACAGGCACTTGAGGCATCTGCATCTGTCGCTGTGCGCCTTCCATTTGCTGTACCTTCTCAAGATACGCAGCGTGGTTTTTCTGATTGCGCTCAATTTCAGTTTCAGGCAGACGGTTCTGCTTTAGCAGCACTTCACAAGCCGCCAAGCCCGTCTTGTAGTCATGCACATAGAACGCTGTAGCGGCTAGTTCATCCAGTGCCATCCACTTGTAAATATTGGAGTCAATAAACAGGATGTCCTGATGGGGGAACGGGATTTGGGCGGCTTCCTTCGCAAAAAGGTAAGCCGCCCGTGGTCGCCCGTTCATCCGAAGAAAACGCGCTATGGCATGGAGAGGTTCGGCACGGCAGGGTCGGTAGTCATACGAATCAAGGAATTTCTGCTGAACAATTGCCCAATTAGACTCCTTGGAGATTTCGCAGAGGGCGATGCGGAACAGGGAGTAGTAGCACTCCTCTTCCCATCCACCCATTTCCACCCGCTTGTAATACGCTTCAATGGCTTTGTCCCACTGCTGCGAGTCAAAGTACGACTGCGCCAGATAGAACTGGTAGCGAGAGTTCGTTGGATCGGTCTTCAAGGCTTCAAGCAGTGTTTCTGCGTCCTTGGAGTACTTCTCCACCTGTGTGATGTTCACATTCCGGTGACCAAGAGTACGAGCCTCTAGCGCGTAGTCGCCGTCAATCTTTTCCTGAACCAATGGCTGCTTGTCACAGAAAGCGTATTCGTGGAGAACACCAATGTACTTCCAACCGATTCCGGTCTTGAAGATTTGGTTGCGCCACCAAATGCAGCCGTCCCGCCCGCACTTCAGAGCGTAGCCATCGCTTGTGAGATTCTTGTTGTGTGGGTACTTGAAGTTGCCCACGATGCGGTCGTCTGCGTCAATCATCCAAGCGTAGTCCGCCTTGCCGTCACACAGCGCAAGGGCTTCGGTACGGTTGTGACCAAAGTTCACCCACGGCTTCTCAACCAGTTCACCGGGGATACCCTTCTCTGCAAAGTACTTGGTGATGAGTTCCTGTGTTCCGTCCGTGGAACCTGTGTCCACGATCACCCAATAGTCGATGTGCTGATGAATAGAATCCAAGCACTCATGGATGATATGCGTTTCGTTCTTGACGATCATAGAGAGGCATACTGTAGACATTCACGATCTCCTTGTACGGTTATTTATACTCGGCAATTCAGTCCAATCCAGTCTTCAAGACGAACTTTTGAAGTCCATCCAAGTTGATTATTTGCTTTGGATGGATTGGCAAGACTAATGCGAGATTCTGCCTGACGCGGAGGGATGTTTACTGTGGGTCCACCAATGTAAGCAGCAATCTCATTGATGGAATAGTTCCTACCCGTACCAATGTTGTAGACCTGACCCCATTCCCATCCGCGATATGTCTTGCATCCACCATTATCCCGTACATCGTATTCAGGAGCAACAAACTGTGATGCCTTGATGTTGGCTTCCACTACATCACCAACATAGGTGAAGTCCCGCCGCTGTTCTCCGTCACCCACAATAGTCATGGGTTCACCCGCAGCCCGCTGACGCAGGAAGATACCAATCACCGGAGCGTATTGTCCGCGCAGTGGCTGACGCTCTCCGTAGACATTGAAGTAGCGAAAGATGATTGTCTCCAAGCCGTACAGTTTAGAGTACATCTTGCACAACTCTTCACCGCTTGTCTTAGACACGGAATACGGATTCAGGCAATCGTTGGGCATTGTCTCAACGAGAGGTGGAGTATTCTTCAATCCATAGGCAGAAGATGTGGACGAATAAATGACTCGCTTGACACCACACACACGGGCACACTGCAACACACTGGCTGTACCAAGCATATTGGCTTCCACAGCCTTGAGTGGGTCTTCAATGCACGGCTGAATGCGGGCTTCCGCAGCAAGGTGAAACACCGTGTCCACACCCTCATACAGTCTGCGAACCATCGTGTAATCATTGATGTCATACTTGTAGTTCTTTGCTGCGGGGTTCCAATAGAACTGTTCATTGGCATCAGAAGACTCATTGTCAATGACAACAACTTCGTGACCATCGGTAATTAGCCTATCAACAAGATTTGACCCAATAAATCCCGCTCCACCTGTTACTAATACTTTCATTTAGCCCACCTTATTTGGATTATTTTGTGCGTTTACCAATTCCCAATCAACACCCGGAGACAACAATCCCTCGTGTACATGACAAGACACTCCAGTCATAGGTTGGTGTATTCTTATTCCTTCTTGATAGTACATATGACGAAACATAACTCTATCATATAGACCGTAATGGACTGCATACGGAAGAATTCTAGACATCATATCAGAGGAAGCCGCCCATGTACAAGTAGTGCTTTCGGCAGTTCTCCAGTGCTTTCCTTCGTGGAAGTAGATAAAGTCTTTTCCAGAAGTCACATCATCATCTCTGATGTATCTGTCCATACAATCAAAACCCGTGACTAGACCAAATTTTTTAACCCCAAGATAGATACAATCCAATGCGTCAACAGTGTGTAGATAGTCGTCCTCAACCATATAAACATCTTGATGAAACGGCTGAACATTGGTCATGTAATACTGCATTTGGTTTGTTAATGATTCAAAATTAGAAGACCCTTTATCAAAGACTATATCATAACCCAAATCTCCAATCAGAGAAGATAGAGTCTTTGGGAGGTCATCACTCTCTTGCATCAAGACAACAAGTTTCATATCACTCTTGTAGCGAGAGTTTATGTAACTTCTGTGCAGAGAGTTGAAACAGTTGATCTTTGAAAACCAAGAAGGTCTTCCCTGCCTAGTAGGAGGGAACTCCAACTCCCTGTTGCAGCATCTATAGAGTATGTGCATCATGGTCAGCAGTTCTCTGCAAAAACAAGGAACTCGGGAAAGTACTTAACATATATCGTTGGCTTATTACAACGCACATCAGCAATCTTGGCATAGATTTCATCAAAGAAATTCCAAGCCAATGGAACAAAACATACTGGAGTGTCACCATCCAAATCTATTATATGTTGACTAGACACCACCGAAATAGAAGTTCCCGGAGTAAATGTTCCTTGCTTGAGTGGATTGTCATCCACAATGAAATCTAGTGTAACACCAGAAAAATTCAGCATGGTGTTTCCTTTTGCGGGAGAACCATAACCAACAACGGAGTACCCATTAGACTTGAGATGATCAATTACCTGTTTGAACTTATGAGCAGTTTTATTGGCTTTGTTGGCGTACTTCAAATAAGTGTAAAGGTTGCTCATTCCCGCCTGATCTTCTCTGCTGATCATAATATCAACAATTGGTGATCTATGGTTTGTTTTTGATAGTACAAAAATATATGTGTTTCCATGTATAGGATGCTCCAAAACATCAATCAAAAATAAGCCTGCGCGTTTACAAAGAGCATCCATAGACTTAACGGTGTAGTACGAATAGTGTTCGTGATAAATAGTATCAAATTCGTTGTTCTGCACCATAGTAGCCTGTGATATGCTGATGAAAACCATGCCATCATCATTCAGCATATCTTTACACTTGGTCAAAAATTGCAACTGATTGTAGTTGTGTGCAAAAGCATTTTGGCATATGATTGCGCCAAACTCACAATCAAATTTAACAGCATCATCATTGAAATAATTGCAAATGACATGATGATTTTTTGAACTTTCCTGATGCAAATTGGTTGCCGGATCTACACCATATGTTTCAAAACCAAGGCTCTTCAACGAATTTAACTGTGACCCATCATTACAACCTATATCAAGAATCTTGCAGTTAGTTGTTCCGATCTTTGATGCAACCACATCAGCAAACCATTTAAAATACTCTAGTTGGGTTTTTGATGTTCCCGATACATACAGATAGTGCTTGAACAACTCGTCCTGATGCACTAAATGACTCAACTGAAGATGCGAGCAGTTTGCACAAAAATTTACAGCCAAAGGATATGAATTTTCGTGGTCATTACGCATTTTCTTGAATGAGTTAGCCAATGGCTGTGTTCCCAAATTTAAAACGGGAACTAGATTTTCTGCACCACAGGCTATGCAATCTGTCTTATCGCAAAATTTTGGAGTGGTCATAGTTCTAGCCATTCTGAATTTTCAAGATACCAGTTGGTTACTTGCTTTATCCTGTCGGAAATTGAAATCTGTGGCTCCCATCCAAATGAACGCATCAAGTCTCCGCTGAGAGAGTATCTGAGATCATGTCCCGGACGAGTGCTGTGGAAATCCACCATATCATATCTCAGTTCTTTTCCTTGTGCAGTTGCAATCATATTTGCTAGGGACAGATTGTCAATTTCTTCCTTGCCTACAATATTGAACTTGGAACAACGGGCACCACCGTAATCAGGTTCTGTTTTCAAGTCTTTATCAAGTATCAGGTGAACTGCTTGTGCCACATCACTTGCGTGAATGTAAAAACGACTTCCTGCTTCGGTTTTCTCTGAATTGGAGTGTATGGTCACAATTTCATTGTTACGAACCTTACGAATGCAGAGAGGAATAAACTTCTCAGGTGTCTGCCTTTCACCAAATACATTCATGGTGTGAGTAATTTTCATAGGCATCTTGTATGTGTTTTCATACGCAACACACAATTCTTCCGCTGCCGCCTTTGATGCAGAATACGGATTAGTAGAGTTGTATCTATCCCGTTCTTTATAATCAACTCCCTTTGGTGCAGCACCAAAAACCTCATCAGTACTGAAGTACAAAAACTTCTCAAGATGATCTAGTTTTCTGGCGTATTCCAAAAGATTAGCAGTACCAATGATGTTGTCCTGTATGAACTCCATAGGATGAGTGATAGAACGATCAACATGGGATGCAGCAGCCAAATGTATAATCGTATCACACTTCCCTATGAAATTTGAAGTCAGTGGATTTATTTCTGCTTTCAAATCGTGAAACACGACCTTCATTCGGTTCTTTGCTTGTGGATTTTTTTTGATGATATCATCAATCCTATTCAGATTTCCAGAATAGTCTAGACGATCAACTGTCACGATTTCACAATCACTATTGCGGAGCAGGAAATCAATCATGTGATGTCCAATGAAACCGGCTCCTCCAGTAATTAACACTCTCTTCATGGTCAAATTCCTTTTCTATAAATCAAGAGAATATCGTCATATCTTCCCTTTACTCCACGCAAATCCACTATTTCCGATGAGGGTATTGAGTTTTTAAGAAACTCTGCTTCTTGATCGTTCTGAATATCCTCAATGATGTAAATTGCACCAGGATTCAAGCGGTTCTCTAAGAGTTTGAATGAAGACAACTGATCACTCACTCTATGCGAACCGTCATCCACAACAACATCATATGTATCGTTCAGGTCTGCAATCGTCTGCGGATTAGTGGCATCCCCCTGGAGAATCTTTATTTTACCAGTGCTAATAGACTGTTGATGAACTTTTTGTTGAACCCTAGAAGTGTCTATGTCTAGACCAACAACTGTTTTTGCATTGGGGAAATATTGTTCCCATAGTAGCAGACAAATCCCCCCCTGAACTCCTATCTCAAGCACATTCACACTATCGTTCTTTTTTTCGGATAGTATAGATTCATAGTATGGTATGTAACTATGGGTGCTGCCTTTGTCGCAGTTGTTGTAATCCGTGTTATGAGGTTCAACGATTGATTCAAGATATAAACGACTATAAATTTCAATAAGACTCATGGTGTGTCCTCGCATATCGTTTCGGAAGAAAAAGTGTTTTCAAAAAAATAGTCTCCCAACACAGGAGCATTCTTTACGCCATATCCTTTTGCTTTTGGATTTCCGCTACCGATCCAAAATTCTCTGTCAAATCGACTACCCGTTTCAATCAATCCGTGATTGAGTTTGTTGATGTATTGTGAATTAGCCCACCAAAAATTTCCAGAAAAATGAGGCGGATAGTTTATGGTGGCTGTAGCCCAAAGAGATCCAACACAATCATGTGTTTCTAGATCCTGTACACAAGTTTTCCACTTATGTACACAAAAATATTCCATATACAGTCTCCAGCAGTTGATGGAAGGCTTATTCCATGTAACTCCTTTGCTATGTAGATAAAGGATCTTGGCATCTTCTCCGTGTTCGTGGCAGAAATTACGAATCATTCGGATGGTTCCCTTCTCTTCTGTCCACAGATCCTGTGAATGATAAGTGATATTGGTTTTTGTTGGCAATCCTAATACTGGAAGATTTCCACTGACTCCAACATTAAAACTAGCACAGGCATTCATAACACCACTGATCTGTAGCGCATGAAGTTGCTCCTGAACTATGAATTGCCAGTTGTTTACCTGACCAATATGATAAAAGATATGGATATTACTCATGTCACTTCCCCAAATAAAAATTGCGATGAACTAGATGATGTGGGCGATCATCTTTGGTGTGTAAAAAGTAGTAATGATAGCAATTAGGATTGAACCAAGAACTATCATGGATCATTTTACTGTACTCAACATCAATTTTTGGAGATCCTGTAACAGAAAATCCAAACTTGTTGGTGTATAATCCGTAAATATTGTCTTCATATCCACCAGTTTCCCACTGTACCCTGATCATTTCTTCGCAGTTGTCTATGAACTTGTCTGTGACATCTGATGAGAATGTGCTGCAAGACCCACTAGCATACCAGTAATTTTCGTGAAATCCTGCTGGTCCAAAAACCAATCCTGTTTTGGGAAGTTTTTCTAGATACCGATCTAGTAGATTTAAATTGACATAACTTCCCGTATTGGGTCTAACAAGATAATTCCAGTTGTAATGTTTTCTCATCTCTCTCATGGCTAAAGACAACTTAATAAGACCATGCTTTATGCCATCAGGAACATCAACAAACACAGTTCGCGTATCGTGATCAACAGTCACAGAAGAGTTCATCATCTGTTCCACCGTCTTAGACCTCATGTGATTTTCCCAATTAGGTGTTGACGCAAGAGGGTTTGGCGACTGAGAATTTATATCCTGCATCATCATATTGTAGGCACAAGGATCTGTGTTTGCTCTAACAAAATAGACCTTTGTATCGGTGGAATAAAACATAGGATTTGCCCATGTTTCTCTGCAAGCAATTTCTTGCCTGTCCCACTTATAGTTTCCTCCAGCCAAAACCAACACTAGTTTGTTTATATTCATTTGAATTCGATCTTTCCTGAGAAATAGGAGTAATAGTCAATACCGAACCAATGACCAGTTTCCATTTGGATTGATTTGTGGAGGTGTAGGAGTAGATGCGTGTACAAATCCACGGTTCACATTCAAACATTGTGCAAGATGTACCACAGAACTGTCTATTCCATGAAACTCCTCTGCTCCTTCTATGACACCACACCAATCAAGAAGATTGTTTGTTACCTTATCAACGGTAACCACACGCAAACCTCGGCTATCCACAGCCATCTGTTGAAATTTTCCAATGGAAGCGGTATCGTGTACTACGATATACGGATCAGATCCCAATGACAATTTCTCCCGAAGATCATCTTCACGATCACGATTCCTCAAAATCTTGAATGAATTCCACCTATCTGAAAATGGCAAACCAACGGAATAGTAAAAAGAAACATCCCAGTCCGTTCTAGTCTTTTCAAATCCAGAACGCACAATTTTTCTTGCATGAGCAGCCTGACTCAAGTGCGGGACATCAGAATCAGATTGAACAGGGATGCAGACTATCCGAGAATCATCTGTGTACATGGAACGGACAGTTTCAAAGTTGTGTGCCTTCACTGGCAGAAACAGGAACTGTGGATCTTCTATCCTCAATATACTTCTAACCAAACCATTGCATACGATATGATCCCCCAATCCAAGATGGTGATAAACGAAAATCGTATCAAGAGGAAACCTGTATTGCTGCTGAAATGTAGTATTAGAGTGGTAGTTCATCATTGAAAAAATCTGTGTCGTTTATTCCCTTGTCATCAACATAAAAATCGGCATATGGCTTTCCAAGAACAAGGCGGTGAAACTTGGCTCCCCATGTAGTCAGTTGCTGCTTGGTTACTTCATAACACTCCTCGTATGCTATTGCGGGGTTGTCTTTGGAGCGACCCATTCCTCTAGCAGTGAAGTAGATGATAGTATTTCCATCATCATAGAGCCGATTGATCTTTTCTATTCTGCTCAAATAGGGTGTTGCGGTTGAGTAATCGTAACCATGACCCTCGGTTTTGGTACAAATCGTTCCGTCTATATCAATCACATATGTCTTCATCATCCCCTCCACGCCTTGAAATCATCAAGGAACTTGTTCACGGATGCAGTTGTCTGTGGGTGCTGCGCCATAGACTTGATGACTGATAGACTGGTGGTTGCGATGTCTGCTCCATTTTCCCATGAATCTGCCACATCAAGTGCAGACCGAATGCTGCCAGCAATAATCTGCGTATCGTAACAATTTGAATCCAAAAACTTCTGTGTTCTTTGCAGAACACGATTCGGATCGCCCCCAATGTCACGAAGTCTTGCATAAAACAACGAAATGTACTTGGCTCCTGCGGCAGCAGCCATTTGTAATTGCTGTTCGGTATAGCAGCAGGTGCAGTTAACATTCACTCCCTTGTTTGAGACTTCTCGGATCACCTTGAGTTCGGTGATGCCGATGGGAATCTTGATGTATACGGAACCGCACAGAGACGACAGGCTTTCATTCAAAGCCATAGCCTGATCCACCATCTCGGTGTGTTCGGTGGCAAAAATCTCAACACTCAAAGACAGTGACTTCTTGCCGCAGTATTCGGCAAGTCGCTTCAGCAAGGAATCAAAGTCTCCCTTTGGTTCCTTTGAAATGATCGTTGGGTTGGTGGTCACTCCACGAATGACTCCCATCTCATCTGCTTCTCTAATTTCATCCAAATTTGCGGTGTCAATGAACAGTTGATTCATTTCAATTCTCCTTGAAGGTATAAGTAGTGCCGTCTTCCACGATGTTTGAGTCCGAAACTTTGTCTGTGTTAGACCATTCAACGATTACAGTGTCTTCCAAAGCCATTCTCATGTGCATCAATCCTCTAGGGATATGAATGATGTCTCCTGCGGAAAGAACCACAGACTTGTTCTTTGCTCGTCCTATCCGCATTCCAACCTTCAGTTTTCCAGACAACACATAATACCATTCTTCTTTTTCTACATGGTATTCCATACTACTTTGCGTGTCTTTTCGCATGAATATGTGCTTCAACACAAACTTGTCATTTGCCTCCACCGTAGTGATGTTGCCCCAGTATTTTTCAATAGTGGATACTGGTTTCTGTACGGGTGGAAGTTCCTGTCTTCCATATGATGGATCACTGCCCATAGTACTTGCTCCTTCCATTTTTCCGTTCAAAGTGCTTCTTGAATAATGATTCTGACTCACGGTCGGTTTCTGTCTTACCCAACACTTTGGTATACAACGCCATCTCCGCGACTTCTTCAAGGACTATTGCTGCTTCAAGAGCCTTTTTCGGAGAATCGGAAAAGGTCAAGCAGCCATGAAACGGTATGAGTATAGCCTGAGAAAGAAGAGGATTCAATCCAGTTCTCAAGAAATACCTAACAATTGTGCGCCCAAGATTGGCTTCGTAGTCAGATAGATCACCGTCCGACAGGACATCACACACAGGAACACATCCATCAAAATAGTCTGCATGAGTGGTTCCAAGTGCAGGAATAGGAATTCTTGCTTGCGCCCAGGAGGTCGCAAATTTTGAGTGGGTATGTATGACTGATCGTATTTGTGGAAACGCACGATACATCTGTAGATGGAGTTGTTCATCTACAGATGGTTTTTTCCCAGACAGCAAGCAACCGTCTGCTACACGAACAAGCGAAACATCCAAATAGTCCAGAGTTTCAAATGGAATTCCTGATGGCTTGATTGCCATGTACCTTCCACAATCAGACAACACGCTCGCATTTCCCCATGTGAGTTTGACCAATCCGTTTTGCGGAAGAGCCTTGTTCAGTTCTACGCATTGACGAAGCAAATCATTCACGATTCATCATCTCCTTGAGAGAAGCAGCATCACGGGTAGGAAGGGATAGGTAATAAGACGCAAACATATTAGCAAACTCACCATTTTCAGTACAAACATATGCAGCACAGAAAGCGTCTCCTGCTCCAATTGTATTTGATGTATTTATGGTTACTGGCTCATGGTGAATTGGATCCTCATCCACGACAATGGTTTTGCTTCCTCGGCTTCCCATTGTCACGATCTTCTTCGGAAACGAAACCACACAACAAGAATCTTCAGATTCATTCATCAAAGCGCAATCAAATCCAACATACCGATTCATATTTGATCCGCGATCAGACATCTGCGAAGACACAAATTTGGTTCCTATGAATCCCTTACACTTATCCACTAGTCCATCTGTTACAAAACCACAACGATAATCACATACTAAAACTGCATCGTATCCGTCTACAGAAAACGATTCTGATGCAGGAGAAGCGTATCCACAGTCATTCACCTGAAGATACTTGTATGTTCCATCGCCGCGAGAAATCCAATATCGCGTTTTCGTGTTGTCTCTCCCGCTATCAGAAGAAATGGTATTCACCCCAAAATCTTCATGCAAAGAGTTCAGAAGTTGGGGATCAGACAAGCCAGTGACAAAAGTACATTCCGATCCAAGAAGACCTATTAACTTTGCAACATTAGCGGCACCACCAAGAGACTTTCGTTCTGTTATGAAATTGGTTTTCAGTGTCGGAGATTCCAAAGACAATCCAACAGCATCAAGGAAGATGTCTTTATCTACTATGGTATCCCCAACAACAAGAACCCGCGAGTTTTTTAGGTCTTTTCGCAACTAGTCATTCCCCATATTTTTTTCATGGTATTGGTGGTAGAGTACTCTCCAACCAAAGGATACACCTTCACCTCTATGCTGTCAGGTATTTCATCTCTCTGACGAACCTCATCAGCAGTCCATTCAGACCCCTTCACCAAGACACGAGGAGACAAATTAGTGTACATGGATTTTAGTTCTTCTGCGGTATTGAAAACGAGAACTTCATCCACATATGAAATGGCTTCAAGTACTCGCTTTCTATCCATTTCAGAATTAACTGGACGATTCTCTCCCTTCAATTTGCGAACTCGGTCATCCGAATCTATCGCAACAACGAGTTTGTCTCCCTGTGTTTTTGAAAACTTCAACAACTCTATGTGACCTTTATGAAGTACATCAAAAACACCATTGGTCATCACCAACCCGTTGTGTGCGTCAATTCGTTCAACCCTCTTGACATGACGCTTTTCGCCCCACTCATTGTTCAGCCACATATCCGTTAGAGAGATTATTTCATCGTGGCTTGATATCCACGATCCCAAACACAAGACATTTGAATTATTGTGTTCTCTGGACTTCAATGCAGTCAGTTCATTATGTACCAAGACTGCACGCACACCGCACACTCGGTTTGCAACTATGCTCATCCCGACTCCAGTTCCGCAAATTAGTATTCCACGGTCAGCCTCTTTGTTTGAGACTATGGTGGAAAGTTGAGATGCATAATCAACATAATCAACACTAGTCTTTGCGTCATATGATCCAAGGTCTACCACATGATATCCACAGGTCTTCAAGTGTTGCTTGAGTATTTTCTTAGCATCAACTCCATTGTGATCCGCAGCAATTACTATTGTTTTCATTTCACTGCTCCCAGCAAATCAACATCACCCTGACTGTTGTATTTGTCGTGTTCATCAAAGCACTGTCCAACGAACCACACACCACCGTTGCTGTCCCCGCGAGTAGCATCCGCAGGGAATGGAATCCTTTGAAAGAACGGATCGTGGACGCAGACCGTCAGTTCACCGTCCTTTACCTTGTCCCAAACCCATTCCCACAAGAACGCCTGATCCTGTCCCTTGTCGCTGCTTGGCTGAAACTCTTCCATGTCACGGGCAATACCCTTGAGTTTTCCGCCCTTGACACCCCACATACCGCCAAGCACGGGAACCCCGTGGTACGGATGGTCACGCATTACATGGATATCCGCTCCATTCGCAAGCCATGCGTCAACAGCAAGCCGCTCACGCTCGGATAGACGGGAATCTGTATCGCGGCTCATCATGTACTCTACGCCTTCTTCGTCAGCGGGAAGGAAACGGTGGAACATTCCACGGCTGTCGGATGAATTGTACTCTCCGTTTACACGGCGCACAAGCACATTCGGGCGCAATTCCAATTCTTTAATAATGTCCGCAGGAACAGAATCAAAGCAGTAGAACACACAAGTCCAATCAGGAAACAGCGTAGCCGCGAGATCGGCATTCTTGATTGCGCCAACGGTATAGGTGGGCTTGTCGCCCCACAGGCTGTATGAAATTACCTTCACTGCTGGTCCTGTGGCACCAGAGAAGTGGTTGTCTGCGAACTGTAGATGTATCCGTGCAGCGCATCTTCAATGTGATGCTCTGTCTGAATCTTGGGGTACAGACGCATGAGCCAATCAATGTCTTCGGAAGACTGCCCGTTGGCTCCGTACACAGGATTAAACGCCTCGCTCTGTGCAATCTCGCGCCGCCACAGGCACATATGGTACGGAGGACGCTTGATGTCGCCAAGGAAGCCGTCTTCGTCCCGCCACAACTGCCCGTGGGGATTTCCGATGCCGAACTCCACATCCATTGGTTCGCCGTTGATGCTGCACCACTGATTGAACGAGATGCAGTCCACATCGTTCTCGTCAATGGCAGTCAGTATCTTGCTCATGTAGTCCTTGCTGACGGCATCGTCATCGTCCAAGAACGCAATGTACTTGCCCCGTGCCATTTGCAGGAGGTGATTGCGCTTCTCGGAAATGCTCTTGGAGCGGTTGTCCAACAGCACAAGAATTTCAACAGCCTTGCCCTGTCCAAGCGCATCAGCCTGCTCCTGAAGGTGCTTTACAGCAGAGGTCATGGACGGGATGCGTTCGGGAATGGACAGCATCAGAATGCTGAACTTGATTTCACTTGCTGGTACTGGCATTGAACATTGCCTCCATGTCAAACTTGTTTGCGGCTCTACGCTTGAAAGTCTCGCCGTCCACACCGTACATCTCCGCGTTCTCGTTACGGGCGTGGAGTGTGTCAAACGGTTCATTCGTCCACTGGTGCTGAATAATGCACAGGTCGCAACGGCGCAGTTTGTTCAGCGCAGCGCAAACCTGTGTCTGCTCGTTGTCGCAGTACAGAGACTTATATTCAGGATTGTAGATGTACCCGAACTGCTTGTACAGGGGGAAGCCCATGACCGTGAGAGTCATCAGCGGATCTTCCTTCGGGCGCAGTCCGTCCCAAAACTTGATGGCTCCATCAAAGTCGGGGAAGGTGTGTTGGAACGCAGAGAAGATGATGTCATCGTAACCCATCTGCACGGGCACCATGTCATCAGATGCAAGCAGCAGCACATCGCCGTCCACGCCCTCTAGATTGGCATTACAGGCTTGGATCTTGCTCGTAGAATTCCCGTAGAAGCACTCAATCTGCGCGTTTTGTGCGCGAGTGGCTAGCCACTGCTGCATCTCGGGGTTGTTCATGGTGGGATCGTCTTCGTCCATCGTGATGATGAAACGAACATCGTTACGCCCACTCAAAAAAGTGAGGTAACGGGTAAATACGCTCTTGAATTTTTCAGGTCGGTTCCGCGTTGGGAACTTGATCACAAGTCTGTTCATAATATATCTCCATTTTCACTCTTCAGGCTTCATCGTTTTCTTTGACCGCCCTATGTGGTATTTAGGGCAGAGTTCCCATTCACCCTTCTCCTTGAATGGCAGGATCTTTATTTTGTTTAGCGGAACCTTGTCCACGATCTTGGTTTTGTCCACGATCTTGATCAGCCCCCACTCCTCAAGCAGACACGCAATGGTGTTGCGCCGCCCAATGTCTTCAGAATTGATTGAGGTTGGCAGATCATCCAGCGCAAACATTTCCTTGAAATGCACAATGTAATACTTGCCCTTCTTGTGAAGGATATGACACGATTGCCAGAGTTTCTTTTCGGCTCGGGAAGACACGCCAATGCGCGTCAGGGTTTCACGGACTTTCAAAAAGTCATCAGGCTTTTGTAGGCTAACCTCTAGCAGATCACCTGTTTCAAGGTCAATATAGCGTTCGTCTTGTTCCATGTTCTTGTTCACTCCGAATACTTTGAACTGACACGGAACTATTTAGATTATTTGCGCTTTCCGCCCCTGTCCACGGCGGCTAGGATATCCTCCATGTCGCCTTCAGACAGCACAGACAGGGCTTCCCGTGCCTTGCGGGTGGAGATGCCGTAGTACTCGGTGAGAGCGGTTATACGGGCATCCTCCTCACGCTTGAGCCACTTGGAGAACCGCTTGCGAGGACGCACAGCACCCCGCAGGAAATCAAAGTGCATTTTTGAATCCAAGTGCGGACGGGTGTTCATCTCGTTAGCCGCGAACAGCGTGTCAGGGAAATACGACAAGCAGCGGGTCACCACGAACGGAGGATACGACTGCTTGGAGTAAGTCTCGCTCTCATCCAAGAGCGGTTCCTTGCTCACATTGATGGCATTCAAATAATCAGACAGTTGGTGGCTCACTTGAACTTGACCTCCATCATCAACTGCACTAGACACGCCGTGAGATTGATCTCATGGTCGGCTGCAAACGCCGCTTTGTACTGGTAGTCGCCAAGCACAAGAATGGCTTGAGGAATAGAACTAGGCTCCGCAGTCTCGTACAGGTTATCGTAGATAGCCCTGAAGATACGGGTCTGATCGTTGTCCAAGTTCTCCACCACCCACTTGCGGACAGCCCCGAAATCCTTTGCCTTCATGTGCTTGACGAGTTCCTTGACCGCCACATCGCCAAGGGTGTTCAGGATGCCCACATCAATCTTGCCTCCTGCTGCATACCGCTGCAACTCGTTCAGAGTACGGCGGAAGTCAGGAAAGAACTTCATAATGATTTGGGCTACCACCTTCTCATCGTATTCCACGCCCTCCGCTTCAAGGATTTCCGTGACCCGCGACAGGAAACGAGAAGCAAGTGCTGGCTTTGCCTTGTTGGGAATACGGAAATCAATGCAGGTGCATCGGGAGTGCAGCGGCTCAATCACCCTGTTTTTGAAGTTGCAAGTCAGGATGAAACGGCAGTTGTCTGAAAACTCCTCAATGAAACCGCGAAGGGCGGGTTGAGTGGACTGTGCGTTTGAATAATCAAACTCGTCCAAGATCACCACCTTCTTGACCCCATCGGTCAAGGACACCGTGGAAGCAAAACTGCGAATCTTTGTCCGAAGGGTATCAATGTTTCCGTCTTCGGAGCAGTTCACCACTAGGGTATCACACCCCAAATCATTGCAGAGTGCCTTCGCCACGGAAGTCTTGCCACAGCCTGCTCCTCCCGACAACAGGAGGTTCTGTGGTTCTCCCCGTTCGACCATTAGCACGAAAGTGTCGTGCGTATCCGATGGCAGAATGCAGTCTTCCACGGTCTGTGGACGATACTTCTCAACCCAAAGACCCTTCACGGTTTCATATGTAGTCACGAATTAAGCCTCGTATGTAGAATCAGCGTTCAGAGCAATCCAATAAGTCAGCGGTTCATTCTTGTTGGAGAAGGACGAAACCACCTTCTCCGAAATGGCTACGGTGTAATCACCGGGCAGAATCTTCAGGTTCTCCACATCAAAGATGAACTCAAAGGTTCCTCCTGAAGTGTTTTCACCCACATCCACGGAATAGAAGTTGGAAGTCACATCGCTCTTGTCAACAGCAGCCAACTGAATCTTGGTTCCGTCATCAGAGGAACGAACGCACAACTGCCCAACCTGAAGCACGGACGCGGCTTTGATGATCTCGCTAAAGTCCTTTGCGCTCAAGTCAAACTTGACCACGGGCTTGGGCATACTGATCTTCTTGCTTGTGGATGTCACTAGACGGGGGTCGCAGTAGTAGTATCGCACACTGGACTTGCCGCTCCTCACGGTGATGTAGGTGTCCTCAAACGCAAACTCGGGATCCTTGAACAGACTCACCGTGCCAAGAAACTTGTTCAGATCCCAAATAGCAAACTGCTTGGGGAAAGTTTCGTTCACCTTGGCTTCGGCTAGAATGTTCTTCGTGGACGACAGGGTGTTCAGAGTATTACCCTCGTTCACGATGATGCCTGAATTGATGGAAGCAAAGTTCTTGAGGATATCAAGAGTCTGCTTTGAGATAGTCACGGTATTACTCTTCGTCATCGTCATAATCCATATCTCGCTTTCCTGCGTTGTAGTCTTCCACATATCGCTTCAGATGATCCTTCTCATCGTGACGGCGGCGGCTCTTGTGCTTTTGCTCCACGCTCTTTCGTGCCTTCTTGGCGGCGGGGTCGCGGCTATCGTAGTCTTGTCGGTCTTGCATTTTAGAAATCCTGTATATCTCCAACTAGGTTTCGTAGTCCCTTCTCTATCATATAGTTCAGAATCTTGGCGCGAGAGGGTGTGAAAGGTTTATTCCATTCCGATTCAATCTTTGATTCGTACTCGGCGGGAATATTCAGCAAATTGATCAGGGTGTTGTTCCTGTTCCAATTCACTGCGTACTTGTCAGACACCTTTCCCGTGTCCGCGTATTCTTTGAGAATTTCAGTCATTCGCTTTTGGGTGATGGGCTTCTGTCGCTTTTCTGCGTCCATGAAGCAGTCGTCATCCGACAGCAGGTTGGGTACACCGTCAGTGGAATCACCCTTCACGATATGCTCAAGCAGAAACTGATGCGGATTGTCCACCGTGATGAACTTCTTTTGGATGGGTGCGTACTGTGTCACATTCTTGTGGATCAGTAGTTGACCAAAGTCCTTGTCTCCGCTGAGAATAAGAATCTTCTCGGTTGGAGCGTAGGTCTTTACCAAGTACGCAATGATGTCATCGGCTTCACAGCCCTGCACAAGCACATTCCTGTACGGAAAGTTCTCTGCAACTTCTGCACGAATGCGGTTGATGATGTCGTAGAAATTATCCCATTGCTCTGCGTTTTCCTTGCGATCAGCCCTGCGCTTGGCTTTGTACAGCGAAAAGAAATCACGCCGCCAAGACGCTCCACCGTCTTCGCAGATCACCAGTTCGCCGTACTCGCGGAAAAACTTCTTGCGGTACATTCTGTAGGTGTTCAGCACCATGTGACGGCAAAGGTTTTCGTCAATTGCTCCAATGTCCCGTGTCTGTGCAAAGATGGAGGACATCAGTACCTGTGTGTTGTCAACGAGAATCATTAGTTTACCTGTAGGATGATGCAGTGCTTGTTGATGCGCCCTGTGGGTTCGCTTGGCTTCGTCTTCACGCCGTTGAGGTAACGCACCGCAGCGGTGTAGGTCTTGCGGCAACCGTCTGCGTTCTTCACGAACTCGTCAGGCTTACGCACGGTCTTCTCAAAGGACTTTGTGCTGTCAAACCCCACAACAGTAGACCCCTTCACCGCTAGTCCGCTCTTAGGCTCAACTGCGGTGAATACGGTGGCTTTACTGTTCTTGGTGTTGAACACGATCAGTCCTTGTGCCCCAATGATAGCCTCTGGCTTCACAGAGTCAACCCCAAAAGGCTCACTTCGTGCCAAAAATTTCAAACCCTTTATTTGCTTTTCGGCACTCTTTGCCTTGCGCTTGCGGGGCTTGCGGGACGCACGGAGAACACCAAGACGGTCATCCAAATTTTGAATTGCACCGCCAAGTATTTCGGTCATATATTTCAAACCTTTGGCGGTGAAGTGGGAATACCCTTCCTTCAGGTCAGGATCGCTACCACTGCTAGCCGCAGAAAATTCCTGAAGAACGGTGTCCAACCGTTCGCGCACAGCAAGAGCCAGCGGACGGTTCAGGTCACTGGTCTTGATCCAATCAAGCAGAGAGGTGTCCTTGCGCTTGCCGCCAAGCACAGCGGTCATGGTGTCATCAATCACAGGCTCCAACAAGCACAGGGTGGCATCTGCCTTGGCAGCAACCCGTTCAGCCACGCTTGGACGCTCCGCAACAGGTGCGTTGGATCGGGCACTGTCAAGCAGTTCGGTCAGATGTTTTGCAATGACTTCTTGCTGCTTTTCAGAGAACGGAAACCCAAGAACAGCCATGCGGCAGTACGGAGCCACAAATCGGAAATGCTCCTTTCCTGCACGGGACACCAGTGCTGCGTCTTCGCTCCGTCCGCTCTCTTCCAAGTAATCACGCACCCACACCTTGGCAGACGGGAGTTTGTAATTCTGTCTGTACCAATACAGAGACTTCTCTATGGTGAGTTCAATGTCTTCTGCCCTGGTAGCAGGATCGTAGTGCGGCTCTGTCCCACCCGACAGAATGTTTTTCGCTCGTTCTTTTGAAATTTTCCGACTCATGGTTAGCATAGTTTGCTGAAGTTGTTGACCTTCTTATAGGTCAAGATGTTCTGGAACTTATCTAGCAGTTGGTCAGACTTGTGAGAGATCACAAAGATGTTGTTGCTTCCGCCCATGCTTTGGAGTATCTTGATGACTTCTTCAGTGCCCACGGCATCAAGAGAAGAATCAAATACCTCGTCCAAGATGAGCAGGTTCGTGTTGGCACAGTTCTTCATTCTAGCAATGTCTCGCCACGCAAGCAAGAGTGAAAGATCAATTCTCAATTTTTCACCTTCGCTGAAACTGTCATACGAAAATTCGTCACGGTGGCGGCTCTTGATTATTTCATTAAAGTCTTCGTTCAGGGTAAACTGGGCAAAGAAGTCCATTGAAATCAAATACTTGTTAATGATTTTGTTTAGTGCAGGAATGTATTTACGAATGATCTTGCGCTTGATGCCGCTGTCCTTCAGCAGCACCGTGGCAATCTCCATTGTGTGCAGATCCTCCACCAACACCTTCTTCTGATTCTCAGCCGCGTCCTCTTCGCTCTGTAGCGTTGCCATTGCGTCCCGCTCTGCCTGAATGGAAGCCTTCTCTCGCTGCACCTTCTCTGCGAGTTCCTGCAACTGCTTCAGATACTTCTTGGATGAAGTGATGGCAGAATCGGTTCGGTGAGACTCCTGCTTCTTCTCGTCAATCTGCTTGACAACGACATTGGCAATATCCAACTTGGTACGAGCGTCCTCAAGCATCTGCTCCATCTTGCGAAGACCAAGCGCGAGTTCGGTTTCACGAGACTCCTTTTTGCTGATCATCTCCTGACGGAATTCATCAGGCAGTTCATGCTTGCATACAGGGCAGTCCTCGTTCTGCTTGTAGAACTCCCGCTCTACCTGAACCTTCTTCACGCTGCCCTGCATCTGCTTGCGTAGAGTGTTCATCTGCGACAGGGAGTCGCGCTGCTTGTCCACGGACACAACGCTCTCGGTGAGAGCGGTGATCTCGGTCTGTAGTTCAGCCTTCTTCTCAAGCAGGGCTTGAAGAGAACTCTGTTCCTCTGTGGCAGAAGTCTTATACGACTCTAATTGGGAATCGGACTTCTCCTCAATCTTCTTGATCATGTCAGCCTTGTGTTCAATCCGCATTTTGGCTGTGCTGATCTTTCCTTCCACATCGCGCAGGGCTTCCTTGGTTTCGGAAAGCCGCGTCTTCAGCACTTCATTCATTTTGGAGAACACATCAATGTCCAACAGATTCTCCACGATGTTGCGGCGATCCGCAGCAGGCAACCGCATGAACGGGACATAGTTCGTGGAGCCAAGGATAACTACCTGACAGAATGTCTTGTAGTTCATCTTCAGTATCTGTGTTTCAAGAATAGACTGATAGTCCTTGGTATTGGCGGTCTGCTCTACAACCGTACCGTCCTTTTCAATCAGGAACACCTTGGGAGACAGTCCGCGAGTCACCTTGTAACTGCTGCCGTTTGAAGTAAACTCAATCTCCACCACGCAGTCCTTGCCGTTGATGGAGTTCACCAACAGGGGCAGATTGATGTTGCGGAACGGCTTGCCGTACAGCACAAAGGTGAGGGCATCCAACATGGTGGTCTTGCCCGCACCGTTCTCACCACAGATCAGAGTGGTGGCAGTCTTGTCTAGTTGTACTTCCGTGAATACATTGCCTGTACTCAACAGATTCTTCCACCGTATCGTGTTGAATGTAATCATTACTTCACGCTCTCGTTTGCTAGGCATTCAGCGTACAGATCACGCACCAATTCCTTTAGACGCTTGGGATCGGAGATGTTCTGTAGGGATTCAATTTCCCGATTGATGATAGTGATGGTGTCCTCACCCAAATCCACGGTTTCGCTGTCCCCGTTTTGGTCGGGTTGCAGGTCTTCAATAATGGTGACACTGTGTGGGCTGCAACCCGAC
>Ga0214921_10001556_pt1 | contig 38755 bp, 38 predicted proteins | sample LL1505_MetaG_FD_177992 | JGI IMG/M metagenome (GOLD analysis project Ga0214921, IMG submission 177992) | Freshwater microbial communities from Lake Lanier, Atlanta, Georgia, United States - LL-1505 | ecosystem: Environmental > Aquatic > Freshwater > Lake | place: USA: Georgia | collected...
AAATGCTCGTCGTGCTGTTCTGCATGCTGCATGGCATCCGGCGCGAATTGGACCGGCGCATCGAGCGCGGCGACCTGCGGCAGACCGATGGGCTGGCCCGCACCCGCGACGAATTGGCCGCCTTCAAGCTGGAGGTGGCGCGCAGCTACGTGCCGCTCTCCCTCATGCGCGGCGTGGATCAGCGCATCACCGATCACCTCATCCGCATCGAAGAAAAGCTCGAGGAGGCCACCCGCCGATGAACCCCACGGACATTCTCGCCCGCACCCTGCATGCCGAAGCCGCTTGCTGCGCGTTGCGCGGCGTGGAGGCGCTAGCCGCCCTCGTGCTGCGCCGCGCCCGCATGGCCATGGCCTGCGATGAGGCCCGGCTGCGCTTTGCCCAAGCGGCGGTGGCCGAGGATATGCCGGCGATGATTGTCGCCGTCTGCCGCGCGCCCTTCCAGTTCGGCTGCTGGCGCCCGGGCGGCGCGGCCTGGGTGGCGGGGCCAGAAAATGCCCATCTTGCCATGTGCCGCCGCGTGGCGGCCCGTGCCCTGGCCGGCGCCCTGCCCGACATGGCGCCGGGCGCCACCCATTGGCATAATGCCCAAAGCCTGCCGGGCTGGGCGGTGGGCCGCATGCCGCTGGCCGAGGCTGGGGGGCTTGCGCTCTACCGCCTGGCGGCGTGAAAGGCGGCATGGAACGCCATATCTACACCCTGGTGCGCCGCACCGATTGGGCGGCCGCCAAACAGTCCGGGGCCTATACCGGCAGCGAAGATGACCGGCGCGACGGTTTTTTGCATTTCTCCACCGCCGGCCAATTGCGCGCCACCGCGGCAAAACACCGCGCCGGCGAGGCGGATCTGGTGATCGTGGAGGCCGATGCGGCGGCGCTTGGCAGCGCGCTGCGCTTCGAGCCGCCGGCGAGCGGCCGGCCCGGGCTTTTCCCGCATCTCTATGGCAGCCTGCCGCTTTCAGCCGTCAGCCGCGTTCTGCCGCTGCCGCTTGGCGCGGATGGGGTTCACGCCTTTCCTGAAGGTTTTGCTTAGCGGCCCATTCGCGAAGATCTTTCGGGAAAGGTGCCGCCATCGCTGCTGGCCTCCCATCCAGCCAACAGCTTGAATCGCAGAACGACGCTGCGGCGGTTGACCTATGGGCGCGGCGCCATCGATGTTACGCCGCGCACCTATGAGGGCCGGCAGTTTCGCCTCGATGATGGCTCAGTGATTGGGTATCGACCCACTTCAAGAAGCGGCCCATCGGCCATCGACATTAATATCCCGGGTTATTCCGGCGTAGCGAAGCTTCACTTTGTCGACTGATGGAGAAACACATGTCCAATATCCCGGAAGAACTCGCGCAACTCGCCGCTTCGGCCGAGATCGATGATTTGAGCTTCCCGATGGTCATCAACGCCCTTAACCGGTTGCTTGAGGTCCCTCCCGGCAAGGACGACACCGAGCGCATGCTGCATTTCGTCGGTCTGATGCTCGACCAGGGCTTCATCCCAGTCTCCAGCCCCTACGCCGATCCGCCGAGCGCGCCATGGCCTGAACAGGGCAACGCCGCCGTGTTGCGGCGGCTGCGCCAGGAGTGGGAAGCGCTGGATCATGACGTGACCTTTCTCGACCTATGCTGGTTTCACAGGCCGTGACGACAGGCTGATCATCCCTGCTGCGCCTCAGGCCCTAAGTCACGAGGGTCCACAGCTCCTAAGAGCCTGGTCTAGCCTTCGCCGCCCGCTCGCTCATCACGCAGGCCAGCACCACCACCCCGCCGCCCAGCAGCAGAATGGCGTCCGGCACCTTGCCAAACACCAGGTAATCCAGCGCCACGCTCCAAGGCAGGGCGATGAATTCAAACGGTGCCAGCCGCGCCGGCCCGGCATGGCGAAAGGCCATGGCCAGGGTGACGGTGGCCACCCCCGCCAGCAGGCCATTGGCCAGCAACTGGCCTGTCTGCACCACGCTAGGCGTCACCCAAAGCAAGGCGGCGAAGGGGGCAAAAACCACAAACCCCAGCGCGCTGGGCCAGACCAGCAGCCGGGCAAACCCCGTCTCGCCCCGCAGGGCGCGGTTGATGGTGATGTTGATGGAATAAAACACCGTCGCCAGCAGGGCGAAGGCATAACCCAATAGGCTGCCCCCCGGCTGGCCCAGCTGCGGCGCCAGGGCCAGCAGCACGCCCGAAAACCCCACCCCGGACCACAGCCAGGCCGCGCGCGGAATGCGCTCACCCAGAAACACCCCCGCCATCAGCATGATCATGAAGGGGTTGGTGAAGAAGACCAGATAACCATCCGCCAGCGGCAAATGGCGAAAGGTGAGGAAGAACATCATCCCCGACACCAGCATGGAAGCGGCGCGCAGCGCATGCAGCCCCGCATGCCGGGTGTACAGCGTGCCACCCGCACCAGGGTTCACCGCCCGGGCACCAAACAGCAGCACCAGCAGCACGCCATGGCGGAACACCAGCGCCTGCGCCGGGCTGAATTCCCCAGACAAAAGCTTGGTATTGGCATCGAGCAGGCCGAACAGGGCAATGCCGGCCATGATGAGGAGGGGACCTGTCACCCCTACCCTCTATCCTGGCCTGGGCCGGCTTGCCATGGGTGGCGCTTCCCAGGGCCGCGCGGGTCTGGCATGCCCCGGCTGGATGACACCTGCCCTCGCCTCCGCCCTCACCCCCCTCATGCGGCTCATGGATGCCGAAACCGCCCATGGCTGGGCGCTGCGCGCCTTGGGCGCCGGCCTCGCCGGGCGCTCGGATGCCCATGCCCATGCCAGCCTGGCCACTGAGGTGATGGGGCTGCCATTCGCCAATCCGCTCGGCCTGGCCGCCGGCTTCGACAAGAACGCCGAGGCCGTGCTGCCGCTCATGCGCCTGGGCTTTGGATTTGTGGAGGCCGGTTCCGTCACCCCCCGCCCGCAGCCTGGCAACCCCCGCCCGCGAATGTTCCGGCTGGAGGAAGACCAGGGCGTGATCAACCGCCTGGGCTTCAACAATGCCGGGCTGGAGGCCTTTCTGGCCCGGCTGCGCGCCCTGCCCCGCCCGCTGCCTGCGCCGCTGGGCGCCAATATCGGCGTGAACAAGGAAGGCGCCGTGCCGGAACGCGACTACCCCGCCCTCTACACCGCCATCGCACCGCTGGTGGACTACATCACCATCAATGTCTCCTCGCCCAATACGCCCGGGCTGCGGGATTTGCAGGGCGAGGCGGCGCTGAATGGCATTCTGGCCGCCATGCCGCCGCGCAGCGTGCCGGTGCTGGTCAAAATCGCCCCCGATTTGTCCGAAGCCGCACTTTTGCCGCTGCTTGATGTCTGCATGGCGCAAGGGGTGGCGGGCGTCATCATTTCCAACACCACGCTGGCCCGGCCCGACACATTGCGCAGCGCGGCGCGGGGCGAGGCCGGCGGCCTCTCCGGCCAGCCCCTCTTCGAGAAAAGCACCGCCATGCTGCGCACCGCGCGCCGCCACACCCAGGGCCGCATCGCGCTGGTGGGCGTGGGCGGGGTGGCCTCGGCCGAGCAGGCCTATGCCAAGATCCGCGCCGGCGCCGCGCTGGTGCAACTCTATAGCGGCTTTGCCTATGCCGGCCCGGCGCTGGTGCCGCGCATCCTTTCGGGCCTGGCCGCGCTGCTGGCGCGCGACGGCTTCGCCCATGTGTCTCAAGCGGTGGGAGCCGACGCGTGAAGATCATCGAATCCATCACAGAAACCTTCGCCGATTATGATGGCTATGTGCTCGACCTCTGGGGCGTGGTGCATGATGGCCGCACCCCTTATCCCGGCGCGGTGGCAGCGCTGCGCGCGATGAAGGCGGCCGGCAAGCGCGTCGCCTTCCTCACCAACGCGCCCCGCCGAAGCTGGTTCATCGACAAGATGCTCGTCGGCATGGGCATCACCCCCGACATGCATGACGGCATCATGAGCAGCGGCGAGGCCACCTGGCTGCTGCTCAAGGCCCGCAGCGATGCCCGCTTCACCGGCCGCGCCTTCCATATCGGGCCGGAGCGTGACCTCTCAGTGGTGGATGAGGGCGTGGCCGAGCTGGTGGCCGAGCCGGGTGACGCGCAATACCTGCTCAACACCGGCCCCGACCCGGATCGCGGCCCCCGCTCGGTCGAGCCCTATCGCGCCGACCTCATCCGCTGCCATGAAGCGGGGCTGCCCATGCTCTGCGTCAATCCGGACCGCGCGGTGATGGTGGCGGGCGAGCGCATTCTCTGCGCCGGCGCCCTGGCCGATGTCTATCGCGAGTTGGGCGGCACCGTGCTGGAGATCGGCAAGCCCGACCCCGCGGTCTATGGCCCCACCCTGGCGCTGCTGGGCGATACGCCCAAGCATCGCGTGGTGGCAGTCGGCGATACCCCCCATACCGACCTGGCCGGGGCGATGGCGGCCGGGCTGGACAGTCTCTGGGCGATGACCGGGCTGTTCCAGCACGCCCATGGGGCGGATGTCTCGGGCCCAGAAATTCGCCGCCTCGCCGAGGCCGAGCACGTCACCCCCATCGCCGCCTTGCGCGGCTTGCGGGCCTGACAGCAGACCCGGCGGGGGGGCCGCATGGCGTCGCGCCCGGCCATGCGCTATTGCCCTGCCATCATGGAAATTCAGCCAGAACTGCCCCCCCAGGCGGGCCATAATCGCGGGCCGGCCGAGGATGGCCCGCCCGTCGCCTTCGAGGCGGCGCGGCGTCGCACCTTCGCCATCATCGCCCACCCCGATGCCGGCAAGACCACGCTGACCGAAAAACTGCTGCTCAAGGGCGGCGCCATCCAGCTCGCCGGCCATGTCCGCGCCAAGGGCAATGCCAGGCGCACCCGCTCGGACTGGATGAAGATTGAGCAGGATCGCGGCATCTCCGTCGCCACCTCGGTCATGACCTTCGAGCAGGGCGGCCTGGTCTTCAACCTGCTCGACACGCCGGGCCACGAGGATTTCTCCGAGGACACCTACCGCACCCTCACCGCAGTGGACGCCGCCGTGATGGTGCTCGACGCCGCCAAGGGCATCGAAAGCCAGACCCGGAAACTCTTCGAAGTCTGCCGCATGCGCGACATCCCGATCATCACCTTCATCAACAAGATGGACCGCGAGGCGCGCGACCCCTTCGAATTGATCGATGAGATCGAGAGCACCCTGGCGCTGGACGCCGCCCCGGTGGCCTGGCCGGTCGGCCGCGCCAGCGAATTCGCCGGCACCTATGATTTGCTGGCCAATCGCTTCATGCCCGTGGACCGCGCCTGGGAAGACAGCATCCCGATGTCCTCCACCGAGGACCCCAAGCTGGCGCAGATGGTCGGCACCGAGCGCGCCACGCAACTGGCCGAGGAAGCGCTGCTGGCCGAGGCCGGCCTGAAGCCATTCGACCTCGCGGCCTTCCGCGAGGGCACCCTCACCCCGGTCTTCTTCGGCTCGGCGCTGCGCGATTTCGGCGTGGCGCATCTGCTGGACGGGCTGGCCCGCTACGCGCCGCCGCCGGGCATGCGTGAGGCCGACCCGCGCAATGTCCAGCCCGATGAGCCAGCGCTGACTGGCTTCGTCTTCAAGATTCAGGCCAATATGGACCCCAACCACCGCGACCGGGTGGCCTTCGTGCGGCTCTGCTCAGGCCGCTTGACCAAGGGGATGCGGCTGCGCCAGGTCCGCACCGGCAAGCAGGTGCCGGTCAATGCGCCGCTTTTCTTCTTCGCCAAGGACCGCCAGGTGGCCGAGGAGGCCTGGCCGGGCGATGTGGTGGGCATCGCCAATCACGGCATCTTGCGCATTGGCGATACGCTGACCGAGGGCGAGAACCTGAATTTCCGCGGCGTGCCCAGCTTCGCGCCCGAGCTTCTGCGCAATATCCGCCTGGAAGACCCCATGCTGGCGAAGAAGCTGCGCACCGCTTTGGACCAGTTGGCCGAGGAGGGGGTGGTACAACTCTTCCGCCCGCTCGATGGCTCGCCCCCCGTGGTTGGCGTTGTCGGCCAGTTGCAGCTTGACGTGCTGCAGTCACGACTGAAGGTGGAATACGGCGTGCCGGCCGGCTTCGACAACACGATGTGGAATGAGGTGCGCTGGGTGACCGGTGAGAAGGCCGAAATGGCCCGCTTCGCCGATATCCACCGCCGTGACGCGGCCGCCGATCATGACGGCGCGATCGTGGGCTTCTTCGCCTCCTCCTGGCGCCTGGGCAAGGCGGGGGAGGATTTCCCCGGCCTGCAATTCCACAAGCTGCGCGAACAGCATGGCGTGGGCGCCGCCTGATGCTGGATTTCGCCCCCCTGCATGTGCTGGTGGTCGGCGATGTGATGCTTGACCGCTACCTCTATGGGAGCGTCGAGCGCATCTCGCCCGAGGCGCCGGTGCCGGTGTTTTCCCGCGGGCGGGAGAGTGCCATGCCCGGTGGCGCAGGCAATGTGGCGCGCAATATCACCGCACTCGGCGCGCGGGCCACGCTGGTCGGCCTCATCGGCCCGCGCAGTGAGGCGCTGCGCCACGCCATCGCCGATGCCGGTATCCAGGACGGGCTGGTGGAAAGCGCCACCCGCCCCACCACTACAAAGCTGCGCGTGGTGGCCGGCAACCAGCAGATGATGCGCATCGATGACGAGGCGACGGGGCCGCAAAGCGAGGCTGAGACCGCGGGCCTGCTGGCCGCCATCGAGGCTGCCCTGGCGGCGCGCCCCAATGCCATCATCCTCTCCGATTACGGCAAGGGCGTGCTCTCGCCGGCGGTGCTGGCGCGGCTGCGCGCGGCCGCTTTGCCGGTCTTCGTGGACCCCAAGGGCGCCGATTTCTCCCGCTATGCCGGGGCCGCCTGCATCACCCCCAATGCGGCCGAGATGGCGCTGGCCGCCAGCCAGCCCAGTCGCAGCGATGAGGAATGCGCCGCCGCCGCCCGCGCGGTCATGGCACGCGATGGCGTCTCGGCCATTCTGGTCACCCGCTCGGCCAAGGGGATGATGCTGGTGCGGCCCGATGGCCTGCTCTCCATCCCCGCCCGGGCGCAGGAGGTTTTCGATGTTTCGGGGGCCGGCGATACGGTGATCGCCGCCCTCGCCCTGGCCTATGCCGGCGGCCGCTCGCTGGAGGATGCGATGCGCATCGCCAATGCCGCGGCCGGCATTGTGGTCGCCAAGCTGGGCACCGCCACCACCTCGGCCGCCGAACTCACGGCGGCGCTGGCCGGCGGCGCGGGCGATGCCGGCTCGGCGCTGCTCGACCTCGCCGCCACCCGCGCCCTGGTGGCGCAATGGAAGGCGGCGGGGCTTTCGGTCGGCTTTGCCAATGGCTGCTTCGACATCCTCCATGCCGGCCATGTCGCCATGCTGGCCCAGGCAGCGGCGGGCTGCGACAGGCTGGTGGTGGCGCTGAACAACGATGCCTCAGTGGCGCGGCTGAAGGGCCCGAGCCGCCCGGTGAACCGGCTGGAGGACCGCGCGGCGGTGATCGCCGCCCTGCGTCAGGTCGCCGCCGTCACCAGCTTTGCCGAGGATACGCCGCTCACCCTCATCCAGGCGCTGCTGCCCGATGTGCTGATCAAGGGTGCCGATTACACCGCCGAGACGGTGGTGGGCTGGCCCGAGGTGCGCGCCCATGGCGGCCGGCTGCTGCTGGCGGAATTGCTGCCCGGGCGTTCCACCACGGCCATTCTCGCCGGCCGCTGATGACGCTTGACCTTCCCATCATGGGAGGGCGCCTGATGCCTCGCATGAAACACATCAGTCTCGCCGCGGCCATCATGGCCTCGGCCGCCACCCTGGTCTGGGCGCAGGGGCAGCACCGTGGCCATACCCCGCCCCCCCCGGCCGCGAGTGCCGCAACCCTGGCCTATCAGGCCGCGGCCATGCATCGCGACATGGCTATCACCTATAGCGGCCAGGCCGACCGCGATTTCATCCAGGGCATGATCCCGCATCATGCAGGCGCTATCGCAATGGCGAATGTGGTGCTGCGGCACGGCACCGATCCCGAGATCCGCGCCCTGGCCGAGGGCATCATTCGCGACCAGGAGCGCGAGATCACGCAGATGCGCGCCATCCTCGTCCGCCTCCCCGCGCGCTGAGGCAAGCTGGACAAGCGGCAGCCAAACCGGCACGCATACATCTTATGCGTGTCCTGTTCATCCATCAGAACTTCCCCGGCCAGTTCCGCCATGTCGCCGCCGCCATGGCCGCCTCGGGCCATGAGGTGAGCGCGCTGGCGGAGGCGCAGAACCCGCCCATCGCGGGTGTGACGCTATTCCGCTACCCCGCCCCCGAAATGAGCCAGGAGGCCCAGGCCCGGGCGCATCCCTATCTCCGCCGGCTGGAGACCCATGTCAGGCGGGCGCAGATGGTGGCGCGCGCCGCCGCCCAGCTTCGTCAGCAGGGCTATCGGCCGGACCTCATCGTCTCGCATATCGGCTGGGGCGAATCGCTGTTCATGCGCGACATCTTCCCCCAGGCACGCATCGTGCTGCATTGCGAGTATTTCTTCCGCGCCCAGGGCGGCGATGTCGGCTTCGACCCGATCTATGGCGAGATGACGCTCGACACCATGGCCCGCACGCGGATGCTCAACACCGGCCAATTGGTCCAACTCGAAGCCGCCGATTGGGGCATGGCGCCCACCCTATGGCAGCGCAGCCGCTACCCAGAATGGGTGCAGGACAAAATGAGCGTGATCCATGAGGGCGTGGACACCATCGCCATCAACCCCGATGGCCCGGCGGGCTTCACCCTGCCCGATGGCCGAAGCTTCCGCCGTGGTGACCCGCTGGTGACCTATACGGCCCGGCATCTGGAGGCCTATCGCGGCTTCCACCATTTCATGGAGGCGCTCGTCACCCTGCAAAAGCTGCGGCCCGACGCGCATGCCGTGGTGGTGGGCGGCTCCCGCGGCGCCTATGGCGGGCCGCCGCCGGGCGGTGGCACCTGGCGCGAATGGGTGCTCAAGAAGGTGGATGGCCGGCTCGACCTCAGCCGGGTGCATTTCTTTGACTGGCTGCGGCATGACCAGTTGCACACCCTGTTCCGGGTGAGTGCGGCGCATGTCTATCTCACCTTCCCCTTCGTGCTGTCCTGGTCGGTGCTGGAGGCCATGGCCTGCGGGGCGGCGGTGCTGGGCTCGGCCACCGCGCCGGTGCAGGAAGTGATCGCCGATGGGGTGAATGGCCGGCTGGTGGATTTCTTCGATAGTGACGCCATCGCCCATGCCCTGGCCGATATGCTGGCCAACCCGGCGGCGCTGGTGCCGCTGCGCGCCGCCGCCCGGGCCAGCGTGGTGGAGCATTACGACCTGCAATCGCGCTGCCTGCCGCAATTGGTGACGCTGCTCGAAGGCATGGTGGGCTCAGCCAGCGGCCGGGGCTGAGGGGCTGCTTGCCCAGGGCCGGGCGGGCGTGCATGTATCGCGCGTTCAGGAGGAAACCCCATGCTCGACCAGCCGCACCGCACGCCCGAAGCCCCCAGCGCCGACCCCTTCGCCCTGGCGAAGGCCTTGTCCGGCATGCATTTCATCGGCGGCCGCTATGTGCCCGCGCTCAGCGGAAAAACCTTCCCCGTGGTCAATCCCGCCACCGGCATCCAGGTGGCCGAAGCGGCCGAGGGTGATGCGGCCGATGTCGACGCCGCCGTGCAAGACGCCGCCCGCGCCCAGAAGGCCTGGGCGAAGATGCCTGCCCGCAAGCGCGGCGCGCTGGTCTATCAATGCGCTGCCCTGCTGCGCGCGCATCAGGATGAGCTGGGCCGGCTAATCGCGCTGGAAACCGGCAAGGCGCTGCGCACCGAAAGCCGCGTCGAGGCCGGTGTGGTCGCGGATATTTTTGAATTTTTCGGCGGCCTGGGCGGCGAATTGAAGGGTGAGAGCGTGCCCTTCGCCCCCGATGTGCTCAGCGTGACGGTGCGCGAGCCGCTCGGTGTGGTCGGCGCCATCATCCCCTGGAACGTGCCCATGCTGCTGATGGCGCTGAAAATCGCCCCGGCCCTGGTGGCCGGCAATACGGTGGTGGTGAAATCGGCCGAGGAAGCGCCCCTCGCCGTGCTGCGCATTTGCGAATTGCTGGGCCGCATCCTGCCGCCGGGCACCTTCAACATGCTCTCGGGCCAGGGCCCGGAATGCGGCGCGCCGCTGGTGGCCCATCCGCTGGTCAAGAAGGTGACATTTACCGGTTCGGTCGAGACCGGCAAAATCGTCGCCCGGGCGGCGGCCGAAAAGCTGGTGCCGGTAACGCTGGAACTGGGCGGCAAATCGCCGATGATCGTCTTCGCCGATTGCGATTTCGCCAAGACGGTGAGCGGCGCGCTGACCTCCATGCGCTTCACCCGCCAGGGCCAGAGCTGCACGGCGGCCAGCCGGATCTATGTCGAACGGCCGATTTTCGACGCCTTCGTGGCCGAGATGGAAAAGGCGGTGAACAACATGGTCATGGGCGACCCGCTCGATGAGAAGACCGATATCGGCACGATCATCAGCCAGGGCCAATACGACAAGGTCCAGGCCTTTATCACCGAAGGAAAGGCCACGCCCGGCGCCACCGCCCTCGAATGCTCGGCCATGCCGAGCGACCCTGCGCTGAAAAAGGGCCTGTTCCTACGCCCGGTGATCTTCACCGGCCTCGACGGCTCCTCCCGCCTGGTGCGCGAGGAAATCTTTGGCCCCGTGACGGTGATTCAGCCCTTCGATGATGCCGAGGCCGTGCTGGCCGAGGCCAATGACAGCGAATACGGCCTCGCCGCCTCGCTCTGGACCAATAACCTCAAGGTCGGCCTCGATCTCGCCCATCGCCTCGAAGCGGGGCTGGTGCAGATCAACCAGAATCTGGTGGTGCAGGCCAACCTCTCCTATGGCGGCGTGAAGAGCTCGGGCCTGGGTAAGGAGGCTTCGCTGGAAGCCATGCTGGAGCATTTCACCCACAAGAAGACCATCATGGTGAATATGGGCTGAGCCCCCGGGGGGGGATGGGCTGAGAGATGCCTGTCCCCTGGATGCAAGAACGGCTATGATGGTTGGATGACCTCATCGGACCATCACCGCCCCCGCCCCCTTCTGGCGTCAGGCCACGCGGCGTGAGCGCCCCCGAAGCCAAGCCGCCCCTGGCGGATAAGACCGTGGCCGAGCTGAAATCCATGATCGCCAATGCCGATCAGATTCTGGCCGGGCCCAATACCAAGCTGCATGGGCGCGCCGCCGAATTCCGTGAGACGGCGCGCCTCGAACTCGCCGGCCGGCGCGTGGGCTTTGCTGCTGCCGCACCGGATTTGGTGCTGGAAGCCGCCGTGCAGCGCATCAAGGCGGTGGCAGCAGAGGTAGAGGCCCGCTTCGACCTCTCGGCCGAGACCGCCCGCGCCCGCGGCGTCACCACGCCCCACAAGCTGCTCGCCGCCAGCGGCGCGCCCAAAATCAGCGGGGCTGTGCGCAGCGGCAAGCTCAAGCGCTGCCCCTATATCTCCTATCGCGGCCCGGGTGGCATCGCCATGCTGTATTACGCGGTGCCGCAGGGCGAGGCCGAGCCCTATTGGGGCGGCGGCCTCAGCGCCGTGGGCAGCGATGGCCCCGAGGTGGCGATGACCGAGGAGGAGGCGGTGGCCGCCTTCCTCGCCTCCCTCGCAGAGATCGCGCCCCCGCGGAGCTGAGCGCCTTACGTGTCTGTCACCATCATCGTCGTGGCCTTCAACTCGGCCGCTGTGCTGGCCGAATGCCTGGCCTCCATTCCCGCCGGGGTTCCGGTGGTGGTGGTGGACAATGCCTCCACCGATGCGAGCAGCGCCGTGGCGCAGGCCGCCCGGGCCGATGCGCGGGTGATCCGCACCCCGCGCAATCTGGGCTTTGGCCGCGGCGCCAATGCCGGCTTCGCCGTGGTGGAGAGCGAATTTGGGCTGTTGCTCAATGCCGATGCCCGGCTGATGCCCGGCGTGCTGGAGGTGCTGTGTGACGCCGCACAGCGCTACCCCGATGCCGGGCTGTTGGCGCCGGAGATCTTCGGCGATGATGGCGCGCTGCAATTCGGCCATGCCCTGCCCCATACGCCGGCGCATAAGCGCTATTTGCCGATGCCGGCGGGCGATTGCTGCATGGATTACGTCGGCGGTTCGGCGATGTTTTTCCGCATGAGCGCCTTTCGCGCCCTGGGCGGCTTTGATGATGCGATTTTCCTCTATGGCGAGGATGACGATATCTGCATGCGCATGGCGGCGGCAGGGCATGCGCTGGTGCATGTGGTGGGTGGCCGAGTGGTGCATGCGGGCGGCAAATCCACCAGCCCCTCGCCGCGGCTCGAATGGTGCAAGGCCTGGCACCAGGGCTGGTCACGCATGCATCTCGAGGCCAAGCATCGCGGCCGCGCCGCCGCCTGGGTCTATCTGCTGCGGGAATGGCCGAGTCTGGCGGCCAAGGCGCTGCTGCGGGGGCGCGATGCGCGGCACACCAAATGGTCCGGCCGCTCGGCCGGCATGGCGGCCTGGGCGCGCGGCAGGGAGGCGACGGTGATTGGGTTGGACCCGGCTGGAGAGGTGGCTCGGTTTCCCGCTAAAGGGTTTCGTTTCCGATGACTGTATCCCTTCTGGTTGATACGCACCTCACGCCGTAGCCACGGTCTCAGGCAGGTGGGGCATAGCATGACCGGAGTGAGGCCGCGGCACCAGCGGCAAGTGGTTCAGATAGGCCTGCTCCGGCCTCCGCGCCCCCAAGCTCGAATGCGGCCGCCGGGTGTTGTAAAAATCCAAGTGCCGGCCCAGCGTCGCCCGCGCATCGCTCACGCAGTGTTATGGGCAGGACATTGCCGCGGTTGATCATGGCTTTGCGCTCAGCAGGCCGGCTTTGCTGAGCGCGCCGGACAAAAATTCTTCTCCAGCGTCACCTCCCCGATCTACGCATGCAGCAGCTTCAAATCGACCACAGGCGCTGACTGGGCGGCTGCAGCGCCAGCGCCGACAACCCCGGCAGCGCTTTTCAGGCGACAATATGGGCCGGATGTACCTCAAAACACCTTGGCCAGTTCGGCCAATGTCTTCTCGCCCTTGATGGCGGCCAAGGCCACCTTTGCTTTGCAGCCGGGGCTGTGTGTCCGCCGTATTCGCTCCTGATATGCGGCGACATTGCCGCTGTCAGGCATGACAGCCAGTTATCGATCTGTCCGGATTTTCCGATCCAATTCTGTCAGTGCCTATCCATGCCGGTTGGTGCCCGCAAGATTTCACGGCTCCGGGGATTCAGCAGGAACGCTGATGACATGAGCTGGGGGACAACGTCGTACCGCGCCACCTGGTCTGACATGCCAAGCGGATCGAATGGGCCGGTTGCTCCACTCCTTAAGTGCCGGAGCCAAGCAACATATACCTTAGCATTTCTGTTGCTCGGATCGCTTGCATGTGATGCCTGCATCACGGTGAAAGCGTTTTCTAGATCACCTTCAGCCCAGGCAATAAGGCCGCGCTGCATCTGTAAATAGCTACCAAAACCCTGAATGGGGATGGTCCGACCACTGGAAGAGACAGCTCTTTCAATATGTGCACGGGCCTCTTCTAAATTGCCAGAAATGATACTGATGAAAGCAGCATTCATGCTAACGCCGGTCATTACCGAAGGCCCAGTCACCATCGAAGGTGTGGATGCTATAACGGATTGGGTTATTTCCACCTCGCGCTGCGCGCGTGAAATATCACCATCAAGCACCGACAGAATGGCAGAGATATTGAACAGCGCCGACCTTTCCAAAGGATTGCCCGCAGTCCAATTGGCTGTCAGAGCATTGTCAATGGCGGTGCGTACCTGCGCACGGTCACTCTCAAAGCCATTAAGGTAGCCGTGCAACCTGAACAGCGCGTAACGATATGGCGAGATAGCAGATATTGAACCAATGGCAGATGAGCGAACTAGGGCTGCAGCATCGGCATCAGGCCGGGAGAATTGCAAGGGCCTAAAATTACGGCCTCCCTGCGTGATAATAACCTCCATTCTAAGGCCATTATATGTTTGTAACATTGTTGCAGACACTCGAACAGGGTCAAGTCTAAATAAATCCTGCAGCGCTGCCGTCATGTCCGTCAATTTCAATGGTTCTGCAATGGCACCGATAATAGTTCGACGCGTAGCAACGCGCGGCGTTGGCACATTTACCGGTGAAGGAAGTGAGGTGATATTCGCAATTTCTGTGATGAAAATTTCTTCAGCTGCAGTGCGGGTGAGCCCTGTTTGTTGGATAGCGGGCGGCAAGCCCACGCTCACCGACATCGTATTAGAATTAATCACCGCATCGCCCGCGACCAAGGCCATGAGGATGCTAGCCAGAAAACTGAGGGAAAACAGATCCATGTATAAACTCCACCCGCAGGGCCGTTTTCTAGAAACTTGCGTTTGGTGTCAACGGCTGGCAAGTCCCCAAAGGGCATTCGTTTCGCCAAAAAAAGGATTCCCAAGCGATGCGCAGTCTACTTCGTGGACTAACTCTCCGTGAAGGTATGCCCGATCCGCGTCAAGGGTGCCGACTATTTGCTGGCCCTCAAGCACAGTCCCCCGCTCAATGAGCGGCATCAGGGCTCCATCCCGCTGCGCCCAGGGCGAGCATCTTGTCGAATTGATCCGCTGGGCCGTGTGCGCGTGATGGGTGGATGGCGTGATCGGCAACACCTCACAGATTGGCTCGACGCGATGCACACCGCGCTGACCGTCGATGAAGGCGATCATCGCTTGAACCGGCGGTCGAGCTCCGCCTGCGCAAAATACACGCTCGCCTTGCGCAGGATCTCGTTGGCTTGGCGCAGCCAAGCGCGCAGCGTCTCGGCGGTGCCGCCAATCTTGGCCGCGATCGAGGTGATCGCCGCCCATTCTGACGGGTGATCACCCTGGTGCTGCGGCACCAGGCGAACCGCTCGCTCGCGAAGTTCCGGCGAAAAACCCCGCTGTCTGGGGTCTGTCATCGGTAGAGCATCTCAACAGTTGAGGCCTCCGGCAAACCCGGGGCGGTTCATCGCGCGGCCAGTTTTTGAGATTGAGTAACATCATCATGTTCGGCCCTCCTGATGCTCGATGTTACAACGCTCCGGCACGAGGCCGAACATCAATATCGTACCAAATATATATCTATATATGTCCGTTAATTTCAATTGAGATTTCTGGAAGATTTTTATTGAATATCATCTTTCATGACGCCCCGGCCCTTTGCTGTCACGGGGGGAAGAGCGGCCGTTTGTTCAGAACCCGAAGGACTTTCATCATCATCGAAATCACAAATTAGTGATAATGGCTACCGCCACGTCCACCAGTTCGAGATTTGCTTGCTTATCGATGCGTCCTGTGATTACAGTGGGCGTATAGGATTTATATTGATTTAAGGCGCGGAGATTTGCCGATGATTGACTTGACTGTACTGATGTTTTCAACTATCGTGTGTTTATTCATTGCGGTGCGGGCGTTGATCCTGGACAGGCGGGTGGATTGGTTTGGCAGCACGCCCGTTGGTGCCGCTTTGCTTGTCGCAACGCAGGTCGTGGGTGGCTGGCGCAACAGGTGGCAAGCCGCCGGCCTCTTGGGCGGCATGCCAGCGTCTCCAAGCGCCCAATCCTGGCGCCAGCGTCATTCCACCGTCACGCCAGGGGCGGTGGCGAATGACAAACCAGCCTTGCGCGCCGCAGCCGCTGGTTGGCGGGATAGAACGCGTGCTCCGTAGCCTTTACATCTCGGCCGTCTTCCTGGCGTTTGTGGTATTGGGCGCTGCCGCTCCCTTTATCTATAGTCTCGGTTATATTTGGGTTGATACGTTTCGGCCACAAGAAGTAAGTTATTTTTTTCTCAACCAAATTCCAGTATCGTTGATAATGGCAGCACTGGCGATTGGAAGCTATATTTTAATTGATCGCCGTTCACCAGCTCCAGTAACAATTCATACCATTTTAACGATCTTACTAGGTATATGGGTTACAATCACCTCGATATTTTTTGCGGTTGCGCCAGATACAGTCTGGGTTAAGTGGGATTGGGCCTTTAAGACCATCATGTTTTCGGCGTTCATTCCACTGGTTTTTCGATCAAAAATACAAATCGAAGCTTTTTTGGGGATCTATATTTTTTCTGCAGCGGTCCACATCGTGCCGGTCGGCCTCAAGACCATGATAAATGGTGGTGGGTATGGCCAAGAACGCGGCGTCATCGGTGGCAATTCGCTCTTTTCTGAAGGCAGTACCCTGGCCGCAGCCAGCCTCGTACTCATTCCCGTCACACTCTATCTTCGCAAACACAGCCAAATATTACCACGATGGAAAATAGTGAAACTCGGCTATCTCGCCTTGATTGCCGTCATGCTGGCTGCCGCCATCGGCACCTATGCGCGAACTGGGCTAATAGGCATTGTTGTGCTGATCGCAGCCCTGTGGCTGCGATCTGACCGCAAAATCCTAGGCGCCCTTGCGGGTGCGGCTGTTGCAATGAGCGTTATGGCGTTCACCTCCACGGCCTGGAATGAGCGAATCTCCACCATCAGCGCCTACCAAACCGAGGATTCAGCGCTGGGCCGTATCCTCGTCTGGCAATGGACGCTGCAATTTGTCGCGACGCATCCCGCCGGCGGAGGCTTCAACTCTTACCAGATCAACGAAGTTCGGTTTCCGCCCAATGCCTATAATCCCGAGGGCGAAATTGCCCGCGGTAAAGCCTTTCACAGCATTTATTTCGAAGTCCTGGGCGAGCATGGCTGGCCTGGCATTATCCTGTTCGGCGGCCTGGTATTAACCAGCCTAATCTCGCTGCAGAATGTTGTGCGACGAGCCCGCCTCACGCCAGAACTGGCCTCCTGCCGTGATCTTGCCTTCGCTTTGCAGGTATCGCTGGTTGTCCTGCTGGCATGCGGTTTATTCATCGGCGTGGCATTCCAGCCGATGCTCTATTACCTCTTCGCGTTGTCTGCCTGTGTCTCCCACCATGCGCAGCGCGTTCAATTGCAAAATGGCGGCATTTCAACCCCCAGCGGAGCCATGCTCCGCCGCTACAGCGCCCATTCGGGTGTGGCGGCAGGTATGAGCCCTGGCCCAAGCGCCTCATAAACGCCAAATGGTTGGAACTGCTGCGTGGTCAAATATGTGCCGGCGGGGCGGTATCCATTGGGGTTTTTCCCTCGCCGCAGATCGGCCCATCGGCAGATGTAGCCAGGACTCCGGGGACAAACATGCCGCCGTTGACAATACCAACCATCCACCACGCGATGATGCGGCCGTATTCGGCCGGAACGGAGATCTGATTTGAGCGCTGCAAATCCCATCCCGGCACTGACATCGCTTCGAGGCCTGGCCGCATGGTGGGTCGTGGTTTTTCATTTCCGCGAAGCCTTACCGCCGCAGGCACCTGGTAATTACCCACCCCCCTCTCTGACGGGTGACTTCTGGGCCTGCGCCCTCGTCAGGCCAGCGTGGCGACGATAACGCCGAAGGGGTTTGCCCCCTTGAGCCGGGCAGTGTCGATGGTGGTACGCACATCGGCTTCGGCCTTGGCGGCCCACATGGCTCGGTAGCCGTTGGTGACCTTTCGCTGGATCACGCAGGGTCGCAGCTTGCGCTCCGAGCCGTTGTTGGTGGCCTCCACCTCGCCGGGATAATTGCAGAAGGTTAGAAGCTGGCCTCGGGCCCGGTTGATTTTGGCTTGCAGGTCCCGCGCCAGTGGACAACTGCTCGTGGCGGCGAGGAGTACCGCGAGGCTGCTCTCAAGCGCGCGCTTTTTTCGAATGATCGTCGAGGCCGCCAAGCCCGCGATGGAACCGGCTAGGCCAAACACCTTGCCGAACCAAAGCTTGAAGCGAAGCGGCAAATCATCCGCGCCATGCTCCAGCGCGAATGCCGTGTCGCGCGCCAGATGGGCCAGACAGGTCTGCTGCTGCTCGCCATGTTTTTGCTGAGCGGAATAGCGATCCGAAATCCACACCTTCGGCACATGCCCATCCATCATCTCTTGGGCGACGCGGGCGGCCCGCGAATAATCCGGCTGATGCACCACCGCATCTTTGCAGTGAAATACCCAATGATACGAGTTCGTCCCTTCGATCCGCACACCGGTTTCGTCGCTGGCTACAACCCGCGCGGCGCGCAGAATGGACTTCGCCTTCTCGGCCTCGATCCTGAACCCATCGCGAGAGCGGATAAACATGTTCATCAACGCGCCCTCGCTCACCTTCAGGCCAAAAGCATCGCGGAACAGGCCGCGCAGCCGCTCATAGGACAGTGCCTGAAAGCTCTTGAGATAAATCGCCAGCGCGTGAATGCGCGGGCCAAACGGCGTCGCCGTCGCGATGGCGGGTGCTGGGGCCTTTGCCTCGAGGCCGCACGCCGCGCAGCGGCAGGCGAAACGACGATGGCGAAGCACGTGAGGCTTCACCGGCGGTATCTCGATCTCGTCGTATTCGCCGATCAGATCCATGTCGGCGTTCGCGGAAAACGCTCCGCCGCAGCGCTGGCACACGACTGGCTTGTGGTCACGAAATGCGTCAGGCTTGTCCGCAAGCCGACGATTGTGCGGTTCATGTCCGGGCTTCGCACCGCCAGGACGAGCGCTCTCGCGCCTTTCCTTCTTGTCCGTCGAAGGCGGCTTCGAAGAGGTGCGCGACGTCTTGTCCGGACGCTGGAGCGACAGCACAAGCTCGATCAGCTCTTCCCGGCTCAGGCGCTGCAAATCAGTGCGATCCATCCGCACATAGATTCAGAGATGTGACGCCAGGGGAAGGGGGTGGGTAATTACGGCACCTGCTTTCCTGCACAGCTTCGCCAGCTACGGCTATCTGGCCGTTGATTTATTTTTTATTTTAAGTGGTTTCGTGATCGCCCGCAGCTACAGCCATCATTTTTCTCGTTCGATTGAGATAAAAACTCTATTAATTTTCTATGGTTTTCGTCTTGCTCGTGTTTATCCCCTACATTTTTTCGTTTTATTGCTCTTCCTGATCAACCCTATCGCTCTTACGATTTTTGCAAATAGTGGAATGCCCCAGGATGGATATGAGTTAAATTATTACATCATGAGTATTTTTCTCATTCAAAATTGGGGATGGACAAATGATCTTCAATGGAATATTCCAGCTTGGTCAATAAGTACAGAATGGTTTGCCTATTTAATATTCCCACTGATTGCGATTGTTGCAAGCCGGTTCATCCAAAAAGCCGCCACTGCCCTCGCCTCGGCGTCAGCTTTGCTGCTGATATTGGCCCTGGTCACGGCGATCACGGGTGGAGGCTTGGGCGGGAATATCCCACAATATGGGTTATTGCGGTGCTTGTTGGAGTTTGGCGTCGGTGTGGCCCTATGCCGCCTGCATTTGGCCTACCCAGCGCAACCGGCAACCGCCCGTTTGGCCTTTTACTGTGCCATAACCTGCTTCGCGGCGCTGGCTATCATGCCAGACTACGCCGTTATTCCCCTGGGATTTTCCTGTTTAATATACGCCATCACCGTGAGCTCGATCTTTTTTTCCGCATTATTGCAGAATCGTTTTCTTGAGTGGATCGGTTTGATATCGTATTCCACGTATTTGATCCATTATTTTGTTAAAATCTGGATCAAATTTTTGATGGTTGAATCAGTGCCAAATGTAGAAAACTTCTATTTTTATTTGGTTGCCACGGCCGGCGCATCCGTTCTGTTATTTTACGCCATCGAGCGCCCCGCACAGCAAAAGATGCGTGCAGCGGTGACGGGTCTGCTGGCGCCGCAGTCGCGTACCGCGTTGGGCCCCTGAAAGCCGCGTTGCAAACGGGCGCCTGCCTGGCCGTTGGTCCCCCCGCGCTCAGCGCCGCCCCACCCGCCGATGGCTCATCGCTTGGCAATCAGGCCGCGGATTGTCGTCGCCAAGCGCTGCATCGGGCAGGGCTTCAGCAAATATGTCTCAAGCGGGCCCATGGCATGCCCCAGCAGCAAATCAGGCCGGCCGGTCAGCACCACAATCGCCATCCGAGGCCAGGCTTTCTTCAACTCGTTCAGGAAGGAGAGGCCCTCGCCATCGCCCAGGCCAATTTCCATGATGATCCCAACAATCGCCGCATTGTCGCCCAACATCCGGCGCACCTGCTCCGCCGCCCCCATCGCGTGGACCACAAGGCCCTGACGCTGCAATGCCAAGGCCATGGCGGCTCGCAGCATGACGTCATCCTCCAGCAGCACGATCTCCAGGGCCGCAGGGCACCCATCCCCGTCCTGCCACGCAGCCGGCCAGCCCCTTTCCCGGGCGTCATCTTTGTTGTGCTGGCTCAGGGCAGCGCGCTCGGCCATGGGAACTCGGCCACGGCCTGAACGGTCTGCCCGGTTTGATGAACCGTGAGCGCTCCGCCATGCTCACGCAGCAAGGCTGCGGCAATTCGCAGGCCCGCGCTGCTGGCCTGCCCGGCAGCGAGGGCGGAAGGCGAAACAGGATGACCACTGCTGACCTCAAGCCGGGCGCAGGCGGCCGCGTCAAAAAACCGCACATGCACCGCTCCACGCCCGTATTGCAACGCGTTTGTCAGCAATTCGGCCATCACGATCCCCAGCAATTCCGCCCGCTTGGCCGGCCAGACGCCGCTGATGGCAGCATCAACCGCAACCGAGCGGCCCTCGGCCAGTTCCGCCAATCCATCTCGCACAGCATTCACCAAGCCCTTGAGATAGCTGCAAAGCTCCACCGCTTCCTGCTGCCCCGCCTGTTGGATCTTTTCGGTCACAATGCCGATGGTAATGATGCGCTGGGCACTGGATTCCAATAATTTGCGCGCCACATCGTCCTCGGCATTATCGGCTTGAAGGGTCAAGATGGTGTGGACCAGCTGTAGGCTGTTGCGCATCCGGTGCTGCAGATCGGCCTGGGCAGCCGCACGCACCAGCAGCAGCCTGTCGCGCTCGGCAGTGTCGCGCGCCAATTCCAGCGCCAGGCCCAGGCTATTGGCCAGCGCCGCCAGAAAGCTGATATCAGCGCCGTCATACTGCCCCGGCGAGCTGTCATCCACCTCCAGCACGCCAAACGGCACGCCTTCGCCGCCAATCACCACATTCACCTGCCGAATAATGCCATGCGCCTTGAGCAATGGTGGCAGGCTGAAACGTTGATCGGCACTGATATTGTCGCTGAAGATGGGCCGGCCGGCGCTGAAGGCGAGGCCGGCGGGCGAGCCACTGCCAAGCGCAAAGCTGGTATGACCAATGGCCTCCGCTGGCCAGCCAATGCCCGCAATCAGCAGCAGCGATGATGTCTGCGCATTGTATTGCAGCACCTTCGAATAGCCCGCACCCAGCCCATGCGCCGCCACCCGCGCGGTTTCCTGCATCAGCGCCTGCATGCTGGGGCGGCTCATCACAAAGCGGCTGAAGGCGGCGGTGATGGCTTGCTGCTGTTTGCGGCGCTGCAATTCCGCGATCGCCGCCGCGGCTGGGCTCTCCACAATCGGGCTCGGCGGCCGCAGGCTAGGGGCGGCAGGCGCCGCTCGCTGCGGCCCGCCGCGCCCAACCTCGGCGGCATGCAGCTTAAAGCGGCGCCAGTCATCGAGCAGGGCTGCCAATTGCTGCTCCTGTGAGGCATCCTCTCCCCGCAGCCGCAGCAGCATGCTGCGCAAGGCGAGGATGGGATGGCCGCGGGGCAGATCGGCGCCGGTTTCCAGCCCACTCAGGAAGCCCGATGCCAAGGCCGGGTCATCGCGCTCCACCACAAAGGCGAAATAGCCAATGACCGAGGCGCGGGCCATGCCAACCATGCGCCGCGCCAGGCCGCGCAACTCTCGCAGCCGCGGATACTCGGCCAGGATCTGCTGGATTTCGGCCGCCGTCGCCGTGCGGGACTGGGTGTTCGGGCGGCGCCGTTCCTCCCGCCAGAACAGATTGGCCATGGCCGCGACCAGCGCCTCATCGCCAAATGCCTGCCCGAGCGTGCCGACCAGCGGCGCGCGCTTCTTCTGCAGGTCATAAGTGGCATAGGAATCTTCCGGCACGCCACGCACAACCGAGACCGCGATCGGCAGATGCGCCGCTATCACCGCCATCAGCCGATGCCGCCCATTGACCAGGCGGCCACTGGCCGAAAAGCAGATGGGCTGCGGGTTGGCCATCCAGCGCCGCGCCACAATGTCGCGGGTCATGGCGTCGAGATGCGCCTTGTTCAGTTCAACCGCAACGGAGCTTTGCTTGAGATAGGCCGTCGCCTCGGCCGGCCCAATGGTTTCAAACGACACAGCTGGCATTGCCGGCTCGGGCAAGGCCGATGTCCTGCTATCCATGTGGCCCGCCAGCATCCAATTGGCCCGCAGGTCAGGCAATGGGTCGCGAGGCTTAGCCGGGTCGGTCCCGTCATGCCAGGTGATCTGGCGCAGCTTCCTATCCTCAAGGGTGGCCTGCAGGGCCAGCAAGGCGATGCCGAAAAGCCGCTCCCGCGCGGCCGGCGTTCTGGGCCCGGCAAGAAGCTCCCGGTCGATGTCCAACCGCAAGGCGGCACCCGGTTCACCCACTTCAAAGCGATGCGGCCGCCACACCGCCTGGAGCAGCCGCAGTGTTTTCTCCCGGCTGTGCTGCAGCCCGATGCATAAAATCGCCGTGCGAATGGGTTCGGGCAGGGGAGAGCCGCTCATGCTCATGCTCTCCGCCACCGTCTCCTCCAATTCTGGGCAGGCGAGCAGCACATCCTCAATCTGCGGCCAGGTGGGCGCGGCGCTGATCGCCCGCAGACCAAGGGCTTCCTCATACCGGATCAACCGCGTGATCAGCGCGACCAGTGCCCGGGGATGGGTCGCCCCCCGGGCGGCAAGGATATCCCTGGAACTGCGCCGGATATGCTGATCGATCATCGGCAGCACGGCGTCATCCACCCCTCGCGCCACAAAGCTTTGCAACGGCAGGGCCTCGGCGATGCAGGCATGCAGCCGCTGCACCCCGTCGAGCAGAACACCCTGGCGCGAAATGATGATGGGCATGCCGTTGAGGCGCCAACGGCCACGCCGCATGGCGTCGCGGTATTGGTCTATCACAGTATCGTCTGGCTGTCCGCCGGTGCGGGCCTGTTCCAGCAACTGCGTCGAGGCGGCGACCGAGAAGGTCTCAACCGCCAAGATATAGGGGGCTGATATGAGATTTTTGATCTCGCTGGTCTGCTCAGAGATGGCCATCACCTTTGCATATATAAAGCCCAAAATCTAACATCAATTCAGAAATTTTTGCAATTTATTTCTAGAAATACAAGAGATAATGCTTCTTTTTCCCAAATCAAATCAAGAATTTTTTACTTTGATTTTGAAAATTACTGGACAAATTAATCATCGCCTAGGCGCCAAGTTGCGGACGCCACGGTGGCGACGCGGCCGGCCCTTCCGGCCTTATTGTTGCTAAGCCTTACGGCAAGCTTGTTGGGGGCACCAGCTACCGTCCAGGCATCCCATTGCCCGCCCGCCTCGCCAGATCGCTGACAGCCGCCAAAACTCAGCATGACATGCCGCCCGACCGAATATGTGCCCCGGATGTTGCGACCTGAAGGGCAAAACTTGCAATAAGCGCCAGAAAACCATCCGAACTCTACTTGCACAATATCATGGGTGCATCTGAAGGCGTTTCGCATATCAACAGTCAACCTTTTGTCATCGACAGGCGCGGATAATTGAGCCCCAAAGACTCCGATTTCTTAAAATAATTGGCGATCAATCTGGATAAATTACCCGCTAAAGACGGAAACGACTCAGAAAAACACTCCAAAATTAATATATTTCATAAAAAAATACAACCTATAATTGCATTGTGATCGCCGTGGCTCGTTTTGGGCGATATGTGCCGATCGACTTAAATTGATGGCAGTGGCTGCAACCATAAGCGCTGCACGATCATTCATGTTTGTGTGTCGCACATTCGCAGGGGTCAGTTTCTTAACGCTTTACGACAGGCACCCGCGGCAAGGATGATCCGGCACGTAACCAGCCCAGATGTTTTGCCCCCCAGGGTTTCGGGCTGAATGGAAGAGGATTTATGATGCAAACGATCAATCCGGTATCCCATAATGGAGCCAGCCAGACGGCATTGCACGCCAATAGCGCTATTGGCGCCCCGTCAGGCGTCGGGAACGCATTCGTTCCGGCCGACGCCATACCGCGGCCCTCCACCCCGGTGCCCGATGCGTCCCGCCTGGCGTCGCTCGCTTCTCTGCGTGGCCAAGCCCCCCACGCCAATCGGATGCGCACGCCATTGCGGTCCGATTGCGCGGTTGGCCGGGAAATCCGCGAACTGCGCCGCGCAAAGATGATGACGCAAAAGGATCTGGCGGTGATGGTCGGCGTCACCGGCGCCCAGTTGCATCGCTATGAAACCGGCGCCACCCGCATCGCCGCCAGCCGGTTGATCGCCATCGCCGACGCGCTTGAGGTTGGACCCGATCGGCTGATCTCTGCCGCATCCTTCACCACCAACAACCACCCTGTCGCTGCGCATCATGGTGGCGATGATCTGCTCGATCTCATTCAGACCTTCAGCGGCATCGCAGATCCTAAATGCCGCAGTGTCATCATGACCGTGGTGCGCATGCTGGCCACGCAGCAGGCTACCCAGCTTCCTGAAGCACCGCTTGCGGCGGTCTGATCGTCAGGCTGGCAGCGCCACCAGGTTCTGCGTCACATAGATCTCGCACCGCTTGACCTCATAGGGGAAGAGCGGGAGCAAGGCGCCATTGAGGCATAGCCGGTGAATCCGATACCCCGGCAATGCCTCGAACATGTCACGCATCGTGGTATGCGTGGCGATATTCGCCGGCACGAATTCGAATTGTATCCTGGCGATGCGTCGCTCACGGATGGCCCGTTGCGCGCCCTGCAGCACCTTGATGTCCAGCCCCTCAGTGTCAATCTTCAACAGGGCCAGATGCGCGATGCCCGTCTCGGCCATATAGGCGTCGATGGTCGTGGCGCGCACGGGATGGGCAACGATATCGCCATCGAAGATCGCCACGGCCTCACGCGACAGGCTGGCCTGGGTGGAGCCATCCGCCATGGCGAAATCATAGAGTTCAAGCATGGCCTCGTGATCACTCATTGCCTGATGGCGTAGCGTGACCTTCTGGCCCGCCATGCGCTCCACCAGCCGCGTAAAGGTGCTGGGATGCGGCTCGAAGGCGTGGATTTCCACCCCAGGGGCGAGGCGGAGTAGGGCCTGGGTGTATGTCCCCACATTGGCACCCACGTCGAACACGACACCGCCCTTGATCTGCGGCGCGATCTTGCCGAGAAAGCGTTCCTCCGCCGCGCTCAGGCCATATTGGCCCTCGTAATTGATCGCGACGCCATTGCAGCGCAGCGCGAGATCATAGATCGCACCTGCGAGCCACGCCGCAGAAGGCCGGTTCACTGCCCATACCAGCGGATAGGCTGCCAGGGCCAGCCAGCGCTTCGCCGTGGATGGTGACCAAATCGCTGTTGTTGTGTTGATGTTGTTATCCATACTCCAACAATAGAAATATATAAAAAAACATCAATATGATTTTTATGGCGCGATTAAATGAATAATCGCGCAAAAAAATATGGATTTTATTTAGGCGTAATTGATTTTAATGTGGCTTAATCGTGAAGTGATGCGGCAGAAAATGCAATTAAACGGGAAAATGCCCGGGCGACGCCGCTCCGACACATTCCAGCGTCCAAAGCGCTCAGCCTGCATGCGCCCCGGCGCAGCCCGCGCGGTCAAACCCGCCCCGGCAACTCCAGCGCCGCCAGCATGCCGCCCAGCCGCCGCCCACGGTTGAGCGACAGCGTCCCGCCATAAAGCCCCGCCAGATCGGCCACGATGGCCAGCCCCAAGCCGCTGCCCGGCGCCGCCTCATCCAGCCGCACACCGCGCGCCAGCGCAGCCGCATCCTGCCCCTCAGCCAGGCCCGGCCCATCATCCTCCACCTCGATGCGGATCATGCCGCCAGCCGCCGGCACCACCCGGCACTCCACCTTGCTCTTGGCCCATTTGCAGGCGTTTTCCATCAAATTGCCCAGCATTTCCGTCAAATCCTGCGGGTCTGCCCGGGTGCGGGCGGCGTCGCGGCCGGCCACGTTGATGCTGATGCCACGGCCGGAAAACAGCCGTCGCAAGGCCGTGGCCAGGGATTGCGCCGCCGCCATGGGCAGCGCCTCCTCACCCGCCGCTCCGGCCAGCGCCCCGGCCCGGGCGCGGCGCAGATGATGCTGCACCAGGCGCTCCAGCGTCGCCGCCTGGGCCCGGGCGGCGGGAATTTCCTCACGCTCCAGCGCATTGCGCAGCACCGCGATGGGCGTCTTCAGCGCATGCGCCAGATTGCCCACATGGGTGCGCGCCCGCTCCACCGTCGCCCGGTTCTGGCCGATCAACGCCTCAATTTCCTGCACCAGCGGCGCCACCTCGCTCGGCACCGTCAGGTCCACATGCTGGCGGGTGCCGGCGCGCACCTCCACCAACTCCTCCTGCACCCGCCGCAGCGGCGCCAGCGACCAGACAACCAGCAGCGCCACCACCGCCACCAGCCCAGCCCCCAGGCCCAGAAAGGCCAACACCAGCCCCTTTTGCAGCCGGCCGATCTCGGCATCAGTGTCGCGCCGGGTGACGGCCACCTGGATCGTCACGGTCTGAAACCGCGGCATGCCGAATCGGGCCTCAAGCTGGACATGCCGCTCCAGCAGCCGCAGCGGCTCATCGCGCGGCCCAATAATATCCTCATTGCGCGGCTCAGCATCGGGCCGCGGCGCCGGCAGGCGCTGGTCCCATAGCGAGCGCGAGGTGGCAATCAGCCCGCCCGCCGCCGACATCTGCCAATAATGCCCCGAGAGCGGCCGGTCGAATTCCGGCTCGCTGACGGCGCGCACCAGGATCGGCCCGCGCGCCGGGTCCAGCGCCGCCGCCGCCACCACGGCATCAAGCAGCGATGTCATCCGCCCATCGGCCGCGGTCTCGATCTGGTCCTCCGCCAGCCGCACGACGAACCAGCCGGTGACACCCAGCCCCAGCGCCACCCACAACGCCGCCAGCAGGGCCAGTCGGCGGGTGAGGCTGCCGCGCACCCGGATGGTGGGCGCGGGTGCGTCACTCACCGGGCCGGGCTCATGCGGTAGCCCTGGCCGCGCACCGTCTCGATCAGCCCATCGCCCAGCTTGCGGCGCAGCCTGCCGGCAATGACCTCCAGCGTGTTGGAATCCCGGTCAAAATCCTGGGCGTAAAGATGCTCTGTCAGCTCGGTCTTGGAGACGGGCCGGCCGGCATTGAGCGCTAGATAGGCCAGCATGCCGTATTCCAGCGCGGTGAGCCGCACCGACGCGCCCTGGCGGGTCACGGCACGTGCCGCCGTATCGAGCCTGATTTCACCAAAATCGAGTTCCGCCTTGGCCACGCCATTGGCGCGCCGGATCAGCGCATTCAGCCGGGCAATCAGCTCAGCCATGATGAAGGGCTTGGCCAGATAATCATCCGCGCCGGCATTCAGCCCCTCCACCTTCTCCGACCACGAATCCCGCGCCGTCAGCAAAATCACCGGCATGGCGCGGTCCGCCGCCCGCCAGCGCCGCAGCACGGAGAGTCCATCCAGCCGCGGCAGGCCTAGATCGAGCACCACCGCGTCATAAGGCTCGGTGCTGCCCAGATGCAGCCCCTCCTCGCCATCGGCGGCGACATCGACGGCAAAGCCCGATTCGCTCAGCGCATTGCGCAGCTGTTGCGAGAGTTCGGCATTATCTTCGACGACGAGGAGGCGCATGGCGCAGAGCCTACACCAGGGTCCGCATCACCGCATAAAGATCATTTTTCCGCTCGAAACCAATCCCAGGCGCATCCGGCATGCGAATCCGGCTATCAACCACCGGCGTGTCATCGGCAAAGCCACCAAAGGGCGCGAAGACCTCGGGATAGCTCTCATTGCCGCCCAGACCCAGGCCGGTGGCGATGTTCAGCGCGAATTGGTGCCCGCCATGCGGCACGCAGCGCCGGGGTGACCAACCATGCTCACGCAGCATGTCCAATGTGCGCAGATATTCCACCAGGCCATAGCTCAAGGCCGGGTCGAATTGCAGCGTGTCGCGATCGGGCCTCAGCCCACCATGGCGGATCAAATTGCGGCAATCGAGCATGGAAAACAGATTCTCGCCCGTCGCCAGCGGCGGCGCATATTGCTCGGCCAGCACCGCATGGGTCGAGAAATCCAGCGGGTCCAGCGGCTCCTCATACCAGCGGAGATTATAGGGTGCGAGCGCCGCGCCATAAACCAGCGCGGCATGCAGCCCAAAGCGGCCATTCACATCCACGCAAAGCCTCGAACCATCGCCCCCCAGCAGCTTCAGCACCGCCTCGATCCGCTCGACATCCTCCTTGAGCGCGGCCTTAAGCGGGGTGCCGGGCGCACCGCCGATCTTCATTTTCACCACGGAATAGCCCAGGCCCAGATAGCGCTTCATCTCCTCCAGCAGCTCAGCCACGCCCTTGCCCGGGTAGTAATAGCCGCCGGCAGCATAAATCCACGCCTGCTCATCCGCCTGGCCGGCATTGTAGCGATCGGCCAGCAGCCGCCACAGCGGCTTGCCAGCCAGCTTGGCAGTGGCATCCCACAGCGCCATGTCGAGCACGCCCACGGCCACCGAACGGTCGCCATGGCCGCCCGGCTTTTCGTTCTTCATCATCGCCGCCCAGGCGCTGGCCGGCTCCAGCCCGCCATCCTCATGGGTGGTGAGGCTCGCCTCCAGCAGCCGCGGGATGAAGCGCTCGGCCAGCAAGCCCGGCTGGGCGTAGCGGCCATTGCTGTTGAAGCCAAAGCCGGTGGCGCGGCCGCCCTGGCCATCCTCGATGGTGATAGCCACGATGCTCGCCGTCATCTTGGAGAAATCGATATAGGCATTGGCAATGGCGCTGCTGATCGGCGCCACGGCCTGTTTCACATCGACGATACGCATGATCTACCCCGGGTTTTGCGAGGCGCATCTTCCACCTCGCGCCGCTTGCGGCAAGACTGCAGGGATGGAAGACCTTCTGATCGACACGCGCGAGGGCTTAGCCTTCGTCACCTTCAACCGGCCGCAGGCGCGCAATGCGCTGACATTCCCCATGTATGAGGGGCTGGCCAATCTCTGCATCGCCGCCAATGACGACCCGGGCATCCGGGCCATCATCATCACCGGTGCCGGCGAAAAGGCCTTCGCGGCGGGCACTGATATCAGCCAGTTCACCGAATTGAGCACCGCCGAACAGGCCATCGCCTATGAGCACAAGATCGACCGCATCCTGACCGCAATCGAGAATTGCAACAAACCCACCATCGCTGCCATCGCCGGCGCCTGCACCGGGGGCGGTGCCGCCATCGCCGCGGTGTGTGACCTGCGAATCGGCGCCGCCAATGCCCGTTTCGGCTTTCCCATCGCCCGCACGCTGGGCAATACGCTTTCTATGGTGAACCACGCCCGGCTGGCGTCCCTGATCGGCCCGGCGCGGGTGACCGACCTGATCTTCTCCGCCCGCCTGATGGAGGCTGAGGAGATGCGCATGGCCGGGCTGCTCAGCGAAATCCTGCCCGACCATGCCGCCCTGCAAGCCCGCGCGGCCACGCTCGCCGCCACGGTCGCCGGCCATGCGCCGCTCACCATGCGGGCCACCAAGCAGGCGCTGCGCCGGTTGAGCGCCGCGGCACGCGCCATTGATGGCGATGATTTGGTGGCGATGTGCTTCACCTCGGCGGATTTCGCCGAGGGGGTAGAGAGTTTTCTCGCCCGCCGCCCCGCCGTCTGGCAGGGGCGCTGACCAGCGCCTAACGGCTGCGATAGGCCCGGTGGCAGGCGCCACAGCTGGCGCCCGTCGCCTGCAGAGCAGGGCCGAAGGCTGCCGCATCGCCGCTCACCGCCACGCTGCGCAGGGCGGCCAATTGGGTGTTGAGGGTGTTCAGCGCCGTGGTGAAGCCGGCGCGGTCAGTGAAGACAGCCGGCAGCGCCCTTGTCTCACCCGCCTGGGTATTGGCTGGGAAACGATCGGCAAAATTCGCAAAAAAGGCCTGGATCGTCTCAATCCTGGCGATGGCGGGCTGGGTCTCGCCGCGGGCCTGGGCGATCGCGCCCATGGCTTCCATCTGGGCGCCCATGGCCTTCAGCCCCTCACGGCGGTCACGGATGATCTGCGCCGGGTCGCTGCCTTGGGCGAAACTCGGGGCGGCGGCAAAAGCGAAAATGGCGAGGCTCAAACCGAGCATGGTCGAATTCTTGATCAAGATGCGCTCTCCGATTCTGCGATGGGCGTCTGGCCCAGCATGGTTCAGGCCGCAATCTGCCCGCTGTGAAGCGCTGCGCAAAGCGCAATTGGCGGTGATTTCGCCACCAACCGAAATATCCTCCACTGGCCTGGCTTGCCGCCACCCCAGCGGCGGCGTATGAAGCGCCCCTGCCTCGGAGTGTAGCTCAGCCTGGTAGAGCACCGTGTTCGGGACGCGGGGGCCGGAGGTTCGAATCCTCTCACTCCGACCAGGCAACTTTCCCGATTTACTTGCCAGCACTCCAGTAAATCAGCCTTTTGGCTGGGAAGACCCAGACAATTCCGGCGGTGGCAAAATATAACAGCTGCAAGGCCCAGTGCAGGGTGAGCACCCAATCGCCCACAATCATCACAAAAATGACATAGGCTGTGAACCCGAGCAGGCCAATCAGCATTGCGGCGGAAGATCGTGACATGGGCCGGTAATTGGCCATTTGCGGATAAGGCGCAAGGCCCGGGCCATCGCCTGTCGGTTTAGCTTGCATCGATACCGTAATGATCCTAGTCTGCGTCTACAGGCAAGGATGGCTCTGCCCCTGAGGCAGCACCATCCACCAGGCCAGCCGGCACGCGCATGACGCAGTCCGAAGCAGGGTCCGGTTTCCGGTCTGTCCCGCCCGCCGGCGGGGTGCCATGGCACAAACCGGCCTGAGACAGTCCACACCACAAGCATGTCCGGCCCAAACCGCTGGAGACGAGATGAGAGTGAACCCGCAGCCGTGAACGACCTGCCCGAAAGCCGCAGCGCCCGCCCCGAGATGGACCTCAAGGCCCATATCCGGGGAATTGCGGATTTCCCGAAGCCCGGCATCCTGTTCTACGACATCTCGACCCTGCTGGCGCATGGCCCTGCCTGGCAGGAAGCGGTCAACCGCATGGGTGACATGCTGGCGGCGCGCAAGCCTGATGTGCTGGCCGGTATCGAGTCGCGCGGGTTCCTGCTCGCGGCCCCCCTCGCGCTGCATCTGGGCATTGGCTTCATCATGCTGCGCAAGCCGCGCAAACTCCCAGGCGCGGTGCTCGGTCTCTCCTACGCCCTTGAATATGGCGAGGATCGGATCGAAATGCAGGCTGACGCGATTCAACAGGGTCAGCGCGTGGTCCTGCTCGACGACCTCCTGGCAACAGGTGGAACAATGGCAGCGGGAATTTCCTTGCTGCAGCAGGCCGGCGCCGATGTGGTGGGCAGCGCCGCCCTCATAGAACTCACCTTCCTTCGCGGCAGGAGCCGCATTCATGTCCCATTCGACGCCCTTCTCACCTACGATGATTAAGGCGGTGGCCATGCCGGCCTCGTCCCACGATATGATCCGCGATGCGGGCGGCAACGCCTATCTGCGCGGCGCGCTCAAATCGGTCTCGGCCGCTGGGTTTGACGGCGCGCTCGGGCTCGCCATCGCCTCCACCCCCACTGGCGTCGTCATCACCGACCCCAATTTGCCCGATTGCCCGATCGTCTTCTGCAACCCCGCCTTCCTGAAGATCACCGGCTATCCGGTGGAAGAGGTCCTGGGCCGCAATTGCCGCTTCCTGCAGGGGCCAGGGACGGATACCGCAGCCACCCATCTGCTGCGCCGTGCGGTGGCTGAGAAGCGCGCCATCACGGTCGAGCTGGTCAATTACCGGCGTGACCGCAAGCGTTTCATCAATGAACTGCGCACCTCGCCGGTCTTCGACGCTGATGGCCACCTCGTGGCCTTCGTGGGCATCCAGCATGACGTGACCGCCCGCGTCCGCGCCGAGCGTGAGGCGGTGAAGGCGCGCCGCGCGGCCGAACGCGCCAATCAGGAAAAGAGCGATTTCCTGGCCTTCATGAGCCATGAAATCCGCACGCCGCTGCATGGCGTCATGGGCACGCTCTCCCTCCTGCTCGATACAGGCCTCGATGCCGAGCAGCGCGCCTATGCCGAAACCTCGCGTCGCTGCGGCCAGACCCTGCTCGGCACCGTCAATGAATTGCTCGATCTCAGCCGGATCGAGGCGGGCAAGCTGCAGATCGGCGCCGAACCCTTCACCCTGGCCGACCCGGTGAAGGAGGTGCTCGACCTCGTCGCCCCTGCGGCAGCCGAGAAGGGGCTGAGCGTCTCCGCCAGCCTCGACCACCATCTCCCCGCCCGCGCCATTGGCGACCCGGCCAGGCTGCAGCAGGTCCTGCTCAATCTGGTCGATAATGCGGTCAAGTTCACCGCCCGTGGCTCGGTTGAAATCCGCATGGCGGCACTGCCCGATGGCCGGCTGGGTGTGGCGGTGACCGATACCGGCGTGGGCATCCCGCCCAAGCTGCGCGCCCGCCTCTTCACCCGCTTCGTCCAGGCCGAGGAGCCGCCGCTGCGCGCCCAGGGCGGCACTGGACTGGGGCTTGCCATCTGCAAGCGTCTGGTCTCGCTGATGGGCGGGCAGATCGCGGTGGACAGCACCCCGGGCAAGGGCAGCACCTTCTTCTTTGACCTGCCGCTGGTGCCGGTGCCGGCCTCCGGCGCCCCGCCCTCGCGCCTTTCGCCCGCGCCGGATGCCATTCTGCCGCCGGTGCCGCTCGCCAATGGCCGCATCCTGCTGGCCGAAGATGGCAAGGTGAACCAGTTGGTCGCCGCCGCCATCCTGCGCAAGGCCGGCTACACGGTGGAGTTGGCGCGTGATGGGGCCGAGGCTGTGGCCGCCGCCGAATCCTCGGAATTCGACCTGGTGCTGATGGATGTGCGCCTGCCGATGCTAGACGGCCTCGCCGCCACCGCCGCCATCCGGCAATTGCCCGGCATCCATGGCCGGGTGCCGATCATCGCCATGACAGCCTCCGCCATGCCCGGCGATGCCGAGACCTGCATCAATGCGGGCATGGATGGTTATCTGGCCAAGCCGCTGGACCGGCTGCAAATGCTCGCCGCGGTGGAGGATGTGCTCAATGCCCGCCCGCGCCGCCCACGTGCGGCCATCCCCATGCCCGAGCCCGGCATAGTCGCACCGCTGCTCGACCGTGAGACGCTGGAGGAACTGCGCGGCGCCGTCGGCCCCGGCCGCCTGCCGCGCCTGATCCAGGTCTTCGTTGAGGAGACCCGGGCGCGGATCGCACGCATCATCGCCAGCAATGATATCCAGTTGATCGAGGATGAGGCGCATACGCTCAAGGCCGCTGCTGGCACTTTCGGCGCCCTGGCCCTGCGTGATGCTGCGGCCAAGCTGGAAATTGCCTGCCGGAAGGCCGATGCCCAGGGGCGGCTGGCCAATCTGGCGATGCTGCCGGGGCTGGTTGACCGCACCCTCACCAGCTTCCCCGTCCAGCCCGCCTCCCGCGTGAGGTGAGGCCCTGGCGCCGTTTCACCAAAATCGGCGATGGTGAAACGGCTCTAAGTCTTGCTCCGCCGCATTTCCCGAGACGCCTTGCAAAGCCGCAAGGCTTGAAAATGCCGCCAGGCCGCGCTCATGCGTGGCCGACGGGGCCCATGACATCGGCATTCGTTGCACGGATGATTGCGGCAAAGAGCCTGAGGGCATCAGGGCCGCCGCGATCGCGCAGCGTGCCGGCCTCCATCTCCAGGCCGAGGAGTTCCGCCTGATCGGCCAGCGTGGCGGCCGCGCGTATCATGGCCTCCCGGGCCAGAACGAGTTGCATCTCATCGGTGAGGTTATGCCACACCAGCGGCTTTGCCTGCCCAGCGCGGGCCAAGCCATCGCCCGGCGCGGGCGCGCCGGTGGCATGGTCCGTGGTGTTCTTCCTCGGCCCACGGGGCCTTTTGGTGGACTGCATGGCAAATCCTGCTCCATGCGCCCTTCTGGCGGTTGTTAGCGACGCAACCCGCGCTCGCCCCGCATCATGCACCCAATCCCCTAACTGAACGTCAACGTCACCTCGCCCAGCTCGCTATAGGCCACGCGCACGCTGCACGGCCCATCCAGCCAGATCGGCGGCGTCACCGAGCCAAGCCAGACCACCTGGCCCGCCTTCAACCCGCCAAAAACCTCAGCCGCGCCAGAGCCCGCAAGCCAGGCCAGCGCATTCATCGGGTGGCCCAGCAGGTCGCGGCCAAAGCCACCACCGCGTGATTGGCCATCGACAAACAACTCGCCCCGCACCGCGCCCAGATCAATACCGCGCCAATCCTTCACCCCGGCACCCAGAACGCCGGAGGCATGGAAGACCTGGTCGGCAATCAATGTCGGCGTGCCAAGCTCCACCAGATCGCCATAGCGCTTCTCCACGATCTCAATGGCGCACATCACCTCCGCCACCGCCTCAGCGGCGCGTTCGGCGGTGCAGGGGCCGGGTGGCAGATCAGCGCCCAGCCGCACCGCCACCTCGCATTCCACGCCCACGCCGAGAAAATCAGCAAAGGGCACCGCAAGCCCCGAGGCATTGAGCGAGGTCTTCGGCACGAAACCGGCAGCGGGGCCGGAAAGCCCAAGATATTCCTGCATCTGCCGCGTGGTGGCGCCAATCTTGAAGCCGCCCGGCGGCACAGCGCCCAGCATATCGGCCAGCTGGCGCTGCACAGCATAGGCGGCCTGCGCATCGGCCGGCGCCGCAGCGCCCAGTGGCGCCAGCACCCGCCGCGCCTGCCGCGCCGCCCAAATCATCTCAACTGCGTCCATCACATCCTCCCGAGTTCATAAAGCGCCACCGCCGCGGCGGCAGAGACATTGAGGCTTTCCATCCGATCACTGATCGGCAGCCGGGCGAGTTCATCACAGCCCTCGCGCGTCAGGCGGCGCATGCCTTCGCCCTCGGCGCCCAGCACCAGGGCCACGCGGCGGCCAGCCAAACCGGCCTGGGCCAGCGTCGTGGGGGCGGCGCCATCCAGCCCCACCACCCAGCAATCATGCTTCTTCAATTCTTCCAGCGCGCGGGCGAGATTGATCACGCGGATCACCGGCACCAGTTCCAGCGCGCCGGAGGCCGCGCGGGCCAGGGCGCCAGTCTCGGGCGGGGCATGGCGGTCCTGCATCACCACGGCCGAGGCACCAAAGGCCGCGGCCGAGCGCAAAATGGCGCCGACATTGCGCGGGTCCGTCACCTGATCCAGCACCAGAATGGGGCCGGTTCCGGCATCGATCGCGTCATGAATATCCAGCGGCTCCAGCGCCTCCACCAGCAGGGCGGCGCCCTGATGGACCGAATCCTCTGGCAGGAAGGCGGCGAAATGCGCCCGCTCGGCCAGTTCCGGCTGAATGCGCCAGGGCGGCGGCAGCCGGGCCGAAATCTCCTTATGCGCATCCGAGGTCAGCAGCAGCCGGCGTAGCCGACGGGCGGGATTGGCCAGGGCGGCCGCCACGCTGTGCAGCCCATGCAGCCAGAGCATGCCGCCAGGCGTGGCTTCCGCGGCCGGGCCGCGGCGGGCCTCGCCGGCCGGGGGGCGTTCGGTGTTGCGGGAAAAGCCACGGCCTTGCGGCGATGGTGGACGAGGGGGACGGCGCATGCCCGCATCAAGCGCATGGCAGGCGGTGCTGGCAAGCACCCGCTTGCTGGGGCAGTCTGGCGGCCATGAAAACGCCCCTGGAAAACACCCTTCGCGCGGCCTTGGCCCTGCCCGGCTGGGCCACCCATCTCGCCGGCATGGCCGCCGATACGCCGCTGGCCAGCCTGCCGGTGCTGCGCAAGGCCGATCTGCCGGCCATGCAGGCCGCAGCCCCCCCCTTCGCCGGTCTGGCACCCAGCGCCGGCCGCGCCAGGCTCTTCGTCTCGCCTGGCCCCATCTTCGAGGGGGTGGCCGATGGCCTAGACCCCTGGCGCTTCGCCCCCGCCCTGGCCGCCGCCGGCATCGCGGCGGGCGATGTGGTGCTGAACACCTTCGGCTATCACCTCACCCCGGGCGGCTTCATCTTCGACAGCGCGGCCCGCGCCCTGGGTTGCGCCGTCATCCCCGCCGGCCCCGGCAATACCGCGCAAACCCTGGAGGCGATTCGCGCCTATCGCCCCGCCGCCTATACCGGCACGCCGGATTTCCTGAAGATTTTACTCGAAGCCGCCGATGCAGCCGGCATCGATGCCAGTTGCATCACCCGCGCCGTGGTCACCGGTGCGGCCTTCCCACCCAGCTTGCGCGAATGGGTGGCCGGGCGCGGCATCAGCGCGGTGGAGGCCTATGGCACCGCCGAACTCGGCCTCATCGCCCACACCATGCCCGGTGAGCCAGGCATGCGCATCGCCGAGGGCATTATTCTGGAGATCGTCCGCCCCGGCACCGGCGAGCCCCTGCCGGAAGGCGAGATTGGCGAGGTGCTGGTCACCATCCCCAACCCGGCGCACCCCATCATCCGCTTCTCACCCGGCGATATGTCGGCCCTGCTGCCCGGCGGGCGGGCGATTCGCGGCTGGCTGGGCCGGGCGGATCAGACCGCCAAGATGCGCGGCATGTTCATCCGCCCGGAGCAAATCGCCGCCATCGCGCGGGCCATGCCGGCCCTGGGCCGCCTCCGGCTGCGCATCACCCGGCAGGATGAACAGGATGTGATGGAATTGCTCGCCGAGGGCGAGGGCGACGCGGCCAGCCTGGTCGAGGCGCTCCGCACCGCCACCGGCCTGCGCGGCACCGCCCGCTTTGTGCCGCAAGGCTCGTTGCCCACCGATGGTCGGGTCATCGACGATGCAAGGTGAAGCGGGCTAACCTGCCCCCCGGAGACGTTCATGACCCACATCATCCCCCGGCGCCTGCTGCTCGGCAGCGCGCTTGCCACCCCCATGCTGGCACAGGCCGCCTGGCCCGAGCGGCCGGTGCGCCTCATCGTGCCCTTCGGCGGCGGCGGGCAGACCGATATCGTCAGCCGCGTCATGGCCGATGCGCTGCAATCCCGCCTGGGCCAGCCGGTGCTGGCCGATAACCGCCCGGGCGGCAACGGCTCGGCCGCGGCCGAGGCGGTGATGCGCGCGGCCCCCGATGGCTACACCATCCTCATCGCCGGCATTGGCACCAATTCGGGGCTGAACGCGCTGCTCTATCGCGGCATCACCTATGAGGCGGAGCGGGATTTCATCCCCGTCGGCTGTTTCTGCACCACGGCCAATATGCTGCTGGTGCACAACTCCATCCCCGGCCAGGATTTTTCCCAGGTCGTGGCCTGGATCCGCGCCAACCCCGGCCGCTTCACCTATGCCTCGGCCAGCGTCGGCGCCATCACCCATCTGGTGATGGAGGATATCGGCGCGCGCCTCGGCCTCGACATGCTCCACGTGCCCTATCGCCAGAGCACCCAGGCGATGACCGACCTGCTCTCCGGCCGTATCCATGCCCGTGCCCTGGGCCTGCCGGAGGGCGAGGCGGTGCGCGGCGCCCCCACCGTGCGGCCGGTGGCGCTCACCACCCCCACCCGCCGCCCGGAATGGCCCGGCGTGCCGGCAGTGGCCGAGACCATCCCAGGCTTCGAGGCCAATGCCTATTTCGGCCTCGCCGCCCCCGCCCGCACCCCGCCCGAGGCCGTATCCCGCCTCAATGCCGCGATGAATGACGCGCTGGGCGATGAGCGTGTGCGCGCCGCCTTCGCCCGGGTGGGCGCTGACGCCGCGCCACCCAATACGCCCGAAGAATTCCGCATCCGCGCTGCCGCGGATGCCCAACGCTGGGGCGGATTGATCCGTCGCCTGAACCTGGTGGCCGAGTGATGAGCGAGACCCTTTCCCCCGAACTGCAATCCTGGGTCGGCCGCCGCCGGGTGACCGAGGAGGATGTCGGCCTCGGCGCCACCCGACGCATCGCCAGCATGCTCGACCTCGACCCCGGCAGTTTCCGCATCGGCGACGCGCTGCCCGGCCATTGGTTTTCCATGTATTTTGCCGAGACCGGCCGGCAATCCGATCTCGGACCCGATGGCCACCCCAACCCTGGCGTCTTCCTGCCGCCCATCGGCCTGCCGCGCCGCATGGGCGCCGGGCGTCGCGTCACCATCCACGCGCCGCTACGCATTGGCGACATGGTGGAGAAAACTGTCGAGGTGGCGGCCATCCTGCCCAAGCAGGCCCGCACCGGCTTCATCACCGTGCTGACCATGCGCCACACCCTGCGCCGGGGTGCGGAATTGCTGGCGGTGGAGGAATTCGATGCCGTCTATCGCGAGGCGGTGAAGCCCGGCGAGAAAAGTGCGGTGAACACCCCGGTGATGGCGCCGACCGACCCTGCCTGGCGGGTGGAAAAGCGCCTCGATTCCACCCTGCTCTTCCGCTATTCGGCCGTGACCTGGAATGCGCACCGCATCCATTACGACGCCGACTACGCCCGTGGTGAGGAAGGCTACCCCGCCACGGTGCAAAATGGCGGGCTGACCATGCAATTGCTGCTCGATGCGCTGGTGGCCCATACCCCGGGCACAATGCGCGAATTCACCGCGCGGCTGACCCGGCCCATTCATGTTGGCGAGACCATCACCTTGGCCGGACACCCGGCGAAGAACGGGCAGGCTGCCGCCTGGGTGCAGAACGCGCAAGGCGCGGTGTGTGGTCAGGTTGAGGCGGTGTTTGGGTAGGCGGAGCCGCGCTATCGGCCCTTGAGAGGGCGCTGCCCCATAGGCGCTAAATTACGCTTGCCATGTCTCGAATCGGTATGATTCGAAGTGGGGATGCAAATCCTGACGTCACCGCACGACGACCATTTTACTGAGCTTTTGAGGCGTTTGCCGGCCGAAC
>Ga0214921_10001557_pt1 | contig 38751 bp, 24 predicted proteins | sample LL1505_MetaG_FD_177992 | JGI IMG/M metagenome (GOLD analysis project Ga0214921, IMG submission 177992) | Freshwater microbial communities from Lake Lanier, Atlanta, Georgia, United States - LL-1505 | ecosystem: Environmental > Aquatic > Freshwater > Lake | place: USA: Georgia | collected...
AACGATCGCTGAAAAATCTTTTTCTACGACTGCAACGCCTGGAGATAATTGGAAAGGCATTGTAATTCTCCTTGTTAATAAGTTTTACTTTTAGACAGAAATCTTGTCTACCATTTATTTAGTTTTTCTTGGTTTTCTCAAAAATTAAGTGGTTCTTTATCGCCATTTCCATCATCATAGAACCCAAACGGAGTAAGTTCATCTTCAATCGCTTGAATCTGCTTTTCGTACATAATAGTTCTTAGGTTTATGTTATTTAGGTCTTTAAAATATGGCTGAGTTGTCAACCAACCGAAAAGAACTAATGGCATAACCAAGTCATCATGATAACCCTCATCTGCTTCATAAGATCCTTTTTTCTCAATAAAAGTAGAGATTTCAGAGATCGTATCCGCATCAGTAATTAATAGTTTATTTTCTTCGACTAAAGACTTAAAGTTGTGACACCCAATTCGTTTAATCTTCTTATCAGTATTGACACCAAGTTGAGTTTTACCTCCACCGAAACCAGCACCGACATACTGCCCATTTGTGTGACGATTAACAAACAATATATTCTCGTATTCTAGTTCATTATACAAGATATGGGCAACTTGTTCGCTTACGTTTATCTCTAGTAAGAGATACGCTTCATTATATTCTTTACCTATTTTGTATAGGATGTTAGGATATAATAAAGGACTAATGTTGTTACTTCTATATTTTGCAACAACACGATATGGAGACTCAGTAATATCAACTACTTGGAATGCTGAATAGTCACCACCAACACCTTTGGCTACGTCAGCCACCAAACAATATGTATGTCCAGCAGATGGTCTAACGTAAACATCTAATCCGTCCTTCTCATAGATTCTTGGATCTATTGGCATCTTAGCAATAACGTCTGCCGAGATTAAAGTTAAACTAGAACCAAGGAATTTACACGCAACCTCTTGGTTATATTTAAGTTCACCAAGCATTGCTTTCTGTTCAGCTGCCCACTTTTCATCACGACCTGGAATTTCCCAATAAGGAATAAACAGTGGCGTAAATCCATTACGACCATTCTCAGCATCATTCCAGAATTTCCAGAAGTGATTATAACCCAGTGGTGTAGAACTTAATAGAATCTTTGTTGTTTCACCAGCAGAAATAGTTGGGTAAACTGAAGTAAAGAATTCTTCCGCTACGTTGTTTGGAATAATTGCAGCCTCATCAACGTATAACATGTTAACAGACTTACCACGAATACCAGAAGTAGATGTGGCAGCAGTGAAAACTTTAGAACCATTTTCTAATTCAATGTCACCTTTGTTCCAAGTAGTGACACCTTGTTGCATCCATAGTGGTAGCAACTCGTACATAGTTTGATAACGATCTAATACTTCTCTTGCAGCAGTTGCTTTGTTTGCTAAGATCGCTACGGTTTTACTGGCTTGGAATAAAGTATACCATAAGATATATGCGGCAGAAGTAGTTGTCTTACCTTGTTGACGACCTTCCATAAGAATAATACGTCTGTTATTATGCGTAACATGTAACTTATTCTTCTGGCAATCATATAACTTAAACAGCTGTAAACCATGATCAAGAGTAACAATATAACAATAGTGCTCAATAAAGTAAATATAATCTTGGGAACACTTTATATACTCTTGGATGTTCTCTGGAGTAAAATCAACAACAACACCAGCAGCTTTTAAGTTTGAATTCGAATTATATATTTCAGCCAATTATAATCCTTCACCAGACCACTGTTCTGACGTAACTGTTACAGTGGTAACATCACCTTGAGCAACATAAACTCTTTTTGCTCCATTAGACTCATTCTCACCAATCTTAGCATTAACTTGAGTAATAATACCTTGATCAGAAACTGGACCATATAGATTAAGTTTCATTTGAAAGTTTAGAGTATGAGTAACAAATCTTCTATCTTGAAAGTTACCATCATACTCATCAACAACATTTACACTCTCTAGAATAATAGGAACGTCCATTGTTATGCCCATATCAGGAACTACGTTAACTGCTAAAGTATATTCTGGAGTAAACGTAGGTAGAATTTGCTCAATAATTTGTAAACCATCTTCTTGAGTTTTTGTCAAGATGTAAAGAGAGATATCCACATTGTATGGAACTGGCGTATAAACAGTTGGCTTTGTACTGTTAGCCACATCAGTTTTAATTTGTTGCATACGATTCAACTTACGAGAAGAATCATATGCATAACTATTAATTTCAAAAGACATTCTTGGCAAAGAAATCATAGTTACGTTGTTTTCTAAATCAGGTTGCTGATCCAAACGAACTAACCATTTTTCTTTTGGCGCATAAGAAAGCGGAACTTGTAAACGCTGAATAGTAGTACCAGCAACAGAGTCGCCTTGTTTGCGGTCAATATAAATGTCGCTGAATAAACGACCAAAAGCCACAATGGCTTTTCTTATAGAACCATGGTAATAAACATTTCCATTAAGCATTGTTTATTTCTCCAAATGGATTCTGTTCATCAAAGTTAATAACATCAGTAGCTGCATCTTTAAAAGAATCATTTTCACCAAAGCCATCAGAAGATTTCTTAATATCAATATCAAGTGTAGTTGTTGCTGCAGCACCAGTTCCGCCACCACCAACAAACGAAACAGCTGGAGCAGTTTGATATCCAGTTCCAGCGTTAGTAATAGTTATCCCAGTAATCTTATTAAGATTAGTTCCAGATGTTCCTCTAATTGCTGTTGCAGTTGCGCCAATACCAGTAGAACTTATAAGGGTAACTGTTGGAACAGAAGTATATCCTGTGCCACTATTTGTCATTGTAATGGTTGCCACTCTACCGTGAATATTTCTAGTTGTATTAGTACTGAATGTTTTAAGAGATTCAAACGCATCTACTTCAGCGATACCAGTATCAATTCTTTCTGAAGAGTATTGGAATAGTTCAACTTGAAGTTTGTAAACATATAGTTTACCAAGTTGATAGAATGGGTCTTGATGTTGAACAAATTTAAGTTCAAACAAACCACCAGTGAGTGGGAAGTAAATTAAATCACCTTCATTTGGGCGAGAAGGAATTGTAGTTGCACCATAACGACCAACTAATTGATTCCAACGTCTACGAGCAACTACCAAAGTTGCAGACTGCTCAATCATTAAACCAAACTTTTGAATAAAAGCACCTTGCCCACCGAATGAGTCTACGTTCTCAAAATACATTTCAATAGGAAATGCAGTTTTAAATTGAGAAAGACGATCTTCACCGAGAACATTATCTTTAGACACCAAAGATCTTGGAATGTAAAATATTTCATTACCATAAATCTTTAAAGATTCAATGATAATATCTTCAATCAGGTACTGTTCGTTTTTAGTTCCCTGAGAAAAATATACATTTGTTGTAGACATTTTATCCTAAGAAGAATTCTAGCGGAGCAGATTTATTTTGTAGTTCGTCTTCTAAGATTTGAATTTCACTCATGGCTTCAGCATATAACTTATCGCCATCTAATGTTACGCCACCTGGAAGTTGAAGACCTGTAAATTTCTTTAGGTTGGTACCCCATTGACGTTTGAATTGAGCAGTAGTATAACGCTTGATCCAGTTCTCATTCCATACCTTGGAGAACTCAGCTGGATCTAAAGCACGATATGCTTGAACGATAATATAATCGCCTAATTGAACATCAGTTGCCCAGTTAATATCTAGGTAAAGGCGATTTTGTAAACGATTGAAACGATATAACGTATGACCATTTAATTCTAAGTCTAATAGAGCCAAATGCGACATAACAGTTTTAAAATAAATGATTGATGTAGAAGTTAAATCATACAAATCATTTAAACGTAATTGGTATTGTAAGTCAAAGATATTCTTTGAAGAGGATGACATACCAATAGATAGCACTTTTTGTACACCGTAAACAGCGTCAGGAATATCTACATATTTCTTATCATACTCACCAAGAGTACAAGGAGTACCTGAACCAAGAGTTGCAGTAATAGCACCGCTGGTAATAGTTTCACCAGCAATGAAAGTTCCAACTACGTTCTTAACGATTAGAGTATTACCAGCAGAGACAACTGAGGTTTCTCTAGTAACTGTTGCTTTTGCGCCAGAAGTTCCGCCAACGATTGGTTGCTCTAATCCAAACGATGCAGCATTACCTGTTGTAAGAGTAATAGTTGAAGCGTGGATTTGACACTTAAGATAAATCTGTTCGATACCCTCATAGTGATAAAGACGCCAGTAATCCAGCACCTGATCAATACGGTCTTCTAACTGATCATCATCTACGTTGATCTCCAAAACTGGAGCACCTAGATCTCTGAGGCAGTATTGCTTTAGACCTTCTCTACTTGTTGGGATTGCCATTTAATTATACCTTGAATAGAGTACACTCACCCTTGATTGTAGAAGTTCCACTTGCGGCAGTGGCAAATATTGTTAGAGTACCAGAACTAATAGATGCCGTGAATGTAGTATTTGTAGTGGCAGTTTGAATGTCTATACCAACCAAATAATTTTCAGATAGAGTTACTGTAGTACCATCATGAACAAACATCAAACGACAGATTCTATATGATGTACTGTTAACAACTTGCATCTCAATAACACCAGAACGATATGTGGTAGCAGAGACAGCCAGAATAGAAGTTGCAGATGTGCTAGAAGTAGTCCCAGTGAACAATCTGCGTGTTGCTATATCATCCTCAAGTCTCCAACCAGTACCTGTATTCCAGTCAATAATCTTGTCAGTAGTACCCTTAAGAGTAATACCACCGCCAGCAGCAGTAGTATTATCTGGAGAAGCAACAGAACCTAATTCAATATTTTTATCATCAACAGTTAAAGTTACTGAATTGATAGTAGTAGTTGTACCATCAACTGTTAAGTTACCAGCGATAGTAACGCCAGCATTGGTAATACCCATTGCTTTTACAGCAGCATTACCAGCTGAATTCTCAACAAAGAATTCTAATTCACCATTGGATGCACCAGCAGAAGTTTCTGCTCTGATGTAAGTATATTTGTCAACAGAAGAAACGCCACCAAGCGAAGACCAAGCACCAGAAGAATAACCTTCAAAAGAAACTGTATCACTGTTATAGCGAACCATACCAGTAGCTGGAACCCAAGAACGCTGAGCATTAGTGCCAACTGGAACTTGTAAATAACCAAGAACAGTAATACCAGTAATACTACCAGCAGTTGGAGTTGTACCACCAGTAACTGTAACAGTAATACTTGTTGAAGAAACAATACTTGCAATTACTACACTAGTAGGAGAATTATGTAAAGAACCAGTTCCTGCAGTTGCTTTAATTTCTTGACCAACAGAAAGACCAGTTGTTGATGACATACCAGTAACTGTTACTGTCCATGGACCAGAACCAGTAATATTTGGAGAAGTAATTGTGCCATTACCAAAACTACCGTTACCCATTATTAAGTTTGTTAAACCAGAGAACGTAGTTACTGTTCCACCAAGAGGAACAGCAGTGGAACCAAGAGTAACTTGACCAGCTGCCCAAGTAGGAGAATAACCAGCACCAGCTGATTGTAAGAATGTACCTGCAGCGCCAGCAGTAATGAAAGAAGATACACCAGTATCAGACTGGATAATCAACTGGCCAGCAGAACCACCAGCAATGTTAGTGGCTGTAGTAGCAACAGTCGCAGTACCAGTAGTCAGAGAAGAAGCATTAACCCAAACTGGAGAACCTGTACCACCTGAAACTAAAACCTGACCAGAAGTACCTGCAGCAGAAAGACCTAAACCAGAAGCACCAGAATATGCAACAGCACCAGCAACAGCTGATAATGAAGAACCTGTACCACCATATGCTAGAGCAACCGCATTACCAGTCCACACAGAACCAGTACTAAAAGTTTTATTAAGCGCAGTCTGGGCAGTAGTAGTGTTCATCATAATAGATGCACCACCACCAGTCACACCATCGTGCAGTCGGATTGTTTTTACATCGGTATCGACAGAAATCTCACCATTCGCCCCAGTGAACGCATTGTTCTGGGTAGTAGTTCCTCGTCTAAATTGTACTTGTGTTGACATAGTCTTCCTCTATTTTTGTATATTTATGCTTGGGCTTCTGACCAGAATAAGTTAATGTTAATGTTAGATGCACCACCAGAAGCTGCAATATTCTTTACGACAACCGCAAGAACGTCTGGTCCATCGGGATAGTTTGAATAACCACCAATTGCTGAATTAGTTAATTCTTTCAAGTTCGTTAAGTCAATCTCAGCAAAACCTCCTGGCTGACCAAGAGTTGAAAAGTTTTGTTCACCTGGAGTAGCAGCAGTACTAGTACTTGTTGATACTTGAGCAAAAGAAGGCTGTGAACCCAAAGCAGTAGTGTTAACAGCAGTCCATGTTAATGATGAAGCGTCAATATTACCTGGATTCAAAATACCATAAACCTGAACAGGAACGTCTGATTGAATCTGTAAGTTTTGTAGCAATAACTGTGAACGATTAATTAGATCTCGATCACCGAACGCTCCAGCAATTGAGTTTGAAACAGATGGTGCCAAACGTAAGAAGAACGCAGTCTTAGATTGTCCACCAGAAAGTGTAATACCTGTTGCAGCGTAGTTAAAGTAGTAACCACGATCGTTATCAAAACCACCATCCATGATATAAGAAGAACCCCAGTGGTTAACAATTGGCGAACAGGTACAAGTAATTAGAGTTACAGCAGTATATCCATTACCAACCGCATGACTTGCAGCTGAGCCACCAGAGAATGTCTTAGTAGATCCACCAACAAACATCGTAAACGATGCACCACGAGTACAACCTGTTAGGGTATTACTTGCTTTACCTGTGTAGTTAATATATTCATTATCGATAAGAATAGTACCACCAGTAGCAGGGAAACGAGAAGCATCATATAAAACAACTGAAGTAACAGAACTATTTATTGCAGTTGCTAGACGATCCCTAGCAGATTCATTAATTGCTTGATAACGAACAGCACTGTTGCCAGTACGCATATATGCTTCATCATTTATGTTATTTTGTTTCATGCGATGAACAGGAATCATATTACCATCTGGACCACGAAGCATGAAGTCAATAAAACCAGCACCATACCAAGAGAATGAAATGCCCAACATCTGCATTTTATTCAGGTTAACTGCATATCCAGAAATACCAGTGCCATCAATTTTATCGAAGTTAAACTGAGATTGTGGGATACGAGTATCAATAACTTGAGCAATTTTAATACCTGATGAGTTGTTAACACCACGATACTCTGGGTTAATGGTCATGGTAGTATCGTCAGTAATAGAACCAACACGATACGTCATACCACGGATAACAATAGAGTCGCCTTGTTTCAATTGTTGAGTAAAACGAGTTGATGTACCAGTAATTGCCTGAGAACCAGCAGTAACAGAAACGAATCCTGATAACTGATAAGTTGCAGAACGCTTAACAACTGCTAATTCTTGACCATCATATTCCCAGAATAATCCATTTTGATCATCGAAAGCACCGCAACGAGTAGATGCGCCAATCCAGTTTTTAACAGTAACACGTGGGAGATTAGTAATAACAGCAGTAGTGCTACCAAGAGTTCCTTGCGCATTAATAGTAAATGTAGATTCATTAATAATAGAAACTACACCATAGATACCATTGTACCCTGAAGTAACAACACCTGCAATCTCAACAGTACAACCAGCTTGTAAACCATGGTCAACTTCAGTTGAAACTGTAATTGCTGAACCAACAGTTGTAGCAGCTGCAGAGATTTGGTCAAGGTTTAAAACTGGATTGAATAAAACACCAGAAGTCCAAAGAATACCTTTACCTGATTGATAACGCATATATTTCTTTGTTTGACGAGAAACAGATGCGCCATGAGAAGGTAGGAATGTACCAATGTTAACACCACCATCAAATGGTCTATGTTGAACATAAGCATCAGAACGAGTATATGTTGTAGCAACAAAACCAGAGTTTTGTACTGCGCCACCAACTCGAGCAGTAAAGGTAAAAGTAGTTGCTGTTGGAACAGTCTCAACAAAGAAGTTACCATTCATTAAGGAATGGTTTGTTCCAGTAGAAGTAACAGTATTGACAATAGGTGCACCAGCAATCAAACCATGGTTCGCTGAACAAGTAACTGTAATAACAGATGGAGATGCTGCATTAGAAGAATAACTAGTAATAGGTAATCCAGAACCAGCATAAAAACCACCACGACGTGCATAAGTAGATTGATTATAAACAGAAGTTCCGTTAGTCCCTACAGTACCTTTAGCAATATACGTAAACGAATTGTTATCAGGAACGCTATTAATAACAAACGCACCCTCAGCACGAGCAGCAGCAGAAGTTCCTGCGCAACCGAATACAATAACTGGGGTAGATATAGTAAGTCCGTGAGCCTGTGAAGTAGTAACAGTCATAACAGATGGGTTACCACCATCTGATGTAATATTGGTTACGAATAAGTCAAGACCTGGTTTTTCGTAGATACCTGGAATACCACGGATATCTGAATAGTTCTGCCACTTAGTAGGTTGTAAACCATATTCAAAGTCAGCGTCAATTAATGATTGTGGGTTAGCAACACGTTGACGTTCAATAGCATCAACACCGAAAGCGTATGGGCGAGTAATGTTACCAACATATTTTGGAGCATCAGAGTAAATAGCCAACTTATCAGTTGACAGCATTGTTGAAGTATCTGCTGCAAAAGTTACAGTAGTTACACCAACCTGTTCAGAATACTGAGCAGTGCCACCCATAAAAGTAGTATCAGTTGCATCATATGCGATTGTACCATTCTTTGTTGGGTCACCAATAGCGTAGATGTTTGTTTGCTGAGTTTTATTCGCAATAATCAAAAGCTGAGTTAAATCAACTTTACCAGGGAACTTAACAGTTCCTGATCCCGCTATGTTTGGTGAGAAAATATATTTTTCAACTAACTGACGTGCCATGTTATATCCTTAGAATCCGAAAATAATTGAGTAACCAAGATAATCTGATTTTACAGATTGGTCAAGGTTGTTAATAGAAACAATACCGTCTAATCGCAATACACCGCAATCATACGAAAGTGGAACTGAGCCACCGACTGAGCCTAGATCTTCTGTTGCAATAATATTAGAGTCATATACATAACCAAGATCTGACGTTGCTTGCGCTGCGAAAACTGCAGAAGAACCAGAAGTACCAGTGTATCCAATTTGAATACCACCACTAGTATTAGTAACTTGAATATATGAGCCAGCAGTAATACGATTTAAAGTAAATCCATTTGAGGAATTACCAATTAGAATTTGACCGATCTCTGGTAGAGTTGTTTGGCCAGTACCACCCTGAGCAATACCTAATTGAGTAGTCAGTGTTAAACCACTTAGAGTTGTTGCGCCAGCATTTAATGTGCCAGTTAAAGTAGTATTACCAGTAACACCAAGAGTACCACCAATAGTAGTATTGCCAGTAATCCCCATATCTGAGGAGAACGTACCAGTTGTACCAGTAATACCAGCTGCAACAATATTAGCAAGAGTTCCCGTAATTACTTCAGAACTATTCGTTGTATTTAATAAGAAACGAATATCACCAGTTGCTTGTTTATAACCGATAAAACCGTATCTGTTAGCACCAGAATAATAATTGAATTCTAGACCACGATCTTTACTATCATTAGAAGATAGTGTGCCACCACCAACAGCAGTACCAATTCTAATAATTGGATCAACAATAGTAGTTACTGTTGAGTTAATTGTTTCAGTAGTACCATTAAGTGTAATATTTCCAGTTACAGTTAATGATCCACTAATAGTTGTATTACCAGTAACACCAAGAGTACCACCGATAGTTGTATTACCAGTAACACCAAAAGTACCACCAACAGTAGCATTACCAGTTAGTGCTAGTGTTGCGCCAGTAAAACCACCTTCACCAAGAGCAAGACTAGAACCTAAGATTACGTTTGTTAGATTTGCGCGAGCAGTCTCATGACCACCAGCAGTAGAACCATCATGAATGTGTAATGAATTTCTAGTAGTATTAAGTGTGAGTTCTCCACTAGCACCAGTGAAGGTGGTATGTTGGGTACCTGTACCACGTCTAACTTGTAATTGAATTGCCATATGTTATTCTCTTATACTATTGAACCATGATCTTGCATGGTCATAACTGTTTCAGTGATATATCCAAAATCGTAAGGAACTACACCTGCTGCAGTAGAGCCACTAGCACCGATAACATCAACAGTACCATCTCCTGCAACTTGCAAACCACTACCAATTTTAATACCACCAAGTACTGAACTCGATGCTATTGGAAGAGTATAACTTCCACCACCACCGCCAGAAGATGCAGCCCACTGAACACCAGATCCAGTAGATGTTAAAACATATCCACTTGTACCAGTGCTACCACCAGCAGTTAATGAACCAGTAATTATTGGACTATTTAGCGTTTTATTAGTTAGTGTCTGAGAACCAGTATTTGTAGTTACAACTGAGGTATCTACAGAAATAGTTCCAGTTGTAGTAATTGCGCTACCAGTGGAACTTGTTAAACCAGTTCCAGCTGTAATAGAAGTTACTGTTCCAGAGCCACCACCAGAAGCAGTAGAACTGATAACACCACTGCCATCAATAGTAATTGTAGTACCATCAACTTTAACAGCACCAAATGCACTTGTTGTTGCAACAGGTAATCTAGCAGCAGCAATAGTTCCAGTAAGATTACTTGCAGCCAATGAACCAGAAAGGGTAGTTGCGCTGAATGTTCCAGTCAACGCTAAAGTAGTTGTACCAGAATTCCAAGTTAGAGCAGTAAGCGGACTAACTGCAGTAGTTGAACTTGCGTAATATGATAATTGACCAGCAGTTCCACTATTAACAGTTCCTGATCCGCCACCACCGCCACCACCTGTTGAACTAATAATACCAGTGGCAGAATCAATAGTGATAGAAGTTCCATCAACACGAACTGCACCAAGATTAGATGTAGTTGCTTTTGGTAAGTTAGCAGATTGAATAGTTCCAACGATATTACCAGCAGTAACAGAACCAGCTGAGCCAGTAACAGAACCAGTAATTGGATTTGTTACTGTTAAATTAGTAAGAGTACCAACAGAAGTTAAACTAGAGTTGGTTACGTTGGCAGCTAGAGTTGCGCCAGTTAATTGACCAGCAGCAGCAGCACCAACTGCGGCAACAGCAGAAATAACACCATCAGTGATAGTGATAGAAGTTCCGTCAATCTTAACACCACCAACTGCAATAGTTGTCGCGATCGGTAATCTAGCAGCACCTAATGTGCCACTGGAGATATTTGTAGCATTAGTTGTATCAGTGGTTGCTGAAGTAGCAAGACCAGTAATTTTACTACCAGCTAAACTTGTAATCCAAGTAGGGTTAGCATATGATACTGTTGTATAGACACCATTAGTAACAGAACCTGCGTTGCCAGTAACAGAACCAGCAATAGGGTTAGTAACAGTAAGATCTACTAAAGTGCCAACAGCTGTTAAACTTGAGTTAACTACGTTTGAAGCAAGAGTAGTGCCAGTTAATGCATTGGCAGGTGCAGTAATACCAGATTGATTAACAGAAATAATACCAGTTGAAATACCAATAGTAGTGTTATCAATCTTAACACCACCGAGTTGCGTAGCAGTTGCTGTTGCTAAACCAATAGTTCCGCTTGTATTTGTAATTCCAGAAGTAGCAACTGCTGGTATAATTACCCCACCAAGAGTTGTAGTATTTGCGGCAGGTAAACTATATGAAGTTGCTGCAGCTGCCCACTGAACACCAGTTCCAGTAGATGTTAAAACATAACCAGAAGTACCAACACCACCGCCAGCAGTAACAGTGCCAGTTAATGTTAGATTATTTGCAGTTGCGCTTGATAGTGTTTTATTTGATAATGATTGTGTACCAGTTAAGGTTACAATACTACCAGTCCCAGTAAGACTAGAGAACGCACCATCAAACGTAGTAGAAAGAGTACCACCAACTGTTATACTTAACCCACTACCAACAATAATACCACCAAGTGCTAAAGTAGTTGCGGCAGGTAAAGTATATGTTGTTATATCACTAGTATTTGCCAGAGCATTCCACATGCCACTATGCGCAAAGAACATCTTGCCATCAGCATGACTATGTGCAAGTGCACCATGATAACTGCTTGCATTAGGGAAAGTAGATTGATCCGAATAGTAGAACGGAATAATACTACCGACCACTGGGGCAACTATTGCACCAGTATCATCAATAGTTACACTACTATTCTTAATTAATTTACCAGTAGTGGAATTAAATCTTGCTATTGCATTAGCAGTTGCGCTTGCTGGACCAGCAACAGGGTTATCCCAAGCAACACCAGTTCCAGTAGATTTTAAATATTGACCATTAGTTCCTACTGATGAACCAGCAGAAAGTGTTCCTGTTAAAACTGCATTACCAAGAGATGGTGCAGTTAAGGTCTTATTTGTTAGAGTTTGGGAAGTTGTAAGTTCAACTAATACTTTACGACCACTACCAGTACCAATTGTTAAAGTACCGATTGATGTATCATAAACTGCTGAACCAGAGTCTGTCTGACTTGCGCCAGAAGCACTTGGTAGGATCAATACACCATTATTAAGAGTTACAGTACCTTGATTAATACTTGGAGTATTAAGAGTAGGACTAGTAAGGGTTTTGTTTGTTAGGGTTTGGGAAGCAGTTAGCGTTACAACGTCTGAGTTATAAGCAGCAAAGGATTGAATTACATTATTAGCATTTTTAAAATACAATGCACCATCAGCATAGTTTAATGCCAATTCACCGTAATCCAAGTCAGTCGTTGCTGGGGCTTTGCCTACTACAGACGACTTCTTGAGTAAAACTTTATTACTCATCCATATCCCTAAAAAGGTTATCTGGGGATAAAAATCCCCAGTGTTATACTATATTTAGTTAGTACGTACCGCCATCAATTTGGAAACCATCCAAAGTTGATGTCGCTGCGCCAGCACCTGTAATGTTAATACCAACATACATTGATTTAGTGACTGCTAAACCACCAGACATAACAACACCAGCAGTTGTTAAATTAGTAGCATCAGTAGTATTAGTTAAAGTAACTAGACCAGAAGCAGCAAGAGTTGTACCACTGAAACTAGAAGCAGTAATTGTCTTATTGCTTAATGATTCAGTACCTGCTAGAGTAGAAAGAGTACCACTTGTTGGTAATGTTAAAGAAGTATTACCAGTTGCTGTGAAGGTTTGGCTAAATGCACCAGCGTAAGTAACAGCACCAGCAGTAGAAATATTACCACCAAGAGTGATAGTATTTGATCCGTTGTTTACTCCAGTACCACCATATGTAGCACCAATTACTGTACCTTGCCAAGTACCAGTAGCAATAGTGCCCAATGTGGTAATTGAAGTCTGACCAACATATGATGAAGAAATATCGATAGAGTCAGCAGCAACAGAAATTCTATTTGTAGTACCAACTACATTTAAAGTGTTACCAGATTTAGTTAAACCATCACCAGCGATAACAGAACCAGCACCAGAGAACTGAACGAATGTTAAAACAGTTGTATCAATTGTTATACTACCGTCTGTTGTAAGAACATAACCATTGTCTGCACCAACAGTACCTTCTTCAACGAAAGTAAACATGCCTGGAGTAACTTCACCAGTTACAGAGTTATCAGCATCTGTAGCACGAGTCAATACCCAGTTAGTAGAAGCAGAACCAACAGTAGTAACAGTATAGATACCGTTATTTTGACCAAGAGTTTGATCTTTAACTAAAACACGATCGCCAGAAACTAGAACAATACTATCAATAGTGATTGCAGCTTGAGTGCCAGAGTTAGTAAGTGTTTTACCAGCACCTGTACCAGAAGCAGTTGCAGTTAAGTTTGCAGTAGTAGCAACACGAACTGAATCTTTAATATCCAGTGCTTGTTTAACTGAGTCAACATAACCTTTATTTGCAGCGTCAGTTGCTTGAGTAGGAGTTGCAACTGAAGTAATACGGAAACTACCAACATCAACAGTACCTGAACCAGTTGGTGTAAGGTTAATACTTTGGTTAGAGCCACCAGCTGCGAATGTTAGCGAACCAGTACCAGTGATAGAACCAGTTGTAGATCCAGTACCACCATAAGCAACACCGATAGTATTACCATTCCAAGTAGAACCAGAACTAATAGTTTTATTAGTTAATGTTTCAGTTCCAGCAAGAGTTGCTAAAGTACCAGAAGTTGGTAAAGTAATAGCAGTAGTTGCTGTAGCAGTTAATGTGACACCAAATGCACCAGAAGTTGTTAAAGTGCTATTATCAGCTAATGCTAAAGTAGCACCAGTGGCGGGAGCAGTAAATGCTACTTTGTTAATACTAGTAGCAGTAGCAACGCCAAGAACTGGAGTAATTAATGTTGGAGTATTAGCAAGAACAACTGCACCACTACCAGTAACTGCAGAAACTGCAGTACCATTAATTCTTAATACGTTACCAGTCCCAGCAGTATCAAAAGTCTTATTAGTAAATGTATCAGTTGTTGCTTTACCAACTAATGTATCTGTAGAAGTTGGTAGAGTTAATGTACCAGTATTAACGATAGTACCAAAACTTGGTGATGATAATGTTGGGCTAGTACCAAATACTAAAGCACCAGAACCTGTTTCATCGGAAACCGCAGTTGCCAATTGAGCAGATGTCATAGTTACGGTATTAGAACCGAAACTAATTGTCTTGTTGGTTAGTGTATCAGTTGTTGCTTTACCAACTAAAGTATCTGTGGCAGCTGGTAAAGTTAATGTACCAGAAGCAGTAGCTGAAGCAACTAGAGTAGTTGTACCAGAAGTAGATCCAGTAAAGTAAGCACCTGCAGAACCAATTGTTGGTGTTGTTAGCGATGCGTTAGTTGCAAGAACAAGTGCACCAGAACCAGTAATAGTTGCGGCACCATCAAATGTAGTTACCCATGTTTCTGCACCAGTTGCTGCAACAGTAAATACCGCAGAAGCACCAGCAGGAACAGTTGTAATTGCACCAGAAGCAGAAGTCTGAATAGTTAAAGCACCAGTACTTAAATTATTGATAAAGAATTCTTGACCAATAGTAAGAGTAGCAGTAGAAGGTAATTTAACAGTTTGGCTAGTTGAACCAGTAAAGAACTGATTAGCAGAACTAGATGCTGTTAGAGTAGTAGTTGTTCCACCAGTAGCAGTGGAAGTATAACCACCTGCTCCGATAGAAGAGATTGTAACTGTTTGACCAGATACAGAAGTGGTAATACCATTACCACCAGTAAAGGTTAATGTCTGAGATAATAGAGCAACTGAACCACTAGTAGAACCACCAGCTGCTAAACTTAGAGTAGCTGCAGAAGCTGCCCAAGTAGATGTACCACTACCATCAGTAGTTAATACATATCCATTAGTACCAGCTGATCTTGGTAATGTCCAAGTTCCAGCAATCTGCACCATACCAGTGCCATTTGGATTAAGTATTAAGTTACCATTAGTATTGGTTGTACTTAATGTATTTGCTGTTAATTTTGTGTTTCCAACTAACCACTGGTCAATTGTACCAGTTGATGAGAGGATTGGAATTGACGATGCGTTAGTGGTTAGTGTACCAGCAGTTGATGCATCAACTAAACCAGTGTAGTAAGTACCACCGATAACGTAGTGGTTTGCGGCATTGCCTGATGTTTCTGCACCTATACCAATGTATAAGCGATTACCACCTGCGCCAGCATAGGCTGAGTATGCTAATTCACCTGCGCCAAGGGTAGTTGGGTTACCTGCTGTCGATGAACGCTTAATTCTAATTATTGATGCCATCTTTTATTCTCCGATTAAAATTCGCCACCTTCCATATTCTGCGCATCTAGCGTAGTGGAAGCTGTCCATTTATTTGTGTTTGTTTTGTAAACTAGTATGGACCCGTTTACTTTACCATTAGTAGTTACATCGACATCGGCGATGTTTGACATTGATTCAACCACAGCTGGCGCAGCTAAGTTTGTCGATGAAAGTGTAAGAACACCTTCCGAAACTGCTACCGATAATGCTTGGTCTGGGGTTACTACTGCTATTGTATCTGCCATTATATTTGTGTTATCTGTGGGGTTATAGTTACGATACCCTCTACAACTCTGGTCTTTGAACCAGCGCCAGAGGTGATCTCCACGTCATATAGCCATCTCCCTGCGGGAATAGCCGAAGAACTTGAAGCGGATAGTTGGAGTCTTACTTTACCGTTAGCTGCATCGTAGACAGATGCGGTAAATGGGTATGCCGTGGATGAACTGTAGGACTTTCTCATCTGAGAAGCTACAGTATACCCACTTAAATTCAGAGGTTGTCCGTTGGTCGAACTCACAGTAATTATGTTACTGTAATCACTCCCAGCGTCCACGAAAAGATTGCTAATAGTAGCCATTGACCCATCCTAAACACTATTCTTATACCTCTTTATTTATAAGATACGGAACTTGGGTTTTGCAGGATTAAATTGCAGTGATTGGGATAATCTTTTTGGCTTTACGATTATTTTCTGGTTTACCATTAACCCACCAGAAAACATCTTTACGATCTTCTCTTTGTGGACCTTCAATGTAGATTGGCGTTAATCCTGTTAAAAATTCTATAGCAATTGCAAATATAACAACATTATCGCTAAATGCATTTGAACAAGATGCTTCCCATAATGGTCCAGTAAGAAAGAAACACGCACCTCTACATATATGTAAAACTGGACAGTTAGGACATTCTTCTCGATCGCTCCAATGTGTTCCAGTTTTAATTTCTACATTCGCCAGATCAGAAACGTGACCAAGATGATGCGAAATTCCAGAAGGATTGGTTGAAACAGTAGATACATTTTGACATGTCAACACATTACCATTTAAATCAATAGCCATATTATCGCTAAGATCCATACCACATTTTTGCGTCAATGTTTCTTTTCTTCTTCCAGTCTCTAAAGACGCTATAAAACTATTTACTTTTGTTTGTATAATAGAATACCTAGAAACATCACCACTTCTTAGTTCAGTAAATGCTTTAATCCTAAAATTTATTTCATCTTCATCAGTTAACAATGATGCGCCAATTCCACCCTCATCATAAGCATCGATAAACCCACCTTCTCCAAAGAATAGATATTGCAAATATTCTTCACCAAGGTTTTCTCGTATAAAATCTTCAAAATATTTTTGTATATCTGCTCTACTTATATTTTTTGCATTTAACATGCAATTCAAAGTCATCTTCCCTAATGGAGCTAGTTTTTTATATGCATACAAAATACCTTCTTTACTAACTGGATCATTTAGAGGATCTGGTCCACGAACAAATTGACCTGGACCATCATGAGAAACTGCTACTACAAAACCCAATTTTTCAAACCAGTCTACTTTTTCAATATCAAGTAAACTACCATTAGTGATAATTAGTTTAGCAGCATTTGGATATTTTTTATGTAATTTTTCAGCGAGTGGTTTTAATGTTTTCCAATAAACCAAAGGCTCACCACCCCAAAATTCAAATTCTGTGCCCTTACCCAATCCATCTTCTCCACCGTCAAACCATGTTGACATATTGTCAACGAATGGATATACATCTTGCGGATTGGTAGAGTCAGAGTGGGGTACGAATCTTTGGTTACAATATTCACATTCAAAATTACAAGAAAGACCCAACTGTATTTTAACAGTTTTTGGTTTTTTACCTTTTTGTAATTTTACTTGTTCAATAGTTTCCGTGTTTAATTTTGTGTCAACAACAGGGGTACCATCTTCCCATTTTAATGTACTGTAGTGAGAATCGTAAATAACAAATTTTGATTCACGAGTTAAGGGATGTGCAACAGTAATTTTAAATTCAGCCATTATATACCTTTTCAAATGTATGTCTGGGGTCATAGCCCCAGAACATATTTATACTATATTATTTTATTAAGATATTGTTTTAATTAATCTTGTAACATGAGTAAAAGATTTAAATCCAATTTTAATATCAATGTTATCACCAGCCTCAAGACCTGCTGTTGAAATATTAAATTTACCAGATCCATTTGTTAATTTAACTTTAATTCTATCTGGTGTACCAGATATCGGATCTAAGTAAATTGAATGGATATCTGGATCAGTTGAAACATTTACTTCAACCATGCTATCAGCAGAAATTGTTTCTGCAGTAGTAGCAGTAATAGGAGATATAAATTCTTTCCAATTTTTTGGATCTAAAAGCGTATAAGTTTGGTTATTTAAAGTAACAACAGTAGATTGTGCTACTGGAACCTGTACTGAGTATTCCATTGTTGTAAAATCATCAGAACTAGATTTTACAAATATTTTAAATGGGATATTCCAACCAGGAAACTTTTCTTGACTAAGATAATTATTTTTTCCAATTGATGTATAATCCAAAGAATTAATTACTGAATTTCTATCAAATTCAACTAAACCAGCATTTTTAGAAACAATTAATGTATTAGATTGATTTAGAAATGAATCATGAAACGCAAACCAAGATTGTTCTACAAATCTTTGGTTGGCTTTGAATTCATCCAAAGTTATACTAAAATTATAAATGATTTCATCACTAACAGTAAGTTTATATGTTAGATTATTTGTATCAATAATAAAATCGTGTTTGATATTATCGAATTCTTCGCTTTGCGTATAACCAACGAATCTTTCAGCATATTGTGGTGATTTGTAAATATTAGTCATTTTATTTTTTTATTCCTTAACAGTTACACTGGCAATTTTGTGCTCGAATCAAGCTGGCTTGGAAACCTTGTTTCTGGAAGTTATTAACTGTACCGCCACAATTATTGCTGCAGTTCACAAAAGCAGCGCCATCTTGCCATCCACCATAGTTACCCAAGTTATTACTGAACTGGCTTAGTGCAGTAGGAGGTCCTTGAATACCACCCCATGGTGCGACAGAAGCATAAGCGACAGAACTAACAATAACAGCACCAGTAGTACCTTGAACCGAAGTAACAGGAACTGAAACAATAACAGCCCCAGTGTTACCTTGAACTGAAGTAACAGCAGCGGAGATAGTTGGGTTACCAGCAGCGCCATCGCCGTTAGTAACAGTAATACCAGAGTTACCAGCAGTAATAGTTCTTAGAGCAGCAGTATTAGCAGCAGTCTTAACATAAACACCAGAAGTGCCAGTAAGACCACCGATAGCAGATAAGTCACCATCGAATGGTTGAACATCAGTACCAAGAACTAAACCAAGAGTAGAACGAGCAGTAGCAGCATCAGCAGCTGCGTCTAGCGAACGAGCATATGTTGTATAAGTTGTTACTGCAGCAGTACCAGAACCAGTAAAGTATGGTAGGCGATCAGCAGCAGAAGTCACACCAGCAAGAGCAGCTAGTTCAGCATCGTATGCCTGAACATCAGAGCCGATAGCAACACCAAGGTTAGTTCTAGCAGCAGAAGCAGAAGTAGCGCCAGTACCACCAGCAGCAACACCTAATGTAGATGTAAGAGCAGTAGCAGTAGAAGCATTACCAGAGAGGGTAGCAGTAATAGTACCAGCAGCAAAGTTACCAGAAGCATCACGAGCAACAATTGTAGAAGCAGTATTTGCAGTGGCGGAGTTTAATCCGTCTAGCAAGTCAGCGTCTAGACCAGAGCCAGAGCCATCAACAGTAATAAGTTTTGCTAGAACGTCAGCTGCAGTGTAGCTGGCAGCTGTTTGGCCAAGCGCAATCTGTGTGGATATGTTTGAGAAGTTTGCGTCAACTTCAGCGTTGGTAAGAGGACTACCTTTGGTAGATCTTAGCGTTAGCGATGGAGCAGTTATAGATGCCATTTAAGTTTCCTTAGTCAGTCTTATTTAGTAGATACCAGCTGCAGAAGAAGCTGTTTTATATCTGATAATTCGTTCTTTATGTTATTTATGTCTTCTGTATGTTGAGAAATTTCAGCTTCTCGAGCTTCTGCTTTCCTCTTTCTATCGAGGTATTCTTCATACTCAGTTCTATTATTATTTAGGATAGCGCCAGTAGCTGTATCTCGAACTAGACTAGCGTGACCCTCAACTTTCAAAAATTGATTCATTATGGACAAGCGATAATTCTAAAGTCTTTAATAATAGGAACAGCTGCAGTATTGGTAGAATTCATAACAATTTTAACTATAATAGTGTCAAAGGAAGCCATACCTGTCAAAGTGTAAGTTAAATCACTGAAAGTAGGATTACCATTATCTACCTTAGTAACTACGCCATCTGCTGTCATCAGAGTATATTTAGTATTATCCAACTGAGCACTGTCGCCAGTACAAGTCTTATAATAAACAGAAACATCAGCTTCAGCAGGGATATTTGCAGCCAGCATAACTCGTAGGTAAGTAGAAGCATTTGCAAACTTTACTGGAGTAGTTACATATTTACTCTGTGAAGTGCTACCAACTGGGGCAATTTCAGAAGCGAATAAAGTTCTAGCAGTAATAGTAGTACCAGAAACTGAATTCTCACCAGTAAATGTAGTGCTCAACGTAAGAGTACCAGTAGTTCCGTTATCACTAAATCCAGTAACTAGGAAGGTTCCATTATTACCAGAAGTAGTTGCGCCAGAGATAGTAACATATTTACCGATACCGATACCAGCCATTGCAGTTCTTACACCAGAAACAGTGGAAGTAATAGTTCCACCAGAAACAAAGGTAAACGCACCAGTGGCGTGAGTAAACGCTGTTATGTTATCCAACGCAGATATGTTGGTATTAGTCTCAGTAGGTTTATTTAATTTATTACTAATTGCAATTAAACTTGTACGAGTAGTATCAATAACTGGAGAAACTGAATCATTATTAGTCTTCATCTGCGCAGAGAAAGTTACTGACTTAGATCCAGCCAGAGAAATATTCTCATTAGTTTCAGAAGCAATCATTCTTGGGGTGAAGAAATAGTTATTTTCTTTATTAAGAGCAGGAGAGAATCCAGAGTCAATAACATATTGCGACTGACTACCATCAACGGATTTACCAGAAGTAGTTTTAATATTAAACGTAGTTGCTGTATCAGAGAATGTTTGCATCTGAACAGAAGGGGTTATAATATCGTACTGAATATTTCTGCTGGCTTTTACAAAAGTGCCACCAGTATATCCGCTAGTAGTAGCTGCTGTTGAAACAGAGAATGTATATGAATCAGGATCTACATTACCAATAATCTTAGTAGTAAATATTTGAATAGCAGGGATACCATTAATTGGAGCTACATATTGGAAAGTAGAACCAGCAGCAACTGCAACACCAGCATTGGCAGTAAGTGTCAATGATGTATTACTTGCAATAGAAGCAACTGAACCAATTAAAACATCAGCAGAGTTATAGATACTTGCGCCGACTTCTAGTTGAGTTGTAAACGCTGTTCCAGAACCAGTAACAGTAGTACTACTTGTTGAAGCAGTAATAGTGCCAGTTCCTAGATCGTTACAATTAACTGCAGAGATATCTACAGTTGAACCAGTTGGCATACCATGGTCATAGTGCCAAACACGGACAGTTGTTGAACCAGAAGTAGTTTGGAATGGATCAGTATCTAGAGTGTCATATGGAATAACATCATTAACAAACTCTACATTACCAATTACTGAAGTATTAAATACTGCGCGATTAATTGTAAATTTAATATCAGCATTATCATCTGGAGTCCAAGTAGATGCATTCTGTGATTTAAACATAACACCAGCATAAGGCTGCACAGAGATAGTTCTTCCTGAATCTGGGATTTGATCACCCATATAAGAGATCCAAACATTATAGTTATTTGAATCTGACTGAAGAACAAAACAGTATTCAGTATTATCCTGAACGTAAACTGGGCTTTCAAACACGAATGATGTTGGAGTATCATAACTACGTTTCTGAGTGCCATCTGGCATAGTTACATAGTTAGCAGATAAATTAACATCCTCGGAACGCTTAGTTACAACGCTGAATGGAAGGATAGTTTTACCTGGAGTGCCATTTACCATCTCACGAATTTGAAGGGTAACTGGTAGGTTATCATCTTTAGTAGCAAAGAACACATCAATTGATGTTAAGAATGCGCCACCTTTTTGTTGAATCAAGAATGATTGAGCAAGTGGGTCATACCAGCCAGTATCAGAAGTAACGCGATATGATGTATTATAGATTGTATCACCAGTTTGCGATGTTTGCTCAGTAACTAATGTAGCATTTCTTACTGCATTAACTGTTGCTTGTTTAGTAATTAAAGTTCCATCTGCGACATAATTAGCAATACCACGTGATGTATAATTTCCATTATATGTTGAAACGTCAACTAATTTTAATTCTCTAGTACCAGTTCTAAAACGAATTGCATCAGTTTGTGGGATATTAAATAAGAATTCCATTTCACCAGCAGAATTTGTTGCTAGTGTAGATTGTGGCGTTATTGAAACGACAGTTCCTTGTGCGCTACTATTTGAACCAGAAATAGTTTGCCCATTAGCAAACGTACCTTTGACGTTCACAACACTTAGACAATAAGCATCATTTTCATCAATGTATACGTTAACAACTACAGCTGTTGCAGTTCCAGCGCCATTAGTAATAACATCACCAGTATTCAAACACACTTCTGAATCACCATCGATTCTTCGTGCAGTAGCCGATCCTTGGCCACCTACATTTACTTTATAATTAAAAGTTCCAGATGTTGGAGTATAAACTAATTTTTGCGCTGGAGTACAGTAAGCAGAAACATCAACCCCATCAAAATAAGGGTAGAATTTTGTAGATGGTTTTAGTTTATATGCTTGAACAAGGATATTTCTTGAACGAATGTAAGGAATAACTGTAGTTGATACTGTGCGATCATCAACTTGTTCATAATCAGTTTTAAGTTCAAGTTTTGTAGTAATACCTGGTCTTGACGGTATACCAACTGTAGCATATGTATCAGCAGTAACTACACGATGCGCCCATCCTGGAGCATCTGGTCCAAGACCAAAATTATTATCTAGAAATGCTCCTCCATCACCCCAACGACGATCAGATTCTATTCTAACTGAACCAGTTTTTACTGGATCACCAATCCATTGAGTTGTCCAAGCACCCCAGACAGTTCCAAGAATACCAGCCTTCTCAGCAATGGCTTGTATAGTATTATAGTTACCTTCTACTTGTTGAATAAGATCAGGTATTCTTGTTGTTTCAAACCAGTCATCTGTTGGTGGATTTAATTGAACATCACCAAGGAATGTAAAGATAGCAAATGGGTTGATATTTTCTAAACGAGAAGCATATACTTGACTCACCAATGGTGTAGTTGTATATGGTAAAGTAATAATATCACCAGTTAGTTTGTAGTTTGCGCCTGTTCTGGCAGAATCATTAGAATATTTTTCCAATAGATTTGCATTGTATACTGTATAAAATGGGCGAAGGGTATTTTCCTTCATATCAATTGAACAGAAATAATCAGCAGATTTTGAGTTGCCAAGATTATTTCCAGAAAAGTTATCAACAACAAAACCATTTTTCATTCTGTCTAAACCAGAACTATCTTTAATTGACAAAGATTGAGTTTCTTGCTCAAGCATACTTAAAGAAGTATAATATTCTAGATTATTAATACGCTTATCTAGAGCACCAATATCACGCATTGTATATCTTCTATTATCAACTTTAGAAGATAATACATTACTCTGGCTTGAATTGAATGTATATGCGCTTAAATCTAGAGTATAAAGCACCATACCCAGCGCAGGATCTTGCGGATATCCTGGAGTCAAAGATGAAACACCAGCAATATCAAAGATTAGACCATTATAATCAATTGCAATTTTATCTTTTCTTGGTAGGTAATAACTATAATCAGCAGTTACTGCTTGACCACGTTTTGGAATACCAGAAACAATACCACCAGTACCAATAAAGTTCTTAGCGCCAACAGATTTATTTGCAACACGAGGGCGGAAATCCAATGAATCTCTTAAGATTGGATTAATCTGTTTATAGTCAATACCACTGTATGAATTTACATCGAAGTAATCACCAGCACCATGTTCAAAATATTGATATGTTACTTTGATTGGATTTGAAGGAGCAGTGTATGATGGTTTCAGTGTTAGAGTTGGCCAGTCATAGTGAGTAGATCTAGATCCACTATCAATTTCATAGCGATCTGAAATATCAACAGTATATGCTGAGCCAGATGGAGTTGTACCGAATGCAGAACCTGAAGCCATTGTAATACTTACAATTTTAAACAAGTCTGCTTTATCAAGATAAATTACGCTTGCTTGAGCAGCTACAGCTGTAGTGAATGTCTCTGAAGTATTTGTTAGTGTTTTAGTTTTCTCGAAACCAGAACCATTGCGAATAACTGTTGCAATAACAGAGATGGAGCGTCCAGACTGCGCAGAAGGGACAGTAATACTACAAGTTGAACCAGAAGGATTAATTGCATCAGGAGTAATAATAGTTCCACCAGCTGTGGCATCATTATCAATAACAATATAATTAGTAGACTCTGAGACTGGAGCGAAAGTTCCAGAAGTGCTTAGAGTCAACGCTTGACCAGTAGCAGTTTGTGTAAATTTCTGTTGGCAATAGAAGGTTGTGTTATTAGTACCACCGCTTCCAGATGTTCTCATAGAACGAATTGCTTGATATGGAAGGGGGAATACTAAAGATTGTCTCTGTGGGTCAAGAATCTGTGTTGTGCACTTAGAAATAGTTGCACCAGTAACAGTTATTGAAGCATCAACTGTAATTGTATTTTGATCAGTAACTGCTGTAACTTTACGATACGATGTAGTCGAAGCGGAAGTAATTGCTACAAGGTCGTTAACTTGTAGGTCAGTTAAGAAAGAAGTGCCAGTACCAGCAACTGTTGTTGAAGAAGCAGTAACAGAACCAATTAATTGCTTAACTACTGGACTAATATCAGCAGTAAAGTTTAAGTTAGCATCAGATAATGCTGTGTAAGCAAAACATTTAACATTTGTATTAAATGCGTATCCTGGATTCATTTGAACATCAAACAAACCAAGTTTATAAACTGCAGAGTAACCAAACGGTAGACCATTGTGCCATTCCATAAAACGAGCACGAGCATATCCAACAATAGTACCCTGAGGTAGTCCACGATTACCAGAACCAGTAATACTATTATATAATGTAATCTGAGCAAGAGTATCAATTGGAGGTAAGTTGTTTACGTTTGTAACTAATACATAATTACCAACAGTAGTATCAATAACTGAAGCAGTAGCCTGAACATAATCACGTGCTTTAGGCACAGGGATATATGTTACAGCAGTCTTTTCAATTTCATATCCACGAACATATGCTTTACCTGTTTCAATACCAATAGCAAGTTTTGATTCATCACCATTCATATTAATACCACGATTATATGCTGGTGCTGCATCAAATTGCCAGTTAACACCAGTAGCGCCAGGACCATCATACGCTGAGGATGATGTATGTGTTGGAGGTGTAGTAATAGATGTTGCTGAATTTAAAGCAGTATAAGTGTAACCACCATATGAAACGATATCGCCAATTAAGAATGCGGTATTTGCAGTCCATGTACCACGATTGTTGTTACGGTGTTCACGAATATCAATGCCAAATCCATTAACTGTATAGTTACCAGACTCATCATATGTGCGTCGAGCTAATTCATCTCCAAGTAAAGAGTATGCAGTACTATCAACGATAGTCTTAATTGAACCATCAGTAACACGAATTAATTCTACGAAGTTAGAATCTAAAGTTGAATCAACTGCAAGTTTAGTTAAAGTTAAATCCATGTAAAAACGATGAGCACCTGGAGCAGCATAGTTATAACTATTCTGTGCATTATCCAGTAATGTTTCGTCTTCCTCTGGAGTAATAATCTCTTCAGAGACAACAAGACCAATACGATATGTTGGTGATGTTGTATATTTGTCAAGAACAATAGTTTGTTTATCAACTAAACAGAAATGACCATTGATATAATAAACACCAGAATTAATAGTTGCAGTTGAACCCTTACCGATGGAGTCATTTGCAGAACCGACTTGAACAGAGTATACACTATTTTCAGTAACCAGAACTTCGTTAACAGAGAAAGTTTTTGTAGATTTATCTGTACCAGATTGTTGGTAGTTCAAATAAAGCGTAGTCGGATCATTGTTCTCTGCGCTTTGAGTAAGAACTACTGTTGCTTTTACACCAGTAGTTTGACCAATTAAAGTTTTACCATTTAGATTACTAAGGAATGTTTCAACAGCAACACCATTATACAAAGAGATTAGTTTTACATAATCTGCGCCAGCTCCAGGTTGTGTAATAGTCTGAATGGATGCTTGTCCAGGGATAACCATAGCACCCTGTTTGAAAATCGCATCACCATGTCGCTTAATTTGATTCTGCAGAATACTCTGCATTTGAGTTAGTTCGCGAGCCTGAACCGCAAATGATGGGCGATAAAGAATACGATAAAACTTTTTAGTTTCGTCGTAGTCGTCGTTATACGGTTCGGTATTGAAATCTAGCATTCTTTTACTCTTTAAGTTATTTGTTTATTTATGTTAAAAGTTTATAACAGTTCTTAGAGTCACGTTTTGATCAGCAGTAGGGGTAAACGCTACTTTGTTATCTATGAATAGTAAGTGTCCTGAATATTTATCTGCTGTTGGAGCAGTTACACCTGATGCGGAGAAAGTATTTCCTGCAACATTAACAAACACGTTACCAACAACAGGAACTGCGTTATCAAGAGATTGTAATAAAACACCAGTAGAAGTCAAAGACACAATTCTAAACATTGGTCCAGTTGCAGAACCCAAGTTTACCTGCATATCTTGAGAGAAGTTATTAATATCAATAGTCCCAGCAATGACATAACAAGCAGAAGCCAAACTTGAATCCAAGTTACCATATGCTCCAAATTTTCTTGGATTTTTAATTAAACCAAGTTGACGGAAGTCATTATTTACAGTAAATCCTTGGTTAGTATCTTTTGATATGTTACTGTAGAACATTAATTTCTTGGCGAACATACCAGTAATAGGATCTTTACCATGTCCACCATATGGAGCCATTATACCACGAGCAAGAGCGCCAGAACCACCACCTTGGTTAAACGCTACTTTACACCAGCGATACCCAAGACCATAGTTTAAAACTTCAATCTTGTTTATTTTACCATTAACTACTCGAGCCATTGCAGAAGCACCAGTGCCATCACCAGTAATAGTAATGGGAAAATCTGCGCCATACCCATATCCACCAGAAATAACTGGGTAAGCCATAATACGACCATCGGGTGTAAGCAATTCAGTGTTCGCTTGAAGTGTGTTAATATCACCTGGAGAAAGATCTGCAGATAGTTGAGCAGAATCACCATCACCACTTACTGTTAAGTTGGCGTAAGTATAACCAATACCACCATCATCAATCTGAACTGATTTAATTTGACCATTAGTAATTAATGGAATAAGTTTAGCTGCTGATTGAACACCAACAAAATAAGCACTAGCACCAGAGCCAGCAGAAACTGGAGTAATTGTGACCGCTGGTAAAGCAGAATAACCAGAACCATATTTTAAGTTAACAGTTCCAGTCGCAGTAACACCTGCATATCTTAATGTAGCAGTACCATTCGTTGCAGTTTGTAGAACTGGAGTCCCAAGAACTAATCCTGTTCCTCCGCCACCAGTAAATGTAATTGTTGGTGGATTAATATAGCCAGTACCACCTCCAGAAACTGTAATTGAAGTAATTGTACCAGCAGAAACAACTGCGGTAACTACAGCAGTATTACCACCAGTAACATCAGGTGCGCTTACTGTAAATGTAGGTGATAATGTGTAACCAGTTCCACCACTGGTAACAGGAATAGAAGCGATTGCGCCACTAATAGTTGGAGCAGTAGAAGCGTGTGTCGTTCCAGATGCAGTTACTGTATAAAGTCTATTTGAATAATAAATTTGTTGACCAATAGTTACTGCAGTAGATCCAGTCCACACAGTACCAAAGGTTAAAGTTGGAACAGAAGTATAATTCTGACCAGAGTTAGAAACAAATACTCTTGATACCGAAGTGCCATTCATAATTGCTTGACCAGCAAATCCACTACCGCTACCACCAGTCATATTCAATGTTGGGGCAGATGAATATCCAATACCACCACTAGTCATTGTGACATCTAATACAGAACCATTTAAGGTATAACCTGTAACTACACCACTAGTAACTGTCAATGTACCAGTTGCTCTAGTACCAATGTATTTTAAACCAGCAGTTCCATTTGCAACAATACCAGATTTATGATTAGGTCCAGGAGAAGCAGTAGTTCCTGAAACAGTGCATTCATATAAATTATTTAAGTATTCCACTTTCTGGCCAAGAAGAATACCAACACCAGCAGTCCAAGTATTGGCTCCATTAAATGGAGGAGCAACAGTTAAAGTAGCACCAGAAGTATAACCAGTTCCACCAGCAGAAAGAGTTAATGATTTTAAAAGCAATGGATCAGAAGCTCTATATCCATCACCAGCAACTGTAATATTGGCAAAACTATAATTCTGGCCAGCATTGTCAATCTTAATATTTAAAATCTCACCACCAGAATAAAACTGTGAACGAATAGAGTTAACGACTGGCATGTAAACATCAGTCAAGAATTTATTGCGCAGAGCAATTGGAATACTATACAAATATTTCCACATATATCCATCTGGCATAATAACTGGATCTACAACAGTACCAACTGGTTTATAAATTGAAACTGCGTTGTTATTATTATCAAGACATTTATATACGTTGTAATCATCAGTTAAGACATAACAGTTAGTATCTTCTAGACGCTGCGCACCAGATGGCGCAACATTAACAACTGCAGTAGCAGTAGCAGCAGAACCACCACCACCAGAAATTGTTACTGTTGGATTAGCTGTGTAACCGATACCACGTGAGTTTAATGTAATACCGATAATACTACCATTACTAAGAACAGCAGAAGCAGATGCACCAGTACCACCTCCACCAGTAATGGTAATAGTTGGCACTGAAGAATAACCATAACCACCAGTGATTAAGTTAATACCTTGAACTTCTGTGGAATATTGATCATCATACATATCCCAAACTTGATCAGTTACCCAATCTACTCTAGGGATTACGAAAGCCACATCGGTTGAGTTAAGTTCCTTCATGGTAATAATTTCATTACGAGTTTGTAGATCGTAATTGAAACTATCGATTGGATATGGAGGAGTAGCCTCATCTGTCCAACGAATAGTTTTACCTAAAAAGTAGTAATAACGTGCACTACGATTTTGAATTTCATTATATACTGCGTCAGCAATAGAATTGTCTAACGGAGATTTTAGTAATGATGACATTTAGATTTCCAATTAGCTGATTGTAACTACCCATGTAACAGCGATAGAATCACCAGCTGCTTTGTTAACTACAGGGAATGTTGTGCGGCATAGCATAGTTCCAGAAGATGCAGCATTTAAAACAGCAGCTTCTGTAATAGCACCAGTACCAGTACCAGCTGGGAATGTTGCAGTATAAGTAATAGCATTGGCAGAGTTAGAACCAGAAGCCAAAGTAACACGACCAGCTTCAGTACCTAATGCAGTATCAGAAGATGCAGGTGTTGCAGTACCAGTACCAATAGCCATATGCGACATAATAGATGATGCTGATCCACTAACTATACGAGAAGCAATGTATGTTTTACCAGCAGAAACTACTAAATTTTTTGCTTTGCGAATTTCTTTAATATTACCATCTGGTCCACGAACAACTATCTCAAGTTCGCCAGTTGGGTTGAATGTATCGTTTAAGTTCATAATATCTCCTTAATTAGAAAGTTGTAGGGGTTCCAACATATGAACCACCGTCATTTAAAAAGTAACCAGCATCAACATATGGGTTAAATAATATCAATCCACCTGAATCTGTTGGTGAAACTGTAGAATTTTCATCAGCATTGGCATATGTTTTATGAGAGCCAAGAGGTTTGATTGTTTCAAAGTATGGTAATGTTCTATTTAGTAATGTTCCAGTAAAGTCAACTGTGCCTACCGTATCATTATCAAGAGTTACACCATTATTCAAATAATGATCATATGCTTCTGAGTTTAAAATTTTAGAGATATCTTTAATCTCTAGAGTATTTCCTGATACTACTGAGTCTGCTGCTGTAATAGAAAGAATCTTAATTAAAGATTCAATAGCAGTTTGTATTGTAAATTCATTACGTAAATCATATTCACCGAATACTGCCATACCAGCAGGATGAATTAAATTCTTAACAATGGTTTTATATGTGTTTAAAGATTGGTCAATCTTAATAACATATGAAAATGCTTGATAGTAATTACTATCTTGAATGTAAATAGCATCATCCAAGAATCCATCATTATTAACATAATACCCTGGATATTTAGCAAGTGGTCCAAGAGATACTTTAATGATGGCAGGAGTTGTAGTAGTGGCAACTGAGTTAGCAGAACTAATACCGAATTCACGAATAGTTAAACCAGCATATGTTCCATCAATAGCTGCTGGTCGCAAATTAGCAACAGAAGTTAATGAACTAGAAGTAGTTCCAGCAAAGTTAGATACAAGCGTTAAACTTGTATTACTAGAAACACTGTAAACTTTATACTGAACACCACCAAGTGTTAAGAAGTCACCAAACTCAACTTGAGTTGTAAATAATGTTCCAACACCAGTAACTGTTGCGCTACCATTAGTGGCAGTAAGAGTTCCAGTTAAAACTGAGTTTATCGGTAAGTTATAATCGGCAGTATTAATGGATCCACTTTCTGCGAAACCATATGTACTTTCTGAAATACCAAGCGCAACAGATTTATTGGCAGGAGCTAAGAAACTATCAACACGGGAAATAATAACACCCTCTGTTGATGCAGTATCTTGACCCTTCTGTGAAACAATTGAGGATGAGAAATCTGTAGTGTACCCAGTTCCATATTTAATGAATTGTGCCTGAGTAATACCACCAGTAGAATTTACCTCAGAAACTTTCATAATACTTCCATAACCTTGGAAGTTATTAATATTGTAAAGGTCGCCTACTTTAAACCCAGTTCCAGGTGCTTCAACTTTTAATGAAGATGTTGTTGGTAAAATCAAACCATTAAACACCAAATTATTATTGTTATCAAGGTATCGTAAAGTATCACCAACAGAAATATTACCAAAGAAGCGACGATCAATGATAAACTCATACGTGTCATCAGAAATTCTAATTGCGCGATCTACTTCGACTTCAACGTATTGACGACGATCGACAAGAACACGAACTACTTTAGATTGAGTAACAACGTCTACTAATTTGCCAACAATATCTTGAGGGCTACCAACTAAAATTTTAACGAAAATTGAAACGTCTTGATTCCATTTACCATCAGATGCACGTAGCATTTGAGTAGATGGATATTGAAGTGTAATATCTTTATTGAATAAAATTCTGAATAGAAGTTTATATGATGCTTCACTACCTTTTGCTAGATACAGATCTTTAATTCTTGATATTAAGAATCGCTCATCAACAGTTGAATATGGTATCTTTGCTGCTAATTCGTCTTTGAAATATGTAATGAATGAATCAAGGGTATTGTCAATATCCCTTAATGTAGTAGGATCTTTCTGCGTTGTTTCTAAAAACTCGTAATATGCTTTTAAGAAATCAACGAATGTTTGATACTCGTCTCTGATAAACTCAGGTAGCTGTGATGCTACTATAGATGAGACTTTAGGTCTTGTAATCATTATGAACGGCTAGAAGTAAATGTGTAGTTATAACCACCACGCAAATCACCAGAAGCAGTTGGGTCTGGAAGCGCAGTTACTGTTAAGTGATCCTTAGCAATTTGAGCAATTTGAGTTAATGCTGATACTACGTCATTTGATAGTGGTCGAATAGATATTTCCAAGTCAATATCAGCAAGAGCAGTAATGTGTAAGTTCTTAATATCAACAACACCTTTGGCATAATCAATATTACCAATTGTTGGATTTACAATAATTTTAATACCGTTGGCACCATAACGATATAAACGAACGTGCGCAACACCATCATCATCTAGATAATGCAATTCATCACTGCCCGCAATATAGAAACCAGTGCTCTTAAATGATTCTTCTGGTTGACCAGAACTCCAAATTGGATTAATCATGTTTAATATATACTGCGCAGAAGTATTGTAACGAACATTCAATTCTCTACGTAATAATACAGTGGTAATATTATTTGTTATAGACTGATCAGAATTATCAATCAACTTACTTAGTTTGGAATATCTAAATACACCATCAAAACGACTCAAGTCGTTTGCATTATATGCATTTATAGTATTAGTAACAACAGCTGCGATTTCTGATGCTGTCTTAGAAGTAGCCTGTTCATTATAATAGACAGTAACATGCAATGCAATATTAATATATTCTGGGTCAACAATAATAGGCTGAACTGATACAACATTTCGTTGATCCAAAATTGTTGCAATTAATGCTGCCTTTTGAGTTGTTGTTAATTTATCCGCATCTTTTGGTTTTACACAGACATAAACCTTACCATAAACTGGAGGGTTGTTATCCTCACCACCCCAACATGTTACTGAAGCAGCGTCAGAGAACTGTGAGTAAACAATTGCTTTATAATCATCTGGAGTAACTGCCCTATTCTGAGAAGCATACATTCTTGGAGCATTGAAACGGATACTATCGATATCTTCTGCTGGTGCACCATTAGCAGCAATACCAGTTGTAGTGATGGAGATTGCTGCGCCAGAAATTAGAGTTCCGCCACCATATGTAAATTGACGTGCTTTATTTGGAGCATCTAAACTAGAAACGAAATAATTTAAGTGAACAATATTACCAGTATCTAATTGCATACCAAGATTACCATCACCGAATGTTAATTCGTATAAACCTTCATCAATCTCTTTTACCCAAAAACATTTTGTTGTGGAGTCAACACCAATTAATGTTTCAGCTTTGGTAAATGTAGTATACACTGATGATGAAGCGGAATCTTGAACTCTTACTGTTAATGTATTTAAATCAATCGCTGAGTTTGGAATAATATAACGTGTATTGGTTCCAACAGTAATATTAAATGTTAGTGGAGTACCTTCAGTAATTACCAAATTACTAAAAGTAAATACACCAGTTGAACTTGTTGCAACAACTGAACCAATAGTATAGAATGTGTATGAAGCACCATCAATAGTAGTTGTAAAAGGAGTATATGCTGGTAGTGTTAAAGTAGTTGCCCCAGATCCAGGAGCGGAAACTGTAAGAGTAATTGTTGCTTTGGAGCAAGTAGCAGATCTTGGTGAGTAACCAAGCATTTTTGAAAGAGAAACTACGCTGTTACGTTTTCTTGCAGAATCAAGGAACATCTCATTGATAGCAAGGTTATTGTAAAGAGCATTATAGTGAGTATTATAAGCCAGAACGTCCAACAGAACAGACATGGCTGAACCTTCAAAATCATAATCTTGAAATTCGGATTGCCCACTTAGGAATGTTTTTAAGTTCTTTTTAATGTCATCAAAATCAAGTGTTGTGACATTAATCTTTTTATTTGAAGTTGCCATTTATCGTGTTCTCTGTAGCGTTAAATCTAGCGTGATTGGAGCAGTCGTATTTAATATTGTAAATTCAATAGTAACATTAATAGTCTGATCATCTGATGCTACGACGCAAATTATATCAATAATGTTAACCCTTGGCTCAAAAGAGGTAATAACATCCTGTATTGTTCTTTTTAACATGGCACCAAGCATTGGGGATGCTGGTTCAAATAGAAGTTTTCTAATTGGGCTACCGATCTCGCTGTGAAATGGTCGCTCGTAGTTGCCAGTTAAAATCAAGTTCTTTAGAGCATTCTTTACAGCATCCTCATCATAACGACGAGTAACGTCCATCGTCACGGGATTTTTCGTGAAATTTAGATCTAAATCCGAGAATGTTCTTGTATTATTTGCCATATTCTTATTTAGGTTATTCTACCGAGGTCTTTGCATTTCCTTGAGCAACTTGGTCACCATCAGCGATTGGGTCATTAACTCTGGCTGCTGCTTTACCTTCAAAGAAAGTTTTAGATGCGCCAGAGGTTATTTCTCGCTGACTTGTAGAATGAGTAACCAATCCTACCGTATGTGCGTCAAACTGATCGCCAACAGTCCCTATTAAAGTACCACCAACAAAACTTTTAGTGCATTGAACTTTAGTATTTAGACCAGTAGCAGCACCACCATCCTGTCCTTTACTCAGCGCACCTTTATATGTTAATGCGGTCATCCTTTTACTACTGCTCCTGGAGGGGTAATAGAATCAAGTAGAGTAAAACTACCTCTTGTATGAGTCTTATCATTAAGCATAGTAAACGCCATCTTTCTTCTAGATTCACCATAACCCATATGAACCCACACTTGATCTTGATAACGATATTCAAGGATTAGCTGATCATAAGGAAGGATCTTTTCTAGAGCAATTGCAAGTTCATATGTCTTGCGCATTCTATCTGGAAGTAACAATGCTATGTCAATAGCAAAACCCTTACAGTGAGATGAGTTCGGCGACTCAGTTTTAATAACACCCTTCAAACGATAACCTGATGTAATCTTCCACTGTTTATTTCTTCCGCTAATACCACCTGGAAGAACTTCCAGTGCTGGTTCAAGAATATTTTGACAAGTCTGCGCTAGATTACATACAATTTCCTGAACAGTATATAATCTTATTTTACCATCTGGACCTGTTAATTGTTGATCCACCAACTTATGTTTACCGTTTAATCCACCATCCATTAACATACCTAATGTAAAATTCTTAGACATACGGTAGTCATCAGTAAAGTTTGTTGTAGCGTAGATAATCTTACAATCAGCTGGAACTACTGTGTTTGACCCACCAGATGCTGGCGCTGGAGTTTCAGCATTTACTGCAGGTGTAGGGTTGGCAACACCACTTTCTCTTGATTGTTGAGCTGACTGCGCTCTTCCTTCAGGTGTTGCGTAATCTTCTGGAGTTTCAGCAGCAGCACCATCCGCCACTCTACGATCGGGTGGAATAAGTTGAGGTACTGTTGGATTTAATGGGTCTCCAGCAGGTGGTGGGGTTAAAGTAAAATCTTCAACATCTTGCGCACCAGATGCTCCATTACCAAACTGTCCTTGAGAGTAATCCGCATTTAATGTTCCGCCAGCAAGGATATTCATATCTTCTGCTGATTCAATCTGAACTGATTCTGATTTAATACTTGTACCAACCCCAGCTTGGAAGAACATGTTGTTGGTAGATTTTATTGTGATATTATTGGCAGCAATATCTAATTTACCAACTGATTTTAATTGCATGTTGCCACCGACTGCAAGAGTAACATCATTGGCAGCGCCAATATCCAAATTATTACCAACTCTTACTGTTGCGTTTTGAGAAACTTCAATATTCGCATCAGTGCGACAGAAGATATTAGTATTACCATCAACTGTTAAGTTACACTCACCTCCAATCCAAACAAAACCATTACGTTCAGTAATCATAAAGTTGTCACCAACAATATAATTAGTCTGTGTTCCCATTGGATCTATTTCTTGATATGTTCCTGCTCTATGATAAGTATGGATACGTTCATATCCAGGTGTATCGTCAAACTCTTGAATATGGCCAGCTTCAGATTCATAAACTTTATTGTATGGATATTGTGCACCATATGAAGGTAGATTTTGATCCCATGTACCCTGATCTACTGCTTTTGGCACACCTTTACGAATCGAAGAATCTTTTTTCTGAACGATAGTACCTTCAACTAAACCACGAGCCAAACGATTCGTATCTGGTTCATTGATGTAATCTTTTAAAGGGTATTTGTTATTTGGATCTCTGAATCCAGTATTATCAGTTCCGTTTGCAATTGATGCTTCTGATGGTCCAGGTGTTGGGTTACCACCATCTGCTGGTGGTTCAACTGAAGGTGGGTTCGCATCTTTTTCTACTGCTCCACCAGCATCAGTTCCATAAAAATACTCATAATATTTTAATTTTCTTGCTGCAATATCTGGTGAATTAACACCAACTGCTTTCTTTGCTGCGTAGAAATAATCAGGATGTGCATTTGGTTTAACACCAGCTGGTACTCTATCTTTAATATAAAGCGCAGCTACCATTGCTGATACATTAATATCATTATCAAGCGAGTCAGGATTATTAACAATATCAATATTCAAACCAGCAGCGTTTGCTAGTTTCTGATAGCGAGCATAGTTACCCTTACCAGTTAACTGAATAAAACCACGACCATAATATTTACCACCATCAGCATCTGTTTGATTGCCCAAGAAGTTTTTACCACGCTGTGTTGGACCATATACCCAACTAAAAAATTCTTCTCTAGTGACACCTTTCTTAGAAGCATCAGAATATTTTGCTGCTGTTTCTTCAGTTGTAAACGAGTAGATTTGTTTTAAGCGAGAAGCACTGTAATTATATCCTTCTAGTTGCGGGATCCACCCAGACTCACCACCAGCAATACCAAGTAAAGCACACTTCTGTTCTTTAGTGGTCAATCCAACTTTATCACAAGCAGCAATAAGTGCTTTAATACCATCAGATGCTTTACTTGCATTTGATGATGACTTTGGTGGTGGTACAGTTGGGATTGAGGTATTTGTTGTATTTGATGCTGGTGTAGCTGGAGTAGTTGCACTTGCAGCAGCAGGTGTAGTTTGAACAGGAGTACCATCACCACTAACAACTGGATTACCATTGGAATCTGTTAATACAGTTGACGCTTTACTTTGATTTACTGCAGCTACGTTTGTTGCTGCAGGTTTGAATGTAATAATGTTTTCACCATAACCAGTAACTTCTTCGCTGATAGTTATTTGAGTTGATGAATCTATGGAAACAATAGTACAATTATTAGAAAGTCCAAAACCAAGGACTTTCATATTAGCAGCTAATCCATTTGTAAGATTAGTTCTGTTTGTTTCTTTATCAATAAAGGTTAGTTGTTTACCAGTAACTGGACCTTCAATAGTTCTAAGAACAATATCTTTAATCGCATAGGATTGAATAACAGTTGCGCTATCATCATCAGCAACTGGTTGTGGTGTTTGCGGAATACCACCAACAGTACCAAGCATAATTGGTTGCTGCATATCTTCATCAGCAAACATAATAATAACAGTAGTACCTTCAACTGGACCAACTGGAGTATAACCAATACCATTCATGGCTGCAGAACCAATAGGCTGAACTGGAGTTGCCCATGGTAATTGCTGAGTTGGTAGTTGTGTTTTATCGTGGGTGTGTAACCCTACAATACGAACCTGACAACGACCAAGTTCTAATGGGTCTGAACGACTTTCAACTACACCTGTATAAAACATTATTTCTTCCCATCAATATTTAATTGTAAACTATCCTTGATCAATTCCATATGACACTCATGGCGCTCTCTAGTTACGTAATGATTAATTGCAGAGATAATATAATAACCAGAAAACATCTTATCAACTAAATCTTGATCATCGTCTTCTTTGCTCACTGGTTGAATCTTGTTTAAAGTAACAGAAACCTTCTGCCCAACTGTATAGTCTGATCTTCCTGGAACTGTAATTTCAATCTTACTGGCTTCTGCCAATTTCATTAAAGAGATACGTTCTTGAGCATACTTGTAATTAGTAGCATCACCAAAACCACTAAAGTTAGCATTATCTCTTGGATAATTTAGTATTAATGAATTAGATCTAAAAATAGCATTATCGCCAATTAATTTATTTGGGTTCAAGTGTTTTAGTTTTTCGTACTTATCTCTTATGTTATAATTTTTAGCATTGTATACTTTTCTATTTAAATCATAAGAAACTAATTTAGAGGAATACATACCGCCACGAATCTTACTCATGTAATCATAACCAACGGGAATTGCGACTTCATCTATTCTTCTAAAATCTTCTTCTACATTTCTAGCATCACCACCATTTGGTAGAGAATCTCTAGTGTAGCCGTCTTTAGTAAATGACTGGTATAAACCATTAGTATAAAGAGTGTCTAGTGATATAAAGTAAAACCCATATCGGTTTTCAAAGAATACATAGTTTGGAACATCATTTTTATTTACTGCGCCATCAGTAACCCATGTAATACACTTAGATGGCGACCAGAAGTTTGATATAAACTTCATCTGTTTGTCTGTTGGCTCAACAAAGATTTCTTTCTTAGTTTGCAAACCATTTACATTATCAGTAAGTAATGACTTAATAATTTCCTCTGGTGTACCAGAATATACTTTACTAATCTTCTTGTTTAAATCAATAACAGCTTCTGGTGAAATAAAGTGTAAAACATATGAAACTAATTTATCGCCAAGCAACACTCGATCAGTCATCTTATAGATGTAAAAGATGCCACGGATATTCTTTTTCTCATCGAGAGTTGGAGTTACAATTTCAATCTCAACCATCTCCTCACCAACGAATGGGAAGAGGTTTACTAAGTCAAATGATTCTCTTACTGTTAATGAACCAGATATAAATGGTGAAAATATATCTTCATAAACAGTAATGGCGATTACTTGAGCAGCAATATCCTGTCTCAAACCACCGCTGGTAAATATGTCGCATTTCTCAATACTAACATCACCAGCAAATCTTAATTCTTTATCTACTGATTGCATTAGATTTCATCTTTAAAGTTTTTAAGAATCGT
>Ga0214921_10001559_pt1 | contig 38720 bp, 40 predicted proteins | sample LL1505_MetaG_FD_177992 | JGI IMG/M metagenome (GOLD analysis project Ga0214921, IMG submission 177992) | Freshwater microbial communities from Lake Lanier, Atlanta, Georgia, United States - LL-1505 | ecosystem: Environmental > Aquatic > Freshwater > Lake | place: USA: Georgia | collected...
CCTGTCAGATAGCCCCAAATAAACCGTCTAAGACCCCAAAAATACTCCAAATGGCCGACTTCCTGAGGGGGTTAAAAAAAAGAACTGCGACGCCCTATTAAAAATGACCGACATTTGAGTAGCAGTACTATATCAAATAGAATCTAGGGGATGTCGTGAGGTGTGGAATGAGGAAGACAAATCTGGGCAACGGGACTAATAGCGGATCGGGAGGCAAGCTTAGCAACGAAGATGTGGCGAATTTATTAGCCAAGTCGAATTTGCTGCCAGATAAGTTCGCTAGTTACATAGACGACCTCGGCAAGAAACTTCAACAGCATGGCCTAACGTTTGTTGCCCAGACACTTTACAGCACAAGCAGCGCTAATCCTCTTCAGGACTTAAGTGTGCCACAGGAACTCTTAAGACTGGTGCAAGAGCATAAAAAAGCTCTAACAGATCAGTCAGGTGATCAAGGAATTAGAAAAGCGATCATAGAGCTCTTCCTGCGACCAGAGCTTTTTGGCGGCGACGAGCCTTGGAATACGCTCACTTCTGCGCAGCGAAAGCAGATAGTACATGGCGGCCTAACTGTCTTAGGTCCTGCTATTTTACGGTCTATACCCAATCAGGGCAGCGCACTTCACTACTGGTGTAATGACTGGCCAAACGGTACTACAGATACTGAGCAGATACCCTCTATGCCTAATGACAGCGATGCCCCTAGTATCGCTTCGTCTCCAGCGAAAAAGGCTACACAAGCTTCTCCTCGAACAAAAAAACAGGGGAGTGCCATTATTAAACAGTCCAGGCCGGAACAGCCAACGCACGATACCACCGCTGAGATAGCTAAATTTTCGCCGATTGTTTTACTCAGTCAGCCGGCGTCTTTGCAGTGGGTCAACACGCATTTATTACATGCCCTAGACCAGCTTCAGGTAGTGACGGTCCTCGACATCGCAAATCTAGACCCAGTTCAACTCGTTGGCGAACTCCAACAAGACCAAAAAAGTGCCGCACCTAAAAAGAAGCTCAAAAAAGATGAATCAAACGGGGCAGGATTAGACTATTTATTGGCTTCCGTTCGACTTCTAGACGAAAAGTCCGGGAACGCTCTATCGCTTCTTATAACCCCACTCTCACATAGCCCGTATGTGCCAGTTCTTACGGGCGCTACTATCGAGGCCTTATCGAAAATAAAAATTCCAAAAGCCGAAATACACCAAGGACAGATCACTCAAAGCAAATCAGGCGCGAAGCTTCCCGTTAATAATGGCCTACGGTTACTTCAGCTGCTTATTAATCCGGAGCAGGCGGGTATTTCAAAGCTTGCCCAGGTCATTCCACAAGCAGAATTAGACAAGCTCAACGAACTCTTCGCTACTGTTGGAATACCCGAGGCGTCGTCGTTATCTGTGAAAAGCGACGCTGCGTCGGAGATGGGGGGGGGGCTGGAACCCATGGGACGACTACCAGTTGAGAAAACAAGGATCACTGGAGATTTTTGGAATGAGTTTGGCTCTATCGAGTTAATTTGTTGCAACATCAAGAAAGAAGATAATCAAGGACGTCTTGAAAAAATAAAGGCTGCCCTGAAAGAAACCCCCTGCCCGTCTTACCAGGATAAATATCCTCCCAAGGATTATCCTTATCTTTACAACGAACAAACCAAATCAACCATCGCATCGCTCAATAAGCTAGTTTCCCAGCTAAACCAAGGCATACAAAACAATACAATTACACTCGCTGACATAAAAAAAATATACGATGCAGCCGCTAAGCTCGTTTATGGTGAGGATACCAAGATAAAATGGCCTACTGAATGGCAATAAAAGCGCTAGGGATTCCTCGCTCCCGAGTAAAAATCACGATACATAACTAGGTCCTAACCCCCTCAGCCCCTCCCGCCGGTACCTGCGCCAAAATCACTCCGGCTGTAAGTATTACAGCCCCTAAAATCGCGCGTTGAGTCATCGATTCATCACACAGGACCCAACCAGCCAAAGCGCCGAAAACTCCCTCTAAAGAGAGGATAATCACAGCGTGAGAGGGTGTAACATTACGCTGCGCCACCACCTGTAGGGTATAGGCTAAAGCAACCGATACTCCACCCGCGAAAAGTATAGATGGCATAGCTCCGATTATATTTTGATTAGCTCGATCCTCAAAAATTAATGCCCCCGCCAGACTAAGCAAACCACAGACAAGAAACTGCTCCGCAGCTAACTTGAATGGGTCGTGTCGCGAAGATATCAAGGAGATAAGGACGATATGTACTGCCCAGAAAAGCGCGCTGGCGAGCACCCACCAATCTCCTGGGTGCACCGAGAACTCCCCATCTACACTCATCAGGTACGCTCCAACAACTGCGATACAAGCTCCTACCAGCTCAATAGCTCGCGGGCGATACCCCACTAACACCGACATCAGAGGAACAAAGATAACGTTCATGATCGTTAGAAAACTCGAGTTGGCTGTTGTTGTCTGCGGCACTCCGATCTGTTGAAGAAGGGCTGCAAGAGCTAACGCCGTCCCAAGAGCCAAGCCATCGCGTGAGCATCTGATACTAAAAGCCCCGCCTCCGCGAGAACTACGCCACCAGGCGAAGAGCGCCACCAGGATACCTCCAAGTAGAAACCTCGCCGCGTTAAAACTAAGTGGTGACATGTGGGCTGAGCCAAAGCGCTGCGCGACGAAGGCGATCCCCCAGATAACTGTGACAAATAATAATACCGCGTCTGCTCTGGTTCGGGTCATTGTTGGCTGGCGAATCTCACCTCTCCCCTGAATCATGAAAGACCTCTAAGTCACCAGACGAAGAGCCGGATTCAGCTTGCAGGTAGGCTTGATACTGCTCCGGAGATAATACCGATTTTAGCTTACTTGAGCGCAGCTCTAATCTCTTGCGGTTCTCCGCTATCATCCGCGCTAACCTCTGCTGCGGCGTGCCGCCTGAAAGGTGCTCGGACTCAGAGCCTTCGCCGCGGATCTCACGCTCGACATCACTGTAGATGGTTCGCATCCGCTGCTCCTGCTCTCCTGATAGCCCCAAGGTCTTTGAGATCCAGAGCGCGTCTTTCTCAAGCTCCTCATCACGCGCGCGATTAAACGCGGATTGAACCTGACCCCGATAGGTCTTAGCGTTTTCAGCCCCAAGGATCTCATCAAGAGACTTCGACTCACTCGCGCGTCCCTCTTCGGCCGCCTCTCGATCCTCCTTAAATTTCTCCTCTAGCTGTGCCCTCTGCTCATCTGAAACAGAAACAAATTTTTCGATAGCCGAGATCCTCCATGAGATCGCTCTAGCGGACTCAGCGCTCTTGTCGCTCTCCGGGTTACCAGCATCTACTTTTGGTTCCGTAGCAACGCTTGACTCCTCCTTTTTATCGCTTTGAGGATTTGACTGTTTTAATAAGTCTAGCTCTGCGGAGATTTTTGCCAGCGCCTCTCGGCACTGCTGCTCACCAGCGATTGATGATATAGCCTTAGAACGATCACACACCGGATCCTTAGGATTAAGATTCGGAAAAAATAGCGCCGCGGATCCTAGTAACAGGCCAAAGATAAATGCTATTAAGGTCTTAGTCATATAGCTTATCCTTGACCGTTTAGCGAAGCATGGTCAAGGTATTCTTGGGAAGGCCGGCGCCGGCCTTCCCTTGGGGGAGAATAGGATTATGAAGCGCTACTTTGGTGCCCACGTTTCTTGCGCAGGTGGTCTGGTCAACGCGGCCAAAGCCGCCATTGAATTAAATATCAACACTATACAGATTCATCCCTCACCGCCACAGAGATGGAACTCACAACCATTCGCTGAAGGAGCTGAGGACGCGTTTAATAAACTTCGGCAAGGCTCGTGTCTTGAGAAGGTTTTCTTCCACGCTATCTATCTAATTAATATGGCGACTCCGGATCCGCAGAAGTTTCACATGGCTAAAACATCTCTGCTGAACTATTTAGATCTCAGCGCGCGAATTGATGGCGCTGGTGTTATCTTTCATGTCGGAAGTATGAAGGACCAACCTAGCGAGGAAGAGGGATACGACCGTGTTGTCTCTGGGCTTAATTGGGTGCTTGAGCGCGCCCCTAAGAACTCGCGATTAATTATGGAGGTTGCGGCTGGTTCAGGGAGTATTATAGGCGATCGCCTTGAGGAGCTCGCATTAATCTATTCGCAACTAGAGCGCAAAGAGTTGGTTGGATTCGGTCTTGATACTCAGCATATGTGGGCCAGCGGGTACAACTTAGTAGATGATCAAGAGCAAGTGATCTCGAATATTGAGAGCGCTATGACTATAGATAAGGTTTGGTCGATCCACTTAAACGACAGCAAAACTCCGTGCGCTAGCAAGAAGGACCGTCACGAAAATATCGGAGATGGCTTGATCGGCGCCGCGGCTCTCGAGCGGTTCTTTAACCATCCAAAGTTAGCTGAGATACCCTTTATCTTGGAGACCCCAGCCCTCGAGAGCCTTGATGGCGCACGCAGTGAGGTTGATAAGCTAATCGGTTTTAGTGAAAAGAGGTGCTAAGCAACGCAAAATACCCACTATATTCAATATGTTAGCAACTTACAGCAGGATCTTTAAAGTTGCTTCTCAGATCATGGACTTAAACAGAAACTGTGATATGATGTCGCACCTCGTTCTGAAAAATTCTAAAAGAGACAGATCGAAAAAAAATTATTAACAAGCTAGCAGATAGGCAGCAGTTAGAAGTTAAGTACAGATATGGCAAAGAAAAGCACAACTCTCCGTAACGAAAAGCGCATCAGAATGGCCGCTAACCAATACGCTAAGCGCCAAGAGCTAAAAGAAAAAGCACTCGACCCAAAGATCTCTGATGAGGAGCGTTACAAGGCTCGTATGAAGCTTCAGTCTCTTCCACGTAACGGAGCTAAGGAGCGTGTCCGCAATCGTTGTCAGCTATCTGGCCGTCCTCGTGGTATTTACAAAAAGTTTATGATCTCCCGTATCGTTTTCCGTGAGATGGCTCACAAGGGTCTTATCCCTGGTGTTACTAAGTCTAGCTGGTAGTAAGCGATGATTAAGCTCGCTTACGCGAGCTTAATCCCGGTAACGACTGTAGCCGGCTACGTTGACTCTTATCCTGACTGTGCTGATATCACGCCTGGCGGCTTATTATACGTCTCCACTAACTAAACGGCGATCAAGGCTTCACCACAGGAATCCTTACTACAAACGCGCTCCCCTTGCCCGCTCCATCGCTGACAAGCTGAATCCTGCCATTATGCGCCTCTACAATCATCTTAACTAAGTAGAGTCCTATACCCACGCCCCCTCCACGCTTATCTAACCCGGGGTCTAGCTGCGAGAAGAGCTCAAATATCTTGTGCGCATATTCAGGAGATACGCCGATCCCATTGTCTGACACGGAGAAAAACACATCACCACTCTCTTCGCTTACCTTTAGGGTTATCTTTCCTCCAGGCGGAGTGTACTTGGCTGCGTTGTCGAGAAGATTAACCAAGACCTGCGACAAACGTTGGCTATCCGCCAACATCGGAATCTTCTCACTAGCGTAATCAACTCGAAGCTCGTGATTACCACGCTCTATCGCCTCTCTGCAGGTATCGAGCGCTGTCTTCACCACCTCATGCGCATCAATTAACTCTAACTTAAGGCTCAGGCGCCCGTTTCTTATGTGAGACACGTCGAGAATGTCATCAACTAAACGGCTTAAGTTAGCTATCTGGCTTCCCATTAACTTTCGAACTTCAGCTAACGGCATCTGAGTAGACGAGTGCTCAAGCAGGCGAAGCCCTGCCGCTAGCGATGAAATGGGGTTACGCATCTCGTGCGCCACGATCGCCAGAAATTGATCCTTCCTGCGATCGCTCGCGTGAAGATCTGTTAAGATCTTGCTAATCTCGAAAGCTAATCCATAGGCGACCCGCGTCTCTGCTTCCTGATGCGGCGCTTGAGTAAAAACTATCAGATACTCTCTCTTAACCCCATTACTCTGCAGAGTGAATCTGCAGTCAGCAACCTCCCCCCTGCCGAAGACATGACTTAAGGCCGCCGCGTAGCTGAGAAAATTTTCATCGGGTGGCGGAAGCATCTCAGATATTCCGCGGCCAACAATCTCATTCGCTGAAATCCCAAGGACTTCCTGCGCCTTCTCATGCGCATAGACACATCGGCCGTCTTGATCAAACTTGAAGGCCAAGACACGATAATTAGAGATAATATCGCTTAAATGGTCCGCTTCTACGATCGCTTTACTATCATTCAGCGCGCCTAACTCAATCGCCATAAATCAAACTACCTCGCTATCTGTTAGTAATACATTAAACCACAAGGTGGCTCATTCGGTGCTTAAATAGACGTTTTCTGACGGCTTCTCTGATTTACGCCAGCTAACGCATTTAAATTGAGAATCGAGACTATTTAAGTGAGAGTTGCTAGAAACTCGCGGGAAAAGAGCCTGGCACAACTTGGTTTACAGTGTAGTTCACGTGTAATAAGCTCTATATGATTCGCGTCATATCTTAAGCTTAAATAGCTAAATTGTCAGGGGATAAAAAAACCATGAGCGCTCCACTTACCGTAGCCCGATCTGGCTCTGAAATCTTAGAACTTCTTTCTAGTATGGCAAACCGTCACGGTTTGATAGCAGGAGCAACAGGAACCGGCAAAACCGTAACTCTACGGGTCCTCGCTGAAGGATTCAGCAAGATGGGCGTCCCTGTTTTTATGGCTGATGTTAAGGGTGACTTGGCAGGGCTAAGCCAACCGGGAGTGAAATCAGAGAAGTTATCGGAGCGCTTAAGTACCTTAGGAATAGAGGATTGGGCCCCACAAGCTTACCCGGTTGTTTTATGGGATGTTCTCGGAGTAAATGGCCATCCGATGCGCACGACGATCTCGGAGATTGGTCCAGTTCTTCTGTCCAGACTATTAAACCTAAACGACACTCAAGCGGGCGTGCTTAATATAGTGTTTAAAGCGGCTGATGATGCTGGGATGTTGCTCTTAGATCTAAAGGATCTCCAAGCGATGTTAGTTTATGTTGGAGAGAACGCGCAGAAATTTACCCTTGAATACGGAAACATCTCCGCGGCGAGCATAGGCGCGATTCAGCGATCGCTACTGGCGCTAAAAGATAGTGGCGGAGAGGTTTTCTTTGGAGAGCCAGCTCTGACCATAGATGACCTCCTACAAACAGACTCGTCGGGGCGTGGGGTGATCAACATCCTTAGCGCTGAGAAATTACTAAATTCCCCGCTGGTTTACTCCACCCTACTTCTCTGGCTCCTCTCTGAGCTATTCGAGAAACTTCCAGAGGAGGGCGACCTAGCTAAGCCAAAGCTTGTATTCTTCTTTGATGAGGCTCACCTACTCTTTAACGAGGCTCCAAAGGCGCTTATTGAGAGAATTGAGCAGGTGGTTAGACTTATCAGATCGAAGGGGGTCGGTGTTTATTTCGTTTCTCAAAGCCCATTAGATATCGCCGATACTGTGTTAACGCAATTGGGCAACAGAGTTCAACACGCGCTACGCGCCTTTACAGCTAAGGATCAGAAGGCCATTAAAGCTACCGCTGAGACATTTAGAAGTGATGGATCGATGAATCTACAGGAAGTGATCGGCGAGTTGGCGATAGGCGAAGCGGTGGTTTCTCTTCTTGATGAGAAGGGATCTCCATGCATAGCCAAGCGCGCTTTTGTGGTTCCACCACAGAGTCGCCTAGGCGCTATCACTCCAGAGGAGAGGAAGGCTGTGATAACCTCGTCGACCGTTTACGGAACCTACGAGAAAAGCATCGATCGCGAATCGGCTTATGAGATCTTAACTAAACGCATTAATGAGGCGAGTCAGGGCAGCTTGAGCAAAGAAACGCCTAAAGGATCAAGTGAGGGAGCGAGTGAATCAAACGGGTCTATCCTCTCTGGTATATTCGGATCGGGAGCGGCTAATAGTGGCTCTGGCAAGAGAACGAGACAGAGCCCACTTGAGGCGATGATGGTAAGTGTCGCCCGCTCAATCGGCAGCCAGATCGGTAGATCAATTACTAGAGGAGTATTTGGATCGCTTACTTCTAAGGGTGGGAGGAGGTAGGGGTTGCGACGTACTTCCTCGATGGCCAATCCCTAAATAGAGTTTACATCGAGGTCACGGAGGGCCACAGAGCGATAAATGTTGACGAGATAAGCAAAGTAAAATCTCCGTGGCCCTCCCCCTCTTTTCCCTCGCCGTTCTCTTTGTACAAAGATGATCCGCAGAGGTTTTCATTTAAACAAGGAGGCCAGCGAGAACGGACAGAGGGGGATAGTGACGGCGCAGCTTATACCTTCCCTCGCTGTCATCGCTGCTGTCTATGTGAAAAAGCTGTTCAGGACTAACGAATTGCTCTTTTCTTTACAAAGAGTAAAAGAGATCGGCGAGCCAGAAAAGGAGTTTTACCTACTTGTTGTCCTGAACCCTCTCTGTGAAGACTTATCTCCCAGGATGTGGGTAATAGTGAGCCCCCAACACCCCCATCAACCTCTCAATCCTGCCCAAATACTCACCCCGCTGCATAGAAACTATTGAGGGCTCAACTACTTTTCCTAACTCCCTCTCTAGCGCAGCTAGCGCCGCTATTCCGTGTGACGGTGTCGCCTCTAACTCTAGCCTTCGTCGCAGCAGATCTTCTATCGTCACCGCTTGCTCTACTTCGATAGCGTGAATCGCTTCAAGATTTAAGACCCCTTCTGCGATCTCATTCCACGCCTCTGGGCGATCTAAATAAATAAGCACCTGGTTACCCAAGCGACTAGTGGCTCGATTTAGCGCGTCATCAGATACAGCTATCTTTGATTTAACCATGCTTACTAGCCGCGTTCGCTCACTCTCTGAAACTACACTAGGAAGACAATCATACGGATCCGGAAGCTCACTTAGCGCCCGCTTAAATCGCTTAAATACGAGCCTTAATCCCTCACTCGCTGTCCATACGAAAGTTGTGTACTTTCCTCCATAGAGGCTTAGGACCCCATCTTTTAGTTCCCAGATATGTTTTCTAGAGAGACGACTAACCCCTGCCCTGTTTAGCCTTCCAGGTCGCGCCGGAAGAGATCTTATTCCTGCGAAGCCGTAACTCAAAGTAGCCCTATTTAGACCAGCATGAGGGAGATCTCGCTCAAGCCTCTTTAGTATCTCCTCTACTTCATCCGGAGAAGGTTGTGGATCGAGGTCTAGTTCGCTCACCTCACGCTCAGTTGTTCCAACTAGAGTACCTCCACTTTGATGCGGCCAGACGAAGTAATAACGGCCCTTCTCCTCAAGTGGCAGAAATAAAGATGGATATCTCCAGGGGGTTGAGAAAACTAAATGTGACCCCCTGCTATAACGGAGCTTAACATCCGAGCCCTGCCCTCGATCTCTTTTAATCTCTGTCGCCCAGGGTCCAGCGCAATTTACGACTAACTTACAACGCGATACGTGCTTCTCGCTTCGTGTTTGGTCGATCCAGACAACCTCTGAAAGATCTGAATTATCAAGCTTACACGATTCTACTTGGGCATAATTTAAAGTAACCGCTCCTAGCTGTCGTGCCGCGGTCAAGAACTCAAAAACTAACCTACTATCACTCATCAACCCATCGGTATACTCAAAGCATCCTGCGAGATCCGCCTGAGTTCCGAAAGCTTCCGAGGCTCCTGGAATCCACTTATGTCTGCGAGCGCTACCACGAGACATCAGATCATAGATCGTCAATCCAATGCCCAGTTTAAATCTAAACCAGTAATCACCACGCTTAATCGGGATAAGGAATCGCTCCGGCCGCGCCAAGTTTGGCATGCGCTTAAAGAGATCCTCACGTGAACGGATCCCTTCATAGACCTGCTCGAAATCAAACATCTCTAAATAACGCAAACCTCCGTGCGCCATCTTAGAGCTCCGACTTGAAGTCCCACTCGCGAAGTCACTCTGCTCAAGCAGCATGACAGAGATCCCTGACTGCGCAGCCATCTTAGCTAGGCACACACCGTGGATCCCTCCGCCAATTACTATTAGATCAAAACGCTCGTTTTTGGCTCGTGTAATGCTATCTATGCGCGAGGGTGTTCTCTTAATTTGAGCGCTTTCTGTTGGGGGGCAGGTAGTCATGGTTTAGTTATCGGTTGGTTTTTGGAAATTCACAAGTTAATTAAATAATCCTAAAACGGCAGCTAAGGAGGATGAAAATTGTACAGATGCTAAAAAGCACCGAGGATTTCAAACTTGTCGGCAGCACAACACTGGCACGCGATTGCTGTTTTTAGGTTTAAATAAAGAGTTCGAATCGGTATGTTTTAGTGCGATTGTGTGCTGTTTAATACTCAGCTGACCTACTAGTAAGTTAGCGGCCAAGTGTAATGAATAGGGTATTGCCGTCTCCGATGCTTTTACTGAAGTAGAGCCAATTGACTAGCCTCTACTGCCAAGGTACCTTCGTGGCCCGTTATACATCATTAATGGTGGACAGATGAATACTGCGTTCAGAAGAACTATTGCGCAATATAGCCTTTCGATGAGTGCGTTATCTTCTTGTTTTGCGCAGGAAACTTCGCAGCCCCAGTCCGGGGACAGTACGCAGAAGATCGAGGTTAGTTCTGATTTAAATGACGCCTCAATCGGTTATAATCGACCGGCAAGAGCTGTCGACCAGAGTGCTGCGGGGGGCGAGTCACCTCGCATGATTGAATCAGAATTACCAGCTAAATCGGGAGTAGCAGGGCAGGCTGAAGTTGCCGCGGATGCGAGCGGGCTCCGAACTAGCCAAGAAAGGGACCTTCAGCGCCTTGCAAAAAGCGTTGCGGAAGAAATGGCCTTAATAGAGCTCAAAGAGAAGTATCAACAGACTTTGATCTATTTTTTGGCATTATCACTTACAGTCGCGGCGGTTGTATCCAGTATCGCCGCCCTGAGGATTGCCACTTGGTTTCGTTTTAGAAAGCTTGACCGACTCATCGCCAGAGGAGCTCAATCTACTGATCAATCAGGCGACGAGCAAACCAAACCGACAGAGCTTAAACATTCCATAAACGTGGGCACGGCCCCATCCGTTTCAATTACTTTGCCGCCGGGGGCGAGTGTTGTTGGGCAATCAGGATGTTTCTGGTATGCAGGAGCCGGCGTAAAGAGGGAGCTTGTCACCGGTCAATCTCAAGGCTTTTCGAGAACCCCAGTGGGGCTGATCAAGAGGATTTTGATCGGTGAGTCGTGGCGTTTTTTAAAGTGCACTAACACATCAAATACGCCACAAGAGGTGGGCCTCTCACCATCTCAGATGGGCACACTGGTCCACGTTGATCTGAAAAATTTTCCGGGCGGTCTATGCGCGGATGGCGGAGCATTCTTTGCATGCGGGCCGCAAGTTACACTAGCGATACAGAGCCGCGCAGGCATTATGGGAGGATTCTCAGGATTAGGCCTATTTCAACAAAAATTTAACGGCGACGGGGAAGCCTTCCTGTTTGCTCGTGGCGACCTGAAACAGCTCGATCTCAAAGAGGGGGAGGCTATGATGGTTGACTCGGGTGCGCTCTTCATGTGGGAACCTACGGTAATTGTAACCCTTGAGTATCAAGGACTCTTCGCTGCCTTGACAGGGGGTGAGGGACTGTTCCTCTGCAAGCTGACCGGTCATGGAAAGGTCTATTTAGCGACGCGAGGATCAGAAGATGATACGTCGTCCAATCGATCAACAGGCTTGGAAAAATGGCTTGAACCAATTACACGGTGGTTCACTTAGAGGCGAAGCGATGGAGTTATCATCGGAGCCCGTTACTTCGTGAATCTTCTAGGCATAGGCAGGCAATTTTTTTTTATCATCTCGTATCTACCAAGGGATTTCATCCGCAGATCCGCACGGCGCTACTTGATTTCGCCAGATCTGAGACGTGCTGCAACACATTCAGAACATTTATCGGGCCGTGGGATGTCTTATTTGAGTGCCACTACGACACCGCTTCTGAGAGTTTAGATTTTGTTGAACGTTTATTGGAGAGATACGGCCCAGTAATAGCAAAAGTAGAAACCCTCTCGGTACTTGTTCATACAAAAGGGTCGGATTGTACGGTGAGGTAGCTTTTGGGGGAAGCTGTCAGGGCCTAAAGTGACATAACGTTTCGATCGGATTGTTATGCCCTGTCATGAAAGCTTGGTAATATCAGCAGTCACATCTGTTTGATCAGTGTGCAGCTCTGTCGGGCATTCACAACTCCAGAAATACGATAAAGGAAAGTCTTCAGAAGCAGACCGGTTCTGAAAAAATTTGGCCAGAATATCGCGCTTGGTGGCACCGGATATAACGACAACTATTCGCCCGCATGGATGTGCCGCGACCATCTCTGAAAAATCGACAAGATCAAACGTTACACCAGAATACTGCTCGGCCCACGGATTATGGCGAATAAATTCGCGGCTCAGAGGGACCTGTTTCTCCGCCTCCGTCTTGCGGAATGGCGCATTCGGAAAGTTCTGCGCCACATGTCCCTCAAATGGATCGGTGGCAATCATCTGAAAAGGCATTCCACCGTTTTCAAGCACGAATTTCTTGAGATTTCCGACCTCGCCTGGCTTCGGGAAAAAAATACGTTCTTCTAAGCCTTTGCAATCAATAAATTGGCCGAGTGGCTCGAGGAGATGCTTTCTCATAAAGCCAAAAGCACCGAACTCAATATCCGGCGAAATGTTCTTGCCGCTAGCGTCAACAAGATCATCCATCACGATAATGCTCAAGCTACGAATGAGGTCTTTTTGTAACCCGGAATCCAAAGAAGAAATTTGGGAAACGAATGACTTAAGAAAAGGAATAGGAGTCCTCCCTGTCGGCAATCCCATGAAATAAAGAGTCCCTGGCGTGAGCTTGAGCATCTCCGAAACAACTTCTCCCGCGAGGATCTCTCCGATCAGATCAGCAGAGTTTGAAAATCTAAGGCTAATAGAATGTTTTTGGTTTGAGGATTTAACTAACATAAGTCTCTAAGATCAGGACTAACACTAACGATAACCCGGAACTCGTCATCCGGGCGCTTGCGTCTTTGATTATAGGCTGCTCTTGAAATAGATGCCACTTTGATACCCTTGAATACCTTCAAACTCCGCAGCATGAAACGTCCCGACTCTGCGGTATTGATGACGCTCTCGGAATAGCCTTGATGGTTCATTCGATACGGGCTTCTCCACAGTAGCGCCCAGTAATCCAAACTCGCTGAACTCACTAATAAGTGCTTTATACATAGAAGATGCTATTCCACGACGACGAAAGGACGGCTCGACAGCTTTTTTGTATACATACATAAGCTTACTAATAGACGGAATAGAGGGATCAACCCATTCTACGTTCGCCATCAGGGACAATAGGTTAGTAAAGAACTTACTCTCCCGCTTAAAAGCTAGTATGAAACCAACCACGTCCCCTTCAAGGACCGCGACTCTCAGTACTCCGTCATTGCTGAACGCAGCCAATTCTTCGATGGAAAGAGGTGAAAGCAGGAAGCCAGTGTTAGTGTCAGCAGATTCGCCAAGAATGCAGCGATTGTTAAGGGCGACGCACAAGGCCAGCTCACGCGGTTCGGCGGGTCGTATATTCATAGACTCTCTTCTCGTATAATGTTCACATCACGAGCGAAGTCCCGTGCATGTGCTTGTTAGGCAGTTTGTCCGCCGATCGCCATCACCTCGTCCTCGGCAAATACGTTTTTGAAGTAATACTCCTCGGCAGCCGACCAACGTCGAATCCAAGTCTTGGCATTCTCTCCTCGAGCGACCAGCCGAGAAGCGCGAATCTCCTCGTCCGTATTCACCCATACTTTTACGTCGTAGTATGCTCTGAGCTCCGGCCGCAGCGAATACACCCCCTCTATGACAACGACACTGCTCGAAGCAGCAACCGAACTCCACTCCCCTGGTATCTTCTTAAGCCAGTCAAATCGTTGGTATGATGCATCCATACCTGACGAAAGAGGTAGGAGCACCTGCTCTATCAAGCGCTGCCACTCAAAATACTGTTCATATCCCTCTGATGGGCTTAGTTCGGCGAGCCTATTTTCGGGGACAGATGAATAGAAATCGTCCTTGTGGACTACTGTCACATTCCCAAGCGATTCTTCAATTCGTTGCGCCAGTGTTGATTTTCCCGCGCCACTCCGGCCCTCGATGCCGACCAGGATTGGACGAGGCGCTAGAACCTTCGCTCGGGCATCTTTAATCTGATTTAGCAATTCGGAGAACATAGCGTTGCACAGCCTAGCGTTCAAAGCCACTCTACTGGGCTAATCTGTTATCCCTCAATCTATCACCACAGCTGAGATAGGCAACTTTTATTTAAATTCATCGATATGTTAATGAGGGAATTTTTAACCGCAGGGGAACGCAGAGGTACGCAGGGTATGGGATTGGGGATTAATCAGATTAGTGGCGCAGTGGTCAATTCGGCGATGTGTGTGCATACTGAGCTGGGGCCAGGATTACTGGAGGAGGCATATAAGCAGTGCCTTGCGGCAGAGCTAACTTCTCGAGGGTTTCACGTGCTTGTCGAACACGCGCTCCCAGTTATGTACAAGTCGGCACGAATCGAAGTAGGGTATCGCCTTGATTTACTCGTCGATAATGCAGTCATTGTAGAACTGAAGGCCGTTCAACAGATCGCACCAATTCATAAGGCCCAGCTGTTATCTTATTTAAAACTCAGCAACAAGAACTTAGGGCTCTTGATAAATTTTAACACCCTGCACCTCAAAGACGGTATTATCAGAATGGCTAATAATTTACCCTGCGTACCTCTGCGCCCCCCTGCGGTTATAAAATAATTCCTATACTGCTGCGGTAAAATAATTGATGGCTAACGCATAAATCAGCAGTTGCCCCCCTTTTCAAAGCTCATATACTTTCCAGAGCCCTGCGGCAATCTGCTGCATCTCCGTGTTATACTCCTTTTAGTTGGAACGCACCATGAAAAGAGCCTCCGCAGTTCAATATGTCACCGACGAGAAGGGTCGCAAGAAATCAGTTATCCTCCCTGTTGAGACCTATGAGGAGATGCTTGAGGACATTCAGGACCTCGTTGCCGTTGCCGAGCGTCGAAAGGACAAGACAGTATCATTCGAGCAAATGAAAAAGAGGCTTAAAAAAGATGGCCTCATATAAGGTCACCTTTAAAGGCTCATTAGCCAAGGACCTTAAGCCTTTAGATCGATTAGCAGTCCTGCCGGGAGCTTAAAGCCGTAGAAGCTCTGGAAGAGAATCCGTTTCCTGCTTCGTCTAAGAAGTTGATTGGCTCCGAACATACCTTTCCGGATTCGAGTTGGAGACTATCGAGTAATTTATATCGTGAATAAGCAGAGGCGAGAAATCGAGATTCAACGAGTGCGCCATCGTAGAGATGTATATCTATAGGCTGGAAGAGTCGCCAGAGGCAGAGGCATTCGGCGTGCCTATCGTGCTAGTTTTTAAAAATAGTAGCGACCTTTTGAGCTATACAGCTCACCTAAACGCTGATAATCCAGCGATAAAGATCGTCCAAATCGAAAGGCTGGCGCCTTAGGGATGTTTAGTCAAACTAAGTAGTTAATGGCGCGAAATCTTTTGCATTTATTTGCTATACACAATGCAGTACACTACTTACATGACAGAAGATGTAAAGAAAGTATTAAATCAGGCACTCGCCCTCACGGAAGTTGAAAGAGCAGGATTGGCCGCGTCGCTTATCGCGAGTCTTGAGGAAGAAGAAACTGGTGATGTCGAAGCGGCTTGGGAAGTAGAATTAAAAACTAGAATTGACCACCTTGATTCTGGTAATACGGTCGGAATTACCTGGTCTTCTCTTCGCAAGAAGACCCTTGAGGGGATTGGGTGATCGTTCGACTCCATCCTGAAGCTGCTGAAGAGTTAACCCAATCCGTGAAATGGTATTTTGAGCAGAGTCAATCTGCCGCCGCGAATTTTCTCAAATGAAATAGACAGATGTATTTCTAAAATTACAGAGTCGCCTGAAATTTTTCCTCAGTATTTTCACGGTTGTCAGCGAGCGATAATAAAAACATTTCCGTATTCTGTAATATTTCGAGTAAAAATAGATACAATTGAGATTGTAGCAATCGCTCATGCTAAAAGACGACCTGGCTACTGGAGAAGGCGCGAAAAGAAAAGCGTATAACGTCAATGCGTGCGGGGACGTTTGGTCCTCCGCACCGCCTTCTTGTTATGCCCGTTGGTACGAGCCACCAAAGGAAACTGCTCCGGCGAGCTTATAGACTCTAGGTGCAAATCGACATCAAGAGCTGGCCACCTAAGATGTCCTGTACTAGGGCTCTCTACGTTCAGAACATCTTCAACCGCGGCCCCCTTGAACCAAGGAAACCTTTTGTGGTCGAGAAAGTACTCGTGACCGCTAACTAGCACCCACACCCCAAATGGCGAGATGTTAGCTACCTCACACCCCAAAAAAATCTTTCCAAGCTTTCCGGAACTTTTCACTTTGACGCTCCACAATTTTTTGAATTCGCCGAAGCTCTAGGGGCTTTAACCCCTCCGAGTCCGCTAGAGCGACGACGGGCTCAAGCCAAAACTTCGCCTCTCCGTTTGATGATATCACATGTACATGAGGTCTGGGTTCCTCTCTTGAGAAGAAGAAGAAACGGTAGGGACCTTCAGAGTAAATAGTTGGATTCACACCAAAAGTATTGCATTTAGATCATATGCCCGTCGAGGGACTTTTTCTCGGCGATAGGAGCTATTTCAGAACAAACGAAGGTACCGCATACGCGTGAGCTAACGCGCGTTTAAAATCGGAGCCTTGCAGCAGAGCTAACTTCTCGAGGAAAGCTTACGAGCTAGAACTGCCGGAAACATCCGCTGTGAATCATACCTAATTGAAACGACTTCAAAACCGGCGGCGTCAAGCTGCTGTCTAGTTTTACTCTCATCTCGTACACAGCTCCACCTGACCGGCATCACATTAGTAAAAAGAAAACGCTGCTGTGCAAGGTCCTCTGGTGATTTTGGCTCCCACCGATCTGGCGGAGTGATAAAACTCATCACAAACATTCCGCCTGGTTTAAGGGATTTAGAGATACTGCGATATAAATCCGTGCAACTCTCATCCTCAGCTACATAGATGTTTAGCCCATTACTGGTTATCAGATCCCAACGTTCAAAAGAATCGAGAGCCCACGCATCACGCTGCTCAAACTTAACGGCTACAGGAGTATTTAGTTGCTTATGATTAATTCTGGCGGCCTCTAAGCTATCTGAATCAAGATCTATGGCCGTTACCTCTACGTTATCGACAGAGGAGTAATCAAGTGTTAGCAAATCATCCATCAGCCCACTAGGAAGCGAGGCTATTTTCATATCTGAACAAAGCAACGGCTGTGTCAATTCACGAAAGATTCGGAATCTCTCTTGAGTAGCCGCGAATATCGGACACCTGTTAAGCAACCATGACTCCAACTCCTTAAGTTGAGATCCATCGCTACTCAGATTAGACGCCCGACCTCGATCAGGATACATCAGCACATAGGAGGTCCATCGCCCATTAAGGCCGAGATTGCCTAGTAGGAAACGTCCTAGCTCAAACTCACTCAGTTCATTTTTAAGTTTAGTGATTCGCGGATCTGCTCCGCATGATTCTTTATCACTGGAGTACCCGTGTGAAATAATGCTCATAGAAACCTAAGTATCTCACGGAAAATCAGACGAATCTACCCCCCTACCACCCTAACCACCACCACATCTTTCTTGCTACTCTCAAGCCCACTTGAATAACGGGTCACTTCCTCGCTTCGCAATCCAAGCTGCTGCTGGAAATCTTGCAGCTTCCTTGCCTCCATGAAGACTAGCGATCCTGCTGGAATATCACCCCCTGGAACCGCGCGTGAGAACGGTCGCTCTAGGTAAAAGCTAGCTCCGTAAGCTTCGCTACCAAATGATAGTAGTCTTGGATTTGGTTCGCTATTTAGCGCCTTTACTAAAGCTGGATCGTTTAGCCACTTCTTAGGAGATAGCTGCCACGCTACGGAATCGTAAACAAAGAAACTAATAGCTACTACTGCGAGTAGCACTGCGCCGGCTAGCTTCTCAACGGGCCTATTAAAAGCCTCCCTCGACACTTGATTCGCGAGCCACAAGATAAGCGCCGGAATTAATAAAACCGATAATAGCTTTGTGACCCGCATACTCTCTAATAAGGCGCTTGGATCTAAGGAGACGCCTGAGAACTTAGTAATATTTAAGACAACCGCGCACACTAAAATAAACGCGGCAGAGGCTGTGATAATCTTTGTGGGAATGGTGAAAAACTTCGCTGCGTGAGTGGCTATACGTCTCAGGGCGCTCTCGATTAAAAGCGCCACGCATGGATACATCGGCAGAAGATAAACGCTGCGCTTACTAGAAGGGATACAAAAAAATACAAACACTCCAAGCGACACTATCGACGAGTACTGATATAGCGGTGAAAGAGCGCGCCAATTAGTGAGATATTTTTGAAGAACCGCTTTGAGCGATAAATCACCTCGCCTCAAAGCAGAAAGCACCGCTAGGATTAAAGGGATACTCCACGGCAACAACCCAAGAAGTAGCATCCCGACCATGTAGGCCGCTGAGTGCTTGTGCGGCTCGTCCGCCATCTGGCTAGTGAAACGCTCGAAGTTCTCGTAACGAATCTTATCTATAAAAGCTTCGCCACGGTCTAGATATCCAAGGATGTACCAAATTGACACCACTAGTGCCACTGGCACTGCCACGTACAAACCTCGAAGCGCGATCGGGAATAAGATCCGCACTCCCGCACCACCTCTAATCCAACAAAATAGGGAGAAGAGACCAACTGGTAAAACTATCCCGACTGGCCCTTTTGTGAGCGCGGCAAACGATGTCAAAACTAGAGCTAGCCACGGGATCCCCTTAAAATCGCGCTCCCACCAAGCGTACAAAGCTAACATCGCCCCCGCCATACTAGTTGCCAGAATGGTATCGACACGACACGTTGAGGCTGCGCGAAACCACTCGCTACTTGATAAAAGAATCAAAGATGTAGCTAAAGCTACATCTTGTGACACACGTTTACTTAAGAAAGCGAAGAACGCCGCGCTAAAAACTATTATCGCCACGGCTGAAGGTAGTCTTGATGTGGCCTCTGTTACTTCTCTCCCTGGAAGAGATGCGATTGCTATTAGCCAGTGAGAGAAAGGTGGCTTTGAAGGCACCGCGCCATCGTAGGCTGGAGGAGAGATCCAGTTACCCGTCTTTAACATCGACTGCGCTACTAAAGCTTCACGTGGCTCGCCCCGTGTGTGAAAAGGACGCTCAAGCCACGGCAGAGCAAGGAGCGCGGCGCACGCGATTACCAGAATAAAAGCCTGCTTTAAGAGATTGCTATTTGTCATGGTGATGGCGAGGGTACGCTTTGGGATCCTATAAGGCAACAGGGCGGCGCGAGAGCGCCGCGGTCCAATTTGGAGAAGCAGAGGTAGCAATCAAGCCAGGCAATTTAATACGTGTTTTCAGGGCCTTATGACATTTACAGCTCTCCCTTCTAGGTCGGGTGACTAGTTCTTTAAAACCAAACGAAGCTCATCTAGCAAACCCTGCATCTATACCTGATATGTGAACGAGCTGACTCTGATTTTCATTGAGGGCTCGTGGGGGAAGCGTTGTGAACGAGTCCATGGGAAGAGATTTAAAATGATGACTACGGAAAACAGAACTCAAGCTAATCAGCAAACCACTGTCGAGCGTCTTTTGAATGACGAACAAGTTCTAGTGCATATCAATCCAGCTTTTAATGGTGTCGTCATGCCTCCATACTTGATGGATAACCGCACTGTTACTTTACGCCTAAGTCGCTTCTTTAAGGGCCGGCTCTCTACTGATGACAACAAGATCACTGCTGAGCTGCTATTTGGTTCTGAGTATTTTACATGCGTGATTCCATGGGGCAGCATCTGGGGCGCGTCTTCAGTGCGTGGTGAGGAGTATGTTTGGACTGATTCCACACCACCTGACATTCTTCATCTGGTTCTGACTCAAGAGGAGCGCAACGCTGAGCTTGAGCGTCGCGAGGGAAGAGCGAGAATCAAAACTCCGCGCGCCGCTGTTGGGCATTTGAGGCGGGTTAAGTAATTACCTAAGGAAGGCCGGCAAAACCCCTCCCTACTGCGAAAGCGGATCTCGAGCTGCTCTTCGATTTTCGAGATGGGGAAAATATGCCCCCAGCTTCTGGTAGACTCTTATTTTGCGCAATGTAGGGTGTACCAGTGGGAAGACCAGAGGTAAAACGATATTCCATCGCATACCTGGGCATTATCAATTCGTCAACCACCTGAATACACAACACAAAAACAAAAGCTTGCAAATACGGGATTGAAACCCTAATCTGCACTAATGATAAAAAGAGCGCTCTCTTCTTACCTGCTAGCTCTGTCACGACAGTATCCGGTAGTCACGGTTGTGGGTCCCCGACAGTCGGGTAAGTCGACACTATGCAAGATGACTTTCCCATCCTTGCCGCTGATAAACCTGGAGCGGCCTGATGAGAGAGCTCGGATTGCGGAAGATCCCCGCGCGTTCATCGAAGCTCACAAAGGTGGCTGCATCATTGACGAGATTCAACACTTACCACAGCTTGCGTCATATATCCAAGTTTCCGTGGACGAGCGCAGGTCTAACGGAGAATTCATTCTTACCGGCAGCCATCAGTACCAGCTAATGGAATCCGTGTCTCAATCTCTAGCGGGAAGAACTGCCATCCTGAAGCTTTTGCCGCTTAGCGTCGCGGAATTGCGGAATACAAAATACGATCCCCCCACTCTTGATGAAAAACTTTTCATCGGGGGCTATCCGCGAATCTTCAATGACAACTTAGAGCCGAGTCAGGCACTCTCGTTCTATGTTCAAACATATCTCGAGCGAGATGTAAGACAAATAATTAATGTAAGAGACCTTGGGTTATTCGAGCGTTTCTTAAAGCTCTGCGCGACCCGGAGTGGCCAGCTCTTTAACGCCTCAAATATCGGTGCCGAGACCGGAGTCGACCAAAGCACCGTTCGCGAGTGGCTCTCGGTGCTTGAGACTAGCTTCATCCTTACTCGCCTTCAGCCTCATCACGTCAATTTATCGAAGAGGATCCTGAAAGCTCCCAAGCTCTACTTCATCGACACTGGTCTCCTTTGCTATCTGCTCGGCATTCGGTCTGCTGAGCAACTTGCTCACCATCCACTAAGGGGGGCGGTCGTAGAAACCTTTGTGGCAAGTGAGCTTATCAAAAATCGCTACAACTCTGTTAAGGAACCTTCTATGGGATTTTTCCGCGATAGCGCCGGACACGAAATCGACTTTGTAATTGACGACGGAGCGAATACCCAGCTTCTCGAAGTTAAGGCAAGCTCGACTTTTAACGCGGAATTCCTGCAAAACATTCGATTCTATCGAAAGCAACCATCCGCTCGAGTCAGCAAATCAACGGTGCTTTACACCGGCTCAGAAGCATTTTCAGTTAACGACACCTCCGTTCTGCCGCTCTCTGAAATTGACAAGCTGTAACGCTTCTATTCAGAGGGATTAGCTATTCCCTAACAAACAAACTCGGATCGAAATCCGTTATCGTTTTACCACGCGGAAAATTTGGGCAGAGCTTTAAGGAATCGTACACTAACGCAAGCCTTGAGGTCCCATTTCCAGACAGGATCACCTGACCAGCTAGCTGCGGCTCCGGCTGCGCTTCCGCTGACTCTACCGAGCGCATAAATCCAACAGTTACCTTACGCAACCTACCACCCTGATCCCAACCCACTCGGTAAATAGGCATCCCTGTATCTTTATCGACATAAAGTGTCTCTCTAGTATCGAGCGAGAACGGATCACGTTTTGTCATCTCGATCCTCCAAACTTGACGGGGTACCATAATCACATTAGACGGTACCCACTTCCCCGCTCCCTTAAAGCGCGAGCTCTGATAATTAAAACTTACAGCGCTATCGCCTTTATACGAATACACCGAACAGTCATCGCTCTTTTCGCCCTTTAAATTTGGGTCTTCTAGTATCGGAATCAAAAGTGAAACTAACGATAAAGCCGATGGCTCGGCTAGCTCAACTTTGCCAGACCAAACGAATAGATCATCGGGCGAGAAGATTCCGGCAAAAATCTGATCCGATCTATTACTTCCAGTTAGTTGCCTTACTCTGTTAATAACTGGCGATGCCGCCCAAACAAAATCAGGATCCTGACCGAAAAATCTCAAGGTAAGCCAGGATAATCCCTTTATCGCCTCTGGCCTACTGGCTGAGATCGTCTCTCTAAATACGGGGTCTAATCCTCCTAGCTGTAGCCCCATCTTTGATGGATGGATCCGCTCAATCTCGAATCCTAGCCTGTGCGGCTCACTGTCTGGCGCTTTAAAAAGAAGGAGAGAGAGCTCTGATGATTGGTAAGCGTGTTTCCATCCTAACGACGCCGAGTTCCACAGTATCTTATATGCGGCCTGAGTCAGATCTCCACTAGCTGTATTCCCCAAATTAAATAAAGGGGTCGGCAAGCCAGATAGCTCTTTTGTTTTCAGCTCGCCATTAGCGGAAGGAGCCGTCAGCGTCGCTTTGGCAACTTGATTAACGGCAAAGCGTGCCGGGTCTTTAGGCGCGCGAAGGGCCTCAAACACAAACTCGCCCTGCTCGTTTAGCTTAGCCAACTCAGGTAACAGAAACGCGTTGTAAAGCGATGAGTGCTCGGCTGTTACTATCGCTCCCGCTTTAGCTCCCTTCGCAGGATCTGGAAGTGGCCCGACACCTTTCGGTAGATCGGGCTCAGCGTTTATTGATTGAGCGCCAAAAACAATCAGCGCTGTTATTATGGCTGATAGCTTCGCTTTGTAGGACCGGGAGGCTTTCATCCCAATTAGAGTATTACCTTCTCGAGCTCTTGCATCTTCTTCATATGCATATCGTAGAGACGGTCTGGTCCGAGATCCTCAAGAACGCGGGAGCGCTCCATTAGTGTCTCCTTATCCTCAATAAAGAGGCGCGGATCCGCTGGGTAAACCTCTGGGTGTAGACCTGTATCCATCCTGATCGCGTCTACAGGACACGCCTCAACACAGTATCCACAGTAGATACATAAAAGCGTATCGATCTCGTAGCGCTTCGGAAATTTCTCTACCTCCGGGTCTTCATGCTCTGAAGCCTCAATGTATATACACTTAGCCGGACACGCTGTAGCGCAGAGAAAACACGATGTGCACTTAACATCGCCGCTTGGATAAAGGGTCAACCTGTGACGTCCGCGGTACCGTGGAGGATACGGCCGACGGGCATTGGGGTATTGGATTGAAGCGGCAGCGGCTAATGATGTCTTTACTCCAAGGGCATGTAATATGTGCAGCCACAAATTGCCGATTAGCTTACCAAAGGTAATTCTCAATCCTTTGGCGATCTCTACAACGTAGATCCTCTCTAGGAATGTCATCTCCTCTCTACGCTTCATCTCTCTATCCTCTCAATTAAATCCGAAACAACATAAATCTCTACCACCTCGCGCCTATCCACGAAGCGAGTCGATTTGTTAACTCTATCGCCGCTAGCGGAGAACCACCACTGACAACGTGAAAACCTCGCACATACGGCTTCGTTTTTTCCGCTATCTCGCAGGCTATATCAAGCGAATAGCTCTGAACGTCACCCTCACTTAAGGATCTAACCTTCTCTAACACCTTTTCCGGCACCTTTATCCCAGGAACCTTGGCTACCGCCTCAAAAGACTTAGCGCTCTTAAACGGTAACAACCCGACAAAATTATCGATACCTGTAGAAGCGGCCGCCTCAAAGAAAGATACAGCGTGCTCTACATCGAAAACCGGCTGACTCAGTGCGTATGAACCGCCAGCATCTCGCTTACGTTGCAAACGACGGATCTCGGCGTCCCTGTTCTTAGCGTTTGGATTAACAACGACTCCTGGCACGTACTTCGTGCCACCTTTCAAATCTACCCCAGCCAGATCCTTTCCGGAGTTTAGGGTTGAGATAATATTTAAAAGACCGACCGAGTTAACCTCAAAAACTCCCTTAGCCTCGGGAAGATCACCGACTGTAACCGCGTCTCCTGTTAAGGCCACAATCGATCTTATACCGAGAGACCAAGCTCCCAAGAGGTCCGCCTGGAGAGCTATCACATTCCGATCTCTACAAGAGAGGTTAACAACTGGCTCAATCCCGTACCGTTGTTTAAATAGTGCAGCGAAGACAACTCCCGACAGCTTCATCTTGGCTAACGCTGAATCGGTTATGTTCACGAGGTCGACCCCCTTAAGGTCGACATACCGAGATAGTACCGGCTCAAGCTCTGTGCCGCGCGGAGGGTTGATCTCTAGGCAGAGAAGAGGTCTATCTGGACTAACCGTCGCTGCGCGCCCCCCGTTACCTGTATTTAGTAATTCACCTATTCGCATGAGACTCAGACCAATTATCATCGACGCAACTGCCCTAAGACACTAGCAAATTTTAACGGAAAAGGTAAATAAGCTCTCACAACAAAGACTGCAATCACTAGATGGAAGACCTCCCGGTGTTAATAGCGCCCCGTTTTTCCGAAGTTTGTGGGACTTAATCTTGCAAATAAGCAAGATCCGGAATACGTTTACCTTTAAGAGTTGGATGGTTCATACCACACCTTGGGCTGGCAGATATTACTTACGCGCCTCTTGGGGGTAGCGTACTCTCGCCTTGGCAGAAGGTCCGCTACCACAAAAGTTATACGTAAGTTCCCCCGTGAAGGCTACTTTACGGGTATAGGTTGGGCTACGGGGAGCGAGATTTTTAAAAGACCTCAGCATCCCACGCTAACCTAATCTGGCTTGATCCTCGGTGACCGATGAGCGCCACCACTCGGTGAGAAGCTATTTAACTTTCTACTTTAAAGTGCCCTTATGACAGATAAAATTGAAGTCTTCTATTCATTTCAGAGCCCATATTCGTATTTGGCCATGGACCCGATCTATGACATCCAAGAGAAATACAACGTGGAGCTTCTTTGGCAGCCTTTCTCAGCGCGCGCCTCAGGTAATCCAGTTCCGCAACAGGGGATCCTCCCTGACAAGCTTTCGTACCTATTTGAGGACACCCGTCGTATCGCCAGCGATCGCGGCTTAGCTATCACCTATCCAGAGAACTGGCCGGAAGTTGAGTTCGACCCAGGTCGTATAACACGCGGCGCCCTGATCGCTAACGATTTAGGCGTACTTCTAGAGTACAACATCAAGGTATTTAACAAGTGGTGGGGATTAGGCGAGGATCCAAATCAGGACGCGTTCATGAACGAGTTGTGCGATGACCTCGATATCGACCTCGGTGATTTCCTAAGTAAGGTTTCATCATCCGATACTCGCGAGCGCGTTAAGGGAATTTACAAGCGTGGTCGCAAGCTTGGTGTATTTGATACCCCAACTTTCGTATTCGAGAGCGGTGAGCGCATCGTTGGATACGATAAGATCCCTTACCTAGCTCAACGTTTAGAGAAGATGGGTCTACGTAAGAAGTAGGTCTTCTAAACTGTTTTGCTTATGGCCGCGCGTTACTCATCAGGCCCACGAATTTTTTTGAGTGACGCGCGGCTTTTATTTTCTGACCCCCTCCCTAAACGAATAGAACTAACAGATAACGAGAGTCACTATCTAAGGGATGTCTTAAGGCTCAAATCTGGTGAGGTACTTGAGGTAGGAGATCCAGCTACGGGAGTAATCGGGCTAGCGACTATTGAATCCCTTACAGCGGCTGGAGTTACCATCACCATTACAGCGTGGATCGCTGACGACGCCCCCAAACAGAGGGAGCTCTTCATCTTATGCGCCCTCTGCAAAGGAGATAAAAACGATCAGATCTGTGATTGGAGCACTGAACTAGGGTGCCGCGCTATTCACTTTTGGCAGTCACCTAGAAGCGTTATTAGATTAAAGAGCGCTGAGGATTTCAAGCAGCGCGAGTCGCGCCTTTCTAAGATCGCTGTCGCGGCGGCTCAACAAAGTAGGCAGAGAAAGCCGCCGGAGGTTAGGGTTCACAGCTCACTTGAAATAGCGATCACTGAGCTCAAAAGAGATCGCGATGTAGATCTATACTTCTGCTCTCTGGAACCAGGAATAAAGCTCTTAAGCGATGTGATAAGATCCGCCGACGACAACAAGCCGGCGCTACTAATAGTAGGACCAGAAGGAGACCCTGCCCCTGAGGAGATTAGTTTCTTGCGGGAACACGCATGCGCCACACCCGTTTCGCTCGGGCCCTCTATTCTTAGGTCGGAGCTGGCGGTAGTGAGTGCGATAGCCGCAGTGCGGGCTGCGCTAGCAACCTGATTTTACGGGCTTTCCCAGAGAATTGATTAGCGGCTCGGAATTTATATACTAAGAGAGTGAATTAATTTTGATTTATTACTTAGGCCTATCTTAGCTATGGTAACGCACCACAAACCAAAAAATCCCGAGCATTCTTCTGCAAATCCAGAGTACCCTCCTGAAGGTAAGAACTGCGTTCTATCCTTTGCAGAAGAAATATTTATCTCTATAGCTAGCGGCAAAGGCGCCTTTTCTTCAATGGACCTCTTAATACAGCAGGAGGGTCTGGCAAATTTCTTCACCGTCGAGAAAACATTTAATATTTTGACCCGCGTGATAGATGAATTTTCGAGATCACCATCAAAATCGGGGAATGAGATAAAACAGCAAATTAATAATTTTCTCTCCGAGCTATCGAGTCACTCGATACGAGGTACCAATTATTCGTTATTTTATATCAATAGTCGTGATTTACATGGCAAGACGCTGCTTATGATCGCAGCAGAAAGGGGCAACGAGCACCTTGTTGAGGCTCTGAAAGAGTTTGGGGCCGATCCTACGTTGAAGGACAATATGGGACGAACAGCCTCATGGCTCGCTAAAATGAATAGGCACGATATAATCTCACAGCAACTTGAGGAAGATGCCAAAAAATTCAACTTGAAAGGGTAAATCAAGCGAGAAGACGCCAACGTAGGGGATCGAAATCCAAATTGAATCTACGAGCCGAATTAGATATACCCAGTGTTATTCATTTTTGAACAATCAATCACTCGCGCAGGGTTAACTATCTCCAACCACCACCCGCGGCACCCGCTGGTTCAGTATAACCAGCACTTCGTGCGGCGTCGTATCAAGTAGCGCCGCCAGCTCCTCTACTTTTATCTCTTGGTCTCCCTGACGGCCAATTAGAACGACCTCGTCACCGTTGTAAGCTTCACCTGATGGGGATATATCAACCATTAGTTGGTCCATACAAACCCGGCCAACAACCGGGCGCCGCTGACCACGGATCAGGACATCTGCCTTGTTTGATAGACCTCGCAGGTATCCATCCCCGTAACCGATTGGGATGGTTACGACCCGCGTATCATGGGGAGCCTTCCATGAATGCCCATAGCTAACCCCCGCTCCCTCTTTGATCAGTTTAAAATAGACCACCTGGCTCTTTAGGCTAAGCGTCGGTTTTAAATTAAAGGCACCATCAAACGAGGGGTCCGGCATAACTCCATATAGGCACAATCCTGGTCTAACCATATCCAGGTAGCACTCAGGCATGCCCAAAACTCCGCCGGAATTGGCTATGTGCCTTAAAAAAGGTGCTTTGGCTCTTGGCTCAAAATAGGCTAACGCAGTCAGGAAGCGCTCGAGTTGAAGCTTGGCCAGGGATAAATCATGCCTTTTAACCTCCGCAAAATGAGAATAGACCCCTACAACATCACAGCTACGCACCGACAACGCGGCGTCAAACAACGATTGGGCTGAGTAGTGGTGGACCCCAATCCGCTCTAGTCCCGTATCGATCTTAAGGTGCACCCTGGCTCTCTTGCCCAGACGGGCCGCCGTGGCCTCTATATACTCTAACTTACTGACAGAAGAAGCCGTTAGATCGACGTCATTATTAATGTAAAGCTCTAACTGCTCACGCATCAGCCCGCCAAAAACAAGCACCGGTGTTTTAATACCAGCTCGACGGAGCTCTAAAGCCTCCTCAATGTACGCAACGCCTAAGCCATCAACCCCCTCTTCCTCTAAAACTCTCGAGACAGTGACCAAACCGTGGCCGTACCCGTTAGCTTTTACACTGGCCATGACCTTGGCAGGGGCGACCTGCTCCCTAATCGTTCTAAAGTTGGCTCTTAGTGCCGCTACATCGACCTCGATGTGAGTCGGTCTCTGTACAAATTGACTCGGTATTTGCTCGTTCATAGAAATTATTAAGATCAAGGTGACCTGCCGTGGTCACATTTATTAAATACTTTTGACTTATGTTTACGCTACCCGCTTCCGAAATAAAACTGAAGGCATCTACAATTAAACCTAAAAAGAGCAGTTAAGGAGGATGAAAATGGTGCAGATGCTCAAAAGCACGCAGGATTTTGAATTTTTCGGAGCGCAACCCTGGCACCGTCAGGGTGAGCACCGAAAATTCAAAAGCCAAAGTGATTTTGAGCAGATGCGCCGTTTTCAGACCCGCAACTGCTCTTTTTAGGTTGAAAAATACCCGCTAAGTACTGTGAACCACAAAACCGCCGACGACACTATCGTTCGATTTAATTTAACCTCTGGGGATCTCCCGGGAGGAACGCCTCCGTCCGGCTTGGCCCCAATCAGGCGCTTCCCCATCTGGAGGCGGCTTAAGTGGTGGATGACCGTCCCGCTCTTGGTGCTAGGTATCCTTTTCGCTTTCGCTATCGGCTACGAACTTAAAACATCCAATCTGCAGTCACGTTACCTAACGAAGCTAGCTAAGAGCGCTACCTTTAGTATGGCCCCTGGCCCGACCGATAACGCCTGGTATCCAAGTTACGGCCCTTACGATGAGCGCCTCGGGTACACGCGTATACCGAAAACTGTTCAACACCTCCTTAAAAACGACTTCGCTGTAACTGCTCAGGCTCGCCAGTCAGATGAGCTTATCAAACTAACAGCTAAGGGGCTCTATCCCCCGTATGCCGAGAAGACCAAAGCTGGCCTCACAATCCTAGACCGGAACAACACCACAATTTACTCATCCTATCGGCCTCAGCAGATGTACGATTCCTTTGACGCCATTCCATCGCCGGTTATTCAATCGCTACTCTACATCGAGAACCGCGAAATACTTAATCAAAGCTTTCCATACAAAAACCCCGCTGTAGAGTGGGATCGTTTCGGATTGGCGATCCTGGAGAAGGTAAAGCAGATATTTGTTCCCAACCTAAACGCCCCTGGTGGAAGCACTATCGCCACTCAGTTAGAGAAGTACCGCCACTCAAACGAGGGTCGCACCAGCGGGATCACCGACAAGCTCAGGCAGATGACCTCGGCAAGCCTCCGGTCTTACATGTACGGCAGGAACACCTTAGAGACCCGTAAATTAATCACGATGAATTATATAAACTCGATACCTCTAGCCGCTCTGAAGGGATACGGAGAGGTAAATGGATTAGGTGATGGCTTAAGCGCTTGGTACGGGGTTGATTTTGATTCGGTCAATCAAAAGCTCCGCGCTCTATCAACGCTACCACCTGACGCTGACATGACCCCATTCGCTGAAGCTTACAAGCAGGTATTAAGCCTATTTATAGCTCATAGAAGGCCTAGCTTTTACTTAATTGCCGGACTGAAAGAGTTAAATACGCTCACCAACACATATCTGGATCTATTAGCTGGTGAAGGAATTATATCAACATCACTTAGAGATGCCGCGAAGCGAGTTCAACTTGAACTACGCAAAGCGGCCCCTAAATCGCAATCGATCTCATTTGTGCAACGGAAAGCCGCTAACGCGATACGCACAAGACTCTTATCTCTGTTAAAATATCCGCAACTCTATGACCTGGACCAAGTGGATCTGACGGTAAAGAGCACGATGGATAACGACGCGAACGAACGTGTTACGGATATCTTGCGTGGCATAAAGGATCAAAAGAGCGTTAAAGAGTTGGGGCTTGGCGGGTCTCGTAATTTGGCTAAGGGAGATCCAAGTAAAGTAATTTACAGCCTGACCCTCTTTGAGCGGGTTGGAAACGCCAACCTGCTGCGAGTTCAGACCGACAACTTCGACAACCCTTTTAGTGTTAATGAAGGAGCTCGCTTGGATCTGGGTTCCACTGCCAAGCTTCGCACATTGACTACTTACCTTGTGATTGTCGGAGAGGCTTACGACCGTTACTCTGGTAAGAGCAAGGCTGAACTTACAAGAGCGCTTGATAACGACCTCGATCCAATCTCTGACTTTGTCGCGAAAACTTGCTCCTTGAACCCTGGAATCTCAATTGACCAGATACTCGATTTGGCGCTCGAGAGACGATACTCAGCTAGCCCATACGAAAGTTTCTTTACCGGGGGCGGATTACACACATTTGAGAACTTCAGAAAAGAGGACAACGGTGGCAAGCCGACCTTACGCCAAGCGATCACGCATTCGGTGAATCTACCTTTTGTACGCCTCATGAGAGATATCTCGCGCTATTATCAAAATCGTCTAGGAATAAAGCTAGGTGGCGCTAAAAATATTGATCGGCAGAGCCCAATCAGACAGCAGTTCCTGGAGAAATTCGTCGACCAAGAGGGTAGCTATTTCACAAGGCGCTTCTATGAGAAGTATCACGGCAAGTTGCGACAAGATTTATTACCGACGTTAGTTACCAACTCACGCGCCTCTGCGCGACACGCGGCTGTGATGTACCGATTTATCAGGCCAGACGGCACTCGCGATGAATTCGCCAGCTTTTTAAACGAAGTGATACCTCAATCGCAATTAACACCTGAGACGCTTAACAAATGGTACGATGAGTTCGCGCCTGGAAAATTCGATCTTAACGACCAAGCCTACCTAGCGCGAGTACATCCGCTAGAGCTTTGGTTAGTAAAACACATGCAGGATAACGGCGACGCTGGAATTGAGAAGATCCTGGAAGCTAGCAAGGATGAGAGAAAACTAGTTTACCGGTGGCTCTTTAAAACCCCAAACGCCCGAGCACAAGATATTCGCATCAGGGCTCTAATTGAGAACGAATCGTTTAATGAGATTCACAAACAGTGGCGGCAGATGGGATATCCATTTAACTCGATGGTTCCATCACTCGCCTCGGCTCTGGGAAGCTCAGGAGATCGGCCGATTGCTTTAGCGGAATTAGTGGGGATTATTCTAAACGATGGGATGCGTTATCCATCAGTGCGACTAGATCAACTACATTTTGCCGGAGAGACCCCGTATGAAGTTATCTTACGGCGCGCTGAGAATGAATCTGGCGAGCAAGTGCTCAAGCCGGAGGTAGCGCGAGCTCTAAAAGGTGCTATGAGCTTGGTTGTATCTCAGGGAACTGCGAGAAGAGTGCACCAAGCATATAGACGTCCATCAGATGGTCAGCCATATGTGATTGGTGGCAAAACAGGCACAGGCGACCACCGCCATGAGACTTATGGCCCAGGGGGACAGGTACTCTCATCAAAGGTAGTTAACCGGACAGCGACTTTTGCCTTTTATATAGGAGATCGTTTCTTTGGGGTGATCTCCGCTCACGTTCCCGGTCCGGAGGCCGCCAACTTTGACTTTACGAGTGCCCTAGCGGCGGAGCTACTAAAGATTCTGGCGCCATCGCTTGAGCCGATGATCGAAAGGGCTGGAACGGCCTTGTCTCCATTTCCAGTCCAGGCCCTAGCCAGAAGCGCTAAAACGGCCGCTATAACGCTTCCTGAGCAATCGGGTACACCAACAGCGCCTCTCAGTTCCCTATCCTCTATAGTCGCTCCAAAGGGCCGCAAAAGAGCTATCATTCTGGCTCCCCCGGAGTAACTATAGTTACTGATATTGTAATTATTAGCCCTACATGGTAACAATCCGGGGTCAGAAAATTACGCCCAGGTAGCTCAGTTGGTAGAGCAGCGGACTGAAAATCCGCGTGTCGCTGGTTCGATTCCGGCCCTGGGCACACATCACTCCTTTCTAATCCCCCCACATAAAACGCAACTTCGTGACCTGCTGTCACGATTTTAAGATTCATTAATAAATTTATTAAGGAGAATCTTAACCATGATCTCGTCAATCGATCCCGCCACTTTAGGCAACACACTGATAAGTCAGAGCGACACAACGTCAATCAGCTCAAGCGCCACTGGCTCTGTCACATCATTAGCTAGTGAAGCTACAACTTTAGCTAAAACCGCCTCGGCATCGACCAGCTCATCGTCAACGCTTAACGATACGCTAAATAAGTTGGTAACAACTCTGCAAAATCTGGTCGCGTCGCTGGGCAAATTGTTTACAGGAACAAACGTAGGCTCTGGAAGCACGGCAACAAATCCCCCCTCTGGTGACCCCTTCAGCTTTCTGCGCCCGGTTGATGAGGAACCAGTGACCATAATTCCGGCTACGCCGCGGGAAGTAAAAGGAGGTGTCAGCACCATAGGAGATCTACCGTATGAGGACGATACCACACCGATTAAAGATGAGACCAAAACACCTCCTAAGACCAATAGCAAAGCTCAAACAATCGGCACTGCCCTAAAGAAAAGCAACGGTGAGTTCCTATGGAAACCACAGTCTGAGAAGGATGGAAAACTAGCGATCGTTTTGCCGAAGTCTCTGACAGGGAAGGTAAAGAGCGTAAAGATATTATCGGCTGATAAATCTAAGACCCTGGCTACCGGTAAATTCTCTGGTGTTGGCAACGGCGACCGCGAACACTTCCGCTTCAGCAAAGCCGGAGGGAGCTATCCAGATGGCGCTATTGTAGTAATCACTCTAGAGGATGGATCTAAACGTAATGTCGTAATAAAAGACTCTGCGGCTAGGTATACTCGGTAGTGGTTGGGGGATGGGGCGCGCCAGAGGCGCGCGCTCCGAGGATAGGCCTATATTAGTCCCTACGCATCTAATAGCGCAAGAATCTTACCTCTTACTTCGTCCATTACTCGCTGTGGCGCTTTGATTGAAAACGAAGCGTTACGCTCTCTCCAGTCAAGACTCTTAACTTGATCTGACAAAATTACTCCAGTTACAGAGAGTTTCTCTCCCAGGCGCACCTCGAATGGGTATCCCTTCTCTTGGTTGGTAATCGGACACATAATCGCGAGTCCTACTTTTCCATTATAAGACTTGGGGGAAAGTACAAGTGCGGGCCTCTTCCCCTTTTGCTCTCGCCCTTTTTGAGGATCGAACTCTAAATAAATAATATCTCCACGATCGGGAACATATGCGGCTCTTACTCTTGCTACCATGCTTCCTTGCCTTTTGATGGCCCCACTTTAACTTCGGAATGGATGTTATCTGGTGTTATTTTCTTCAGCATCTCATCAAGAGAGTACTGAATTGGCCGAATAATAATTGAGTCTCCCACAATATCCATCGCTAAAGTCATCCCTTCTTCGAGACCTATTTGCTTTACAAAAGCTTGTGGTATTCGAACACCGAAGCTGTTTCCCCACTTTGAAATAGTCGTTTCCATTGGTAAATCACCTCATCGCTAGTCTGTATATACATTGTATACACTCATATTGGCGCACGCTAGCATTTTTACTGATAGTTATTTCATAAGAATTATCAGACAGTTGCCCTGTTATCGTTGAATAAGGCGAAGATAAGTTTGCCGCCAAAAATCTTTACCACAGAGAGATAGAATTAAATTCACTCACTTCTCCAATTCCCCAGCCCCAACGTCCCACTCAATCACCTTCCACCCATCACCGGCTTCATATTTCAATATACACAGGTGCCCAGTCCTCACTTTCTTTGGCCCGTGGCCTAGAACTCTTGAAAACTCTCGCAAACGGCCGTTGCTGGTAACTAACAAAGCGCACCCACCTAGTCCTGCTTGCTCTTCTAAGACATCACGCGCCTCGCTCTCTAAATCATCGGCGCTGGGCGAGAAAGTCACACCAACTGGCCTAATCCCCTGCTCCTGCCAAAGTTTAAAACTCTCCTCTCCCCAGCGGGCTTTTATCTCTGGATCCGATAGCCCCTCCCACTCGCCATAATCAAGCTCTCGCAATCTATTGTCGATCCGCGCCGAACTCTGCTCGGATTTGGAATCACTAGAAAGCTTAGTCCGAATTATCTCTGCGAATTCCACTGTGCGCTTTAGCGGCCCCGCGATTATCCGCTCTGGAATAAGACGCGCCCTATTTAAGGCATCTCCCAGCGAAGCAGCCTGCTCGCGGCCCTCTTTCGTCAATTCAAGGTCATGCCGCGCGCCAACCATAAAAACTTTGTCACCCTTATTGAAGGTGTTGCCGTGGCGACAAAGTATTAGCGTGCCACTCATAACAACTCACCCTCATTCTTTATGATCTGTTCGACACGATCCACATCCTGCGGATTATCGATCGACCACATAGTGCGCCCCTGCAGCGAGACCTCAACAACTCTGATCGGCATTCCGTTTTCAAGTGCCCGTAGCTGCTCAAGCTGCTCAACCGCTTCAAGCGGGCTTTGTTTTAGAGCTACATAATCGCGCAATGCTTCATAAGTGTAGGCATAAACTCCTATGTGTTGAAATATCGGACTCTCCGATGAGCTTGGCCACTCTCTCACAAAAGGTATCACGCCTTTAGAAAAATAGAGCGCGTTGTGATTAAGATCAAAAGCCACCGTAGTTCCTGAGACTATCCCGCGCGATTTAATATCAAGCATCGCGTCATACTGAGATTTGCTGAGTCGCGTCGCTGGAGTGGCGATCCTTACGCCCCTATCCCGTTTCATCTGATTGATAAGCGCCTCTATAATCCACGGAGGCATCAGCGCCGCGTCACCCTGCAAATTAACAATTATCGCTGGCGGATCTTTCAAGCTCTGAGCCGCCTCCCAGACCCGCTCCGAGCCGTTTTTACAGGAGCTTGATGTCATAACAACATCGCCACCAAAAGCAGCTACATGCGCGGCTATCTCTTCGCTATCTGTGGCGACATAAATCGAGGTGACTCCCGGCACCGCTCGAGCCAGGTGCCATACCCGCGATATTAAGCTCTGCCCAGCTACTTTCGCCAAAGGCTTTCCCGGAAAACGCGACGATGAATATCGGGCTGGAATAACAACTACTGTATCCATAAGCTTCTTTGAAACCTGGCTTTATCCCCACTGTTTTAGTGGTGGGCTTTACACTATCCTAGAAGACACGGACAGAGAAGTAAGAGAGATGGTGGAGAAGAAGATCAAAATATCATTTCAGGGAACACCAGGCTCTTTTAGTAGCATGGCGGCGCGGGCGATCTACGGAGACCGCTTTGATGGGGTTAGCACAACCAGATTTCGCGATATATTCGAGTTGGTCAAGAACCAGCAAGTGGACTTTGGAATAGTCCCTATAGAGAACGCGGTAGCCGGATCGGTACATGAAAATTACGATCTACTATCTGAGTACAGCTGCTCAATCATCGCTGAAACATACATCCCCGTTCAACTACACCTGCTCGCTACAGACGCTGGAGCAGAGATAATAAAGGTCTTCTCGCACCCTAAAGCCCTTGAACAGTGCTCGGATTTTCTCGAGAAAAACCCCCATATTGAGACAATTATCTGGTCAGATACAGCCGGGGCGGCGGAACACGTCGCTAAGCTAAACCAAGCAGGATTGGCGGCTTTAGCTAGCGAGGAGGCCGCTTCACTAAATGGCCTAAAAATTATAAAGTACGGGGCGCAAAATCATCCCAAAAACGCCACTCGTTTTGTGGCTATCGCCAAGGAGCCGACAGAGATTTTAAATCCAACTAAATGCTCCCTAATAGTCTCACTCGCGCACAAGCCCGGGAGTTTAAACGCGATGCTTGGGGAGATCGCTAGCTTAGATCTCAATCTAACTAAGATTGAATCACGCCCCATCTTGGGCTCTCCGTTTTCCTACCTATTTCATATAGATATCGAGGGGACAGAGAGCCAATCAAGCGCTTTTAAACAGCTTCCTATGCGGATCGCGCGTAATGCTGAAAACATTAAAATACTGGGCTTTTATAAAAGTTCTCCTCTGAAGATCTAATTTCTCTATGAGGAACACGAGCTGCCAGATTGCTCCCAACCCAAAAACAACATAGGGGAAGGCAAAAGCAAACCAGCCGCGATAGTTATTATGCCGGCTATCCGGCATATCATGTGAAACGCCCCGCAATGAGCGCAGCGATTAACGCTTAGAGAACTGCGGACGTTTACGAGCTTTGTGACGGCCGTACTTCTTACGCTCAACCTCACGTGAATCACGAGTTAACGCGCCGATCGCCTTAACTGCTGGACGTAGAGCTCCATCTACCTGACAGAGAACTCGGCCTAAAGCCATCTTAAGCGCTCCTGCCTGGCCGCTCTTTCCGCCGCCTGTAACGTTAGCGAGGATATCGTACTTCTCACCAAGACCTGTCGCTGTGAGTGGGCTCTTAAGAATAAGCTCGAGGCTTACGCGGCCAAAATACTCACTCGTTCCCTGTCCGTTAACAGAGAACTTACCTGTACCTGGACGGAGATAAACTCTGGCGACTGCCGCCTTTCTACGTCCTACCGCGTGAAAACCACCACCCTTAATCATGACCATTAACTCCTGCTACTACTAATTCTTTTTGTTATTCGTTACAACGCGTGGAGCTGGGCACTGTGCAGTGTGCGGGTGCTCGCTTCCACGATAAACCTTTAACTTGCCGTTGAGCCGGTGTCCAAGAACACCCTCTGGTAACATGCCCAAAACAGCTCGCTCTATAGCGCGCTCTGGGTGATCAGCCAACATCTCAGCTCCCGAGACCTCTTTGATACCGCCGATGTAACCAGTCACGTGGTAGTACATCTTAGTGCTTGGCTTGTTTCCAGTCAGCACAACCTTATCGGCGTTTACAACAACTACGAAATCGCCACAGTCACAATTCGGTGTGAAAGTCGGCTTGTACTTACCGCGAATTAGATTGGCGGCTTCTGTGGCTAAACGACCAACAGGAACGCCTGTCGCGTCGATAACCCACCATTTAGCGCCTTCTCGGCCTGCTTCAGTTGAAAGAAATTCGGTGCTCATAACTACTTACGCCTAAACTCTAATAATCACGGGGCAGAGAGGGTATCATAATTGCCAACTTGGTCAAGATCTAGGAACAACGCCGATAGGCGCTGCGCAAGGCATTGATATAACTAGACAATAAAACACCCCTGAGGAGCCTCCGACCTTACGCTCCTACCGAAGACCCCTTAGTACGGGCCAATACACCCTCCGCAAACTCAATATACTGCTCAACTGGCACTGAAAGCTGCATCGCTACAGCGATCGCCTCAGGGGCTAATACCCGCGCAGTTTCACAGATATCCGCCAACCGACTCCTTCTCTCCTCTCCCTCATAGACGTTCTGCACGTCAAAAATCAAACTCCTTCCTGCCTCAGCTCGACTCCACAGATCAACGAGCAGGTCTCGTGTACCCGAATTATCACTGGGCGCGGCTCCGATCATCCTAATCGCCGCAGTGGCGCTAATCGATGTTACCTCGAAGAGATCGAGTAAGCCGTGAAGCATCGCGTTACTCTCCTCACCTGCGGTCACAGGTTGGTCTTTGTTTTTTATTTTCAGGGCAGAAACCGATTGGTTTAGCGGAAATCTAGAGCCTAAAGATGTTGCTGTCACCTCACCGAGAACCTCGGTATTCAAACGATCTCGTTCTTCTCTATTCATCTTCATAACTTTCTCCCGCTTACAAACTTAATGTCCCACTGTTAAATGAATTAAGAACGAATTACTGCATCGCGGACGCCTCACTCTCCGGCTCAGGGGTCGCCTCTGGAATCAATGCAGTTCGCAGCATGTCGATCTCGAAAGCTTGCTGGTCTTGAGATGACGCGACATAAGCTCTTTCCTCTGGTCGCTTATTTACAACAACCCCATCTTTAACCCCTTGCCAGTCGTGGCGCCAGAGCCCGAAATGACTCAATTTACGATTCATTCCCTCGTTAATTAACGAGACTAAATCCGTTGATGACACACCAGTTCCCTCGCCGCTCGGGTAACGAAATCCAACTCCGTCTAAAGAATAGGCGTCTCCCGCTTTTAAGATCTGGAATCGTTCCAGGGTATGCTCCTCACGTGGATCTCCCAGAGTGTTATCGTCACTTAGCGAATCGTAGCACCCAACGCACGGATTTCTCATAAACCCAGCTAAAGAGCCGAGCTGCTCTACCGCTATATCTCTCATAGATTTATAAGCGACCACATCTAGGTTGTCCTCTACCATTACTATGGCGGTGTTAGTATTCCCTGGGCTTAGACTTGCGTTGTATTGGAATAGATCCTTTGCTTGCAAGACAACCGCGAGAAACTCAGCGCGCAACGTCATATTGCGTCTTATCTGGCTTCGAAACTCCTCGGGGCTAACTCCGGCGAAGATATGTTGATCAATCGGAGTGACATCCCATTTCCGCATCGTTGGACCATTGGAGAGATACAGGACTAGCTTTAGATCTCGATTGTCAGTCGATAGGCGTTTCATAATCTCTTTTAGGTATCCAAAATCGCGGCCAAAAGTGCCATCGATTAGAACCCCGATGTACGGCTGCCTAACCCTAGCTCCCAACAAGGCCTGAACATTAGCCTCAACAACGGGTCGTGCTTGGGGCTGCATAGCATAAAGCATTGTATACCCCCTGGCTTGACCACCAACCCATCCGCGACCTGCAGCCGGAGTGTTGATCGGCGCGACCACAGCACCTCCGACTCCACCCGATCCCCGAGATACCACTCCCGGGAGTACATCTGTTACCTGGCTCCCCTCCTCCTGC
>Ga0214921_10001560_pt1 | contig 38697 bp, 33 predicted proteins | sample LL1505_MetaG_FD_177992 | JGI IMG/M metagenome (GOLD analysis project Ga0214921, IMG submission 177992) | Freshwater microbial communities from Lake Lanier, Atlanta, Georgia, United States - LL-1505 | ecosystem: Environmental > Aquatic > Freshwater > Lake | place: USA: Georgia | collected...
GAGTCAACGGCGCTCAGTTTGGGCTTGCCTGTCAAGTCATTGCGCTGGGTCTTGTTGGGCTTGTTGGCCTTGTGCACGGCTGCAGCTGTGGCGCAAACGGGCTTGATTGCATTTGTCGGATTGGCTGCACCGCACTTGGTGCGCGCAAGGTACAAAGGCATCCATGGCAAAACACTCAGCTTGTCTTGTTTGATGGGTGCGGTCTTGTTGGGCGGTGCTGATTTGCTTGCGCGTGGTTTGATGGCACCGCTGGAGTTGCCAGTGGGTGTGTTGACGGCCATCTTGGGCGGTGGGTACATGCTGTACTTGATGCGCGGCATGTCATCGGGTTCAAGTGCTGGCAGAGGAGGTCGCTTGTGAACGCGCGTCACCCTATTGCTTTGTCGGCATCGCATGTTTCTGTGTTGCATGGCGATTTCAAAGCGGTCAACGATGTGTCGCTGTCCTTGAAGGCTGGTGAATGGATGGCTTTGGTGGGGCCCAATGGCGCCGGCAAGTCCAGTTTGCTTAAAGCCTTGGCGGGTCTGTCGCCTGCTTCAGGAGAGGTGAGTTTGCTTGGTAAGCCTTGGGCTGAATGGCCGCGACGCGAACGTGCGCAAACCTTGGCTTGGTTGGGTCAAGCAGAAGCGGGTCAAGACGATCTGACGGTTTATGACGTGGCCATGCTGGGCCGATTGCCGCATCAATCTTGGTTGGCATCGCCCAGTGCACAAGACAAAGCGGTGGTCGAAGTGGCACTCAAAACGGTACAAGCTTGGGATTGGCGCACGCGCAGTTTGGGGCAACTCTCTGGCGGTGAACGTCAACGTGTTTTGTTGGCAAGGGCTTTGGCCGTGCAGGCCGATGTTTACCTGATGGATGAACCCTTGGCAGGCGTGGATGTGCCGCACCAGGCCGATTGGTTGGAGTGGGTGCGTTGCCTCACCGAACAAGGTGCGGCCGTGGTGAGTGTGTTGCACGAACTCAACTTGGCCTTGCAAGCCGATGGGGTGTGGGTGATGTCTGGCGGCCAGTTGGTGCACGCAGGCTTGCCCAACGACCCCGCCACGCACCAAGCTTTGTCATCGGTCTTTCAAAATCGATTGCAATGGCGCGAGTGGCAAGACGACAGCGCAACGCGCTGGGTGGCGCTGCCCAAATAAGCTTGTCTTAGCCAGTGGTCTTGGGCTTGAAATCGCAGTAAGCCGATACCGCGCATTGATGGCACAAAGGTTTGCGCGCTTGGCACACATAGCGGCCATGCAAAATGAGCCAGTGGTGCGCATCGACCAAATACTTTTCTGGAATTCTTTTTAAAAGTTTCAACTCCACTTGCAGTGGATTTTTGCCTGGTGCCAGGCCTGTGCGATTGCCCAATCTAAAAATATGCGTGTCAACCGCCATGGTGGGTTCGCCAAAGGCCACGTTCAACACCACGTTGGCTGTTTTGCGACCCACACCGGGCAATGCTTCTAAGGCTTCACGTGACCGCGGCACCTGACCGCCATGTTGGTCGATCAAAATTTGGCAGGTTTTAAGCAGGTTACTGGCCTTGTTCCGGTACAGGCCAATGGTTTTCAAATAGCTTTCAAGTCGATCTTGGCCTAAGGCCAAAATAGCCTCGGGCGTGTTGGCTATAGGAAACAGCTTTCGGGTGGCCTTGTTCACGCTCACGTCAGTGGCTTGAGCGGACAGTAACACTGCAGTGACCAGTTCAAACACCGAGGTGTAGGCCAACTCGGTGGTGGGAAGTGGGTTGGCTTCTTTCAGGGTGTGAAAAAAGAGTTCAATGTTGTGAGCGTTCATGAGGGAAAATAGCTTCAAAATGGCGAAATGGCTGAGTCAATTCAAGTCAGAATAGTCGTTAAGAACCAACCGTGATTTGTGGAAGATACACCATGCCCTTGCAATTTGCAGACCGTTTGAACAATGTTGAAACTTCAGCCATCAGGGAGTTGTTCAAACTTCTTGGCAAGCCGGGCATCATCAGCTTTGCAGGGGGCTTCCCCGATAGCGCCATGTTTGACGTAGAGGGCATTCGCGAAGCCTCTTCTTTGGCCTTGTCCCAAGAGCCAGGCGCCGCACTCCAGTATGGCGCCACAGAAGGTTATGGTCCTTTGCGTGAGCAACTGGCTCAATTCATGGGTCAAAAGGGGGTGACAGGTTTAAGCCCAGACCAACTGATCGTGACCACGGGCAGCCAACAAGCGCTCGACCTCATTGGCAAAACCATGATCAGCCCAGGCGACAAAGTCATAGTGGAGGGTCCCACCTTTTTGGCCACCATTCAGTGCTTCAGGCTGTATGGCGCCGAACTCATTTCTGCCCCGGTCGATGGTCATGGCGTTGACACTGAAGCCCTCGAAAAACTCATTGCCGAACACCAGCCTAAATTTGTCTACGTCATTCCCACCTTCGGCAACCCTACCGGCGCCTTGCTCACTTTAGAGCGTCGCAAAAAGCTGCTTGAGTTGGCCGTCAAATATCAAACCTTGATGGTGGAAGACGACCCCTATGGCGATCTTTATTTCAAAGACGAGCCACCGCCCAGCTTGCTGGCCTTGAGTGACCAAGTGCCAGGTAGCCGCGATTGGTTGGTGCATTGTGGTTCTTTGTCCAAGGTGCTCAGCCCTGGCTTGCGCGTGGGTTGGATGATTGCGCCTGCCGAGCTTTTAAGTCGCGCTGTCATGTGCAAGCAATTTAGCGATGCGCACACCAGCACCTTTGCGCAAGCCACAGCAGCGCAATATTTGAAAGCTGGTCGCATGCCTGCCACCTTAGACAAAGTGCGCCAAGTGTATGCAGTGCGCGCGCAAACCATGTGCGAAGCGCTGCGCAAAGATTTGGGCGACGCTATTTCTTTTGTGCAGCCTCAAGGGGGCTTGTTTGTATGGGCCAGCCTCACAGGCGCTGGCGGTCAAGTGAACGACGGCAATGCGTTTGCCAAAATGGCCATCGATAAAGGCGTGGCCTTCGTGCCTGGTGCGCCTTTCTATTGTCAAAACCCCAACCACAGCACCTTGCGCTTTAGCTTTGCCACGGTGGGCGAGGACAAAATTTTAGAAGGCGTCGATCGCCTGAAACAGGCCATGCATTCTGCCCCTCCTAACTCGTCTGCCTCGTCAGTTTCGGTTTGAACAAAGCTTTCAGCACCATGAACATTCAAGGCGTTGACATTCAAGTTGAAGGCAACGGCCCCGAAACACTGCTTATGTTGCATGGTTGGCCCGACACATCGGCCCTGTGGAACGACACCGTCGAAGCTTTAAAAAAAACGCACACGTGTGTTCGTTTGACCTTGCCCGCGTTCGATGCCAAAGCGCCTATGCCGGCCAAGTCATTGGCCGACATGGTGGCCTTTATTCACGAAGTGGTTCAGCAAGTCAGCCCCCAAAAACCAGTGACCTTGGTCTTGCACGACTGGGGCTGCATTTTTGGCTACGAATACGCTGCCACCTATCCCGAAAGAGTTGGCCGCATGGTGGCGGTCGATGTGGGCGACCACAATTCCAAAGCCCTCTCTGTTTCATGGAACGCCAAAGCAAAATGGGGCGTGTTCAGCTATCAAATTTGGTTGGCCATTGCCTGGCAAATTGCACAAATCTTGGGTTCAGTGGGCCAGCCTTTGGCCGATCGCATGACGCGCTACATGGCCAAGGCTTTAAGGTGCCCCAGTTCGGTGGCAGACATGCACGCTGGCATGAATGCACCCTATGCCATGAAGTGGATGGGTACCTTGAAGGGCTTTGATTTGGCGGCCAATGTTCTCAAAACATTGCCCACGGCGCGTCCTATGCTCTACATCTATGGCCAACGCAAACCCTTTATGTTTCACTCGCAGCAATGGCTTGACACCATCGCAGCGCACCCTGGCTCAAGGGTAGTAGGTTTTGACACGGGCCATTGGGTCATGAGCAACAAGCCGCAAGCCTTCACTGCATTGCTCAAAGAATGGTTAGACAACCCATGAAAAACTCAAACCAATCCACTTCTGCCAGTTTGGCTAAGCATTCAAGGCGTGATGTCTTGAAGTGGTCAGTGGCTGCGGCTGCGCCAATGGCCTATTCATTGCCACAAGCCCAAGTTGCGGTCAAACACAACCCATTTTCATTGGGTGTGGCCAGTGGATCGCCCAATCACCAATCGGTGGTCTTATGGACGCGCCTGATGCCAGAGATGGCCAGTGGCAACTCACAATTTGCCAACACCGATGTGTCGGTCACATGGGAAGTGGCCGACGATGAAGGCTTCAAGGTCAACCGCCGAACAGGACAGGTGGTGGCATTGGCCGCCTTGGCGCACTCGGTGCATTTGGAGCTCGACCAACTGCAAAGCGATCGGTGGTATTTTTATCGCTTTCAAATTGGCGATGCGCAAAGCACCGTGGGACGAACCCGAACCCTGCCGCACCCCGAAGCCATGGTGCAAAAACTTCGCGTGGCCTACGCATCTTGCCAGCGCTGGGAGCATGGGTACTTCAGTGCCTACGATCACATGTGCCAAGAAAACTTAGACCTGGTGCTTTTCTTGGGTGATTACATTTATGAATATGCGGGTGCTGCCAATGCGGTGCGTTTACCGAGCGGTGGATGGGTCAACAGTCTGTCCGATTACCGCGACCGCTATGCGCTTCACAAAAGTGAAAAAGGCTTGCAAGCCATGCATGCTCAATGCCCGTGGTTGGTCACGTGGGACGACCATGAAGTGTCCAACGACTATGCGGGTTTGGTCAAAGGGCAAAGTGGCAACATCAGCTTAGATTTTGCGGCCCAGCGCGCCCGGGCGTATCAGGCCTTTTACGAGCACATGCCAATTCGTGTCAGTGCTTTAACCCGATCTATCGATGGTTTGGCGCGCGGTGCAGAAATGCGAATTTATGGCCAAGTGCCTTATGGCAAATTGGCCAACCTCTATTTGCTAGACGATCGCCAATACCGCGACCGACAAGTTTGCAACAAGGGGGGTGGCTATGGTTCTGGATGGGTCGATCCTGATCAGTGCGAAGATTGGTTAGACCCCAAGCGAACCCTGTTGGGTGCGCAACAAGAGCAATGGCTGAACCAATCTTTTGCCAATGCACACAAGGACGGCAGGGTTTGGAACGTGGTGGCACAGCAAACCATTTTTGGTCGGCGCGATTACAAATTGGGCGAAGGCCTGTCCCTGTGGAACGATGGTTGGGATGGCTACTCGGCTGCTAGGCAACGCATGACACAGTCGATGCAAAGCAGCGCCCTCAAAAACCCGGTGCTCATTGGCGGTGACGTGCACGAAAACTGGGTTGGCCACATCATGGCCGACGCCTACAAAGACAACAGCGCCAAAATTGGCGTCGAGTTTTGCGGTGCGGGCATTACAGCCAGATCTGCCGGCAATTCAAAATTGGCGGCACGCTTGGCCGAAAATCCACACTTCATTTTTGCAGACAGTGAGCGCAAAGGGTATGGCGTGGTGGAGTTCACGGCCAAGCACATTCAAACTGAGTTGCGCGTGGTGGACGATGTGCGACAACCCGTCACTAAAATTGAAACTTTGGCCAAGTTTGCGGTTGAGGTGGGTGTGCCCCAGGTTCAACGCGTGTCTTGAAATACTTCCAGCAAGCGGTCTAGCCCGCCTTCTTCAATGGCCACCATGGCTTGCTCACGCACTTTGGGCTTGGCGTGATAGGCCACTGACAAACCGGCCACGCCCATCATGGGCAAATCGTTGGCGCCATCGCCCATAGCAATGGCTTGTGATGGCTCGATGCCCATGTGTGCGCAGGTTTGCAACAGCATCTTGCTCTTTTCTTCGCCGTCGCAAATGTCGCCCCAGTCTTGGTCCACCATGTGGCCTGTCAATTCGCCGTTGACCACTTCCAGCACATTGGAGCGGGTCCAGTTGATGCCCAAACGGTCGCGCACATGGTCTGTGAAGAAGGTGAAGCCGCCCGATACCAACAGCACTTTCATGCCTGCTGATTGGCAGGCTTTGACCAATTTTTCTGCGCCAGGGTTCAGTTGAAGGCGCTTGTTCAAAACCTCTTCCATGTGCGCCACAGTCACACCTTTGAGCAAGGCCACTCGTTTGCGCAAGCTGTCTTTGTAATCGGTGATTTCGCCGCGCATGGCGGCTTCGGTAATGGCGGCCACTTCGGCTTTGCGGCCAGCCGCATCGGCAATCTCGTCCACGCACTCTATGTTGATCAGGGTAGAGTCCATGTCAAAGGCAATCAACTTGAAGTTGTTGAGATTTAAAGGGGGTGTGAAGCCTTTAACGGTCATGCCTTGAAATGCAGGGGCGTTGCTCATTTTTATCCTTCCACTTTCTCAACTTTGGGCTGGCCCAAGGAACGCAAAATATCGCGCACCATTTGCGCACGCGCTTTGGGGTCGGGCAGCTCGCGCTCAATGCGCAGTTTGTCATTGCCTGCCAATTGAATGTGCTTGTTCTTTTGAATGAGTTCAATGATGCGCATGGGTTCAATGGGTGGGTTGGGCTTGAAGCTGATCACAATCACACCGGGTGTGGCGTCCACTTTGACCACACCATAAGGCACGCTCAGTATGCGCAAGCGATGCACATCCATCAGGGTTTGGGCTTGCGCAGGCAATTTGCCAAAGCGATCTACAATTTCTTCGAGCAGACCGTCGATTTGGTCGGTCGTTTTGGCGGTGGCCAGTTTTTTGTAAAACGACAAACGCAAATGCACATCGCCACAATAGTCATTGGGCAGCAGGGCAGGGGCGTGCAAATTGATGTCGGTAGCGGCAGACAAGGGACTGAGCAAATCAGGCTCCTTGCCTAATTTCAAGCAGCGCACCGCCTCGTTCAACATTTCGTTGTAAAGCTGGAAACCGATTTCAAGCATGTTGCCGCTTTGGTTTTCACCCAGCACTTCGCCCGCGCCCCTTATTTCTAGATCGTGCATGGCCAAATAGAAGCCACTGCCCAATTCTTCCATTTGTTGAATGGCGTCAAGGCGCTGTGCAGCTTGTTTGGTCAGGCCCTCAATGTCGGGCACCATCAAGTAAGCATAGGCTTGGTGGTGGCTGCGCCCTACTCGGCCTCGCAGTTGGTGCAGTTGCGCCAACCCAAACTTGTCGGCGCGCGAAATCACAATGGTGTTGGCCGTGGGCACATCAATGCCGGTTTCGATGATGGTGGAGCACAACAAAATGTTGTAGCGCTGGGCCACAAAATCGCGCATCACTTTTTCCAAATCGCGCTCAGGCATTTGGCCGTGGGCCACGGCAATGCGCGCCTCTGGCAATATTTCTTCTAGCTTTTGTCTGCGGTTTTCAATGGTTTCAACTTCGTTGTGCAAGAAGTACACCTGACCGCCGCGCTTCAGTTCACGCAGCACCGCTTCCCGAATAACGCCAATGCCTTCATTGCGCACAAAAGTTTTGATGGCCAAGCGGCGTTGGGGTGCAGTGGCAATGACGCTTAAGTCGCGAATGCCTTCCAGGGCCATACCCAAGGTGCGCGGAATGGGGGTGGCGGTGAGGGTGAGCACATCCACTTCAGCGCGCATGGCTTTCATGGCCTCTTTGTGGCGCACACCAAAGCGGTGTTCTTCGTCAATCACCAACAAGCCCAAGTTTTTGAACTTGGTCGATTCGCTCAAGAGCTTGTGCGTGCCCACCACAATGTCCACGGTGCCATCGGCCAAACCTTTCAGAGCCTCATTCACTTCTTTGGTTGAGCGGAAGCGCGACACTTCGGCCACCTTCACAGGCCACTTCGAGAATCGATCTTTCAAAGTTTGAAAATGCTGTTCTGCCAACAGGGTTGTGGGCGCCAAAATGGCCACTTGTTTGCCGCCCGTCACTGCAACAAAGGCCGCACGCAAGGCCACTTCGGTTTTGCCAAAGCCCACATCGCCACACACCAAACGGTCCATGGGACGGGGGCTGATCATGTCTTGAATGACGGCATGAATGGCGGCGTTTTGGTCAGCGGTTTCACTGAAGCCAAAGTCGTTGGCGAACACTTCGTAATCTTGCGGGCTGTAGCGGAAGGGGTGGCCTTCACGCGCTGCACGCCTTGCGTAAATGTTCAAAAGCTCTGCGGCAGAATCGCGCACTTGCTCGGCCGCTTTGCGCTTGGCTTTTTCCCATTGGCCACTTCCCAAGCGGTGCAACGGTGCTTCGTCGGCACTGACGCCGGTGTATCGACCAATGAGTTGCAGTTGGCTGACGGGCACATACAGCGTGGCCTTGTCGGCATATTCCAAATGCAAAAATTCTTGCAAAGCGGGCGAGCCATCTGGATTCTTCTCGCCTAAATCCATGTTCACCAAGCCGCGATAACGGCCAATGCCGTGGGCGTTGTGCACCACAGGGTCGCCCACATTGAGCTCGGACAAATCTTTGATAAGCGCTTCAACATCGCTCACCTGTTCTTGTTTTTTGCGCCTGCGCGTGGTGACGCCGGCTGCAAACAACTCGGTCTCTGTGACCAAATCGATGCCTGTTTCAAACCAGTGAAAACCGGCATTCAAAGCGGCTGTGGCAATGCCAATTTTTTCATCGCTGGCCAAAAACTCTTGCAGATCATCAAAGGCAGGGGGGCTGACGCCGCCTGCGCGCAAAAAGTCTAACAAGCTTTCGCGCCGGCCTGCGCTCTCGGCCAAGATCAACACACGGTTGGGTGTGTGGCGAATGTGGGTTTGCAATTTAAACAGGGGTTCTTCAGCGCCGCGCACCACCGTCAGGTCGGGCAGCGGTTGCGCCAAGGTGTTGTCGGCGTTGCTGTCTTGGCTGTCACCCACAGTGTCTCTGGCACTGGGGCGCAACGCCAATTGCGCATGTTGGTTGGTGCCGGTGTAAAACTGCTCGGCCGATAAAAATAATGCCTCGGGCGGCAATGCAGGACGCTCGGGGTCGCCTTGCACCAAGCGATAACGGTCTTTGGTGTCTTGCCAAAAGCGTTGAAAAGCCGGCTCTAAATCGCCATGCAAAACCAAGGTGGCTGGCGTGTCACCACCCGCCCCCAAGTAGTCAAACACAGTGGCCGTTTCTTCAAAAAACAGGGGCAAGTAATACTCAATGCCGGCTGTGGCCACGCCATTTCCCATGTCTTTGTAGATGCGACTTTTGGTGGGGTCGCCATCCAACAATTCGCGCCAACGGCTTCTAAATTTGCCCCGTGCGGCTTCGTCCATCGGAAATTCGCGGCCCGGCAGCAAGCGAACTTCGGGCACCGGATACAAGCTGCGCTGTGTGTCTGGGTCGAAGGTGCGAATGGAGTCAATTTCGTTGTCAAACAAATCAACACGGTAGGGCACTTGCGAGCCCATGGGGAACAAGTCAATCAGGCCGCCGCGAACGGCGTATTCGCCAGGGCTGACCACTTGGTTCACGTGGCTGTAGCCTGCCAAGGTGAGTTGAGCTTTGAGCTTGGCTTCGTCCAGCTTTTGTTTGGTTTTGAATTGGAAGGTGTAGCCCGCCAAAAACGAAGGTGGCGCCAGGCGGTACAAAGCCGTGGTGGCCGGAATGAAAACCAAGTCTGCGCCCTCGGCTTTGTCGCGTTGGTTGATGCGCCAAAGCGTGGCCAATCGTTCGCTGATGAGGTCTTGGTGGGGTGAGAAGGTGTCGTAGGGCAGAGTTTCCCAATCGGGGAAAATGGCGCAACGCAAGTTGGGTGCAAAGAAGGCCACCTCGTCCATCAGTCTTTGCGTGTCGGCGGCATCAGACGTGACCACAGCCGTCAAGCGCCCCTGCTCTTTTTCACGTTCGGCCAGTTTGGCCAATAGCACAGCGTCTGCCGATCCCATGGGACGGGGCAGGGTAAAGCGTTTTCCTAGGCTAAGCGCGGGTAATTGCATGAACTCCAATAGTATAGTTGGCGTACTGGCACTGAAAACGATTCACTTTGAACCATACCGACCCCTCCGATCTTTCTGACCTGTTTGCCTCGGCCAATCTTCAAGACGCAGAAAGCGAGAAGCCTTTGCCGCGCTGTTTTGCACTGGTGCCTTGTGCGGGTTCTGGTTCACGCGCGGGCACGCCCATGCCCAAACAGTACCAGCAGATTGCGGGAAAAAGCATGGTCATGCACACCTTGGCCGCCTTGCAATCTGTCGATCGTCTTGAAAACATCGTGGTGGTGGTCTCACCCAATGATGCGCACGTTTGGTCAGAATCCAATGTTCAACGCCTTCAATGTGGCGGTGCAACGCGCGCAGAATCGGTGTTCAACGGTCTCACCGAATTGTTGGCCATTGGCGTCAAAGACCCTGAAGGTGTTCAAGCAACCGATTGGATTTTGGTGCACGACGCAGCGCGTTGCCTCATTTCTGAGTTTGAAATAAACCGCTTGATCGATGCCTGTATGGACGATGAAGTGGGCGGTCTTTTGGCCTTGCCTTTGCCCGACACCTTAAAGGCCGCTGTCAATGGTCGTGTGAGCGAAACCCTGCCCAGGCATGACAAATGGTTGGCGCAAACACCGCAGATGTTTCGCGCTGGGGCTTTGCATGCCGCCTTGCAAGCCAAGGCTGTGGACAATTTTGACGGCATCACCGATGAAGCCAGCGCCATGGAAATGGCAGGCTTTGCGCCCAAGTTGGTGGTGGGCAGCCCGCACAATTTCAAGGTCACTTATCCATCTGATTTTGCATTGGCAGAAGATTTGCTGGGGAGCAGAAAATGAACATTCGAGTCGGCGAGGGTTGGGACACGCATGCCTTGGTAGAGGGCAGGCCCTTGATGTTGGGCGGGGTTCACATCCCTTTTGAAAAGGGATTGTTAGGCCATTCAGATGCCGATGTGCTTTTGCATGCCATTACCGATGCGTTGCTTGGCGCGGCTGGTTTGGGTGACATTGGCCAGCACTTTCCAGACACCGATGCGACCTACAAAGGCGCTGATTCTGTGGTGCTTTTGAAGAAAGCCTACCAACATGTGAAGCAGCTGGGTTGGCAACTGGGCAACGTCGATTGCACCATCGTTGCGCAAGCGCCCAAATTGGCACCGCATCGATCAGACATTCGGTCGTCCATTGCCAAAGCCTTGGGCGTGCCAGAGTCGCATGTCAATGTGAAAGCCAAAACGGCCGAAAAAATGGGCCCCGTGGGCGAGGGCCTTAGCATGGAGGCCAGGGCGGTGGTGTTGATTCACAAGCCTTGAAATAAAAAAGCCATCTTTAGAGAGATGGCTTTTTTGTGGTGGGCGATGGTTTATTGCGCTGCCCAACCGCCGTCCATGTTCCAAGCCACACCGCGAATGTTGTTGCCGGCAGCCGAGCAAAAGAACACCGCCAACTCACCTAACTCTTCTGGGGTGGTAAATTGCAAAGAAGGCTCTTTTTCGCCCAACAACAATTTGGTGGCTTCTGCGTTAGACAAGTTCAAAGCAGCCGCTTTGGCGTCGACTTGTTTTTGAACCAGCGGCGTGAGCACCCAGCCTGGGCAAATGGCATTGCACGTGACGCCTGAGGTGGCGTTTTCTAAAGCAGTGACTTTGGTCAAGCCCACAATGCCGTGCTTGGCCGCCACATAAGCCGACTTTTCTGCTGAGCCCACCAAACCGTGAACAGACGCCACATTGATAATGCGACCCCAGTTGGCTTTTTGCATGGCGGGCAATACAGCGCGGGATGCATGAAAGGCACTGGACAAATTGATGGCAATGATGGCATCCCATCGCTCGACGGGAAAGTTTTCAACCCGGGCCACATGCTGAATGCCGGCGTTGTTGACCAAAATATCGACACTGCCAAATGTGTCTTGGGCAAATTTCACCATGGCTTCAATTTCGGCGGGTTGGCTCATGTCAGCGCCGTGATAAGCCACTTTGGCGCCAAGGGCTGCAATTTCGGCTTCAGGGCCGGCATGATCGCCAAAGCCATTGAGCACAATGTTGGCGCCTTGTTGGGCCAAGGCTTTGGCAATGCCCAATCCAATGCCGCTGGTAGAGCCGGTAACGAGTGCAGTTTTGCCTTGCAGCATGGTGGTTCTCCGAATGAATTACGATGTACAAAACTCAATTATGGCGCCTCTATGCCACGCCAGACTGACGCCCTTTGCTAAATTTAGAATTGAACCCGAAGCGAAAGCTCCCAGAGACCCACCGAGTTACACCATGTCTGAACCCTTCCTCGATTTTGTTTCTTGTCCCAACCCACAAGGCTCTCACCGCATGGCCTATTGGTCTTGGGGTGATGCATCGGCTTCGCATGTGGTGTTTTGTGTGCATGGTTTAACCCGGCAGGGGCGTGATTTTGATGTGCTTGCTCAGGCGTTGGTGGCCGCTGCACAGGCTGCCCATATGCCCGCTATCAGAGTCATTTGCCCCGATGTGGTGGGGCGAGGCCAAAGCGATTGGCTGCAAGACCCTATGGGCTATCAATTTGCCCAATATGCGGGTGACATGGCGATGTTGCTGCAAAGCTTGAATGATCAAAGGGCCATAGAGTGCCTCGATTGGGTGGGCACCAGCATGGGGGGCGTCATTGGCATGTTAATAGCCGCCCGCGGATTGCCGCTGCCAATTCGCCATTTGGTTCTGAACGACATTGGGCCGCCAGTTTCTTGGAAGTCCATTTTGAACATGAAGACCTATGTGGGCGAGGTAGGCAAGTTTCAGACAGTGCAAGAGGCGGCCAATGCCATCTGGGAAATCTCCAAGGCCTTTGGTCCCCACACGGCTGAAGAATGGTTGGCATTGTCGCAGCACATGGTTCGTCGCTTAGAAGATGGCACTTTCTGTTTGCACTACGACCCTGCATTGGGTGTGCCTGTCCGTGCTGTCACGCAAGAGCAAGCCCAAGCGGGTGAGGCAGGGCTCTGGCAAGTTTACGACTTGATTCAATGCAAAACCCTGCTCATTCACGGGGCAGCATCCGAGTTGTTGAGTGCGGCTGCCGCAGAAGAAATGTCCAAGCGTGGGCCCTGTGCCAAGGTGGTGTCGTTGCAAGGTGTGGGCCATGCGCCTACCTTGACGCACCCCGATCAAACTGAATTGGTCACTCAGTTTTTAGGGTTGAGTGAGTGAGCAACAAAGACGCCCCAGAGCTCAATGCATCTGCTGAAGCTGGTGTGGGTGATGTGCTGGAGCGCGCCAGGGCTTTTGCAGAACCCTTTTTGGCGGGAGATGTTTTAGACACCGGCGAGAATTTGCTTGCGCATGCCGATGCCGTGGTGGCCATCTTGGACACCATGAGCAGCGGCAACGACGTCAAAGCGGCCAGCTATTTGGTTTATGCTTGCCCCTACCTGAGCAGGCCGCAAGAAGTGATTGCCAAAACCTTCGGCACTGAGTTTGCGTTGTTGGCAGTCGAAACTACCAAGTTGGAAGAAGTGCAGCGCGTTTCTCGCACCGCCAGTCCCTCAGCGCAGCTACAAAACGACCCGCGCTCGCAAACAGAAAACGTGCGCAAAATGTTGCTGGCCTTTAGCAAAGACTTGCGCGTGATCATCCTGCGCTTGGCCTCGCGATTGCAAACGCTGCGCTATTTTGCCAGTGCCAAAAAAGAAGTACCCGCAGCCATGGCGAAAGAGTCATTGCAGGTGTTTGCGCCACTGGCCAATCGCCTGGGTATCTGGGAAATTAAATGGGAATTGGAAGACTTGTCTTTCCGATTCTTAGAACCCGACACCTACAAGCAAATAGCCAAGCTGCTGCACGAAAAACGCACCGAGCGCGAAGCCAACATGCAACTGTTGCGCGAGCAAGTTCAAGCTGAATTGGCTGCGCAAAATATCAAAGCGTCGGTGCAGGGGCGGCCCAAACACATCTACAGCATTGTCAAAAAAATGCGTGGCAAGTCGCTCGACTTTTCTCAGGTGTTTGACATTCGGGCCATGCGCGTCATTGTGGCCAACGTGGCCAATTGTTATGAGGCACTCAGTTGGATTCACTCGCGCTATGTGCCCATTGCGTCGGAGTTTGACGACTACATTGCTAAGCCCAAGGTCAATGGCTATCAGTCATTGCACACAGTGGTTCGAGATGATGAAGGTCGGCCCATTGAAATTCAAATTCGAACCCAAGCCATGCACGACCATGCAGAGCTTGGTGTGGCTGCGCACTGGGCTTACAAAGAGGCGGGTGCCAAGGGCTATGCAGGTGTCAGTGCCAACAGCGATTACGACGCCAAAATTGCGGTGCTCCGGCAGTTGTTGGCTTGGGAAAGGGAGATGTCTTCGGACGCGGCAGATGGTGTTCAATCAAAGCTTTCAGAGGCAGCGGCTTCAGACGCCGACGGTGAGGCCTTGTTTGACGATCGCATCTATGTGCTGACGCCCAACGCAGCCATTGTGGAATTGCCCAAAGGGGCCACGCCCATTGACTTTGCCTACACCGTGCACACCAACTTGGGCCACCGTTGCCGCGGTGCCAAAGCCGATGGCGTGATGATTCCCTTGAACACACCTTTGCAGAACGGTCAAACGGTAGAGGTGAGCACCGTCAAAGAGGGCGGGCCGTCTCGCGACTGGCTCAACACCGATTTGGGTTATTTGGTCAGTCACCGTGCGCGCGCCAAAGTGCGTGCTTGGTTCAATGCGCAAATTACGCACGAGAGCATTGCCAAGGGGCGTGAGGCGGTTGAAAAGATTTTGCAGCGCGAAGGCAAGACGGCGATCAAGCTAGAGGACTTGGCATCCGACTTGGGCTTCAAGTCGTCAGAGGCCTTGTTTGAAACAGTGGGCAAAGATGAATTTTCTTTGCGCAACATCGAGGTGTTCTTAAGACCGCCAGAACCCGTGATGCAGCCCGACGATTTTGTGCTGCTTAAAAAATCCAGGGTGGTGCCCGCCAAATCGCAGTCGGGTGTGTTGGTGGTGGGGGTTGATTCCTTGCTCACGCAATTGTCCAAATGCTGCCGGCCAGCGCCGCCCGATGCCATCAGTGGTTTTGTCACGCGAGGTAAGGGTGTGAGCATTCATCGGGACGATTGCCGCACTTTTCTGCCGCTTTTGGCCAAGCACGGTGAGCGCGTGATCGAGGTACGCTGGGGCGTGCAAAAACCAGGTCAAAATTTGCTTTACCCCGTGGAGGTTTCGATAGAGGCCACCGACAGGCAGGGTTTGCTCAGGGATATTTCTGAGGTGTTTGCCAAAGAAAAAATGAACGTGGTGGGGGTGCAAACCCAGTCCGTGAAGGGTACAGCCTGGATGACCTTCACTGTGGAAGTGTCAGACGCTACGCTTTTAAGAAAAGTGATGCAAACCGTGAAATCGGTGTCTGGCGTGGGCCGAGTTAAGCGCAATTAGGGTTCTGACTGAGGTCAATTGGGGCCATTTTTTGATGCTACAATGCGGGCTGAATTTGTAGGCGCGTAGCTCAGCTGGTTAGAGCACCACCTTGACATGGTGGGGGTCGTTGGTTCGAGTCCAATCGCGCCTACCAACATTCTTCACAACATCAAGCACCCTCGAGGTGCTTTTTTGTTGCCTGAGCAATTAATGTTGATCTGATTCCTTTTATTGTCAACTCCCCTTTGTCTTCATCCACCTATCACTATCAATGAATTGACAATTGCCATATTACAAAAAGCTAAGCAATGTGGGTAATTTCAAAATGGCCCAAAGAGTTGCAATCATTCACCCCCAGACGGGTCTCATGAAATCAGGTTTCTATGGTTTTAGTTGGACGTTTTTATTTTTCGGCTGGTTTGTTCCTGTATTTCGTGAAGTGCTTCTTGTGGAACTTTTGCATTTGGCCATCACTGTCGTGACGTTCGGTATTTGGTAATTTATCGTTGCCTTTCTTGACAACAAACAGTACATGACCAGAATGCTCGAAAAAGCTAATGTGCTCAACGACACAGAGGCTGTCAATGAAATCGCAAGGCAAAAGCTTGGCTTTCAATAAATTTAAACTCATTGCATCAAGCGCGTCACCTCTTCAAGCCGTTTCAAAGGGTCTAGTTCGCAAAGCAGTTGCAGTTTCTGATCTGTAGAGATGGGCAATGCTTCCGCATATCTATTGGCAAGCCATCCGCATTGGTCCAAGTGGTAGGGCGCAAAAATGGGCAGCTTGTCAATCACTCCTTGTTGCTGAGCTGTTGCAATCACTTTGCCCAGTCGGTCTGCGTGAGCTTGAAGGCTTGTGGGCAATTCAATTTCAGGATCTTGGGCCAAATAAGAGACGCTTCCTTGCCACACGCCATAGGGGCCGGGTTTGACATCGTGCAATTCAAAGCGCAAACCACCTTGGCACACAATGCGATAAAAGTTGGCTTGCACCTGCTCAAACTCTCTAATATGAGCCATGCAACCCATTGAATGAAGCGCGGGCTCTTGGCCGGGCACCTGAACTTCGCTGCCTTCTTTGAGCCAAGCCACACCAAAAGGTATCTGTTGCTGTTGGCATCGCTTGATGAGATCTAGATAGCGCACTTCAAAAATTTGAAGTTGGAGCATGCCGTCGGGAAACAAGCCTTGTGAGAGTGGGAAGAGGGGAATGACGTGGTGCACGGTCTGAAATGAATGAGGTGGGACGCAGGTGAACAAGATTACATCATTGTTCAACCAACAAAACAATTATGATCTGACCCCAATTACATCGATTTCAATTGCAATGTCCCAACTGTTTTCCGATACGGCTCGCCATCGACAAATCGGAATTGCGTTGGTCACGGTCACCACCTTGATGTTTGCAGTGCTAGACACCAGTGCCAAGTGGTTGGTGCAAAGCTTGCCTGTGTTGCAAGTGGTTTGGTTGAGGTTTTTGTTTCACACCTTTTTAACAACTGCCATTTTCATGCCCTCCATGGGCAAGGGCTTGTTCACGATCAATAACCCACGTTTGCAATTGCTTCGAGGCCTGATGTTGGCCGTGATGACAGGGCTCAATTTCTTTGCATTGCAATATTTACAGCTGGCGGAAACTGGCGCAGTGCAGTTCTCTGTCCCCATTCTCATTGCCCTCATTTCTGCTTGGGTGCTTCATGAACGTCTTGATGCCAAACGTTGGATGGCCATTTGCCTGGGTTTTGTCGGTGTGTTGGTCATCATTCGGCCAGGCAGTCAAGGTTTCCATCCTGCCATTTTGCTCAGCATTTTGAATGCCTTAATTTATGCTGCCTTCAATTTAATGACGCGCAGATTGGCTGGCAGCGATCACCCCATTTCGACACAGCTGGCATCGGCTGCTGTACCCTCTTTGGTCTTGGCACCTTTTGCCATTTGGTTTTGGCAAACGCCAGATGGCTGGCAGATGTGGTGCGTCATTGTGCTCACTGGCTTAACGGGCGGTTTAGGCCACACAGCCTCGGCACTGGCGCATCGCTATGCCACGGCTGCCGTGCTTGGCCCTTTTTTGTACCAACAAATTATTTACATGGCGTTGGGAGGATGGCTTGTCTTTGGACAAGTGCCCGATCACGCCGTGGTGCTTGGTGCATGCATTGTGGTGGTAAGTGGCCTCTACTTATTGTGGCGCGAATTGCGATTGCAAAATTCTGATTGAATGCAAGCGCAAGCGATGACAGGGCTTAATAGAGGCTCAATTTGGCGCCTTGGTTTCTTCAATTTCAACCATGATTTCGTTGCGCCGAAACATGGGCAAAGTCCAAGGTGGGTCGTAGCGCGAGAGCTGAGGGCTGCTTAGCGCTTTCAGCTTTTTTTCTTGAACCCATGCCATGAGCGCATCTGTTTTGGCTTGCACACCCGACTGTGTGTTGAAGCCTGTGTAGTTGTTTACTGCAAAAAACTTACCCGGAATTTCTCGCAATTTAACATCGGCGTTTTTAGGTTGTGGAATGTTGGCCATGGTGTATTGGGACGGCATGACAAAGTGCACGCGCCACTTTTGACTGCCCGTCATGTTGCTGTCGGCAAGGCTGCCCGTGTTGTTGGCAGAACTCATGGTGACCGGCGCAGTCATGGCAATTTTTTCTGATTGCGGCTCGAGAGTCACAGGGGCGGTCATGGCTATTTTGGCCGAGCTGCCCGTTTGTGCCGACTGGTTGTTGCCAAAAATATAGTCTGCAATTCTTCGAAAGCCTCGGTTAGAAGCCTCGTCCATATCGCCTTCAACCACCGTTTCCGCAACCAGCATGGGTGCATACTGACGGACTTCAAACGTGCCAGTCTTCAAGACCAAGGTGTATCGGGGTTCTTCAATGGCCATGGCGTATTGACTCCAAAAGGTGAAGAACAAAGCAAAGAGGAAACGTGTTTTCATAGATGAACCTTAACACCGCGTGAAAATTAATGTTGATCTGACCCCAATTAATGAAATTCTGTGAGGAGTTGGCCTGCCAAGGGTGTGTTTTCTTTCATGCCGTTTTGGTCGGCTGTGAGTTGGCCGTTCACCCAGACGCCGTGGACGCCAACAGCGTCGGTATGTAGGCGGGGGGCGCCCAAGGGCAAATCAAAGACGCGTTTTTTGGGGCCGCGGCCTACCGTGTTGGGGTCGAACAAGAGCAGGTCGGCGGCGTAGCCTTGGCGCAATAAACCTCTGTTTTTCAAACCCAAAATTTCGGCTGGTTGTGCGGTCAGTTGATGCACAGCTTGGGCCATGCTCATGGCGCCTATTTCTCTGGACCAATAGCCTAGAAGGTGTAAGCCAAAGCCAGCGTCATTGAAAAACGTCAGGTGGGCCCCTGCGTCACTGAGGGAAACCAGGCTGTGGGGATGATTGAGTAACTGTGCAACAGCTGCTGTTTCGCTATTGAGCAACATGGCTGTGAACACGGTGCGCAGGTCTTCCTCAAGTGCAAGGTCTAGCGCAAAGTCGAGTGGGTCTACGCCTTTTTGTGAGGCCAAGGCAGCCACGCTTTGTTGTTCATGAACTTGGTTCTCGGGTTTGAATGTTTCAACCACATGCACCTTTTCCCATTCGTTGTTGAACAAACGAAAGGCGGCCGTTTGCAAAAGTTCTTCTTTGACCTTGGCTCTAAATTCGGAGCTCCTCAAACAAGCTTTCAGGGCTTCGTGATTCAATCCAAGTGCAGGCTTCCAGTTGGCCAGGCCCTCTACCGGATAGGCAGAAGCGAATGTAAAGTCCATGCTCAAAGGGCAGCATGAAACTTGGCCTTTCAAATTACGTCCGCGCTCGTTGGCTTCGCTAATTGCCTTCAAGTCATTGAACACACCGTTGGGGTTGGTTGAGTTGTGAAGCAAGGCGGCCACCATGACAGGCCGGTTGCTGGCGGCTGACAAGGACTCTAAAAATGACACGGGCATTTGCCCGCCCTTGGTCACCATGTAAACGCCGCCCCCTTGGCTGCTCATGGCCAGAGTGAGTTGCATCATTTCCTCGTCAGAGGCCAAGCGAGACGGCATTGGAAAACCACCCTCACCATTGTGCGCCGGGCTTGTGCTGGTGGCAAAACCAATGGCACCTGCGGCCATGGCGTCGCGAACCAAGTCGGCCATTTCTGCTATTTCAGCCGCAGTGGCCTCGCGTTTGTTGGCATCTTCTCCCATCACCCATGTGCGCACGGATGAGTGGCCAATGTAAGCTGCCACATTGATGGCGCATTGCTTGCGTTTGAGCATGGCCAAATATTCGGGAAAGGTTTCAAAGTCCCAATCGATGCCATGTTGCAAGACTTGCAAGGACATGCCCTCAACCTGCGTCAAGTTGCGCATGGTAAGTTCGCGGTCTTTGGGACGGCAAGGCGCGATGGTGAAGCCGCAGTTGCCAATGACCGCGGTGGTCACGCCCAAAGCGGGGGAGGGGCGAACGTGAGAGTCCCAGGTAATTTGAGCATCAAAATGAGTGTGCGAATCGATGATGCCGGGCATGAGGGCCAGGCCGGTTGCGTCAATGCAATTCGCCGCGGTGTGAGCCAAGTTTTTGCCCATGGCCACAATGGTGCCTTGGTGAATCGCGACATCTTGCATTTCAGGCTCTGCGCCTGAGCCATCAAACACCAGAGCGTTTTGAATGAGCGTATCTACTTCAGTCATGAGCCTTCCTTCTGAGGGACTCATTGTGTGCCGATGTTGCTCCCCCTGTCACTAGGGAAAACAATGTTGATCTGACCCCAATTATGAAATGAAGCTCAGACTGCCGAGGACGGAAATGAACTGTGCCAGATTGAGGGCGATGGCAGTTTTGTGGATTTTTCTAAATTGGGGGATGGCCATAAGCTGTTTGTCTTCTCGGATGGCCAGTCCGATTTGGTCCATTTGGGGAATGAACTTGAAGCGCAAAACCAGAGTCAAGACAGCGATGGCACTGGCAATCAGGGCCATGACGGGGCGCAGTGCTAAGGCGTAGCTGATCGCTGCAGCGGTGGACACCACAATGGCAATTTTGAAATAAGTGATATAGAAAGCCCTGATGAACTTGGAGTCCATGGAGTTGTCGTGCTTCAAGATCAGGAGGGGAATGGAGCCAAACAAAAAGTACGTGGTCACAGCCAACATGGCTACGGTGAAAAACAAAGAAATTTGATTGGCAGTGAGCATGATTTAATGGAATTCTTTTGTTGCTGACGTCATCTTGAGGGTAACCCCCCGTAGTCCAAATTCACTTTGAAACTTTAGAATCTGTTGCGATGCAACAATTTAGGGTCCGTTGCTGGGTTTCGCTTCAGATCGTTGTTCATTTTGATGAGAGTCTAAATCATGGCCAGAAAATCCGCCACGCAATCGTCTGCTTCACAAGCCGCTGGCGAAACGACAGCTCAAGCATCCGCCGAATCGACTGCAAGCCAAGCGCAGCGGGTCATTAAAAAATACCCAAACCGCAGGCTGTACGACACCACCACTTCCAGTTATGTCACTTTGAGTGAAATTAAGCAGTTGGTCATGCAAGCCCAGAGCTTTGTGGTTCGCGATGCCAAATCAGGCGAAGACCTGACCCGCAGCCTGCTGCTCCAAATCATTTTGGAGGAGGAATCTGCAGGTGCGCCTATGTTCACGGAAGCGGTTTTGGCCAACATCATTCGCTTTTATGGCCATGCCATGCAGGGCCACATGGGAGCGTATTTGGAGAGCAATTTGCAGTCTCTCATGCTCATGCAGTCCAAAATGGGGCATCAATCGCACAACATCATGTCCCAAATGCAAGAGCAAATGCAAAAGCAGACGGCCCAGTTTCTCAATGCGTTTGGTATCAAACCTTGAATTTCCGCCTGTCTTCAGAAGGCTCAAGGGCTTGACCCGTCAGTCTAAATTACTGGGACAATAGGGCCATGAACGAAATTGCAAACCCAAGCATCAAGCCAAACCAGTCAAGCGCCCCCAAAGTGGGCTTTGTCAGCTTAGGCTGTCCCAAAGCCCTGACAGACTCCGAACTCATCCTCACGCAACTCAGCGCCGAGGGCTATCAAACTTCCAAAACCTTCGAAGGCGCCGACCTGGTCATCGTCAACACTTGCGGTTTCATTGATGATGCCGTGAAGGAAAGCCTGGACACCATCTCTGAAGCCTTGAACGTCAATGGCAAAGTGATCGTCACAGGTTGTTTGGGCGCCAAAGAGGCCGATGGTGGTGGCAACTTGGTTCGCGAAACGCACCCCAGTGTCTTGGCCGTCACGGGGCCGCATGCGACGCAAGAGGTGATGGACGCGGTGCATGCGCATTTGCCCAAACCCCACGATCCCTTTCTTGATTTGATGCCCCATTCATTTGGGGTAGCCGGTATCAAGCTCACGCCTCGGCACTATGCTTATTTGAAAATCAGTGAAGGCTGCAACCACCGTTGTACTTTTTGCATCATTCCTTCCATGCGCGGCGATTTGGTGTCAAGGCCCATTGGCGATGTGCTCAAAGAAGCGCATGCTTTGTTTGCAGGCGGTGTGAAAGAATTGCTGGTGATCAGCCAAGACACCTCGGCCTACGGTGTCGATGTGAAATACCGAATGGGTTTCTGGGAAGGCCGGCCTGTCAAAACGCGCATGCTTGAGTTGGTGCAAACACTGGGTGAAATTGCCCAAAACTATGGCGCTTGGGTGCGCTTGCATTACGTCTACCCATACCCTGCAGTTGACGAAGTTCTGCCCCTCATGGGCACTGGAGCCATCTTGCCCTATTTGGATGTGCCCTTGCAGCACAGCCACCCCGATGTGCTCAAGCGCATGAAGCGGCCCGCCAGTGGCGAAAAGAATTTAGAGCGCATTCAACAATGGCGCGAGGTCTGTCCGGAGTTGGTCATTCGCAGCACCTTCATTGCAGGCTTTCCTGGCGAAACCGAAGAAGAGTTTGAACACCTGCTTCACTTTGTGCGTGAAGCGCAAATTGATCGAGCAGGTTGCTTTGCCTACAGTCCTGTGAAGGGCGCTCTTGCCAATGAATTGCCAGGCATGTTGCCCCAAGCCGTCAGGGAAGAGCGGCGTTCGCGCTTCATGGCGGTGGCAGAGGAAGTGTCGGTTCGACGTTTACAGCAGCGCGTAGGCGCCACCATGCAAGTCTTGGTCGATTCCGCCATCGCCATGGGCAAAAAAGGCGGCACAGGCAGAACTTATGCCGATGCACCTGAAATTGATGGTGTGGTTAAGTTGTTGCCACCAGATAAGATCAGCAAGTCCTACAAAGTGGGTGAGTTCACCCGAGCCCGCATTGTGAGTGTGGAGGGTCACGATCTTGTCGCTTTGCCTGTCTAAAATGCAAATTGATAATGCACTCAGATTTAAATCAGATGCTCGAAAAAAAAGCTGCCATGTTTGCAGCTTTGATTAAACTTGGTGCCCAGGAAGGGACTCGAACCCCCACGAAGTTACTCGCTAGTACCTGAAACTAGTGCGTCTACCAATTCCGCCACCTGGGCTCTCAGGACAACAACAAAGGATTGTATATCAAAAAAATTAGCCAACCCTCTGGACTGCTCGATGAAATCGAGGGCAGTGTGCAAGGACATCGCGATGGTCACGGCTTCTTGATCCGGGATGATGGTGACGGTGATATTTTCTTGCCACCCAACGAAATGCGTGCTGTCTTGCACAAAGATCGCGTCAAGGTTCGAATCGTTCGACAAGATCGAAAAGGCAGGCCTGAAGGCCGTGTGGTTGAAATCACTGAGCGACCTGCCCACCCCATCATTGGCCGCTTGCTGAACGAAGGCGGTATTTGGATTGTGGCGCCAGAAGACAAGCGCTATGGCCAAGACATTCTCATTCCTAAAGTGGGCATAGGCACGGGCAAGCCAGGTCAAGTGGTGGTGGTTGAACTGACGGAACCCCCTGCTTTGTTTGGTCAGCCCGTTGGGCGTGTGAAAGAAGTTCTGGGCGAAATTGACGATCCCGGTATGGAGATTGACATTGCCGTTCGCAAGTACAGCGTGCCGCACGAATTCTCAGCTGCTTGTTTGGAATTGGCCCGTGAGTTACCCGACAAAGTCCGACCACAAGACACCAAAGATCGAATTGACTTAACCGATATACCTTTGGTCACCATTGACGGCGAAGATGCGCGCGACTTTGACGATGCGGTGTATTGCGAGCCTGCCAAAATTGGCAAGACCAAAGGCTGGCGTTTGCTTGTGGCCATTGCCGATGTGAGCAACTATGTTGCAACGGGCAGTGCCATTGACATTGACGCTTACGACCGAGCCACCAGCGTCTATTTTCCGCGCCGCGTGATTCCCATGTTGCCGGAAAAACTTTCGAATGGGCTGTGTTCGCTCAACCCCGAAGTTGAGCGTTTGTGCATGGTATGCGACATGCTGATTACGGCAAAAGGCGACATCCACGCTTATCAGTTTTATCCCGCAGTGATGTACAGCCACGCGCGGTTTACTTACACTGAAGTGGCCGCCATTCTTGCCAACACGCGCGGCCCTGAAGCCATCAAGCGCAAAGCGCGCGTCAATGACTTGCTTAATTTGCACGATGTTTACAGGGCCTTGTTGGCCTCTCGTTCAGTGCGTGGCGCCATTGATTTTGAAACCACTGAAACGCAAATCATTTGTGATGACAATGGCCGCATCGACAAAATTGTGCCGCGCGTACGCACCGAGGCACACCGTCTCATTGAAGAGGCTATGTTGGCGGCTAACGTTTGCAGTGCCGACTTTATTCAAACCAGCAAGCACCCTGGTTTGTTCCGTGTGCACGAGGGGCCTACTCCCGAGAAGAAAGATTTGCTCCGCAATTACCTGAAGGCTCTGGGCTTGCCCTATACCGTGAGTGATGAGCCCAAGCCCAGTGAGTTTCAGCACATTGCACAGGCCACCAAAGAGCGGCCCGACGCACAGCAAATTCACACCATGCTTCTGCGCTCTATGCAGCAAGCCATTTACACGCCCATCAACAGCGGTCACTTTGGCTTGGCCTATGAGGCCTACACGCACTTCACCAGCCCCATTCGGCGTTACCCCGACTTGCTGGTCCACCGTGTCATCAAGGCCATTTTGGCGCACAAGAAATACCAGTTGCCAGCCTTGCCCTTGCCGGGTGAGGCGCATGCCAAGCTGGCCAAGCGTTTGCAAAAAAACAAATCAGGCACTCAAATCGACGATGCACCGCGCATCAAGATGTCGCCTGCCGAACAGCAAGCGTGGGAGGCCGCAGGCTTGCATTGCAGCGCCAATGAGCGCCGCGCCGATGAGGCCAGTCGCGATGTCGAGGCCTGGCTTAAATGCAAGTACATGCGCGAGCATTTGGGGGAGGAATATTCTGGCGTGGTCACATCGGCCACCAGCTTCGGAATTTTTGTCACCCTCGATACTTTGTATGTCGAGGGCTTGGTGCACATCACCGAGTTGGGCGGCGAGTATTTCCGCTTTGACGAAGCACGGCAAGAATTGCGCGGTGAGAGAACCGGTATCCGCTATGCCATTGGCACCCGAGTCCAAATACAAGTGAGTCGTGTTGATTTGGATGGCCGCAAAATCGATTTCCGCTTGGTCAACCCTGCCGAAGAATTTAGCGCAAAGCAAATGCGCGACAAAGGCATGGGCAAACAAAACGGCAACGGCAACGGCAGTGCACGCGGCGCGATGTCTGGCGCGGAGGGGGCGAAGGCAAAATCGCGCCCTTACAAGGACCGAAACATGGAAGGCGGCAAGCTTGCCAGTCGGCATGGCAAGGTGGGCCCCAAAGGTGCGGCTTCTAAGCCTGCCGGTTCTAAAAAATCCAGTCAGGCTCGGAAAAGTCGTCGTTAACTTTTCAACTTAAAGATTCAAGCAGGAGACAGAATTTATGACACACACATCCAAAATTGCCATCGTCACCGGCGCTGGTTCTGGCATTGGCAAGGCAACGGCACTGGCATTGCTCAAAGACGGCTGGTCTGTTGTATTGGCAGGAAGGCGCTTGGTCAATTTGGAAGAAGTTGCGGCTGAAGCCAAAGCCCTGAATGCCAACTACCAAGTGCTGGCAGTGCCCACCGATGTGACCCAAGAAGACTCTGTGGCCAATTTGTTTGCTCAGTGCGTTCTTACGTTTGGTCGTGTGGACTTGTTGTTCAATAACGCCGGTGTCAGCACCCCCGCCATTCCTTTGCCCGAACTCAGTTTGGACATGTGGAAAGGTGTGGTCGACACCAACCTCACCGGCATGTTCTTGTGCATTCGCGAAGCCTTTCGCGTCATGAAAGATCAGAAGCCCATGGGCGGCCGCATTATCAACAATGGTTCAATCTCTGCTACCACGCCGCGCCCATTTTCAATTGCCTACACGTCCACCAAGCATGCGGTTTCGGGCCTGACCAAAACTGCTTCGCTTGATGGCCGTCAATACGATATTGCAGTGGGCCAAATCGATGTGGGCAATGCCGCTACGCCCATGGCCATGAAGATGGCAAAAGGTGTGCCGCAAGCCAATTTGGAAATCAAAGCAGAACCGTTAATGGATGTGGCATTGGTCGGTACCTCAGTGGTGTACATGGCCAGCTTGCCATTGGAAGCCAACGTCATGTTCCACACAGTGATGGCGACCAAGATGCCGTTTGCGGGCCGCGGATAAGTTCTGCAAGCTTGCCTGCTGTCAAAGTGGGCAAGTTCCATGCATCTGCGGCTTGGCCGTGTTCATAAACAGCAGCACATGCAGCCTCAAACTCAGGCATGCCTTGGGCCATGCGTGCACCCACCAAGCCTGCAAGCACATCGCCCGTGCCGCCCGTTGCCAAGCTTGCGTTGCCTGTGGGGTTGATCATGTGCGTCTGGCCTGTTTTTGCAATCACCGTGCCAGAGCCCTTGAGAACCACAGTGCACTTTAAATCGTCTGCCAAGGTTTGCGCTGCTTGCAGCCGATCGTTTTGTACAGCGGCACTGTTTGTGTTTAACAAGCGTGCCGCCTCAAGGGGGTGAGGCGTGATCACAGTGCTCATGCGCTTGGCGCTTCTTAGTCGCAACAAATCTCGCAACCAAAGGTCTTTTGAAATGGCATTGAGTGCATCAGCATCGAGCACCAGCTGCATGCTTTCTTGCAGGACCTTGGGCAAGATTTTTAGAACAGCCAAGCCGCCACCGCATCCGCAAACAATGGCACCTGTCTTCAAGTTCAGGGCCTCCAACTTGCGTTGCATGATTTCTGGCATGCGGGAAGTTTTTGCATTTGAGCTTAGATAACACACCATCACACGGCCCGCTCCAGCATGCAGCGCAGCGGATGCTGCAAGATCAACAGCGCCCCTCATGCCCATGCCGCGCGCATCAAGGTCTTCGCCACCGATCACGGCAACATCGCCAAATGTGCCTTTGTGACTTGCATGAAGTGCCTGATTGACAGGCTTCGATGCCACATTCAACTGAGCAATGGCCTGAGTGCTTTGTTGGAGGTCTTCACTGCCCAATGCGTCGAGCCACAGTGCGCCGCAGGCATCTCTGCCAAGGGCCGTTAAGCAGCCTGGCTTTGCGCTTAACAGTTGAAGTGTGTGACGCGCCTGAATGTGTGGGGCATTTGAATTGTTTTGAAATTGCCCCGTGTTGGCATTCAAGCCTGATGGCACATCGACTGCGAGAACGTCTGCGCCAAATTTGTAAATGCTTTCTATCCATGATTGCATCTGTGCTTCTGAATCAGTAGAAGCGGGAGTGCGCAAACCAATCCCCAACATGGCATCGATACACAGATCTTGTGAGCCAACTTCTGAGGGCAAGTCTGCTTGGATTGAAATGCCCAGCGCTTGAGCTTTGTGCAATGCTTTGGCAGCATCAGTGGGTCTTTGCAAGTCAGCTTGCCAAAGAACCACCCGCACTTGCCGGCCCCATTTCTTTAGATGGGTGGCAGCTTCCAAGCCATCGCCGCCATTGTTGCCGGGTCCGCAAAAGATCCAATAACAAGGCGCGAAAGGTTGGATGGCCATGGCTAACTTTGCAACGGCTAAACCGGCTTGATCCATCAAGCTGGGGCCATGCTGGATACGCGCTGACGCCAAACTTTCAAGTTGTCGAGTTTGCGCAATGTCAAACAATGCCAGTGGTTCTTGCCAGTTGAGTTTTTTCAAGCGGGCCTCAAAGTTGACTCAATGAGCAAGGAAATGTTCAGCACGGAATCGTCTTGCATGGGGCCTTGCCAAACCATCATGCTGCTTGGCAATTCGCCCACTTGATGCATGGGCAGAGACAGTGCGCAACCATCCAGCATGTTCACCAAGCTGGTGTTTCGCAACAGCAAACCATTGGCCAGAAAAAATGCCTCGTCTCTTTCGGCGCCGGGTGCAACACTGTCTAAGCTAGGGCCATGAATGGGTGTGGTCGGTGACAGGGCAGCGTCGTAGGTACTCAGTGCAGACTGCATGCGGGCTATCCATGTTGCCCGGCCCATTTGCAAATCCAAATATTCAAATGCCTTCATGTTGGCGCCGCGCAAAATGCGCGCAGCCACTCGAGGATCGTAGTTTGCTTCGTCAGTGGCCAAGAGTTTTCTGTGCCACGTAAAGCTTTCTGCTGCACTGAAGCCACCGGTTGTGAGCAATCCTGCCAATTCATTGATTTGAGCCATAGGAGTTTCTTCGATGTGAGCCCCGGCTTTGGACAACTGGCTCAGGCTGCGCTCCCATGCTTGTTGCACCCCCGCAGACAAGCCATCCAACATCAAGCTGGTGGGAACGGCCAAGCGGTAGCTGTTCAGGCTGCGATTGGCTCTGGCTACTTTGCGAGATGCCAATATTTCATGTGCCAAGATGGCGTCGCGAACGCTGCGTGTCATGGCACAAACGGTGTCCATGGTGGTTGACAAAGGCACGGCACCCACAGTGGGTACGAGTCGGGCAGTATTTTTAAAACCCACAATGCCGTTGAGCGCCGCCGGAATGCGAATAGAACCGCCTGTATCTGAACCTAGACCAATAAAGGCAGCGCCTGTGGCCACCGAAACAGCAGCGCCAGAAGAAGATCCGCCGGGCACATGACTTTGGCCATTGCTTTGAACGGGCTTGTCTGAAATGGCATCCCAAGCCGCCGGTGTACCGTAATGTGGGTTGTTGCCGATGCCTGAAAAAGCAAACTCGACCATGTTGGTTCGGCCTAAATAGGCGCCTCCCGCGTTGTTCATTCGGGCCACGGCAGGACAATCCGCTGTGGCCAATGGCTGTCCTTGGAGCACCAAGGAACCCGCCAAAGTGGGGCTACCCGCCACATCAAATAAATCTTTCACTGAATAAGCCAAGCCTTTCAGAGGGGAGTTGAGCAGGCTGGGTTCGTTCAATAACGCAGGCACCATGGCAGGCTCCAGTGACAAAAAGACTTTGTCACAGGCCGAGCTTTGGGCCAATTCTTGGCTTTTTTCCCATTCGGCCTGGGGACTGGTTTGCTTTGCAGTCAGTGCTTGGAGGGTGGCGATCAGGTCTTGGCGCATGGTTTGATAGAGGGTAGACGTGTGTAAAGGGGGTGAAGAAGTCTGAGAAAAGTTCAATTTGGGATGCTATACTCGACAGGCTTAGCAGGAATTTCCCTGCAAGTTAATCGCAAACCGGCTCCTTCAAGGTGTTGGCTGTTTGATTCAAGTCCTTCTGTGTTTATTGAGTTCAGAAGGGCCCCCACAAACATCCGATGTGTGAGCCGGATTTTAGACCCAACCTTCGGAGAAACAACATGTCAGTTACCATGCGCGAAATGCTGGAAGCCGGTGTCCACTTTGGTCACCAAACCCGCTTCTGGAACCCCAAGATGTCCCCCTTCATCTTCGGTCACCGCAACAAAATTCACATCATCAACTTGGAAAAATCTTTGCCGATGTTCCAAGACGCACTGAAGTTCGTCAAACAACTCTCTGCAAACCGCGGCAACATTCTCATGGTGGGCACCAAGCGCCAAGCTCGTGAAACCGTGGCAGCTGAAGCTCAGCGCGCTGGCGTTCCTTTCGTAGACCAACGCTGGTTGGGCGGCATGCTCACCAACTTCAAAACCGTCAAGACTTCCATCAAGCGCTTGAAGGACATGAAAGCTCAACAAGAAGTCGGCCTTGACTCACTGAGCAAAAAAGAACAACTCATGTTCAAGCGCGAAATTGAAAAGCTTGAGCGCGACATTGGTGGCATTCAAGACATGGCTACATTGCCTGATGCTATTTTTGTGATTGACGTTGGCTACCACAAAATTGCCATTTTGGAAGCCAAGAAGCTTGGCATTCCACTCATCGGCGTGGTCGACTCCAACCATTCACCCGAAGGCATCGACTACATCATTCCAGGTAACGATGACTCCTCTAAAGCCGTTACTTTGTATGCACGCGGCATCGCTGACGCCATCATCGAAGGCCGTGCCAATGCGGTTCAAGACGTTGTCAATGCGGTGGCTGCTGAAGGCGAAGACGAATTCGTTGAAGTGCAAGAAGCTGCTGCTTAATGCCCTCTCATTCAGAGAAAAGGGGCTTCTTGCCCCTTTTTTTTAACTTGAGCCTCACCCAATTTTTATCAATTTTTAATCATTTCGAACCTTAATTCGAAGACGAAACGGAGAAATCAAATGGCTATTACCGCAAGCATGGTCGCTGAACTGCGTGCTAAAACCGATGCCCCCATGATGGAGTGCAAAAAAGCTTTGACTGAAGCCGATGGCGACATGGCCAAAGCAGAAGAATTGTTGCGCGTTAAATTGGGTACAAAAGCAGGCAAAGCTGCTTCCCGCGTGACCGCCGAAGGTGTGATCGTTGCCTACACAGAAGGCAACACAGGCGCGATGCTCGAAGTCAATTGCGAAACAGACTTCGTGACTAAAAACGACAGCTTCTTGTCCTTGGCCAATGCGGCGGCCAAGCTGGCTGCTTTGAACAATCCCGCCGATGTGGCTGCCTTGGGCGAGTTGCCTTACAGCCAAGACGGCTTCGGTCCTACCTTGGAAGAAGTTCGCAAAGGCCTCATTGGCAAGATTGGCGAGAACATGAGCTTCCGCCGCTTCAAGCGCGTTGCCGGTGGCGCCCAAATCGCCACTTATTTGCACGGTACCCGCATTGGTGTGTTGGTCGAGTACGAAGGTCAAGAAACAGCGGCCAAAGACGTTGCCATGCACGTTGCAGCCATGAAGCCTGTGGCTTTGACCAGCAACGACGTGCCTGCCGACCTCATTGAGAAAGAGCGTTCAGTAGCCACCGCCAAGGCCGCCGAGTCCGGCAAGCCTGCCGACATTGCTGCCAAAATGATCGAAGGATCTGTTCAGAAGTACCTCAAAGAAGTGTCTTTGAACAACCAAACTTTTGTGAAAAACGACAAGCAAACCGTTGAGCAAATGCTCAAAGCCGAAGCCACCCAAGTCAAAGCATTCACTTTGTACGTGGTGGGTGAGGGCATTGAGAAGAAAGTTGACGACTTTGCCGCCGAAGTGGCTGCACAAGTTGCGGCTGCTCAAAACGCAGGCTAAGCCTGCCGCTATCAGGGTTAAATCCCGGGTAAACAGGGTCGCCCAGATGGGCGATTCAACGCTAAACTTGAATCTGTCTTTATGAGGAGCCCGTTATGACCATCGCCAAACCAGCCCACAAGCGTATTTTGCTCAAGCTGTCAGGTGAGGCATTGATGGGCGATGATCAATTTGGTATCAATCGTGCCACCATTGTCCGCATGGTTGACGAAATTGCGGAAGTCACCCGTTTGGGTGTTCAGGTCGCTGTGGTGATTGGTGGCGGAAATATTTTCAGGGGTGTTGCGGGCGGGGCTGTCGGTATGGACCGAGCCACAGCCGACTATATGGGCATGTTGGCCACTGTCATGAACTCTCTTGCTCTGGCCGACACCATGGAAAAGGCCGGTCTTACAGCCCGAGTCATGTCGGCCATTGCCATTGAACAGGTCGTCGAGCCGTATGTCCGTCCCAAAGCACTTCAGTACCTAGAAGAAGGCAAAGTCGTCATCTTCGCAGCTGGCACTGGCAACCCCTTCTTCACGACAGACACCGCTGCAGCTTTGCGCGGCGCTGAAATCGGTGCTGAATTGGTACTCAAGGCCACCAAGGTTGATGGCGTTTACTCGGCAGATCCCAAAATTGATCCTGCTGCTACTCGCTACAGCAAACTCTCGTTTGACGAAGCCATTTCTAAAAATCTGGGCATTATGGACGCCACCGCTTTTGCGCTGTGTCGCGACCAGAAGTTGCCCGTCAAAGTGTTCTCGATTTTCAAGCATGGTGCCTTCAAGCGAGTGGTCATGGGTGAGGATGAGGGAACTTTGGTTTACGCTTAATCCCAGCCTCTTTCTTGAACTGGCCTAACCTGGCCGCGGAGTATTTCATGAGCTTAGAAGACATCAAGAAAACATCTCAAACCAAAATGGACCAGTCCATTGCGGCTTTCAAAAATAACCTCACAAAGATTCGCACAGGTCGTGCCAATCCGGCCATTTTGGATACGATTCAGGTTGACTATTACGGATCGACTGTTCCGCTTTCCCAAGTGGCCAACGTGTCCCTCATCGATTCACGCACCATCAGCGTTCAGCCTTGGGAAAAAGGCATGGGCGCTAAAATTGAAAAAGCCATTCGCGAAAGCGATTTAGGTTTAAATCCCGCGTCGATGGGCGACCTTATTCGAGTACCCATGCCACCCATGAGTGAAGAACGCCGCAAGGAAATGACCAAGTTGGTCCGCACCGAAGGTGAGAACGCCAAAATTGCAGTTCGCAATTTGCGGCGCGATGCCAATGAGTCCGTTAAAAAATTGGTCAAAGACAAATTGGCCTCTGAGGATGAGCAAAAGCGCGCAGAGGCTGAAGTTCAAAAAGTAACCGATAAACACATTGCAGAAATTGACCATTTGGTGGCTGGCAAAGAACAAGAAATCATGGCCGTTTAATGGTCAATGCACCTGTCTCCCAGTATCTCGCCTCAAGCTCAACACCTGTGCCAGGCTAGACCGATGCTCAAGCAACGCATCATCACTGCATTGGCGTTGTTGGCCGTTTTATTGCCAGCTCTTTTTGCAGAAGACACTCGCGCTTTTCTGCTTTTGTCCATGCTACTCATTGCAGCTGGCGCATGGGAATGGGCGCGGATGAATGGACTGTCCAGTGCGCCCTCTGTTGTATCGGGATTCTTTTGCGCGGGCCTGTGCGGCTATGCTTGGTGGGCTGGTTGGACTGCTCAGACCGATTCTTGGCTGTGGTGGATGGCCGGTTCTGCTTGGGTCGGCGTAACGGCTTGGATGCTGGTACGTGGCATTCAGGGTTGGGCCGCATGGCATCGCAATTTACGTTGGGGCATGGGTTTGCTTTTGCTGTGGTTGGCATGGCTTGCCATGGCACAAGCGCGAACTGCCAGCGTGCAATTGTTACTTTCTATTTTCTTTGTTGTTTGGGCAGCTGATGTTTTCGCCTATTTCTTTGGCAGAGCGTTGGGCGGCAAAATCATTCGCCAAAAATTAGCACCTTCGGTAAGTCCTGGCAAAAGCTGGGAAGGTGCTATCGGTGGTTTGTTCGGTGTGTTTTTGATAGCCTCTGCATGGATGCATCTAGAGCAAAGCTATCAATGGGCGGGCACCAGTTTGTTTACTGCAATGATGCAACATGGTTATTTTCTATGGGCCTTGAGTTTGATCTTTTTAACCGCCATGAGTGTGGTGGGTGATTTGGTCGAATCCTTGGTGAAGAGAAGCGCAGGTGTCAAAGACAGTTCCAACTTATTGCCAGGTCATGGCGGTGTGCTTGATCGTTTGGATGCCTTGCTGCCAGCCTTGCCCATTGCCATGATGTTGTTACATTGGCCCCAAGCTTAAACTGGTCAATCACTTTATGAAACAAAACATCACCATCCTGGGGTCTACGGGTTCAATTGGTACCAATACATTGGACGTTTTGTCAAAACACTTGGACAGGTTCCAGGTTTTTGCTTTAACGGCTTCCAAGCAAGTCGATTTGATCTTGGCCCAATGTGCTCAGTTCAAACCCAAGTATGCAGTGATGGCTCAGGAGGATGCAGGCCGCTTGCTAGCTGAACGCATTCAAGCTGAAGGCTTGCCTGTGGAAGTTCGATGGGGGCCTGAAGCGCTTGATTGGGTCTCCGCCCACGAAGAGGTTCATGCCGTGATGGCTGCTATTGTGGGTGCTGCAGGCTTGTCTCCTTGTTTGGCGGCGGCCCATGCTGGAAAGCGTTTGTTGTTGGCCAACAAAGAAGCCTTGGTCGTTGGCGGTGACGTGTTTTTAAATGCCGTCAAAAAAGGGGGCGCTGTTCTCTTGCCGATCGACAGCGAGCACTCGGCTGTGTTTCAGTCCTTGCCAGAAAATCCAGCCACGTGGGCTGAACGAATTGATCAAATTATCTTGACCGCTTCTGGGGGGCCCTTTAGAGCCCGCAATGTAGCTACCCTGAAAAACGTCACACCTGAAGAGGCTTGTGCACATCCCAATTGGGTCATGGGTCGCAAAATTTCAGTTGATTCAGCCACCATGATGAACAAAGCATTGGAGGTCATTGAAGCGCGTTACTTGTTTGGTGTCGCTCCCAATCAACTGTCGGTGGTCATTCATCCGCAAAGCGTCATCCATTCCATGGTGAAGTACAAAGACACCTCCATCGTGGCGCAGTTAGGCACACCAGACATGCGTGTGCCGATAGCCTATGGTTTAAGTTGGCCAGAGCGAATCACATCGGGCGCTCAAACGCTTGATTTTCACAATCTCAAAGCTTTGACTTTTGAAGCCATTGAAGACCACGAGCACCCCTTGCGATTTCCAGGATTGAAGTTGGCTTGGCAGGCTTTGAGCGCAGCTTCTGGTACTTGTGCGGTGCTTAATGCAGCCAATGAAATTGCTGTAGAAGCATTCTTAAACAAGCAAATCAGATTTGACCAAATTCACCAAGTGAACACCGAAACTTTGGCCAAGGTGACTCCGCAATCGCCCCAAAATTTATCCGATTTGTTGGCGCTTGACGCGCAAAGCCGCGCAATGGCTTCGGAAGTTGCCCGTGCTTGTCATGCTTGACGCATCGCTGTGACAACGCTCCTTGCATTTTTATTTGCACTCACCGTCTTAATTGCGGTGCATGAGTACGGCCATTACCGAATGGCTGTTGCTTGTAAGGTGCCCGTCTTGGTGTTTTCAATCGGTTTTGGCCGAGCACTTTACCGTTGGCGTTCCAAAAATCCAAGAGAAGGCCAAAACACCGAGTTTGTGATCAGCGCATTGCCCCTGGGTGGGTATGTACAGATGCTAGACAGTCGAGAAGCAGCGGTGGCCATCGATCAACTTCCGCTGGCCTTTGACCAACGCAGCTTGAAAGTTCGTGCCGCCATTGTGGCAGCCGGCCCTTTGGCCAACCTGGTGCTGGCCGTTGTGTTGTTCAGTGCTGTGGCATGGTGGGGGCATCCCAAAATTTTACCGATCATTGGCCGCGTTGAAGTGGGTGCTGCAGCCGACCTTGCAGGCTTGCAAAAGGGTGACCTTATTTTAAAAGTTGACTCGGAGGAGGTGCGGGATGCGCAGCACTTGAGAGCCTTCATTCGCGGTGACCTTGGCGATCAAAACACCTCTCACGATGCAGAAAAAACTTCTGTCTGGGAAATCGACCGCCAAGGTCAAAGGCTTTCACTGGCGGTCAAGCCGCAGTTGACTTTGATCCCAGGTCAACCTGATTCAAGCCCAGTCAGGCGAATTGGTGCCGTGGTGGGCGTACCCTCAGAAACTGAATGGGTCAGTGCAAGCTTTTGGCAGGCTTGGGTCCAGGGCTATGGCCAAGTCGTGCAAATCACGCTCATGACAGGGCAGCTCATTGGTCAAATGATCACGGGAGACGCCTCTTCAAAGCATTTGAGCGGGCCTTTGACCATCGCTGAACAAGCGGGGCAGTCTGCGCAGAGGGGGTTGCCGGCTTATTTGACCTTTTTGGGCTTGATCAGTGTCAGTTTGGGTCTTCTGAATCTCTTGCCATTGCCGATGTTAGACGGGGGTCACCTGATGTATTATCTTTGGGAGTCACTGACTGGCAAACCGGTTTCCCTTGCTTGGCAGCGGGGTTTGCAAAAAGTGGGTCTGGCTTTGTTGATTTTCATCATGGCCTTGGCGTTTTTCAATGATCTGACGCGACTCTTTAATTAATTCAAACGCATGAACTTTTTCCCCAATCGATTTCGCTTGAAACACTTGTGTGTTCTGGTCGCAGCAGCATTCAGCGGCTTTTCTGCGTGGGCCGTTGAGCCATTTAAATTGAAGGACATTCGCGTTGAAGGACTCCAACGCATTGAGTCCGGAACTGTCTTCGCGTCTTTGCCTTTTCGCGTCGGGGATATGTACAACGACGAATCAGGTGCTGCTGCAATTCGAGCCTTGTTTGCATTGGGTTTGTTCAAGGATGTAAGGCTTGACGCTCAGGGTGATGTGCTTGTCGTCATTGTGGAAGAGCGCCCCTCCATTGCAGAAGTTGAATGGGTAGGTTTGAAAGAATTTGACAAAGATGTTTTGGTCAAGGCTCTGAAAGAAGTTGGTATTTCTGAAGGCCGGCCTTTTGACAGGGCCTTGGCAGACAAAGCCGAGCAAGAACTGAAAAGGCAGTACATCACCCGCAGTTTGTATGGTGCTGAAGTTGTCACGACGGTTACGCCCGTAGAGCGCAACCGCGTGAAATTGACCTTCACAGTGACCGAGGGTGGTCCCTCCAAAATCAAAGAAATCCGCATTACTGGCAACCAAAATTTCTCAGAAAACACTCTCAAAGACCAGTTCAATTTGGACGTTGGCGGATGGCTAAGTTGGTATACGAAGTCAGACCGTTATTCCCGAACCAAGCTCAATGCCGACTTGGAATCGCTTCGTTCTTACTACTTAAGCCGCGGCTTCTTGGAGTTTCGAATTGACTCCACTCAAGTTGCTATCTCTGCTGACAAGCAAGACATTTCCATCGCCATCAATGTCACCGAAGGCGAGCGTTTTATTGTGTCGGGTGTCAAGCTTGAAGGTAACTATTTGGGCAAAGATGACGAATTCAAAGCGCTGGTCAAAATTGGTTTGGGTCAGCCCTACAACGCAGAAACAGTGGCTGAAACAAACAAAGCCTTCACCGATTATTTCGGTAAGTTTGGATTTGCTTTTGCTCGGGTTGATGCGCGTCCCGAAATTGACCGCCTTAATAACCGTGTCAATTTTGTACTCGTGGCCGAACCTTCGAGGCGTGCCTATGTTCGTCGCATCAATGTAACTGGCAACAATCGCACCCGTGATGAAGTCATTCGGCGCGAATTCAGGCAGTTAGAGGCCGCTTGGTACGATGGCGACAAAATCAAATTGTCACGAGATCGTGTTGACCGCTTGGGCTTCTTCACCGAAGTCAATATTGAGACCCAAGAAGTACCTGCAACCACGGACCAAGTCGACCTCACCATCAGTGTGGTTGAGAAGCCAACTGGCAGTGTTTCACTGGGTGCCGGATTTTCATCCACTGAAAAAGTTGCCTTGAGCTTTGGTATTCGCCAGGAAAATGCATTTGGATCAGGCAATTACTTGGCCACCGAAGTCAATACCAGCAAATACAACCGAACCATTGTGATCAGTACGACCGATCCCTACTTCACGCCAGACGGCATATCAAGAACCATCGATGTGTTTCACCGTACAACAAGGCCTTATTTGGGTGATTTGAATGCTTACAGTTTGGTAAGTTCTGGTGCAGGCATGCGTTTTGGTGTGCCCTTTAGCGAAATCGATACGGTCTATTTTGGTGCAAACCTAGAGCAGACATCCATCCGCCCAGGCAATAGCTTGCCGAACGCCTACGTGGAATACATGCAGCAATTTGGCTACACCAGCAATTCACTGCCTTTCACAATTGGCTGGGCAAGAGATGGCCGTGATAGCGCTTTGGTGCCGACTCGGGGTATTTTGCAGCGCTTCAACTCAGACCTAAGTGCCAGTGGTGATGCCCGATACGTACGAACAAACTACCAAATTCAGCAGTACACCCCATTAACTAAAAAGTATACATTGGCCTTGAATGCAGACTTGGCATGGGGGCAAGGGTTGTCTAACCGACCTTATCCGCTGTTCAAAAACTACTTTGTGGGTGGGTTGGGCAGCGTTCGAGGATTCCAGCAATCTACTCTAGGCCCCTCCGACAGTACCAACACCCTGTATTTGGGTGGCCCCAAGAAGATTGTCATGAATGCCGAGTTAATGGCACCATTTCCGGGCGCTGGCAACGACCGCACCTTGCGACTTTTTGCCTTTACCGACGTTGGTCGTGCTTTTGGCGAGAATGAAAAGATCAATCTCAGCGAATTGAGATCCTCTGTGGGTATTGGTTTAAGCTGGATTTCACCAATGGGTCCTTTGCGCTTTTCATATGCATTGCCTGTTAAGCGTCAGGTTACGGATAAAATCCAAAGATTGCAATTCCAAATCGGAACCTCTTTTTAATGAAAACACTTCGTCATTTCTCACAAGTTTGTTTGTTGGCATTCGGTGCACTGGGTGCTGCCGTGGTTAGCGCTCAGGAATTCAAAATTGGTTTTGTCAACACAGATCGAATTTTTCGCGAGGCTAGCACTGCCAAGTCTGCACAGGCCAAGTTGGAACAAGAGTTCTCAAAGCGTGAAAAAGATTTGGTCGACTTGGGTAACACCATCAAGACAGCTTCCGAAAAGTTTGAGCGAGAGGCACCCACATTGTCTGAAACGCAACGAAACACTCGTCAGAAGCAACTCATGGATCAAGACCGCGAGTTTCAACGCAAGCGTCGTGAATTTCAGGAGGACTTGAACACACGCAAAAATGAAGAGCAACAAGTTGTGATTGAACGCGCCAACCGTGCTGTGAAACAAGTGGCCGAAGCTGAAAAGTACGATGTCATTTTCCAAGAGGCGGTCTATATCAATCCTAAGCACGACATCACAGACAAAGTCATCAAGTCTCTCAATTCAACCGCTGGCAAATAAGCGCTAGCACAGAGAGAACTGGACTCGTGTTGTGCTGCTGCTTGGCGACATTGTTAAAGCATTAGGCGGTAGCCTCCACGGTAGCCCTCAAACTCCCATCCAAAAGCTGGCACCCATTGAGACAGCAGGTGCCGGTGACTTGAGCTTTATCAGTCACCCCAAATACCAGTCTCAACTCGCGCAATCACAGGCTGCCTGCGTGGTTGTAGCGGCGCAATTTCAAGAGTTGGCTTTTAAGCGCGGTCCTTGCATTGTGGTCGAGGATCCCTACCACTACTTCGCCAAACTCACGCAATTTTGGAAACAACAAAACACACCTGCTGTGCTGAGCCGAATCCACCCAAGTGCTGTGGTCGATCCAGAGGCTCAGGTTGCTGAAACTGCCATCATTGGCCCTTTGTGTGTGGTGGAGCGAGGTGCCAAAGTGGGTGCCTTTACGCAGCTTAAATCAAGAGTCACTTTGGGTGAGTTTTGTGAAATTGGCGAGCGTTGTATTGTTCATTCAGGCGTCGTCATTGGCGCTGATGGCTTTGGCTTTGCATTGCACCTAGGCGCATGGGAGAAAATTGAACAATTGGGTGCTGTCAAAATAGGCAA